>ENA-OQIG01000546-OQIG01000546.1-human-gut-metagenome-genome-assembly--contig:-NODE-546-length-21134-cov-3.687628_pt1 | contig 21134 bp, 24 predicted proteins | sample MGYA00242576_ERZ504741 | MGnify/ENA primary metagenome ERZ504741 (study PRJEB26092, sample SAMD00036436) | human gut metagenome | host: Homo sapiens | study: EMG produced TPA metagenomics assembly of... | reverse complement strand
CTGATGCTTCCAGATATATCCGGTGAAGAAATCTGTTCCAGAATACGCAGGCAGTCCCGGATTCCCATTATCATGCTCACAGCCAAACCATGGAAGATGATATGTTAAATGGTTTAAACCTTGGAGCAGACGATTATATCACCAAGCCTTTCAGCCTGAAAAACCTGTATGCCAGGATCCAGGCAGTATGGCGCAGGTCAGACCATGACCTGAAGCTCTTGCAGAAAAATTTTCATGGAATGCCGGGGATCTGGTGATCGACTATAACCGGAAAGAAGTGTTAAAAAAGGGGGAAACTATTTCACTTACCCCCATTGAATGGAAGATCTTATCTGCATTTACCAGATATCCTCAAAAAGTATTTACAAGAGACGAACTGATTGCTTCCGCTTTCGACACGGATTTTTCCGGATATGACCGGGTGATTGACACCCACATTAAAAATCTGAGAAAGAAAATAGAAGATGACCCAAAAATCCCATTTATCTGTGTACAGTTCATGGAATTGGATACAAGTTCGGGGGAAATATATAATGAAACATAAGAAACACAAGATAAGCACACAATTATCTGCCGGATTTGCAGTAATCGTCCTGATCACTATTTCCGTGATCAGTCTCACTGCCAATCTGCTGATCAGCCATCAGTTTGAGAAATATGTAGCCAGACAGAGGGAGACCTTTGCCGAACAGCTGATCACCACACTTCTGTCCCAGTATAACAGCAGCAACCAGACCTGGAACCTGGATTATATCCATGGTGTGGGAATGTATGCTTTAAAAGACGGATATATCATCAAGGTGTATGACAAAGATAAAAATATCATCTGGGATGCCGAAAATCATGACATAACCCTATGCCACCAGATCATGAAAGACATCCATACAAATATGGAGAAGAAGCGGCCCGGCCTTAAGGGCAGTTTTTCCACTTATCACTATACATTAAGCCAGGACAATAAAATTGCCGGTTATGCAGACATCAGCTACTACGGCCCTTATTATTTCAGTGAAAGTGACTTCCAGTTTCTGGACTCATTAAACCAGATCCTGTTTATCACCGGTATTTCTTCTCTTATCCTTGCAGTGATCGCCGGTATGCTCCTTGCAAAACGGCTTTCTGTTCCTCTTACAAAGGCAAAGGAAACGGCCGAAAAGATTGCTGATGGAAATTATCAGATCCGATATGGCTCAGATAAAGCCAATACAACTGCACTGGAACTGGCACAGCTTGGTCAGGCTATTGACCATATGGCTGAAAATCTTGAAAAACAGGAAGAAGTCCGCAGACAGCTAACCTCCGACGTAGCCCATGAACTGCGCACACCGGTGCAAATGTATCTTCCCAGCTGGAAGCTATAATCGAGGAAGTATGGGAACCTACAAAAGAGCGGCTTCAAAGCTGCTATGATGAACTCGGCCGGATCTCCGGTATCATTTCTGACCTGGAAAAACTGCGCCAGATCGAGGCTTCCAATATGGTTCTGGAGAAAGAACCAGTTGACCTTTTAGAATTGGCTCAGGCAGTAAAAACTGCTTTTGAACCGGAACTGGCAAAAAAGAAACTCACCTGCATGGTAACAGGTGAGTCTGCTATTATCTCCGGAGACCAGAGACGGCTCCACCAGGTGATCTTCAACCTGGTATCCAATGCTGTTAAATATTCTACCGAAAGCGGTCAGATCCTGATAGATATCCACAATTCAGGCAAAAACGTGCAGCTGACCGTCAAAGATCAGGGCATCGGTATCGCTAAAGAAGACATTCCTCTGATCTTTGAACGCTTCTACCGTACCGACCGCTCCCGCAACCGCAAAACCGGCGGCGCAGGTATTGGTCTGACCATTGTAAAAGCCATTGTGCTGGCACATGGTGGAAATATTTCTGTGGAAAGTGTAAAAGGCTGCGGAAGCTGCTTTATGGTGGTATTACCGAAAAAATAAATCCCGCTTTTATTTATCCTAACACTGATGTTCCCCACAGTGATGTTCTCCGCAGGAATGTCCCGCTCCATGCTCATGATGAGTGCAGTGCACATCCGGGTTATAGTCTAATTTTCCTTCTGCATATGCTTTTATTTGTCTGGCGGAGCTGTCGGCCCTTTTACAGCTGCCGGTGCAGCAAAAAGCCGCCGGAAAAAGCTTTTACACTTCTTCCGGCGGCTCTTATTTATAACCTTATGACCTTATTTAGTTGACCAGCTCCCGCTCCCTGTTTCATATTAACCTTCAATAGAAACATACTTCTTCTGCTCTACTGCCGGCTTTGCTTCCTTCTTCGGAACGAACAACTTCAGGATACCATGTTTGAACTCACCCTTGATATCTTCTTCTGTGATGTCTTCGCCTACATAGAAGCTTCTCTCACAGGATCCTGCGTAACGCTCTTTACGAATGTAACGGCCAGATTTCTTATCCTGTTCGTCTTTATCAAGTCCCTTGGCTGCACTGATGGTCATATAACCATTCTCCAGGGATACCTTGATCTCATCTTTTGTAAATCCAGGCAGATCCATTTCCAGCTCATAACCGCCTTCGGTTTCCTTGATATCAGTCTTCATCAGGTTTTTACCTCTGCGGCCGTACAGCTTCTTTTCTACATTGCTTTCTGTGTTATCATCGAAAAATGGAAAATCCTTCATAAAGTTATCAAATAAATCTTCTCCAAAAATACTAGGCATTAACATAAGTCATCTCTCCTTTCCTATACTCTCTATGTTTTATTTTACTTGTTATCTTCTGGAACCGGGGATGTCTGGAAACTTCCTGGAACCTTTGGCATCTTACTTCTTTGCCTCTTTGTTCCTTTCTGTTTCCTTTCCTTTGTTCTAGCTGTAATATAACACTTATTATTAGCAATGTCAAGAGATGAGTGCTAATTTTTTATAAAAACTTCCACACCGAGCTGGTCACGGAACAGCTCATAATCAATGGATAAATCAAACCATCGAGAAGTTTTATCCTCTGCTGATTTGGTCGTTTCAATCAATACGCTACATTCTTCCATCGTAATTCAGTCCTTTCTTCTGATTTTGAGTATGAAAAAAGCAGTCGATCATAACGGAAAGACTGCTTTAAACCATATCCTTTATTGCTTTGTGTGGAGATTTAACTGATTGTCTATGTCCCGTCCGGCATACATTACTCTAAGAAAAGCAATATATTCAAAAATTCCTCTCAAATCACTGTCAGCCTGTTCGGATACTTCTATTTCATATATCATAAGCCATAATCCTTGCGAATGTCAGCACAATAGCAATACTAATTTTATGCTCCAATAATCTTATTGAATATGTTCACATATAATAATGAGGTCACATTCCATGACCTCATCACTTTCATTTTTTCCAGATCTGCCATTATTCGGCTATACTCTGTTCCAGCGGCATAGAGGCCAGAAATGACAGTTCTTTCTTTTCAGCTATTCCCAGATAAATGATTGCAAATACAACTGTTACTGTTTCACTGATGAGAAAGCTCCACCATATTCCATTGATTCCCATCATCTTACCCATAATTGATGCAAGTGGAAGCAAAATGATCACCTGCCTTAGCGCGGAAATTAAAAGACTGGCTATTCCTCTTGAAAAGCCCTGTAAAGCATAGCAGGTCATAACAGAAATTCCTCCAAACACAAAACTAAGTCCCAAAATACGCAATGCAGTCACACCCAGTAAAAACATTTCTTCTGATGGTGCAAATGCTGATATTAACTGTATCGGCAGCATCTCCATTATGATCAAACCAACCAGTCCGATCAAAGCAGAATACGCCCCGCTAAGCCGGATAACTTTCTTAATCCGTTCTGCATGTTTTGCGCCAATGTTAAATGCTACGATCGGGATCAAAGCATTATTTAATCCAAAAACTGCCATATACACAAATGTCTGTAATTTAAAATATGCTCCAAATACTGCTGTCGAAGTTGTTGAAAAATCCAGAAGAAGTTTGTTAATGCCAAAACACATAACGCTGGACATAGATTGCATAATAATCGTTGGAATTCCAACAGTGCAAATCCCCTTAAAATAATAGCTTTCTAATTTAATGCATTTAAAATCAAACTGCACATCTGTATTTTTAGTCAGATTAAAATATAATCCCAACAGCATTGCTATGATCTGACCTGCCACTGTAGCAATTGCCGCACCTCTGGTTCCCATTGCCGGCAAACCGAAATATCCAAAAATAAAGATGGGATCTAAAATAATGTTGATGACCGCACCAACGATCTGCATTACTTAACATTAATTAATCCTGGATCATTCATATGCAAAACCATAAATAATCCAGGATCATCTATACTTTTTATTTACTGCATTCTATGATAATTGCTTCACACTTATCATATCCAATCTCTGAACTGTTCAGACACAACGTATAATTGCTGGCTTTTCCCCAGTTCTGCTCCGTATAAAAGTTGTAATTTGCCATACGTCTTTTATCTGTGTCTGCCATCATTTTAACAGCTTCCTGCTCTCCTACATTGTATAAACGGGTGATACGCTGTATTTTTTCCGGCATATCCCCATGAATAAATACATTCAGCACATCGTCCCGGTCTTTCAGGATAAAATCAGCATTTCTTCCAATGATCACGCAGGGCTCCTTCCCAGCCAAATCTAAAATAACTTTTCTCTGTGCCTCATACACCATATCTTCCACTGATTTTCCTGTAATATCACGTCCTACAAGTGCATATGCAAATAATCCTTTCTTCGGAGACAGCTCTGCTTTTTCCTGGATATAATCTGGAGACAGACCCGACTCTTCTGCAATATGATTAATGATGTTTTTATCATAATAGGCTATTCCCAGTTTCTTTGCTACTTCTTCACCGATAAAACGTCCACCGCTTCCAAATTCCCTGCTGATCGTAATGATTTTTTTTGCCATTTCCAGTTCCTCCTTAAATTAAAGTATTAACTCTGTTTTTTCTGATTTTCTTTAAAAATACATATCCAGCCAGACATGCGATCACTTCAGTGACCGGAAATGCCCACCAGATCAGTGAAATTCCCATCTGCCATTTCTGACAAATAATGAAAAGATTCCCGCCAATGGCAATATGATAATAAGCTGTCTCAAAAGTGAAATAACCAGTGATTCCAAGCCGCCATCTAATGCCTGATAAATTCCCTGATAAGCAACGTTAATTCCGGCAAACAGAAAGCTGACAGAGATCACTCTCATTGCACCGATAAAATATTCTCTTGACTGTCCCGCATTAAACAACGTTGCAAATGCCCCAGGGAAAAGCTCTGTGATCCCAATTCCCAGGATCATTAATGCAATGGTATAGATCAGGCCATATTTGATCCCATCCTGAATTCTCTTTTTATTTCTCATTCCATATGCAAATGCAATGATGGGAGTGATCGCATCCCTCAGCCAAAGGCAAGGAAGAGAACGAACTGCTGAACCTTATAGAACAATCCATAAGCTGTCTGTGCTGACGGATTGAATTTCAGGATCAGATTCATCACATAAACCATAATGGACATCAATGCCTGCGCAATAATTGCAGGAAGTCCGATTGCATAGATTTCTTTTATAACACCGGCATCCGGCTTCATGTATTTCACTCCATGCCCGAATTCCTTATTCAGCCTTATATGAAATATAAGCAGCAATACTGCTGATGCTACCTGGCCAATTACAGTTGCGTAGGCCGCACCTTCCACTCCCATTTCGGGACAAGGTCCAATACCATAGATCATGACCGGATCAAGGATAATATTTACAACAGCTCCAACTACCTGGCCAATTGTTGAATAAAGGGAACGGCCCGTTGCCTGTAATAACTTTTCAAATAAAGAAAAGAAAATAATACCAAAAGAGATCACGCAGCATATCCTCAGATAACTGACTCCCATTTCCAATACTTCTGCATCAACTGTCTGTGATGAAATATATGCTCTCACACCAAAGATGCCAAACAATAAACATACCACATAAATGATCACACCAAGAAACAGGCTGTTTCCTGCTACCTTTGCAGCCTTTTTACTGTTCCCCTGTCCCAGTGTCCTTGCAAGAAGCGCATTTGTTCCTACACCTGTTCCGATTCCTACTGCCACCATAAGCATCTGCACCGGAAATACCAGGGTCAGTGCATTTAATGCTGCTTCACTGCCCACTCTCATATTTCCTACAAATGCACTGTCTACAATGTTATAGACCGCCTGCAATGCCATGGATAAGATCATAGGGATCCCCATCTGGATCATCAGCTTATTCACCGGCATATCTTTCATCTTGTTTCTTTCTGCCATTTTGTTTTAACTCCTCTCTTTTTGGCACAAAAAAGTGCGCACCTTGTCATATAGCTGGACTTACGCTGACAAGCTACACACTTTTTCATGGCAAATATTCTATTTTAACAAAATAAAAACGAGCAGCATGTAAACTGGATTTACGCTCACCTGCTACTCGTTCGTTGTAATTATATTTCCTGTTTTTCAAAAAGTCAAACAAAATTTTTCTGGCATTTTCTCTTTTATGAACCATTTATGATAATGTCCTAATATACCACAAGGAAAACGATATCACTGTAAGTCATCCCATCGGATTTATATAATAAAATTTGGCACGATCCACATACCAGTCTTTTCAAACATATTATAAGCAGAAATACCGCATGCCACCGCCTATAAGGATAAGCACTACCGGCAAACTCCCCCATAACGATCAGGCGGTCTGGTGAAATTCAGGCATTTACCTGTATATTTACATAATACTTTCCATAAACCGCTGGATCCGGTCCATCCCCCGGTTAATCTGCTCCATGGATGTTGCATAGGAAAGGCGCACATATCCTTCGCCCTGTTCTCCAAATGCTGATCCGGGAGCTGTTACGACGCCTTCTTTCTCCAGAAGTTTCTCGCAAAATTCCACAGAAGTCATCCCTGTTTCTTTAATATTTACAAACGCATAGAATGCTCCGTTTGGCGGTGTACAGGATAAACCTTTGATGCCATTGATCCGCTCCAGAACGAGTTTTCTTCTTTCTGCATACTGTCTGTTCATCATTGCAATATCTTCATCGCCATTTTTTAACGCTTCAATTCCTGCATACTGTACAAACTCAGGAAGACAGGAAGGCATATTTTCCTGCAACTTTGGCAGTCTGGAAAGGATATTTCTTGGTCCCGCCATATATCCAAGACGCCAGCCTGTCATGGCATATGTTTTTGAAAAAGAATCTACATAAATAGTGCGTTCTCTCATTCCATCTAAAACTGCAATATTGATATAATCTGTATCATTATAGATAAGATGTTTATATACAGCATCGTAGATCACATAAAGATCATATTCTAAAGCTACTTTTGCAACGGTCTCCATGGTTTCCCTTGTTGCAACGCCCCCCGTAGGATTGCAGGGAGAATTAAGGATAATGGCTTTGGTTTTATCTGTCACTCTACTTTTAAGATTTTCATAAGTAAAGTTAAAATTATCCTTTTCATACACAGGTACAGGTACTGCAACTGCACGGTTCATCACAATCTCACCTACATAATTGGTATAAGACGGATCTGCGATCAGGATCTCATCCCCAGGATTAACAAGGGCAAGAATCGCCATATACATTCCCATCATTCCGCCTACTGTTACTACAATCTCACCTTCTGGATCGTAATCTACTTTGTCGTACTGTTTTAAAGCTCTGGAAATTTCCTGACGCAGCGGTAAAATGCCTGCATTATCCGTATAATGGTACACCCTTCATCTAACTTTTTCTTTGCGGCTTCAATAATGTGCTTTGGTGTCACAAAATCTGGCTCACCAAGAACAAAACTTACAGTATCTTTTTTATTTTTTGCCAGATCATACATTCTTCTGATTCCTGACTGCGGCAGATTTAAAAAACTACTTGTTGGCTTCATTTTGTCTCCCCTCCGTTTATTAGAAATACCTTCTCGAGCAAGTATACCTTTTCGTTTTTCTATCGACTTCTTAACTGTAACATAGTCTTATTGTGAATGGAATTGCTATGTATTCATATTAAGTTGAACAAAATTCACCATCCTTATTTACATTTGTTTGTACAGAAATTATAATTTCTAACAAGGAGGGAATCACTATGACATTATCAGATTATATTATTTTTACAACTGTTTCCGAACTGAAAAATATGAGCCTTGCTTCTGATAAACTCTACCTGACAAGGTCTGCTATCAGCCATGCCATTTCCCGCATAGAACGAGAAATCGGCTTTCCATTATTTATAAAAAATACGCACGGAATCGAACTTACAGACAACGGAACTAACCTTCTTCCCCTTGCATACGCTGTTATACAAAGCCACCAGCATTTCAATGAAAAAATCGCAGCGATCAATGGACTGGCTTCTGGCAATGTCCGCCTTGGAACCTGCTCCAGCATCTGCATTAACTGGATACCTGAACTTGTGAATAATTTCCGTCATCATTATCCTGACATACAGATTCATATATTTGCAGGTATCAATAATGCGCAGATTGTAAAAAAACTGGAGCAAAATGAAATCGATATTGGTATTAGTTCTTACTACTCTTGTGATACCATCAACTCCTCTGTCATCAGCTCTACCGTCATCTATGAAGATGAAATGGTTTGTGTTGCAAATTCCAACTTTCATACAGCCACTCCTGGGATCATCACTGCGGAAGAACTGCAAAATTCTGCTTTCATTATCAGCGATCAGGACTATGGTGTAGAATCCCGCAGTGTTCTTGAAAAACTTCACTTAAATGCAAATTCCACTATTACAGCCACTGACGATGCCGGACTGGTTGCAATGGCATCTGCGGGTTTAGGATTTTGTATTTTAGGACGCCTGGTATTAAAAGGAACAACCTCCCCGGTAAATGTCTACTCTTTTCATCCACGACAATTCCGCCATATTGCTTTGCTGCAAAAGAAGAATGTAGCCCTTTCTCCTGCTGCAGAAATTTTCCAGAAACATATTATAAGCTATGCCTCTTCCTATCCAAATCCGGCAATTCCATTCAACTTTTGATGAAAAATGTTCAATGTCCTGTATCTGACAGGTACTTGTAAAAAAATCACCTGCTCCGTATAATGAATGTAAAGCAATTACCAACAGATCGTTCCTGAGATCTTGGCAAAAAGGGGTAGCAAAATGCAGATAAAACAAGAAAATGACGGACACGCCGTCATTGATCAGCTGACTGGAGAAGAAGTATTGACCTGCGCCATTAATATTGGAGAACAACTTTTAATGAGTGGTGCAGAAATCAGCCGTGTAGAAGATACGATACGCAGGATCTGTGCAGCTTACGATATCAGGCAAAGCCATATATTTTCCATCGCATCCTGCATCATCGTGACATTAGAAACAAAAGATCATAAATGGATCACCCAGACCCGGCGGATATTAAGCTATGGAACAGATATGTGGAAGCTGGACCGGTTAAATAATCTTTCCCGGCTGATATGTTCAACAAAACCACCATTAGAAAGGATCAACCGGGAATATGCACTTATATTAAACGGGCCGGTCTATCCTCCTGTGGTACAATGCCTTATCTACGCAATGACAGCCGGTGCATTTGCGATCTTCTTTGGCGGAAATCTATTGGACGGTTTTTCTGCCATGTTTGTGGGGGCACTGATCCGGATAACATTGTACGCATTTACCGCAATAAAAATGAAAGCCATTTTTTCTAATATCCTGTGTTCCATGATCTCCGGTATGGTATGTATCCTTACCCACTATATCGGTCTCGGACATCACGTAGAAATGATCATGATCGGAAATATCATGCTTTTAATTCCCGGTGTCCTGATGACAAACTCTTTCCGTGATTTCATCAGTGGCGATATGATCAGCGGACTTTTACACTTTTCAGAAGCGATCATCACTGCATCTGTATCGCTGCCGGATTTATTTTTTCAAAAATTACTGCTTGGAGGTATCTTATGAATCAGGAACTTATCTCTGTCATTTCAGCATTTTTCGGTTCTCTGGGATTTTCTATCATCTACAACATCAGAGGACTGCGGATCTGGATCCCGGCAATTGGAGGTGCTGTTTTCTGGGCTGTGTATCTGATATTCCTTCATTTTATAAATAATTGAATTTTTTAGGTTTTTTCTTTGTGGCGATCCTGATCACAATTTATTCAGAAATATGGCAAGAATATTAAAAACACCTTCCACCGTTATTTTAATGCCCACAGTTATTCCATTGATCCCCGGCGGATCACTATACTATGCAATGGATGCCGCTCTCCGGCATGATATGCCGCAATTTTTCTCAAAAGCCCAGGCCGCTGTCGGACTTGCTGTGGCACTTGCAGCAGGTATCATGGCCGTAACCTCCATGCAGCATTTAATATCGGCGCTTATAAAAATGATTAAACCAGCCCCATGACCGGAAAATTACCGGAAAACCTTCCAAAAAACTATCCTATTTATTCAAAAACTCTTCCACAATGGCTACAAACACAGCAGAACCTTCCCAAAGTACATCTTCATCCACATCAAACTTCGGATTGTGGTGGGAAACATCTGTTCCCTTGGCTGGGTTTGAGGAACTTAAGAACATGAATGCTCCTGGCAGCTTTTCCAGATAGTAAGCGAAGTCTTCGCCGCCCATGTTTGGAGCTTTTACTTCGGTGATCACATGATCTTCGCCTGCAACAGTCTTTGCCGCTTTTGCAGCCAGAGCTGCCATTTTGTCATCATTGATAACAGGCGGCGCACCCCAGATCATTTCATAGTCTACACTGCCGCCAAATACAGCAGCCGTTGCCTGGGCGATCTCTCCGATGCGCTTTGCTGCAAACTGGCGTACTTCTTCTTCCAGTGTACGGATGGTTCCTTCGATCACAACCTCATTTGGAATAACATTATACTGACTTCCACCCTGGATCTTTCCTATGGTCAGTACCAGTGGCTTTGTTGCATTTAATTCCCGGGTGGTAATAGCCTGGAGAGCGATCACAATGTGCGCTGCAATATTCACCGGATCAATACCTTTTTCAGGTGTAGAACCATGACAGCCTCTGCCATTTACCTTGATCACAAACTTATCAAAAGCAGCCATGCAGCAGCCTGGCGTTACTACAACGGTTCCTGTTGGGATTGCTTTATCGATAATGGTTCCAATATGGGTGCCAAATACAGCGTCTGCACCTTCTACTCCGCCATTTTCAATCATTACTTCCGCACCTCTGGACTGTTCCTCAGAAGTCTGGAACATAAGACGTACCGTACCTGCGATCTCATCCTTATGAGCCCACAGAACTTTTCCTGCACCTAACAGCATAGCTGTATGGGTATCATGGCCGCAGGCATGCATAAAACCTTCATGTCTGGAAGCAAATGGAAGTCCTGTCTCTTCTTTGATAGGAAGAGCATCCATATCTGCGCGCAGGCAGATGGTCTTTCCCGGCTTTCCGCCTTTAATAGTAGCAATAATCCCGCTGTCCTTTTTAGAGCATATATAAGGGATACCTATCTTATCCAGCTCTGCTGTTACATAGGCAGCTGTTTCCGGCAGATGCAAGCCAAGCTCCGGGATCTGATGCAGATCTCTTCTCAATCCTACGATATATTCCTGTAAATCTTTACATTCATTCCACATAGTTATGCAATCTCCTCTCCCACTGGGGTCTCATTTATTTTTTCTGCTTTTGCAGTGTCATCTGCATTTCCATCTTTTTTCTTGTCACTTACATAGAACAGACGTGCCATTCCAAGAGTGCCAAATACGGCACATACGATCACCAGCCATGCAGGTACCGGTACAAACAGCTTCAATACAGTTGGGATCAGCAGGCCAAATACGGCTACTTTCGGGTATTTTACTGCGAAGTTTCCAAAAGTTCCGCCGAAAATTGCAGCTGCTGCATAGTTTTTTAATGCAGAGTTTAAAAATGCAGGAAGAACAGCTACGACTGCAGAACCAACTAAAACAGCGCCTGTGGTTGCGATCAGGTTTGTGATAATGGAACCGCAGATCGCCATGGTGGAAACTACTTCTGCCTGGATGGTTCCGCTCTTGCTGTCAGTTACATCCAGTGCCAGTGCTGCACATGGAACACGCATGTTTCCAATGTTCCCGGAAAGGAAACCTAAGTATGTACCACTCATACCAAGAGCTGCATAGTAGGAAATCGGCTCAACAATATAGAATGCGCCAAAGGATAATGCTGTCAGTGCCCATGCTGCCAGGACTGTTTCAAGCTTTGGCCAGCAGCCATAGCGGCTGCACAGGTATAATACCGGGATAAATGCAGTGAACGCAGCCATGATACAGTTGGTGCGCCAATGCGGATACTGTTTCTCTTCCATTCTGCCATATAATCTTTCATAATCTGTCTTCCCCTCCTATGCTACTGCCAGGTCGTGCATTACTGCAAAGAACATTCCAATGACCATTGCGATACCTAAGGAATATTCAGCTAATTTTGGATGCTTTGGCACGATCAGTTTCATGATGGCTACCATGCTTAATGCACCTGCCAGACAGGCAATAGTGCTTCCAAGACCTTTTTTGATCTCATTTGCATTTAAGTAACCGAAAATACCAAGGGAACATGCTCCTGATAAAACAGCCAGCCACTTTGCGTCGCCGCCGCTTAACTTGCCTCTTAATTTCTCTAATGCCGGTGTAACTGTACCGCTGACTAACAGCCATCCAGCACCATTTAACGCCATTGCAAACCAGGATACTGCCATAACGGTCAGTGTGTATCCGTTTCCTCCAAATTCAACGCCTGCTGCCTGAGCACCCATGGTCGCTGCAGAAAGCTCTGTAGCTGCCGCGCCGATAATGGAAAGACGAAGCCATGCCATTGGTCCGCCAATAGATGCCATAAGACCAACCATAACAATAAATACGCCACAGGCCGGGCCGATGGCTGAGATCAGACCGATCTTAAAAGCCTGTTCGCCAGTCCCTGTTCCAGATTTACCTCAACGCTGCTCTTTTTGCCTGCCGCATAAACAGAAGTGCCTGTGCCAGGGAGATCACAACTGTGATACCGCACAGTGCCCAGAAAATAGGGGCATTTGCAATTGCCAGATAGTCCATAGATTTTCCTCCTCTAATATCCTTCAACCTTTTTCACTGGTCATCTTGTATGTTGTGGACTATTATAACATTTGAATTTTTGAAAATCATTGTACTTAAAGGACAACAATTTTCAATTAGAATTGTGTGAGGTGTTTTTTATTGTATGTGAGGGATAGTTAGGGGCTTGTTTTATTTGTATCTGAAGGACAATAGATAGTGCATTCGGGGTGTATCTTTGCTATAATAAAAGGGTGAAGCCATATAACATATACAACAGAAAGGACCTCCCCATGACCATATCCGATTTTTTAAAACTCCCTAATTTCACTGACCTGCGCCTGTTAGCAGGCAAAGACGGGCTTTTAAGTGAAGTGACCAATGTTACTGTAGTCGATACACCAGACGGCACCAACTGGTTAAACGGCGGGGAACTGGTGATCACTACGGCATATATGCTTCATGAGGAAAAGGACCTTTTGGAGTTTCTTCGCACTTTAAGCAGTAAAAAAGCTGCAGGCGTGGGTATTAAAGAGAACCGCTATCTTACAGAGATACCGGAAAGCGCCAGAAAACTGGCAGATGAACTGCACCTGCCTCTGATCTCTGTTCCGGAAGCTTATCCATTTGTGGATATTATCAATCCGGTACTGACCCAGATCATAAACCAGCAGTCATTCTTACTGACCCAGGCGAATATGATCCATAAGGAATTTTTAAGCCTTGCCATCAACAATAACAGCGTACCGGAGATCTTAATGACACTGCGTCGTTTTATTGGTATTCCCTGTGCCTTTATGGATACCCATTTTAAAAATATCTTCTTTTCTGATGAAGACTCTCCTCTTATGCGTCAGCTTCAGGATATGGATATGGAAAATATTTCCAGTGAATTTTTAAATCAGTATGACAACTACGCGGTTGCCAACAAAAATGAATCCTTTGGCTATCTTCTTTTTGAAAAAGGTCGCCTGGATACCGGAAATGAAAGCAGCGCACAGATTGCTTTAGAATATGCCAGCATCGTCCTCATCCTTCACAGCCAGGTGCGTATTGCCAATCAGCAGATGGCAGAAAAATACAAAGCTTCTTTCCTGGAAGATCTTCTGTTAAACAATGTAAAAGCAGATATCGAGATCCACAACCGTGCAAGACTGTATGGCTGGGACTTTACAAACGGCGGTCTGGCTGCAGTGGTTGACATCAATAACATTAAAAAGTACTTTATTGACCGTTTAGACTCCAACACCAACCGGATGCTGGAGGAAGCAACAGAACTGATCTTCCGCAATTCCATCCACGAAATGCACCAGACTTTCCCACAGGCCAAATATTTCCGTCAAAGTGATCTGATCGTATTCATTATTTCTGTACCAAAAGACAGCAGGGAACTTCTTGCAGACCAGCTAGAGCAGACCTTTAAACGGCTACAGAGCCAGTTATCCCATGTAAGCCCCTTTACCATTACCTTAGGGATCGGACAGTATTATGAAAATATCCGTGAAATATCAAAAAGCTACTCTGAAGCCAGAGTAGCCATTAATCTTGGATATTCTTTGCAGTGGTTTGACCGCATTTTATTTTATAACCGTTTAGGACTTTACCGCCTTCTTGCCCCGGTCATGAACAGCCCGGAGTCAGAGGAACTTTGCCTTCAGTACATTAAGCCATTGGAAGATTATGATAAGAAATACCATGGGGAACTGCTTTCCACCTTACAAGAGATCTTACAGTGCGGCTGGAATCTGAAAGAATCCGCTGAAAAGCTGTATATCCACTACAATTCCATTAAATACCGGTATTCCAAGATCTGCAAGGTATTAAACCTTGACCTGTCTGACCATGATAACCGGTCACTGGTAGAAATTGCCATGAAGCTGTACCGGCTGAAACATTATAAAAAGGAGAACCAGTAAAGCCAGATGTGTATTTATGACCGGCATAAGAACATCCTGCCATACAGAGCAGCAAAACAGTTACTTTACTTTTCTTTTCAGGATCACCATAGCTAAGAGGATCAATCCACTAAATAGCCATGCAAACATCGTATAATCCTTTGATCGCCCTGTTTTAGGAAGAGTCTGAATTGCCATCTCTTCATCTTTTCTTTCTTCTATATCTGCTGATCCGGCCTCTTCATCTGATGATAATGGCACTGCGCCTGATCCTTCTTCATATCGCTGTGATCCGGGACCGATCTGCGTATAACCGGTTGGGGTCGGATTATATACAGTTCCATCCCGATACCATTTCACAGCCCCACCGCCAAGCATACGTTCAGCTAGGGTTGCTGTATATGCACTGTGTTCTCCATAAATGCTAAATACAAGATCATCTCCTGCTGCTTTTCCATCTGCGTTCACTGCTTTATTATCAAAGATTCCAATACCGTCTTTGATATAGAGTTCAGCCATACCAGTTGCACAAAACCAGAGACCGCTCCCTGCTCAGCTGTATTTTCAGTGACTACGGTATTATATAAATGGGCAGTGCTGTAACCATCAATGCTTTTCCCTCTGAATACAGTCCGCCTCCAGAATATGTTGCTGTGTTATTTATAATCTTTCCACTGCGCAGAAAACTGCCGTTAGAAAAACTGTAAATTCCTCCGCCTGTCCCTGCTCTGTTTCCGGAAATAACACCTCCATCCATAAGGAACTCTGTTCCATATTCTGCTGTGCCTCTCTGAAGTGCAGAGTCTACAATACAAATACCTCCGCCCTTAGATGCTTTATTAGCGGATACGGTTCCGCCTATCATATGAAATGCTGCATTATCCTCAACGAATACAGCTCCGCCAGCTTCATTCCCGTTTGCAGAGATTCCTGTATTCCGGGTGATCAGTCCGTCATCTTCCAATGTAAATATTGCCCGTTTATCCCTGTCATCACTATAAATATTGACAGCTGCCCTCTGTGTCCGGTGTTATTCTGTATTGCTCCACCAGTCATAATTCCACCATATGCAGCTGCCTCATTCACAGCGTCCTATAATGTTGGTGCCCCGGCTTCATCGGAAATTGCAGATCCTACAGAATCAGAAATAGATTTTTCCGTGTATGTTATAACTGCATTTCCTGAAAATCCAGCTTTGGAAATATCAACTGCATCTGAACTATTCCGGATCGTAACTGTCTCCAACGTGCCAATATTAGAAAAAGCATCATTTTTAATACTCTCCAGTCCGCTTCCCAGGATCAGGTGTTCAATGGATGTATACTCAAACGCATGATCGGCAATTGAAGTTACACTATCCGGGATCTTTGCCAGGGCAGTATCTTTATAAAAGGCCTGCTGGCCAATTTCCGTAATCTGTCCTTTTGCTGTCACCTCTTCCAGCGCACTACATCCGGAAAATGCCGATTGCGGAATAGATGCTACTGAATCAGGAAGTGTTATAGATGTTAAAGAAATATCATCACTAAATAATCCTGATGCCTTTTTGATCTCTACACCATCCGGAAGAGAAATATTTTTCAGTTTCTCTGCTGAAGCAAATGCAGCTGGTCCGGTTATATATTTTAAACTTTCCGGAAGATCAATGGTCTCCAGAGAAGAACAATTTGAGACCATAGAGTTACCGGAAATTTCCTGTACACCTTCTTCAACGGTGATAGTTTCAAGCTTGTCCATATTTTGAAAATTACCACCAAATTTCTTGACGGAACCTGGAATGGTGATTTCTGTTAAATTAGAAAAGCGTGAAAAGTATACATCACATTTTTCAACTGTATCAGGGATCATCAATGCACTGACATTTTGTCTCGAACCTGCAAAAGGTCCCCATCTTAATATTGTAACTGTATACTCATTATCTTCTGCCTCATCCTCATCATAAGTAACCTGTTCTGGAATTTCTATTTCAGAAGCTTCGGCCGGGTTACTTATATCTTTTAATGTGGCAGTATGGTCATCCGGATCAAGATCAAATGTGTAAGTAATACCATCGATCTCCATTTTAACATCTTCATAATCTACAGTCAGAAGTGACATTTCTTTATTCTTTCCATTTTTCTCTGGATTGGGAGAAATGTTCTTATCGCTTAAAGAATCTTTGTTGCCAGAATTTCCGTTATCATCCTTTCCTGAGTTATCTGATGAATCTGCAGAGTCCGTATTTTCATCCGGAGTTTCATCCTGATCCGGCTTCTGATCCTCCTGGTCATTTCCACTGGCATCACTGTTATCGGGATCATCCTGATCATCCTTCGGACCATTCTGGTCATCTTTAGAATCATCTTTTGGATCATCTTTTGAATCATCCATGCCGTCGTCTTTGCTTGGATTTCCAGAAGGATCACCTTCTAAATCTAAATTTCCAGAATCTGGATCTTCTTTTCCATAGTCATCTGTATCCGTCTTCTGATCTTCATCTTCCTGACCGGGATTTTCATTTGGATCTTCATTTTGATTTTCTTGAGTAGATGTTATCTCTCGATTGTTACCCCATCAAATCTATAGCAAATACAGAATTAACAGGCATAGATACAAGCAAACTCGTAGATAAAATGCATGATAATATTTTTTTATTTTTCATGATTTCCCTTTCCTATCCGCAATTATACATAAAAATAGATCAATCCCACCTGAACAAGAAAGGACGATCATATTCTCATTATATAATATACGCTTTTTTTAACACTAAACAGCGATGCCGCCTAATGGTGACACCGCCATCTGTGATGTTTTAATTCACTGATATTTTTCAATTATCATACCTTATTGATAAACATTTGTCAACTAACCCCTCCCCATCCTATTCTCAGGTATTTCGCTTTTAAGATAAAAAGTTCCCCGTTTTGCCAGTATCCATCTGGCAGAACGGAGAATTCTCATATTGAATAAAAAGTTACTGTTTTTTCTGCATAAGCAATCAAAAAGGACACCTTTTATTGTATAATTATGTTACCCACAAAACAACACGAAAGAAGGGGGCCTTAATGAAAAATTAGCATTAAAGAAACTGCTAACTTATATGAAAAGTGTATATAAAATTCCGGAGAAAATCAAGGGGTTATCGGACAAAAGAAAAAGAAGATCGATTCCATTGTTTAATATCATCATGCCGTCACTGCTCTTCCTGATGCTGCAGTATGAGAGTTTCATACCGTTTTTTCTGCGCCTGAAAGTATGGGAAAACGATTGAAAAACTGCATACATGGAAAGATACCCAAAATTGATGCAGTCCGTGAACTTCTTACCCAGATAGACCCAGATGAGATCCGTGAGATCCACGAGCAGACGATCGATATCATAAAACGCAACCGTGTATTTCGTGAAGGGACTATAGGGGGGATATGTTGTAGCCGGAATCGATGGAGTGGAATTGTTCAACAGCACAAAAAAGTCCTGTTCGGACTGCCTTAACCGGAAAAACCGTGCAGGTGAAACGGAATAATTTCCACCGGAGCGTGGTCTGTATGACAGTAGGAAAAGTGCACATGTGATCCTAGGCCAGGAAATGTTAAAACCGAAGGACGGAGCGGAAAAAGATGAAGGCGAACTGACAGGAGGAAAAAGAGGTCGTTTACCTGTGGAAAAAAGAATATAGAATTCTGGGACCTTTCAAGATTTGAGATAGATAATAGTCCCCATAAGCTTCGTATGATCCGATATCATGAAAGCTGGAAAGAAAACGAACAATGGATGTGGCTGGTAACAACTCTGAAACAAGGGAATTCTCGGGTTTTATGGAAGATGATGAACCGAAGATGGGATATAGAAGAGAACGGATTTCACCAGTTGAAAACGTATTATCACGCAAAACATTGCTATTGCCATACAGCAACAGAAGTAATATTTGATCTGATGATCATCGCTTCAACATGAGAGAATTATACTTGTATCGCCGTATTCAAAGATTTAAAGGAAGTGGGATCAATCGAAAAAGTATGAACCGGAAGTTTTGTGATGAGTTATTGTTGGAAAAAGTAAAAAGTATCTTGTATGAAAAGGGCAGATAGTCTGTCAGTGGGAAAATAAAAACAGGCGCTTTGAAATGAGATAAGTTTAGCTAAGGGGGCTTTGTGCGCATTCAGCTATTCAGGTAGCAAAAGAAAAAATGAGTGTGGGAGGGGCACTATTTATAAATATACAGTGCTAAAAGCGAAATCCCTGCAACTGTGGAATTTTTATTGACATTTTTTCCGCTGGACAATATGCCGGATGACAGAAAAAAAGGCTAAAAGATGGGCCGGAGAGCTACTGCTTGTCTGGATGGTGCTTTACAACTGGTATCGCTTTGACTATTATAATGAAAAATCGATACTGGGAACGGTACTGCATGGCTGTGGAAAGCTGCTTCATATTCCCATGAAAAGAGCATACGGCTTTTACGAGAAGCTGTGCAAACGCTACGATGAAAAGCCACCCGCTTTGTCTGCGATACGGTGTTTATACGGTATCTGGAGAAAAATACATGGGAGCGGAGCTGGTTTGATGCGGTAGTGTATCTGCCCTTTGAAAACTGGATTATTCCGGCCCCGACAGGCTTTGACGGCAGGCTGCGGACGGAGTACTGGGATTACATGAAACCGTCAAAGGCACCACATGCATGGAGGCTGATTCTGGAGCCTGATGTGTCCTATGTGGAGTATCTGAAAGAAAAAATGCCGCGGCAGAAATAAGTTCTGCCGCAGCGCAATAATCAGATTCCTCCGAGCATACAGATGTTGTTTTCAATATTTCGTGCATATTGATTGCGAAGATAAAAGGGAAGCTGGTAACGTTTTTTTGCAGTTTCGGAATCAACAGCGTTTTTATCGCGAAAAATGCGGATAGTTCCGTCGGGATAGTAAAGCATAACCTGTTCACCGGGAAAATTCAGAATTTTGGTATTCATGGCCACTTTTCCGCCAGATGGCAAATCCGGTTTCCATCACGATCAATTAGCTCCGTATCCCCTGCTGCCACATTCCGCAGGATTTCATGCAGTCCGTCTCCGTTTATATCGATGGGAGCAGTGTCAAACAGACTGTAAGGAAGAGAAATGGGGGCCCCTGTCATGGCATCGTAGACAAATTCTGTAATTCCGGTATAATAACGGCCGAAAGCATCCTTGGATTGTCCTGTAATGCGCATTCCATTGGCCAGAAGCCGGCCTTCCTTTCCGATGCGTCCAACCCAGCCTTTGTGAATATGCCCCCAGTCTACATGGGTCCAGATGGGCTGTCCGCTGGTGTCGTACATTCCGATTCGCGGCCCAATCTGCTCATTCGATTCGCGGTTGATATAGATAAGCCAACGGTTGCTGTCATAATCAAACACCGGCTGACACATATCGGAATGACCGTTCCATGTGTCTTTTTCGATGCAGAATAATTCCGAACCATCATGAAGGGAGAGGCATCGCTCGCCCCACAGTACCTCGTCACAGCCGTCATTGTTGATATCTACAACAGGAAAGGAATGGCTGCCTCTGGCTCCGGGCGCATTTTCCCCAATGGACAGAGTCCACTTGGAGGTCATATCGGGATTCCAGGCCTGAAAGTACATGTCTGCGTAAGTGCCCTGGGCAGTTACAAGAACAGGCTGACCATGGTCATAGCCCCCGAAAACATGATTTCGGAAATACCACATGGATTTTTGGATTCCGCCATAGTTGGGCCACGGCCACTGGCCGGTTACATTTCCTGTAAGCACGTCCATGCGTTCCAGCACATAAGCTTCCACCCAGAGAGGATGAATGGGGTCAGAATTATTTACAATATAAATTTCATCAATCCCATCCTGATCCATATCAATCAGTGTAAAACAGTACAGTGCTGCGCTGGGCCAGATTCCCAGTTCCTTTTTCCAAAGGACTTCTCCGTGCTCATCAAATGCAATGCCATGCAGTGTGTCAGAAGGAACAACAAACATGCTGTAATGCACATCGACATCGTAGCAGGCGGAATAAAAAGCGACAAATCCCTTTCGGCCGTTTCCTAATTTGGCAGGCATTACTTTATATTGCAGTGCAGGAGAGCCTAAGTTTAAATTTAAAGCTTCTTCAATTTGAATTTCCATATTTTAACCTTTACATTAAGCGATAGTTTATTGTGCCTGGTATTCAGCGTAAGCCTCATTCATCTGTTCCGCCCAGTTATCAAGAAAACTCTGAACAGACATT
>ENA-OQIG01000544-OQIG01000544.1-human-gut-metagenome-genome-assembly--contig:-NODE-544-length-21191-cov-4.739746_pt1 | contig 21191 bp, 30 predicted proteins | sample MGYA00242576_ERZ504741 | MGnify/ENA primary metagenome ERZ504741 (study PRJEB26092, sample SAMD00036436) | human gut metagenome | host: Homo sapiens | study: EMG produced TPA metagenomics assembly of... | reverse complement strand
GGGGACAAAAAATTAATAGTAGGGAGACGGGAAAGCGGACCACCTCTCAAGGCGGTATTCCGGATTTATAACCCTACGATTGCTAAGTGAAAGTGCATTATGATATATTCATGGAAGGATATGAAAAAACAGAAAAGCCTTCAAGTCTCTCACCAATCGTAGTTTAGAGCAACTTGCATCCATGCGTGTGCAAGCCGACCGGTTGATTCTGGATATCTGGAATCAGGTGGAAGCCAAATTCCAGGATGTATCGCCCAATGAGAAACGCTTGGAAAAATGTCGTGATTATGGTCTGATTTATTATTATCGGACCGGAGAAAAACAGAATAAGGAGATTCTTTAAAATATGCTTGTCGATTCACATTCCCATCTTTTTCTGGAAGAGTTTGCCGAAGATTTACCTTTCGTTATGGAACGTGCCCGTGCTGCCGGGGTGACGCATATCTTTATGCCTAACATAGATAGTACGACGATTGAACCCATGCTGTCGGTTTGTGATACCTATCGGGACTTTTGCTTTCCGATGATCGGATTGCACCCTACCTCCGTGAACGAGTCCTATGAAAAAGAGCTTGAAATCGTTGCCGCAAATCTGGAAACTTCCGGCCGGTTCGTTGCTGTGGGTGAGATTGGAATCGATCTTTACTGGGATAAAACCTGGCTGAAAGAACAGTTGATTGCTTTTGAAAAACAAGTGCAATGGGCCCTTCATTATCAATTGCCCATAGTGATTCATTGCCGCGAAGCTTTCGATTATATATATAAGGTATTGCAACCTTATAAAAATAGTGGACTGACCGGAATCTTTCATAGTTTACGGGAACTCCCGGTGAAGCTGCCCGGATGATGGAGTTTCCGGGATTTAAGATCGGTATAAACGGTGTGGTGACTTTCAAAAAGTCAACGTTGCCGGAGACATTGAAGTCTGTTCCGTTGGAACGTATCGTATTGGAAACCGATTCGCCTTACCTCACTCCGGTTCCTAATCGTGGAAAGAGAAATGAGAGTGCGAATGTGAAAGATACATTAATAAAAGTTGCCGAAATATATAACGAAGATCCGGAAAAAGTTGCGGAATTGACCGCTGTTAGCGCATTAAAAGTGTTTGGAATGCTCAAATAAGCTCCACAAGATTTTAAATTTTATTAATTTAGTTGATTTATTAAAGATAAAAGAAGGATAATGCTGCAGAAGAAGAAAAAAAAGAATACATTTGTAGCTGAAAACGCTTGTGGTTCGCATTTTTTTTGTAATTTGCACCCGATTTGAAGAAAGCGCCAATTGGAGAGATGCTCGAGTGGTTGAAGAGGCACGCCTGGAAAGCGTGTATACGCCAAAAGTGTATCGCGGGTTCGAATCCGCTCTCTCCGCAGGAGTATAAACAAGAGACGATAAGTAAATACAATAATAATAATTTAATTAATTAATCTTAAAAATTAGACACACAATGAAAAAGTTATTTGCAATTGTTGCTGTGATGGGAGTCTTAACATTTGGCTCAACTCAACTCGTTCAGGCTCAGGATGCTGCTGCTACCGAACAAGCTGCTCCTGCAGCAGACAAACCGGTTGCTGATGCTGTAGCTGAGGCTGCTGAAGCTTCTGCTCCTCTTGCTGGCGCTGAAGAAGGTGGTATCCACAAAGAAATTAAAGTAAAATTCATCGAAGGTACTGCATCTTTCATGAGTTTGGTTGCTATCGCATTGGTTATTGGTTTGGCTTTCTGTATTGAACGTATCATTTACTTGAGCTTGGCTGAAATCAACACTAAGAAATTTATGTCTTCTATCGAAGCAGCTCTGGAAAAAGGTGATGTTGAAGCTGCAAAAGACATCGCTCGTAACACAAGAGGTCCTGTTGCTTCTATCTACTATCAGGGTTTGATGAGAATCGACCAGGGTATCGATGTTGTTGAAAAATCAGTAGTATCTTATGGTGGTGTTCAGGCAGGTTACCTTGAAAAAGGATGTTCTTGGATCACACTGTTTATCGCAATGGCTCCGTCATTAGGATTCTTGGGTACTGTAGTAGGTATGGTTATGGCGTTCGATAAGATTCAGCAGCAGGGTGATATCTCTCCGACAGTTGTTGCCGGTGGTATGAAGGTTGCCTTGATTACTACTATCTTCGGTTTGGTTGTAGCTTTGATCCTTCAGGTATTCTATAACTACATCCTTGCTAAAATCGAAGCTCTTACAAGCGAAATGGAAGATTCTTCTATCTCTTTGCTTGACATGGTAATCAAATATAACTTGAAATACAAAAAATAATCTGAGATGAGTAAGTTAACATATAAAGTATCGTATTACGTACTGTACGCGATGTTTGCTCTTATCGTGATCGTATTGGGCTTGTTCTACTTCGGTGGACAAATGGAAACTCCAATTGTATACGACATGGATAATCCCGCAAACACAGATGCCTTACTGTACTTGATGTATGGTCTGTTTGGCATTGCTGTAGTTGCAACTGTGGTTGCTGCTATCTTCCAGTTCGGTTCTGCTTTGAAAGATAATCCTAAAGGTGCTATCAGATCATTGCTCGGACTTATTCTTCTAGTTCTTGTATTGGTCGTAGCATGGTCTATGGGTAGTGGTGAAACACTGACCATTCAAGGATATGAGGGAACTGATAATGTTCCTTTCTGGTTAAAACTGACTGATATGTTCCTTTATAGTATCTACTTCTTAATGTTGGTAACAGTTCTTGCTATCATCGGAAGTAGTATCAAAAAGAAATTATCATAACTAATTGAGGAAACTCAATAAAATACAGTAACTACAATGGCAAAAGGAAATAGAACAGTTCCTGAGATTAATTCAAGTTCAACAGCGGATATTGCTTTCTTATTGCTTATCTTCTTCTTGATTACGACATCTATGGATACTGACCGTGGTCTGGCAAGACAGTTGCCCCCACCTCCTGAAAAGGATCAGGTTGATAATGACGTAGTTGTTAAGGACCGTAACGTTTTGCAGATTTTTCTGAACTTTCAGAATCAGCTGATGTGCGGTGGCGAAATTGTTGATGTGAAGCAATTGAGAGAAAAAGCCAAAGAGTTCATTGCCAATCCATATAACGATGAAAAATTACCGGAAAAACACGCTAAAGATGTGCCTTTCTTTGGTAATGTCATGGTTACGGAGAATCATGTAATCTCTTTGCAGAGTGACCGTGGATCTTCTTATCAGCCTATTTTGATGTTCAGAATGAGCTGGTTGCTGCTTATAACGAGTTAAGAGATGAATTGGCTCAGGAAAAGTGGCAGAAGAATTATGCTGATTTAAATGAAGATCAGCAGAAGGCTATTCGTGATATTTTTCCTCAGAAGATATCTGAGGCTGAACCTAAAGGAGTAAAAAAGAATAATTAATGGGAAAATTTAATAAAACAGGTAAGCGCGGGATGCCTACGCTGAATACTTCTTCACTACCTGACTTGATCTTTACATTGTTGTTCTTCTTTATGATTGTAACAACAATGCGTGAAGTTTCATTGAAGGTTGAGTTTAAGATTCCGCAAGGTACTGAGTTGGAAAAGCTTGAAAAGAAATCTTTGGTTACGTTTATCTACGTAGGTAAACCGACAGCAGAATTTCGTAAAAAACTGGGGTCTGAAAGCCGTATCCAGTTGAATGATGCTTATGCTGAAGTTGACGAGATTCAGGCTTACGTGACTAACGAGCGCTCAAGTATGAAAGAGGAAGACCAACCCTTTATGACTGTGTCTTTGAAAATTGACCAGGATACTAAGATGGGTATCGTTACCGATATTAAACAGGCTCTTCGTCAAGCTTATGCACTGAAAATTAACTATTCTGCGAGAGCTCGCGAATAAGTTGACTCTACACATAGAAAAAGCCGTCTGAGGATAATCAGACGGCTTTTTTATGGGTTTGTTTGGGGGCTGCAGAGGTTCTCGTAGTGCTGTGTTATTCGTAGGGACTATACCATTCGTAAAGCTATGTATTTATAGGAACTATATTATTCGTAGAGCCATGTATTTGTAGAATCATCTCATTCGTAGGCTTTATTCAGAGTTGTGTATACAATATCTGTATGGATTCAGAGGAAGAGCGGTTTACTGTTCTTGGTGCGATTGGATTACGCAGGGGAGGATTATTGCCAGGTGGTGGATTGAAATGATGGATAGCCGGAATAAGGAAAGTGGAGGCATTGTAGAGGCGAATGAACAGTAAATAATATAGGAGTAGTGATCAGACTTACGGTCTTAGGGGCTAAAGTTCAATACACCTGTTGACCGGTTGGAAGTTGGTTCTCTAATTCTGTTTGGCTGGCGTGCAAGACGATAGTTCCATCACTACTCCTATATTAAGTTCAGGTTATTTACCTGTGTAAAACTCTATGATCCGTTGGATAGCTCTTTGGCAAACCGGACAGAAGGTAGGATATTCGTTGGTACGCATGCGGCAGTCGAATGCCGGGCGATAAATACCTTTGGCTGAGTAGCTCCTCCTTCGTATACGCCTATGGGATATTTGTCCTTATCTGCTACCGGAGTCGGAACAGGAGTAGCTTTGGTGAGCATATCTTCCCATTTAGAGGCAAAGTTGATGCGGGTGGTAATGTTCTGCTCCCATGGTTCAATGTTGAGAGGATAGAGTCCGTTCATGACGTCTTCATCATAAAAATATTCGTCGGCCAAGCCACCAAAACTATGACCGAACTCATGTACACTACCGGACGGAAATTGGGATGGTGTGCGGTGGTCAGTGTGAAAGCATTGTAGATACCGCCCCCACCGTATTGTTCCGTATTGGCTAAGATAATGATATGTTCATAAGGGATGCCTGCCAATGCGTCGTTTATTGCTTTTACCCGGCTGGTAGTCAGATAGCGGTCGGAATAGAATGTATCGAAGTGGGAGCCGAAGGCGTGTGCTTCCATGCTCCCTGTTTGGGAGCGCTGACCCCACTGTCTGCCGAAGGACTGGCCACAGCCACGATGTTGAAGCGATTCTTCATCGACTGAAACGGTTCGTGTGAGAACAGGGCTTCGCATGCGATGGCGGCATCTTTATAGAAAGTTTCCATTTCACTTGTGGTATACCCTTCTGCCAGGATGGCTACATCGATACATTGTTCTTCATTTCCACTTTTCAGCAGATACTTGTGCGGAGTGATGTGTGTGAGCCTTTTTTGTGTATCAGAATGTCGTCGGGCTTAACGACGTGCTTCAGGTTGGCACTGACTTCGCGTTTGTTATTGCGTAATGTGATTTCTACCTCGGCCGGCTTTATGGGATAGGGGAGGAGATAAGTATTCTCAAATCCTTTAGTGACCTCTTTGGCTTCATCTGTCTCGAGCCATTCCTGGAAGAGCGAAGAAAACGAAGTCGTATAAATTACTTTTCCACTTGCCACATCGCGCATCACAATCTGTCCGTTTCCTTCCAAAGGCAATTCCGACAGATGATGGCGTCTGCCTGCCCATACGGGCAGTTCCGAAGTTCGTCAAGACAGATCGACTGCTTGTCCGCATTCCCCGTAATAGATAATCGATGCGTAGGTTTTGTTCGTGAAGTAGTCCGAGAAATTTTGTGCGTATGCACATCCTGTCACGAAAAGACAGGTGAATAGGGTTAATATCAGCTTCATATCGTGTGAATTTATTGTTTTTACAAAGGTACTAACTATTGCCGATTTATTCTATTTTTACAAATAAAAGTAATAAACTATAGTATTTATTGCCGGGGAAATAGCTAACTTTGCATAAGACATTGATATATTAAAACAAATTGATTTAAAATGGGACATCATCAATTAGATACTTTAGACGAGCAGATTCTGAAGTTGATTGCCGACAACGCCCGCATTCCGTTCCTGGAAGTGGCAAGAGCGTGCAATGTTTCGGGTGCGGCTATTCATCAACGCATACAGAAGTTGACTAATCTGGGTATATTGAAAGGTTCGGAGTATGTCATCGATCCGGAGAAGATCGGGTACGAGACATGTGCTTATATTGGGATTTATCTGAAAGATCCTGAGTCGTTCGATTCTGTAACCAAGGCTTTGGAAGCAATACCGGAAGTGGTGGAATGTCATTTCACTACCGGGAAATATGATATGTTTATCAAGATATACGCAAGGAACAATCACCATCTTTTGAGTGTGATTCATGATAAACTCCAGCCGTTGGGATTGGCTCGCACCGAGACGCTGATTTCATTCCATGAAGCCATCAAGCGGCAGATGCCGATTATGGTAGATACGGACGAGGATTAATCGATTCCCCGTACGTAATCTACAAAAGCATACGAGCAGAGATGTTTTTCATCGGCAGGATGAACTTCTCTGCTTTTTTCGTGCCATATAGTTGTGTCTACAGCCGGGAAGAAGGCATCGGCTTCCGGCGCTGTATCATTTACTTCGGTCAGGCACAGCTCGTCGGCCAGGGATATGGCCTGGCGATAGACGCTTGCCCCTCCGATGATGTATACTTTTTCTTCGGCTTGGCAGCTTTCCAAAGCGGCTTCCAGCGAAGTGAATACTTCTGCTCCCGGACATTCGGCTGCCGGATTGGAAGAAAGGACCACATTCCGGCGATTGGGTAATGCCCCTTTCGGGAGTGATTCGAACGTTTTGCGTCCCATGATGATTGTGTTTCCTGTGGTCAACGCCTTGAAACGTTTCAGGTCATTGGGCAGCCAGAATAAAAGTTTATTTTGAAAGCCGATAGCCATCCGGTTGTCTACGGCGGCGATAATGCTGATTCTACTCATAGTCCGATGGGGGATTATACCGCAACTTTTCCAGCGATGTGCGGGTGCGGATCATAATTTACTAATTCAAAGTCCTCGAATTGGAAGTCGAAGATGTTTTTCACGTCCGGATTGATCTTCATTTGTGGTAGTGGGCGCGGTTCCCGGCTGAGCTGGAGTTTCACCTGTTCCAAGTGGTTCAGGTAGATATGTGCGTCGCCCAGTGTGTGGATAAAGTCTCCTGCCTGCAGACCGGTGACTTGCGCCATCATCTGCAGCAGCAGTGCATAAGATGCTATATTGAAAGGTACCCCCAGGAAGATATCGGCGCTGCGTTGATAGAGTTGCAGGCTCAGCCGTCCGTTTGCTACGTAAAACTGGAAGAATGCGTGGCAAGGAGGGAGGTTCATGTGATCCAGGTCTCCTACATTCCATGCACTGACAATGATGCGGCGTGAATCGGGATTGTGCTTGATGGCATCTACAGCTTCGCTGATCTGGTCGATAAATCCTCCGTCGTAGGTTGGCCACGAACGCCACTGGTATCCATATATATGTCCCAGATCTCCTGTTTCGTCCGCCCATTCGTTCCAGATGCGTACGCCGTGGTCCTGCAGATATTTCACATTCGTGTCTCCTTTGAGGAACCACAGTAGTTCGTAAATGATTGATTTCAGATGAAGTTTCTTGGTAGTCAGGCAAGGGAATCCCTCGTCCAGGTTGAAACGCATCTGGTGTCCGAAGACACTGATGGTTCCCGTTCCGGTGCGGTCACCTTTTTCTATTCCCTCCGTCAACACTCGGTCGAGCAGGTCTAAATATTGTTTCATACGAATGGTATACTTCTTGGGTTACTAAAAATTCCTGCCAAAGTTACAAAAACAGCCTGAATAACTTACAGGAATGGTGTGAATAAGTTCGCAAACCAGCACTTAAACTTCTTCCAGGCTGATTTTTGTTTCCACATTTCCGGGGTCAGGCGGGTGCAGTGCAGCATGTCGGCTTCGAAAACGTCATTCAGTTGCTGCGTAATGTCCTTGTCGAAGATGAACGCATTCGTTTCGTAATCATATCGCAGGCTGCGGCTGTTCAGGTTGGCTGTACCCACGGTACAGAACAGGTCGTCTACCATCATGATTTTCGAGTGATGAAATCCGCCGTTGTACAAATAGATCATTGCCCCTTTTTTCATCAGTTTCTGTACGGCATAGAGCGAAGCATCCGGTGTGAAAGGGATGTCGGATTTGGAAGAAATCATAATTTCCACTTTCGTCCCCCGGTTCAAAGCCTTTTGAGTGCCTTGCGGATGGATGAAGTCGGTACAAAATACGGGTTCACGATGCGTACATCATGTTGCGCTGCATAGATGGACATGGCATACGTATGGCTCAACATGCGGGAATTCCGTTTCGGGGTGCGGTCTACAATCGAAATGACCGTATTGCAGCTGTCGGCCCGCTCCGGGTGGTTCGGAAAATATTCTTCGCCCACGATGTTTTGCTTGGTGGTTTTATTCCAGATGTCGAGGAAGATTTCTTGAAGGATGTTTACCGCATCGCCTTCAATGCGGATATGCATATCGCGCCAGGTGCCTATCTTGGGGAGTCCGTTGATATAATAGTCGGCAATATTCATTCCGCCGGTATATCCTATTTTGCCGTCGATGACTGCAATCTTCCGATGGTCGCGGTGAGCCGCATGATTGATATACGGGAACTTGAACGGATCGAATTTTACGATTTCGATTCCTTTCTCCCGGATTGCTTTCAGATGCCTTTTCTTGAGTGGTTTGTTGTTCGACCAGTTACCGAATGCATCGAACATCGCCCTTACTTTGACACCTTCCTTCACTTTTTCGCCCAGCAGGTCGAACAGTGCATTTGCTATGGAGTCATTGCGAAAATTAAAATATTCCAGATGAATGTGGTGTTTTGCCCCACGGATGGCTTCGAACAAGTCCTCAAATTTTTCCCGTCCGCTTTTGATAAGTTTCACCTTATTATTATCGGTTATGGGGATATTCGAGTATTCCAGAAATTGTAACACGAGGGAGTCGCTTCGGATGAATTGTGTGGTGTCCTCCCGCTGCATCAACAGGCTGTCAATATTCTGTGTTCGGGCAGTGCTATAGAGAGAATGATCGCTATTATTAAAACGTATAATTTCAAAACCTCAGTCTTTATTTAGTTTACAAGGAAACAAAGATACAACATCTCTGTTCTTGCCTTCTTTTTGTCAAGAGCAGATTTAGTATAGATTAACAATTTGGCACTTCTTTGGAAAAGAATAGGAGTAACTTCCGATATCATCAGGAGATAATCATTTATCTCCTGATGATATCGGGTCGAGAACCGGGCTTCGGAGGTGAATGATTACTGCTTTTAGCGAAAACTCAACGTCTTCCGCCCCCCAAGATACCGTCTATTCTCTCCGGACACACCGTCTGCCGGAAGACTTGCCGATGATACCATAAAAAAAAGGGAGAAGCTGAAACTTCTCCCTTTTACCTCATATTAAATTGAATATATTGTATGTATCTTGTTTACAAAGATAGTACATCCCGAGTCCGAAAGCAAGTTTTTCGTCTGTTTTTCGGGCAGTTATATTGAATATCCTGCATTGCTTTCGTATGATTTCTGCGTGTTATGCCATCGACCATGCCTTGCGCGCTCCGAAGAAGGCAAGTACCAGGGCGGCGATATACAGGGACTTCGGGTCGAATCCTGTTGTGGCACTTTGCTGGACCATCGAGACAAATACTTCGCGCAGTGTACTGATGGTGGCTTGCAGACCTCCCAAAGTGAAGAACAAAATGACGCATACTACTGCGCAGGCTGCTCCCCATGCCTGAACCAGCCGGTGGTTCCGTCCCGGGAGGTTACGCATGACGCGGCGGCTGAATCCGTTGTCTTCTATTTCCTGTTTTTGCTCGCCGAAGAATTGCTTCAGGAGTTTATCATCTGTTTCCGTCATAACCGTTTTGTTTTAAGTAAATAGCTAATTTATCTTTAGCCCTTGAAAGGTGCGATTTGACCGTTCCTACCGGGCACCCCGTTATTCCCGCAATCTTGTCTATACTTACGTCTTCCATATAGAACAGAGTGATGCAGGTGCGTTCTATTTCTTTCAGCGTTCTGAGTGATTGGTAAACATCCATCTGTTCACCCACGTTTACTTGTTCGGTACTATTGGCAGCGTCTACCTCGCGGGCATCCAGGTCTGTTGTTTCCTTTCGGCTGCGAATATAATCATAAAATACGTTATAAGCAATTCTGTAAAGCCATGTTGAGAAACTTGAGAGATTTTTAAAGTTTGCAATGTTTGTGTAGGCTTTTATAAACGTATCTTGTGCCAAGTCGTCGCTCAGTTCGCTGTCGCCGCAGGTCAGGTTCAGAAAGAAGCGCCGTACAGGCGACTGATATTTCTGTACCAATTGGTCGAAGGCCCTGGTGTTTCTGAACACCACGACCTGTGCGACTAACGATATATCATTGAGCTGGCTCATTATTTTTGTTCATTCAAAGTTTCGTCTTTGTGTGTAGGGCGTGTGAAAGGGTCTTCCGGCCGTTCATGCTGTTGATTGCGTGAGATGATCCACTGTCCGATTCCGGTGAACATCACCAGCAATCCGATGCATCCTATGCTGAATTCGTCTGTGATGGCCCAGAGGAAGATGAACAGTCCGATTCCGGTACAGATGTTCTTGATACCTTTCGTCCGGTAGTCCTGCGGCAGAGTGTCTTTGAAGATACCTTCCGGCAGAGGTTGTCCGGTTGCCAGTGCCTGTTCCATCAGTCTGTACTTTGCTTTCCGGTTTTTATACCGGAAGTAGAAGGCGATGAATACGATAAAGAAGGGGAATCCGAATATCAGTATGATAACTACCAATCCTGTCAGTATGCCTCCGTTAATGGCCCCTTTGTCTATGTTGAATGGAAATTCATTGCCGAAGTCGAAACTGCTGCTTTGGTAGTCGGTGTCAACCGTACTGCTGTCCACTATGTCAGTGTATTCGGTCACGATGGTGGAGTCGGAAGAGTTCTTGTTGTCTTGGGTGATGGTTGGGTTCTGTGCCATTGCCAGCGAACAGAAAGTTACGGCTACCATCAAAGCGATAATGATACGTTTCATATTACTGTTGTTTTTTAATTGTTTTTGTTTATTTGTCTGTTAGACGTAGTTCATGCCACAGAAAGTTGCAAAGAGACGAAATATTTTTGATATTTGCAGGTATTAATACACAAAAGTGATGGAACTGCAGATCATACAGAGCAAGATTTACGGGATACGGGGACAGAAAGTGATGTTGGACTTTGATTTGGCCGGATTATATCAGGTGGAAACCCATGTCCTGAATCAGGCTGTAAAGAGGAACAGCAAACGATTTCCTACGGATTTTATGTTCCGGCTGAATACGGAAGAATGGGAAATCTTGAAGTCACAAATTGTGATATCAAGTTGGGGAGGTACCCGTAAACTTCCCTTTGCCTTTACCGAGCAAGGACTGGCCATGCTCTCCGGAGTGTTAAACAGTGATCGCCATCGAAGTGAATATTTCCATTATGCGAGCTTTTGTAGCTGTCCGCCAATTGGTCTCGGCTCTTCCGGTGAATGACATCACCAGGCTGCAAGATGAAATAAAAGAGTTAAAAGAATATGTAGAAGCGGCATTTGCCGATTACAATGATATTAATGAAGATACGAGGATGCAACTTGAATTAATTAATCAGGCAATTGCTGAATTGCAGGCCAAAGACAAACAGGCAGGCGGAAAAACTCGTAATCCGATCGGTTTTATATCTTATAATAAGGAAAAATGAAATTACCTATATCATTTATCGAATCGACCCGTGCGTTGATGGGAGATGAAGAGTATCAAGAATTGTCTGTTGCCTTGGAGCAAGAACCTCCTGCCAGTGTCCGGCTGAACAGTAAGTTTCCCGGTTTAGCTGCCTGTTCATCCATCTCAGGACGTATCCCCTGGGCGGCAGAAGGCTATTATCTGAACCAACGCCTGACGTTTACGTTCGATCCCCTTTTTCATGCCGGATGTTATTACGTGCAGGAAGCCTCGTCGATGTTTGTGGAACAGGTGCTCCGCCGTTACGTTACAACCCCTGTCAAGATGCTCGATCTCTGTGCCGCTCCCGGTGGAAAGTCGACCCATGCCCGCAGTGTATTGCCCGAAGGTAGTCTGCTGGTAGCCAATGAGGTGATTCGCAACCGTTCGCAGATACTGGCGGAAAATCTGACGAAATGGGGATATGCCGATGTTGTGGTTACCAATAACGATCCTTCTGATTTTTCCCGGATCGGTTCTTTTTTTCGATGTCATACTGACGGATGTGCCTTGTTCGGGCGAGGGAATGTTCCGTAAAGATCCCGGTGCCATAGAAGAGTGGAGTCCCGAGAATGTAGAGATTTGCTGGCAGCGCCAACGCAGGATTATCACTGACATCTGGCCTTGCCTGAAGCCGGGAGGAATCCTGATATACAGTACTTGTACCTATAATACGCGCGAAGACGAAGAGAATATTACCTGGATCAGGCAGGAGTTCGGTGCTGAGCCGTTACCGCTTGCCGTTCCCGCGGAGTGGAACATTACCGGTAGCTTGCTTGTCGGGGTCGATGCACCTGTCTATCGTTTCTTGCCTCATAAGACTCAGGGAGAAGGTTTCTTTCTCGCCGCTCTTCGTAAGCCGGAAGAAGACAGGGAGGCGGATACAGATCTTTTTTCTCCGAAGAAAAAGAAATCGAAGGGGGACACTGCTGCTTCACCTGTATCTAAAGAAAATCTGGCTATTGCCAAAAGTTGGTTGGCGTCTTCCGACGAATATAATCTATTGGTGAACGGCACTGCGATTACTGCTTTTCCGGTGTACTACCAAAATGATCTGGCACTGCTTCGTCAGTCTCTCCGCATCGTCCAGGCCGGTACGGAAGTGCTGAAGTAAAAGGCAAAGATCTGATTCCCGCACATGGACTTGCTATGAGTCGTCTGTTGAAAACGTCGGTTTTTTCAACCGAAGCATTGACTTACGAACAAGCCATCGCCTATCTGCGGAAAGAGGCTATCGTCCTTCCGCCTTCTGTTCCCAAAGGTTATGTACTGGTCACTTATAAAGAGATTCCTTTAGGATTTGTGAAGAACATCGGCAATCGCGCCAACAATCTTTATCCGCAGGAGTGGCGTATCCGAAGCGGATATCTGCCTGATGACATACGAACTCTGTGACAGTTAATTTATTATTCACACAAACAAACTTACTTATGAAAACAAACTTCTGTCGTTTTTTAATTGGGTTGGTTGCCTTTGTTGTCGGCATCCCGGTTATGGCCCAGACGGGACCGGATAAGGTGAAGCCTTTCAGCCATTTATCCGTTTCGCTGAATGCCGGAACACTGGGGGAGGACTCCAGGTTGCTGCTCCGTTGAATGACTATCTGGGACTTCGTGCCGGATTCTCTTTACTGAAGTTCAAGTGTAATTACGATTATGACGGAATTCGTGATGATCAGTTGATTCAGGATGCCGGTACTCGTACCGGTTACAATCTGGATAAATACTATACCGTTCCTCTGAAAGCAAAAGCAAATATGACAAACGGCATGCTTTTGCTCGACTATTTTCCATTCAAGAGATCCGTCTTTCATGTGACCGCCGGACTGCTGTTCGGTACTTCATCCATCCTGAAAGTATCGGGACAGACAGACGAACGGATAGAGGTGGGAGATATCATTATCGAGCCGGGAGCGGACGGACGTGTGGAAGCAGCTTTGAAGACCAATGCCGTGAAACCTTATGTAGGTATTGGATTCGGACGTTCGGTAGCTCATTCACGCGTAGGTTCAAGTTCGAATTGGGAGCTATGTTCCATGGTAATCCGAAGATTGAAGCCACTACCGGAAAGATTGTGGAAGAGGCGATCGATCAGGACCTGAGCCGTTTCAATAAGTTCCTGAAAAACTTTAAAGCTTATCCTGTGCTTAACTTCCAGTTATCATACCGGATATTTTAAATTCGTGCCCGTTCCGTGACGGAGCGGCTGACAGACACAAACTTAATTCTCAAAATAAAACACAAATGATTAGAACAATGATTGCGTCATGCCTGTTGGCATGCAGCGGGTTCGTATCCGCACAAATGACGGGTGGAAATCCCGAAGAGGTGAAACAAACTGCTCCGGCTCCTCTTTACAGAGATCCTGTTTATGACGGAGTGGCCGATCCGGTCGTAGTCTGGAATAAAGAAGACCGCAGTTGGTGGATGCTGTATACACAGCGCCGGGCCAATGTGAATGCCGGGAACGTAGCTTATTGCTATGGAAATGATATCGGTATCGCTTCCAGCCGTGACCATGGCAGGACGTGGGTTTATCGTGGAGTACTCGACCTCAATATGGAGAGAGGAAAGAACACTTTCTGGGCTCCGGAGGTGGTAAACTTCAATGGGGTATATCATTTGTTCGTATCTTATATCGAGGGGGTACGAACCGATTGGGGTGGACATGCGCGCATGGCTCACTATACAAGTAAGAACATGTGGGACTGGAAATTTGAAGGCTTTGTGAAGCTGTCATCCGATAAAACGATCGATGCGACTTTCTTCCGGATGCCCGATGGAAAATGGCGTGCCTGGTATAAAGATGAAACCCGTAATGCGGCTATCATGACGGCAGAAAGTGATGATCTGTTCCACTGGACGCTGAATGATACACCGGTGATTGACCAGAGTCGCCAGGAAGGGCCTAAGGTATTCCGTTTCGGAGGTTATTACTGGATGCTTACCGACGAATGGCACGGCATGCGTGTGTATCGTTCAAAAGATGCCACCACATGGGAGAAGCAGGGAGTGATTCTAGATAAACCCGGTACCCGTCCCGAAGATACGCCGAGCGGTGCGCATGGTGATGTGGTTGTGGTAGGAGATAAGGCTTATGTTATCTATTTTACCCATCCCGGGCGTAAGGCACATTCCGAAGAGACCAAAGATGAAGACGGTAACATCCCTTATCATTTGCGCCGTTCGTCGGCACAGGTGGCAGAATTGTTGATAAAGGACGGGCAGTTGGTGGCAGACCGTTCGCCTGAGTTTAATTTCTATTTGCCCGATATGGAGGAATAACTAACAATGAACGGGCAGGAGCTATAACCGGGTGTGCCATAATTCACCACAGATTACCCAGATTAACACAGAATGAAATTAATCAACAGATAATCAGAGATATTTATCTGTGTTAATCCGTGTAATCTGTGGTGAATACAATTTTTGGCACATTCCTCCTTCTCTACAGTTTATTCTTATATATCTTTGCCATTGCCTTCTGGTACTGATTCTCCAGTTGCAGATAGTTCTGTTTGCTCTGATAGACTACCGATACTTCTACAAAGTATTCTATCATACTGATTTGTCCGCCCGTCAATGCTTGTTTCAGCAGGATAAGTCCTGTTGCGCCTGAAAAGTCTTCTCGTATTCTTCCATTGAAGTGCGCAAGGTATGGGCTTCACGATAGAGCTGGGTCAGTTCCGATTCTACCTGTACCGAAGTATTAGCCCTTTGCAGGTCGACATTGAGCGACTGGGCTTTAGCTATCTTTACTTTATTGCGATTCTCGAATAGTGGGAACGAGAACCCTACTACAACTCCGTTGAACGGCTCGCCCGATTCAGTGTTACGACGGTAACCCAGTTCCAGCTTGGGTAGCCATTGCGACTTGTTGACCGCAATCTGTTTGCGGGCAGCGGCACTTTCGCTGTTGAGTGCCTGGAGGGTATAGTCCGATGCCAGGACTTCAGTTTTCAGTTCTTCGTAGTTGGAAGGGAAGATGACAGCCGGATAGTCAGCATCTTCAAACACGACCGGTATGTTTCCGTTCAGTGCAGTCAGTTCCTGAATCTTATTGCGTAAAGCAGTTTCGTTTAGTGACGCTTCTGTCTTCACGTTCAGCAATTCCAGATTGATCTTATTGGTTTCGATTACATTGGCGTCTCCTGTTTGCAAACGCTTGGCGTACATGGCTGAGAGCTCTTCGGCGTTTCGCAGCCGTTCGGTCAGTATCTGCTGTTGCTTTCGCAGCATGATGATATCCAGGCACACATCTTTTGCCTGTAGCAGGATGCCCTGACGGAATACACTCTTCTGCCCGTCAAAAGCACCGGCTTTCAGCCGGTTCAGTTGATTGCGGGTAGCATACAGGCTCGGAAAATCAAAGCTCTGGGAGACTACAAGTTCTCCGATCGTATTATTCTTGTCTTTATTATTCCACAAATGGGCATACGAAAGAGTCGGATCAGGCAGATTGTTGTCTGTCCGGGTTTCCAGTTTTTGAGAGGCAATCAATTGCGCATTGGCTTGCAACTCTTTATTATTGGTTTCAATGTTGCGCAGCACCCCGTCTATACCGGTTTGCGCTTGCAGTCCGGATAGCGCGAAGAGGGTAGCGGCAAGTATGGTTATTCGTTTCATATAATTATTGAAGTTCTTATTATTTTCTTTTTCCGTTCATCATCAGGTAAACAATCGGGATAATGAATCCGTTCAGGAAAGTCGATGTGAGCAGACCGCCCAGAATCACTTTTGCCATCGGACTCTGAATCTCGTTACCGGGCAGGCTTCCGCTCAATGCCAGCGGTATCAGTGCCAAGGCAGACGAAAGGCTGTCATAACAATCGGGTTCAGACGGTCGAGTGATCCGCGGATTACGCTTTCGTATACTCCCAAACCTTCTACCTGTTGCAGGTGGTTGTAATGCTGATAAGCAACATACCGTTACGGGTAGCGATACCAAACAACGAAATGAAACCGATGATGGCCGGAATACTGATTTCGCCGGTTGTGATCAGCAGGGCAAACACACCGCCGATCAGTGCCAGCGGCAGGTTTATCAGGATAACTGCCGATTCCTTCACGCTGCGGAATTCATGATACAGCAGCAGGAAGATCACTACGATGGACATGAAGGAGGTCAGTGCCAATGTACGGCTGGCTGCCTGTTCGCTTTCAAACTGACCGCCATATTCGATATGATAACCTTCGGGGAGCTTGATTTGTTCGTCCACTTGCTTTTGGATGTCATTGACCACACTCCGCAAGTCGCGGTCGGCTACATTGGCGGAAATCACGATCTTACGTTTTACGTTTTCGCGATTGATGGTATTCGGCCCCATGGACGAGGCTACGTCGGCAATATAACTCAGGGGCACTTTTTTACCGTCTTGGGTGTCGACCATCAGGTTGCGTATCTTTTCGGCTTCGTCACGGAAGTTATTCTTTACTTTCACAATCAGGTCGAAACTCTTACCCTGTTCGTAAACCTGCGAAATCACCTCTCCGGCCAGTGCCACATTGATGTATTCCGAAAATTCCGGCAGGGTAATGCCGTATTTAGCCAACATTTCACGTTTGGGAGTGATTTTGAGCTGCGGGCGTTCAATCTGTTGTTCCACATTCAGGTCGGCAATGCCGGGGATATTGCCGATGGCTTCTTTTATCTGATTGCCCAGTGAGAACATTTTATTCAGGTCGTCACCAAACAGTTTGATGGCGATATTGGCTTTGGTACCGCTGAGCATAGCATCGATACGGTGGCTGATCGGTTGTCCGATCTCGATGTTTGCTCCGGTGATAGTACCCAGTTTTTCGCGTACGTCTGCCATCAGTTCGTTTCGCGAACGATCTTTCAGTTCAAACGGTGCCTCTATTTCCGAGACGTTGACTCCCAAAGCATGCTCGTCCAGTTCGGCACGTCCGGTTTTGCGGGCCACTGTCTGTATCTCGGGGATAGAGAGCAGAAGTTCCTCGGCACGGTGTCCCATCTTATCGCTCTCTTCGAGTGAGATGCCCGGCAGCGAACTGATGTTGATGGTGAATGAACCTTCATTGAATGGGGGGAGGAACGAGCGTCCCAACGTGAAGAAGAATCCCAGGGTAATGATGAACAGTCCGATGGTGCTTCCCAAGGTCAGGCGTTTATGAATTAACACCCAAGTCAGTGCTTTTTCGTATACCCCTTTCATCCAGCGGGCTACGAATGCTTCTTTCGGAAGCTTATCACCTTTTTCTTTGCCCAGCAGGTAGGAGCAAAGTACCGGGGTTAGGGTCAATGCCACTATCGTCGAGGCAAATAATGCTACGATGAAGGCAATGCCTAGCGGAACCAGCATGCGTCCTTCCATACCGGAAAGGAAAAAGAGAGGTACGAAACTGACCACAATGATCAGTGTAGAGTTCAGGATAGGCATACGGACCTCTTTGGAGGCGTTGAATACCACCTGGATGACCGAAAGACGTTCATTCTCCGGGAGGAGACGGTTTTCACGCAGGCGCTTGTATACGTTTTCTACATCGACAATGGCATCGTCTACCAGCGAACCAATGGCGATGGCCATACCTCCCAGACTCATGGTATTGATAGTCAGTCCCATGAAATGTAGAGTCAGGATGGATACCAGCAGTGAGAGCGGCAGGGTCACCAGCGAAATAATCGTGGTTCGCACGTTGGCAAGGAACAGGAATAAGACGATGACTACAAAGATACCGCCTTCAAAAAGGGACTTCTTTACATTGCTGATGGAACTGTCGATGAAACGGCTTTGACGGAAGATATCGGTAGATACCTTTACATCCGGTGGAAGATTCTTCCGGAGGTCTTGCAACGAAGTTCCAGTTTGTCGGTCAGCTCCAGAGTACTGGTGGCGGGCTGTTTGGTGACGGTCATCAGTACGGCAGGTTTTCCTCTTTCCGAAGCCGTTCCCAGTTTGGGGGCTTTCGGTCCGATCCGGACATCAGCGATATCCTCCAGCAGTACAGGTACGCTGTCGATACTCTTTACTACCGCTTTACCCAGTTGTTCTATGTTTGCGGTGGAGAGTACACCACGCACAATGTATTCGTTACCATATTCATAAAGTACACCTCCGTTGGCATTCAGGTTCATGCCGCGGGTGACGGTCATCACCTCATTCATAGATACGCCATAATGACGCATACGTTCCGGATCGAGTTGAATCTGATATTCTTTTAACTCTCCTCCCAATACAGCTACCTGTGCTACACCTCCGGTAGAGAGCAGGCGCGGACGTATGGTCCAGTCGGCAATGGTACGCAGGTCGAGCATGGAGGTCGAGTCGGCGGTTAATCCGATAATCAGGACTTCGCCAGAATGGAGGATTGGGGACCCAGTGTCGGTTTGCTACATTTGAAGGCAGTTCTTCACCTACGATGGCCAGCTTTTCGCTTACAATCTGGCGGGCGAGGTATATATCGGTTCCCCAGTCGAATTCTACCCATACGACAGAGAATCCGTTCGTGGAAGATGAACGTACCCGGCGCACACCGGTGGCACCGTTTACGGCTGTTTCAACGGGGAAAGTCACGAGTTGTTCCACCTCTTCGGCTGCCATTCCGTTGGCTTCGGTCATGATGACCACCGTCGGTGCATTCAGGTCGGGGAACACGTCTACTTCGGTATGCATGGCGGTATAAGTTCCGCCAATCAGTAACAGTACCGAGGCAACAAGTACCAAGATACGGTTCTGAAGTGAGAAATGTATGATTTTATTTAGCATATTCTTTTTTCGTTAGTTGTTATGCACACATGGAACCGGGCTGTGGCGCCTTGTCGTTAGTGTTCGTGGCTGTGTGCAGGTATTGCGTTACTTGCCGAAGCCAGTTTCACCTGGTAGGCACCTTGGGTCACTACCCGGTCACCGGCCTTGATACCCGAAAGTACCTGTACGCTCTTGCCGTTGTCGGCTCCGAGGGTGACTTCCTGCTTTTTATACCCTTCTTCATCCAGTTGCAGGTATGCGAAGAAAAGCCCCTGTTCTTCGGTCAGTGCCGTGCGGGGAAGCGACAGTACGTTCTCCATGGGAGACGACAACAAATATACTTCAACGAACGAGCCCGGGATAATGTCTCCTTTATTATCAAATTCGAAAGTGACCGGTACATAGAACGAATTTTCTCCTGCCGATTTACCGAATGACAAAAGACGGCCGTTCAGTTCTTTCAGTTCGTATACCTTATTGTCATAAGGAGTTTTGAAATTGGCCGAACCGATGGTGCGCAGAGACGGATAGTATTTTTCCGAAACTTCGGCACGCAAGAAGAGGCGACGGTTTTGAGTGATGCTGACCAATGGCTGGCCGATGGTTACGTAATCACCTTCTTTCACCAGGATGTTTTTTACAAATCCTGAGATGGGAGAGGTTACGGCCTGTCTCCTGCCGAATGATTCTTGGCAAGGGCTCATAGCTGATCCGGGCATTTTCGTAATTCTGTTCGGCTTGTGCGAATTCCTTGTCGGATACGATTTTGTTCTTTACCAGCGCTTGCATACGTTCATATTCCTTTCTGGATATATCGTAAGCGATACGGGCGCGTTGTACGGGATCACCATCGGCAATGTTACTGGATGAAATGGTCACCAGTGCAGTACCTTTGCCTACACTCATGCCTTCGGTCACTTTACCGCGAAAGCTGACTACTCCTGCTACGGTGGCTACTGCTACGGATTCGTCACCTTGTGCGGCCAGTACTTGTCCGCTTGTTTTTATCACTTGTTCAAATACTTCCGGTTCTATAATACTTGTTTTCACTCCGGCTGCTTCTGCTTTGGCTTTCGGCAGAATGATTTCGTCACTGTGACCGGTAGCCGGTTCACTGCTCCGGCTGTGTTCGTCACCTTCGTGATCATGTCCTTCATGGTCGTGTGCTTCTGTTCCATGGTCGTGGCCTTCGTGGTTGCCACCCGATTTACTGTTGCAGGAACCCAGGATAAACAATCCGAGGATTCCCATAAAGATAAGTTTCTTCATGATGATATAAATTCTTTACTTTTAATGATTCGGAAAAGTGAGTTTCTGTAGGTTTCAAACCCAAAGACCTTTGGTTTAAAACCAAGGCGTCGTTGGTTTTAAAGGAACTTCCCGTTGGTTTTAAACCAACCGTCCGGATATTCCTAACCTTACGAAATGTGGCTTAGAAGCCTATACAACAGGGTATGGAGGGGCACGAAGGCCAAATGCACGGTTGACAGCCGTACCGTGGAGAGACTCCCGGTATGCGTAATAATTCTTAATACGTCGCTCCTGGGGCCTGAATAAATTCTCTATGATAAAGTCCGTAAATAAGATGGCAGTAAATAGGTAATGAGGATTATTGTCTGCCTGTACGGAAGGGGTTGGTGAGTTGAGGCGTGTCATACATCCGTCATTGCAGCACGAATCGTTGCCCGGATGATGATGTTTAGGACACTGGGGTTCCGGTGTCAAGTCGTTCTTCATGCAAATCACGCCATCGGCATGATGATGATGGGGGATAACAGGTACGACCAGCATGATCATGCTGATGAAAAGGAGAAAAGAGACTATGTACCGTTTATTCCTCATTCTTAATTTAGATTATTGCGAGGCAAAGATAGTCTATCATTGGATAAAAAAACAAACGGTGTTACTTAAAAAACAAAAAAGAC
>ENA-OQIG01000543-OQIG01000543.1-human-gut-metagenome-genome-assembly--contig:-NODE-543-length-21216-cov-2.760871_pt1 | contig 21216 bp, 27 predicted proteins | sample MGYA00242576_ERZ504741 | MGnify/ENA primary metagenome ERZ504741 (study PRJEB26092, sample SAMD00036436) | human gut metagenome | host: Homo sapiens | study: EMG produced TPA metagenomics assembly of... | reverse complement strand
GAGGCAGCACCTGGCACGGCTGGGACGGAAGTCGCTGTCGTTCTCAAAATCGGTGGAGCTGCATGACAAAGTCATCGGGCATTATCTGAACATAAAACACTATCAATAAGTTGGAGTCATTACCCGCTGTCCAAAGATAAAAACTGCCTGCTGCATTGGGTGTTAATCGTGGTTATTGTCGCGTCATCTTAAATTTGAGGGGTGACGGAACGCCATGACAATATCAACAACTTCCACGCCGCATGATGCGGTATTTAAATCTTTTTTACGCCATCCAGACACCGCGCGGGATTTTATTGATATTCATCTTCCCGCGCCGCTGCGCAAACTGTGTGATTTAACGACGCTTAAACTGGAACCAAACAGTTTTATTGATGAAGACCTGCGGCAATATTATTCCGACCTCTTGTGGTCTGTGAAAACGCAGGAGGGAGTGGGTTATATTTATGTAGTGATAGAGCACCAAAGTAAGCCGGAAGAATTAATGGCTTTTCGCATGATGCGCTATTCCATCGCGGCGATGCAAAACCATCTGGATGCAGGCTATAAAGAGCTTCCATTGGTGATCCCAATGCTGTTTTATCATGGTTGCAGAAGTCCTTATCCTTATTCACTCTGCTGGCTTGATGAATTTGCCGAGCCTGCGATTGCCCGTAAAATATATTCATCGGCTTTTCCGTTGGTGGATATTACCGTGGTGCCGGATGACGAGATTATGCAACATCGCAAAATGGCGCTGTTGGAGTTAATTCAGAAACATATTCGTCAGCGCGATCTGTTGGGATTAGTCGACCAAATTGTTTCGCTGCTAGTTACAGGGAACACTAATGACAGACAGCTAAAAGCCCTGTTTAATTATGTATTACAAACGGGAGATGCCCAGCGTTTCCGTGCATTTATTGGTGAGATAGCAGAACGCGCACCACAGGAAAAGGAGAAACTGATGACCATTGCTGACAGATTACGTGAAGAAGGGCGGAATGATGGATTAATTCTTGGCAAACGCGAAGAAGCCCTGCGTATTGCTCAGGAGATGCTGGATAGAGGTTTAGACCGAGAGTTAGTTATGATGGTGACCCGACTTTCACCAGACGATCTTATCGCGCAAAGCCACTAACCCTGTAACACCGGGAGTTAACTGGCGGATGTTTGCAGTAAACCACATCAGCGAACGACATCCGCCAGCGCCTCTTCTAAATCGTACCAACGAAACGCAAAACCCGCTTCTTCCAGCCGTTTAGGCAGCGCGCGTTGTCCACCTAATACCAGTACTGAAGATTCGCCCATTAACAGCCGAATGGCGGTTGCGGGGACGCGCAAAATAGCCGGGCGATGCAGCGCATGACCGAGCGCATGGGCAAATTGTTCATTGCGTATCGGGTAGGGCGAAACCATATTAAATGGCCCGCGCAGCTCGTTATCCAGCAGCCAGAGAATGCCGTTGACCATATCATCGATATGAATCCAGGCCAGATACTGCCGACCGGAACCAATCGGCCCGCCCAGGCCAAGACGAAACGGCGGCAGCATTTACCGAGAATACCGCCATCCGGTGCCAGCACTACGCCGGTACGCAGCAGGCACACTCGCGTTTTGTCACTTTGCGCCCGGCAGGCAATTTCTTCCCAGCGGGCGCAGAGTTTATGGGTAAATTCGTTATGCGGCGGTTCCTCTTCGGTAACCACCACTTCACCTAAGTCGCCATAATAGCCCGTTGCTGAGCCGGAAATGAGTACCGACGGTGGCGTGTCGCTGGCATTAATCAAATCGACCAGTTTTTGCGTGATATTCCAGCGGCTTTGGCAGAGACGCTCTTTTTGCTCGTGAGTCCAGCGTTTATCAGCAATCGGTTCTCCGGCCAGGTTGATTACCGCATCAACGCCGTTGAGGTTGCTTTGATCGGCTAGCCCTTGCCATAGCGTCACCCGAGGGCCGAGAACGGAACTGGCTTTCTGCGGGTTACGCGTCACTACCGTGATTTGATGGCCCAGCTCCAGCAAACACGGAATCAAATGGCGACCAATTAATCCCGTCCCTCCGGTGATCACTATGTTCATGCAGCCTCCCGATATGGCGGTTAACGCTGCCAGCTTAAGGTCATGGATACCGAATCGGCGTAGCGCAGCGCGTGCAGTTTATCGATCTCCACTTCTGCATACGTCACCCAGTGATGTTCACGTGCGATATCGAGCACATCCTGAGTTAATTTTTCCAACAAAGAGAAACGGTTATTCTCTACATGCTGAATAATGTTTTTCGTTACGGTGCGATAATTCAGCGCATCGTTGATATCTTCGCTAGTGCGCGCTTTATCGGCGGGGTAGTGGATCGTCACATTGATAACAATATCCTGACGGTTGTTAATTTCTTCTTCCTTAATTCCGATAAATGTACGTAAACGAAGGTTCTTTATACGAATAATAGCGGCAGGTTGTGCCATTGCAGGTTCTCCGTTGTTTTGCTTAGGATGAAATAATACACGAGAACCTGTTTCTGTTAACTATCCGAACGCTCATCACCGAGTTGTGCTTTTAGCAGTGCCTGCCGGTGGCAGGCGTGATCGGATCCGTTCATGCCAGTTCTTGACTGCCGGATACATTGCGAGGTCAATTCGCTGGCGAGTCCAGGTATTAACCACGGCCAGCAGGCAATATCCGCAATGCTGTAGTTCTCGCCTCCCAGCCAGGGCGAGTTTTCCAGCCGCTTGTTTAGTACATGGTAAAGACGCTGAGTTTCAACCTGATAACGTTCAATAGCGTAAGGAATGGTTTGGGGGGCTGCGTGATTAAAATGATGATTTTGCCCAAGCATCGGCCCAGTCCGCCTACCTGCCAGAATAACCACTGTAATGTGGCGGCGCGCTCACGCGTTTCATGACTCAAAAAGAGTCCTGTTTTCTCAGCCAGATACAACAAAATGGCACCAGACTCAAAGAGGCTTAGCGGTTCGCCGCCATCGGCAGGAGAATGATCAACAATTGCCGGAATTTTGTTGTTGGGCGAAATGCGCAAAAATTCCGGACGAAACTGACCGCCTTTCCCCAGGTCTACCTTAATCAAGCGATAATCAAGCTCTGCTTCTTCGAGAAACAGCGTAATTTTGTGACCATTGGGTGTCGGGGCGAAATAGAGATCGATCATTGCAGCTCCGGTTGTTTAATCATCTGAACACCACAAGTATAGAAAGCGCGGCGACTTACGTGAGTATTCGTCACGTGACAGTGACAAAAAGGCTCTATAGTTTGATAGCCAGCCCCCTTTATTGCCGAGGACATAATGAGTAAACCCGCTATCACGCTTTGGTCAGATGCCCACTTTTTCTCCCCTTATGTGTTATCCGCCTGGGTGGCGTTGCAGGAAAAAGGCCTGTCGTTTCATATCAAGACCATCGACCTCGACAGCGGTGAACATTTGCAGCCGACGTGGCAAGGTTACGGTCAGACACGCCGTGTGCCGTTATTACAAATCGATGATTTTGAGTTGAGTGAATCTTCTGCCATTGCGGAGTATCTGGAAGATCGATTTGCGCCACCGACCTGGGAACGTATTTATCCGCTTGATTTAGAAAATCGTGCGCGTGCACGACAGATTCAGGCCTGGCTGCGCAGCGATCTGATGCCCATCCGCGAAGAGCGTCCGACGGATGTTGTCTTTGCGGGGGGCGAAAAAAGCGCCACTAACGGCCGAGGGAAAAGCCAGTGCAGAGAAACTGTTCGCGATGGCAGAACATTTGTTAGCACTGGGTCAGCCGAATTTATTTGGTGAATGGTGCATTGCTGATACTGATCTGGCGCTAATGATTAACCGCCTGGTACTACATGGCGATGAGGTGCCAGAACGCCTGGTGGATTATGCGACATTCCAGTGGCAGCGAGCGTCTGTCCAGCGTTTTATTGCACTTTCGGCGAAGCAATCTGGCTGATAGCAACGACAGAATCCAGTATCATAGCTTACGTTTTTTCGACGAGGAGTGAGTGATGAAACTGATGTTTGCATCGGACATTCATGGGTCGTTACCGGCGACGGAACGTGTTCTGGAGTTGTTTGCCCAAAGCGGTGCCAGTGCTGGTGATCCTTGGCGACGTGTTGAATCACGGCCCGCGTAATGCTTTACCGGAGGGTTACGCGCCAGCCAAAGTCGCTGAACGGCTTAATGAAGTGCACATAAGGTTATCGCTGTGCGCGGCAACTGCGACAGCGAAGTGGATCAAATGCTGCTGCATTTCCCGATAACCGCGCCGTGGCAACAGGTATTACTGGAAAAACAACGTCTGTTTTTGACGCATGGTCATCTTTTTGGCCCGGAAAATCTACCTGCTTTAAACCAGAACGATGTGCTGGTGTACGGTCATACCCATCTGCCAGTGGCAGAACAGCGGGGGGAGATTTTCCACTTCAACCCCGGCTCGGTGAGTATTCCGAAAGGCGGTAATCCGGCGAGTTATGGCATGCTGGATAATGACGTACTTAGTGTAATCGCACTCAATGATCAAAGTATCATTGCGCAGGTCGCGATTAATCCGTAATTTACCCACAACTCAAAATGCGCCGTAAGAGCGCCAGAAAAAGAAGGTTTCCTGATAATGGAACAGCGTCGTTTGGCAAGTACTGAATGGGTGGATATTGTCAATGAAGAGAACGAAGTCATTGCACAAGCCAGCCGGGAACAAATGCGGGCACAGTGTCTGCGTCATCGTGCAACTTACATCGTCGTGCATGATGGCATGGGCAAAATTCTGGTCCAGCGTCGTACCGAGACAAAAGACTTTTTACCCGGCATGTTAGATGCGACCGCAGGCGGTGTGGTTCAGGCCGATGAGCAACTGCTGGAATCCGCGCGTCGCGAAGCGGAAGAAGAGTTGGGCATTGCCGGTGTCCCCTTTGCCGAGCACGGGCAGTTCTATTTCGAAGATAAAAATTGCCGTGTCTGGGGCGCGTTGTTCAGCTGCGTCTCTCACGGTCCCTTCGCCCTACAGGAAGATGAAGTCAGTGAAGTTTGCTGCTGACGCCGGAAGAAATCACCGCACGCTGCGATGAGTTCACTCCAGACTCGCTGAAAGCGCTGGCGTTGTGGATGAAGCGCAATGCCAAAAATGAAGCCGTAGAGACTGAAACGGCAGAATGAAAAAAGAGCCGCAATTGCGGCTCTTAACATTTTTAGTGGTAGCCCATCAACTGAGCGCCGATCACTACGACGCTGGACATAATAAACAGCAGTCCAAGTAGGGTCGCGCCCACCTTCAGCCAGTTACGGAAGTCCACCCTGCACACACCGAGAGTTGCCATTAACGAAGCTGAGGTTGGGTAAATGATGTGACTGAAGCCATCACCAAACTGGAATGCCAGCACGGTAACCTGACGGTTAACACCGACCAGATCGCCAAGCGGTGCCAGTAACGGCATGGTTAACGCCGCCTGACCAGAACCGGACGTCACGAAGAAATTAAATACCGCCTGGAAGAGCAACATAAACCAGGCCGCGACCGCGTTGTCCAGACCGCTAATGGCATTGGCAATGCTGTTGAGGATGGTATTTAACACGCTGGCATCACCCGCTTCACCATTACCGACCAGCAGCAAAATCCCTTTGGCGAAACCCACCAGCAGGGCAGGGGCGATCATCATTCGTGCCCCTTCGGTAAAGGATGAAGCCATGGTATTAACCGTCATGCCGTTAAGGCGGAAAACAACGCCGATGATGCCAATCACCAGACCCATGGTGAAGAACTGGCTGGCAATTTCTGGAATAAACCAGGCATTAACGATCACGCCCCAAATCACCCAGACCATTACGGCGGTCAGGACAATCAATACCAGCCAGTCACCAAAGGTAAACGGACGTTGTTCAACATCCGCCTGCTTTTCACGAAAGAAGCGGTCGGACTCATGCACGCGTGACAGAAGAGGATTCTTTTTCACTCGTGAGGCGTACACCATGGTAAAGATCAGGCCAATCATAGTGGCGATAACCCACACCACGATGCGCAACCCGGAGCCAGAAAGCACCGGAACGCCGGCAATCCCCTGAGCAACGACCACACAAAACGGGTTCATCCACGAACTGGCAAAACCGATTTGCGTGGCAATATAGGTCACCAGGACGGTGGTAATACTGTCATAGCCCAGCCGGACCATTAGCGGTGCGATGATAATGGCAAAGGCGACGGCCTCTTCTCCCATACCAAATACCGCGCCGCCAAGTGAAAACAGTATAAACAGCGCAGGAATAAAGAGAATTTCATTCCCGCGGGTATGGCGAATAAGCGCCAGGATACCGTTATCAATGGTTCCTGTACGCATCACAATGCCAAACGCGCCGCCAATCACCAGCATAAACATGATGATGCCAACAGCTGTCCCGTATTTCGATCCTGAGGTTAATCCTTCAAACGGGAAGTTCATCAGGCCCGGGCGTTCATCGCCCGTCGTGAACAGCTGTACGCGGTGATACTCAGGTTCGCCTGCTTCGTTAGTCAGAATGCGAAATGAGTGTGGATCTACGACTTTGCGTGTTTTTGTTTGACCATCAACCTGATACTGCACTTCCTGACTGTCAAACATCCCCACCGGAACTACCCAGGTGGCAAGGCTGGTTAAAATAGCAACAAAAAAGATAATCACCAACGTATCGGGCATTGCCCATCTTCTTGTTGGTTTGGATTCAGTGATTGCGGACATAGCGCAAATATTCCCTTGCACAAAACAAAGTGGTAAGTATGCAAAGTGAAATGGCGCAATTCATTGATGCAGCGCAGTTAAGCAAGATAATCAGAAAGGATTAATGCAGATTAAGAGAATAAAAAACCGAAATAGTGATTATTTCCGGTTCAGATATCCGCAGCGCAAAGCTGCGGATGATGACGAGATTACTGCTGCTGTGCAGACTGAATCGCAGTCAGCGCGATGGTGTAGACGATATCGTCAACCAGTGCGCCACGGGACAGGTCGTTAACCGGCTTGCGCATACCCTGCAGCATCGGCCCGATGGAGATCAGGTCGGCAGAACGCTGTACCGCTTTGTAGGTGGTGTTACCGGTGTTCAGATCCGGGAAGATGAACACGGTAGCGCGACCTGCAACCGGAGAGTTCGGCGCTTTGGATTTCGCAACGTCAGCCATTACCGCAGCGTCGTACTGCAGCGGACCGTCGATCATCAGTCAGGACGTTTTTCCTGCGCCAGACGAGTTGCTTCGCGAACTTTTTCTACGTCGCTACCTGCACCAGAAGTACCGGTGGAGTAGGAGAGCATAGCAACGCGCGGTTCGATACCGAAGGCCGCAGCGGAATCAGCGGACTGAATCGCGATTTCTGCCAGCTGTTCAGCGGTCGGATCCGGGTTGATCGCACAGTCACCGTAAACGTAAACCTGTTCCGGCAGCAGCATGAAGAACACGGAAGATACCAGGGAGCTGCCCGGTGCAGTTTTGATCAGCTGCAGCGGCGGACGGATGGTGTTTGCGGTAGTGTGAACAGCACCGGAAACCAGACCATCAACTTCATCCTGTTCCAGCATCAGCGTACCGAGCACCACGTTGTCTTCCAGCTGTTCGCGGGCAACGGTTTCGGTCATGCCTTTGTTCTTACGCAGTTCGACCAGACGACCAACATAGCTTTCGCGAACCACTTCTGGATCAACGATTTCAATCCCTGCACCCAGTTCTACACCCTGAGACGCTGCAACACGGTTGATCTCTGCCGGATTACCCAGCAGTACGCAAGTTGCGATACCACGTTCAGCACAGATAGCGGCTGCTTTAACGGTACGCGGTTCGTCACCTTCCGGCAGTACGATACGTTTGCCCGCTTTGCGCGCAAGTTCAGTCAGCTGATAACGGAACGCAGGCGGAGACAGACGACGGCTGCGCTCAGAAGTGGCAGTCAGAGATTCGATCCAGTCAGCGTTGATGTAGTTAGCAACGTATTCCTGAACTTTCTCGATACGTTCGTGATCGTCAACCGGAACTTCCAGGTTGAAGCTCTGCAGGCTCAGAGAGGTCTGCCAGGTGTTGGTGTTCACCATAAATACCGGCAGGCCGGTAGCGAAAGCACGTTCGCACAGTTTAGAAATGCGCGCGTCCATTTCGTAGCCGCCAGTCAGCAGCAGGGCACCGATTTCTACGCCGTTCATGGCTGCCAGGCAAGCGGCCACCAGCACGTCAGGACGGTCTGCGGAAGTCACCAGCAGAGAACCGGCACGGAAGTGCTCCAGCATGTGCGGAATGCTGCGTGCGCAGAAAGTGACGGATTTAACGCGGCGAGTATTGATGTCGCCTTCGTTGATGATGGTCGCATTCAGGTGGCGAGCCATATCGATCGCACGAGTCGCGATCAGGTCAAAGCTCCACGGCACAGCGCCGAGAACCGGCAGCGGGCTGGATTCTTGCAGCTTCGCCGGATCAACATTGTTTACTTTAGCTTTGGAAGAGTCGTCGAAAATCTCGGACAGATCCGGGCGAGTACGACCCTGTTCATCAACCGGTGCGTTCAGTTTGTTAACGATAACGCCGGTGATGTTGGTGTTTTTGGCACCGCCGAAGCTGTTGCGGGTCAGTTCGATACGCTCTTTCAGCTGTTCCGGGGTGTCAGTGCCTGAGACATAACGAAGACGATTTCCGCATTCAGCGTTTTAGCGATTTCGTAGTTCAGAGACTGGGCAAACTGGTGCTTACGTGTCGGGACCAGACCTTCAACCAGAACGACTTCAGCGTCTTTGGTGTTAGCGTGGTAGTTTGCGACGATCTCTTCCATCAGCACATCTTTCTGATTGCTGGAAAGCAGACCTTCAACGTAGCTCATTTTCAGCGGTTCAGCGGCCGTCGTGGTGGAAGAGTTCGCACGCACGATAGTCGTAGTCTGATCGGGCGCATCGCCACCGGTACGCGGCTGAGCGATAGGTTTGAAAACGCTCAGACGAACGCCTTTGCGTTCCATTGCACGGATCACGCCAAGGCTGACGCTGGTCAGACCGACGCTGGTTCCGGTAGGGATCAGCATAATAATACGGGACACGGTTTATCCTCTTTCGTTACCGCCGATTTGGCGGGTTACAAAACAGCACCGCCAGCTGAGCTGGCGGTGTGAAATCAGGCAGTCAGGCGGCTCGCGTCTTGCGCGATAACCAGTTCTTCGTTGGTTGGGATAACCACCGCAGGACGGGTACCTTCTTTGTTGATGAAACCAGATTTGCCGAAACGTGCAGCCAGGTTGCGTTCATGATCAACTTCAAAGCCCAGCACGCCCAGTTTGCCCAGAGACAGTTCACGAACCATCGCGGCATTTTCACCGATACCACCGGTGAATACAACAGCGTCCAGACGACCATCCATCAGCGCAGTGTAGGCACCGATGTATTTCGCCAGGCGGTGGCAGTAAACGTCCATTGCGCGCTTCGCGTCTTCTTTCGTCGCGTAGTTGTCTTCAACATAGCGGCAGTCGCTGGTCACTTCGGTCAGACCCAGCAGGCCAGACTCTTTGGTCAGCAGTTTGTTGATTGCGTCAACGCTCATGCCCAGGGTGTCGTGCAGGTGGAAGATGATCGCCGGATCGATATCACCAGAACGGGTACCCATGACCAGACCTTCCAGCGGGGTCAGGCCCATAGAGGTGTCAACGCATTTACCGTTGCGGATAGCAGAAACGGAACCACCGTTGCCCAGGTGGCAGGTGATGATGTTCAGTTCTTCTACCGGTTTGTTCAGCATTTTTGCCGCTTCCTGGGTTACATAGAAGTGGCTGGTGCCGTGCGCGCCGTAACGACGGATGCCGTGCTCTTTGTACAGGTTGTAAGGCAGGGCGTAGAGGTAAGACTCTTCCGGCATAGTCTGGTGGAACGCGGTGTCAAATACAGCAACGTTTTTGTCTTTCAGCTGTGGGAAAGATTTCAGAGCTTCTTCGATACCGATCAGGTGAGCCGGGTTGTGCAGCGGTGCAAAAGAAGCTGCATCTTTGATACCCTGAATAACAGACTCATCGATCACTACGGAGCTGGTATACTTTTCGCCGCCGTGTACGATACGGTGACCGATAGCAGTCAGCTGCGCAGACAGTTCTGGTTTTTGTGCCAGAATAGTATTAACGATAAAGTTGAGCGCTTCGCTGTGAGCGGCGCCTGCACCTAAAGCCGCTTCCTGTTTATTGCCGTCCATTTTCCATTTGATACGTGCTTCGGGCAGGTGGAAACATTCGGCTAAACCAGAAAGGTACTCTTCACCATTTACTGCATCGATGATGGCAAATTTCAGTGAAGAACTACCGCAGTTCAGAACCAGTACTAACTTACTCGACATGGAAGTACCTATAATTGATACGTGGCTAAAAAAACGTCAGGGAGCCATAGAGCGTAGCGCATGATGACACCGACATTTATGATTAACATCATGCACTGCAAATTTTTTTTGCATGATGGAAGAAATATCTTGAGTCTATGCCATTTTGCGTAATTTTCAGCCAATGGCATAATGTATATGAATTTGACGACTCAATGAATATGTACTACTTAGGCCTTCAGGCTGCTAAAGGATACCTGATAGTGGGTATGGAAGACAAAATGTTTTGAACGTTGTCCCGCTGAGTTGTGAATTTGCACAAATTTTTGAATCTTTATATGTGAAGTTGAGGTGAAGCATGTCAACGCCGGATAATCGTTCTGTTAATTTTTTTAGCTTGTTTCGCCGGGGACAGCATTACTCAAAGACGTGGCCGCTGGAAAAACGCCTTGCCCCGGTCTTTGTCGAAAATCGCGTTATCAAGATGACGCGTTATGCGATCCGTTTTATGCCGCCGATCGCCGTATTTACTCTCTGCTGGCAGATTGCCCTGGGCGGTCAGCTTGGGCCGGCAGTTGCCACTGCGCTGTTCGCCTTAAGTTTACCCATGCAGGGATTATGGTGGCTGGGCAAGCGTTCTGTAACGCCATTACCCCCTGCTATCCTCAACTGGTTTTATGAAGTTCGCGGTAAATTGCAGGAGTCTGGACAGGTGTTGGCACCCGTTGAAGGCAAGCCTGATTACCAGGCATTAGCTGACACGCTTAAGCGCGCCTTCAAACAACTGGATAAAACTTTCCTTGATGATTTGTAATTGACCCCTGATTACGCATATAAAAGAAGGCATACTCAGCCTTCTTTTTTTTCACCGTAATAGAGTGATACAGGAGTCAACAATGGAAATGACCAACGCGCAACGTCTTATTTTGTCTAATCAGTACAAGATGATGACTATGCTCGATCCGGCAAATGCTGAACGTTACCGTCGCCTGCAAACAATCATTGAGCGTGGTTATGGATTACAGATGCGTGAACTGGATCGCGAGTTTGGCGAGCTGAAAGAAGAAACCTGCCGCACTATCATCGACATTATGGAGATGTATCATGCGTTGCATGTTTCCTGGTCTAATTTGCAGGACCAGCAATCCATCGATGAACGTCGTGTCACCTTCCTCGGCTTTGACGCCGCCACTGAAGCACGTTACCTCGGTTATGTCCGCTTTATGGTTAATGTGGAAGGGCGCTATACCATTTTGACGCCGGAACTCACGGTTTTAACGCCCAGACGCCAATGTGGGAAAAATATCAGCGCATGCTTAATGTGTGGCATGCCTGCCCGCGTCAGTACCATTTGAGCGCCAACGAAATTAATCAAATTATCAACGCCTGAGGAGGCCCGCGTGCGGTGCAAAGGTTTTCTGTTTGATCTTGATGGAACGCTGGTGGATTCCCTGCCTGCGGTAGAACGGGCGTGGAGCAACTGGGCCAGACGTCATGGGTTAGCGCCGGAAGAGGTGCTGGCTTTCATTCACGGTAAACAGGCGATCACCTCTTTGCGCCATTTTATGGCGGGCAAATCCGAGGCTGATATTGCCGCCGAGTTTACGCGTCTGGAGCAAATCGAGGCCACGGAAACCGAAGGTATTACCGCGCTTCCGGGGGCAATCGCCTTACTCAATCATTTGAATAAAGCAGGTATTCCGTGGGCCATTGTGACTTCTGGCTCCATGCCGGTAGCGCGAGCGCGCCATAAAATAGCTGGGCTTCCCGCACCAGAGGTGTTTGTAACCGCTGAGCGAGTGAAGCGCGGAAAACCAGAACCTGATGCGTATCTGTTAGGTGCGCAGCTGCTGGGGCTTGCGCCGCAGGAGTGTGTGGTGGTGGAAGATGCTCCCGCTGGCGTGCTTTCTGGCCTGGCGGCGGGTTGCCATGTCATTGCGGTTAACGCTCCGGCAGATACCCCGCGCCTGAATGAGTCGATTTGGTCCTCCACAGTCTGGAGCAAATTACTGTGACCAAACAGCCAAATGGCGATGTTATTATTCAGTGAAACACCTGATCATGATTTAGCCCCGTCTCGTCGGGGCTTTTTTATGGCAGAATCAAGACATCTCCCTCAATTAACAAGGATAAGTTGTGAACGGTGAATTGATTTGGGTTCTTTCATTACTGGCCGTTGCCATTGTCTTGTTTGCGACGGGCAGAGTGCGTATGGATGCGGTCGCTTTGTTTGTTATTGTCGCGTTTGCATTAAGCGGAACGCTGACAGTCCCCGAAGTATTTTCCGGCTTTTCTGATCCTAACGTTGTCCTGATTGCCGCCTTGTTTATTATTGGCGATGGTTTGGTCCGTACCGGTGTTGCCACCGTAATGGGAACATGGCTGGTCAAAGTTGCGGGCAACAGTGAAATCAAAATGTTGGTTTTGTTGATGCTGACCGTCGCGGGGCTTGGCGCGTTTATGAGTTCAACCGGCGTTGTCGCTATCTTTATTCCCGTGGTGTTAAGCGTTGCCATGCGTATGCAAACTTCGCCGTCACGTCTGATGATGCCGTTGAGTTTTGCCGGGCTGATAAGCGGCATGATGACGCTGGTGGCGACGCCGCCGAACCTGGTAGTCAACAGTGAATTGCTGCGTGAAGGCTATCACGGCTTCAGTTTCTTTAGCGTAACACCTATTGGCCTGGTCGTGCTGGTGCTGGGTATTTTGTATATGTTAGTGATGCGTTTCATGCTGAAAGGGGATACCCAGACCCCGCAGCGCGAAGGCTGGACGCGTCGAACCTTTCGCGATCTTATCCGTGAATATCGACTGACCGGGCGTGCGCGACGTCTGGCTATTCGCCCCGGATCGCCAATGATTGGTCAACGGCTGGACGATCTCAAATTACGTGAGCGTTATGGCGCTAACGTCATCGGTGTTGAACGCTGGCGGCGTTTTCGTCGCGTTATCGTGAACGTTAATGGGGTTTCTGAATTTCGCGCGCGTGACGTTTTGCTTATTGATATGTCTGCGGCTGATGTCGATCTCCGGCAATTTTGTAGTGAGCAATTGCTGGAGCCGATGGTACTGCGCGGCGAGTATTTTTCGGACCAGGCCCTTGATGTGGGCATGGCAGAGATTTCATTAATTCCTGAGTCAGAACTGATTGGTAAATCGGTGCGCGAAATTGGTTTTCGTACCCGCTACGGACTGAATGTGGTGGGGCTAAAGCGCAATGGCGTGGCGCTGGAAGGTTCGCTGGCGGATGAGCCTCTGCTGCTGGGCGATATCATCCTGGTTGTGGGTAACTGGAAACTGATCGGTATGCTGGCCAAACAGGGCCGCGACTTCGTAGCGCTGAACTTACCGGAAGAGGTGAGTGAAGCATCGCCCGCGCACAGCCAGGCACCCCATGCCATTTTCTGTCTGGTGCTAATGGTGGCGTTAATGCTGACAGATGAAATTCCTAATCCTGTTGCCGCTATCATCGCCTGCCTGCTGATGGGGAAATTCCGCTGTATAGATGCTGAAAGCGCCTATAAATCCATTCACTGGCCGAGCATTATTTTGATCGTTGGGATGATGCCGTTTGCTGTGGCATTACAGAAAACGGGAGGTGTCGCGCTGGCGGTGAAAGGGCTGATGGACATTGGCGGCGGTTATGGGCCACATATGATGCTGGGGTGTTTGTTTGTCTTATCGGCGGTTATTGGGCTATTTATTTCTAATACCGCGACCGCGGTGTTGATGGCTCCGATTGCGCTGGCTGCTGCCAAAACGATGGGGGTGTCGCCTTATCCATTCGCGATGGTCGTGGCGATGGCAGCATCCGCCGCCTTTATGACACCGGTTTCTTCACCGGTTAACACACTGGTTTTAGGTCCGGGAAATTACAGCTTCAGTGACTTTGTGAAGCTGGGGGTACCGTTCACCATTATCGTGATGGCGGTTTGTGTGGTGATGATCCCGATGCTGTTTCCGTTTTGACAAGAGCCTGATGTCGCATCCGGCGCTTATTGCCTGATGCGACGCAGACTCCAGCTGCTTACAGCGGTGAATCCTGGCTAATCTCATCGAGCGAAAGATGGAAGCTGGGAACAAATACTTCCATGAAGTAGTCCATCTCCTGACTGCGGCGCGCTTCAAGCGTCGCTTCCAGTCGCGTTTTTGCCAGCAAGAATTCATTATTTCCGGCCGCGAGTTCTTCCAGACATTTCAGATATGCACACAGTGCATCTGCCTGTTTCACCAGCGATTTTTCTTCATCGCTATATGCATGCTCGTCAATTAACGGCGCAAAGATATCCTGCAGCTCTTCCGGAACCATATCGACCAGTTTTTGCTGAGCGATTTTTTCAATAGCCTTGTACTCCTGAGCGATTTGCGAATTGAAGTATTTCACCGGAGTAGGGAGATCGCCGGTGAGCACTTCTGAGGCATCGTGGTACATCGCCAGTAAAGCGATACGTTCGGCGTTGACATTACCGCCAAATTTTCGATTTTTGATAGCTGCCAGCGCATGGGCGACCATCGCTACCTGCAAACTGTGTTCGGACACATTTTCCGTCCGCACGTTGCGCATGAGCGGCCAGCGGTTAATGAGTTTCAGGCGGGAGAGATGGGCAAAAAAATGGCTCTGTTTCATAGTGACCTTACGTATGATGACATCATCAGGTCATTGTGGCGGGATAACGCTGCCGGATGCAATCTCCGGCAGTGAAATTAAGATTACAGCTGATGATAACCAGAAAGGAAACGCGCGAACTTGCTCAAAGACAGCTCGATATCATCGACACGCGGTAACGTGACAATGCGGAAGTGATCCGGCCACGGCCAGTTGAATGCCGTCCCTTGCACCAACAGAACTTTTTCCTGCAACAGGAAATCCAGCACCATTTTCTGATCGTCGTGAATGTTAAAGCGTTTGGCGTCGATTTTCGGGAACATATACAGCGCACCACGAGGTTTCACGCAGGAAATGCCCGGAATATCGTTGATCAGTTCCCACGCGCGGTTACGCTGCTCATAAAGACGACCGCCAGGGGTAATAAATTCACTGATGCTCTGATAACCACCCAGCGCGGTCTGAATGGCGTGTTGTGCAGGAACGTTAGCACACAGGCGCATTGAAGCCAGCATTTCCAGACCTTCGATGTAGCCTTTGGCGTGTTTTTCGGCCCGTTCAACACCATCCACCCCTGACGGAAGCCTGCAACGCGGTACGTTTTCGACAGTCCGTTAAAGGTAATGGTCAGCAGGTCAGGTGCCAGTGGCGCAATTGAGTGATGCTCAGCGTCGTCGTAGAGAATTTTGTCATAAATTTCATCGGCGAAGATAATGAGATTATGCTGACGTGCAATCTCCACAATCTCCATTAAAAGCTCTTTGGAATATACCGCGCCGGTTGGGTTATTTGGGTTAATAATAACGATCCCACGCGTACGAGGCGTAATTTTAGCGCGAATATCATCGAGGTCCGGGAACCAGTCAGAGGATTCATCGCAAAGATAATGCACCGCTTTACCGCTGGAAAGCGAAACCGCCGCGGTCCATAGTGGGTAATCTGGTGCAGGAACCAACATTTCGTCCCCGCTGTTCAGCAATGCCTGCATTGCCTGAACGATAAGCTCCGATACACCATTGCCGATGTAAATATCTTCCACGGAAACATCACGCATGCCACGAGCCTGGTAGTGCTGCATGATGGCTTTACGCGCGGAGTAAAGACCTTTGGAATCGCAATACCCTTGAGCGGTAGGCAGGTTGCGTATCACGTCAACGAGGATTTCATCTGGCGCGTCAAAACCGAACGGGGCTGGGTTGCCGATGTTCAGTTTCAGTACCTTGTTACCTTCTTCTTCCAGGCGTTTTGCTTCTTTCAGCACCGGACCACGGATGTCATAACAGACATTCTCTAATTTGCTGGATTTTTCAATGGGGGACATGAATCTTGACCTTTTTTGCTGTTATCGCCACTCCCTGCCGTGGAAGTCAGCTTAGAACAATGTACTCCCCCAGGACGGTGTTTTGAAGGTCTGCAGAATAAGATTTTGCCAGAGGGGAAGGCTCGATTGTGCTGTTAATAACTTAATAATGACAAAATAATGAGGTGTATATGCTTTACATGCAATGTTATATAGTGAATTGTTCTGATTCTTAATTGTAAGTCTGGTTTTTTTATCTGTAAGATAATTGTGTGAAAATGCCTCATTTAAGAATTCACTAATGAAACGCGATGATGATATTTCCGCATTACGGAGAGTTTAACAGCGTGATGATTTCCGAGGTGTCGTAATGGGGGCAAGGTGTGAAACTATTGTTAAGCGGAATTAATGAATGAGGATGATGCTAATTAATTATTATTTAATATTCAAAAAGGTTTTGATGTGCTTATTAATAATAGAAGATTACTTTGCCTAACATAACATAACTTTGCATCAGATAATTCGCAATGACCCTTATAAATAAAAGGTTTTTGGGGTAAAATGCTCGCATAAATGACGGATCCCTGCTCTTGATGCCGCCTCACCATTGCTGTTTGTACGTGTTCGCGTATGGCCAGCGATGCTGCACGAGAGTGGAACAAGGACTCACATTTACATTTATACAAACACGCGCATGTCATAAATAGAAAAGAGTGAGTAACTTAATAGATATGCGATCCCTGAAGATATATTCTGTGATCTACTTCAGGCATTATAACGGAACAATGTGAGTCGCTTTTTTAGTGCAACTCATATGCATTTTTACTTTCGTCCGGGTTCCGGATGAACTGCCAGGGAGGCACATTACAAATGGAATTGCTTGTTTGTGTGTGCACAGCATTAACCAGCTCAGTATGAGCCGCCAGTAAGTGATAATATATGATAAGTGCAAATCGTCCGATAATTAACCTCGACCTCGATCTGCTGAGAACATTTGTTGCTGTTGCCGATCTGAACACTTTTGCTGCCGCAGCTGCCGCTGTGTGTCGTACTCAGTCCGCCGTAAGTCAGCAAATGCAGCGTCTGGAACAACTCGTTGGGAAAGAACTGTTCGCTCGTCACGGTCGCAACAAACTGTTAACTGAACATGGCATTCAACTTCTTGGTTACGCCAGGAAAATCCTGCGTTTTAATGATGAGGCCTGCTCATCATTAATGTTCAGTAATCTTCAGGGCGTGTTAACTATCGGTGCTTCAGATGAATCTGCCGATACGATCTTACCTTTCCTGTTAAATCGCGTGAGTTCGGTTTATCCGAAATTAGCGCTGGATGTCCGCGTTAAACGTAATGCCTATATGGCAGAAATGCTGGAATCCCAGGAAGTGGATTTGATGGTAACCACCCATCGTCCTTCTACCTTTAAGGCATTGAACCTGCGTACCTCGCCAACACACTGGTACTGCGCAGCGGAATACGTATTGCAAAAAGGTGAGCCGATCCCTCTTGTATTGCTGGATGATCCAAGTCCGTTTCGCGATATGGTGCTGGCGACACTTAATAAAGCAGAAATTCCCTGGCGACTGGCTTATGTCGCCTCGACGCTTCCGGCCGTTCGTGCGGCAGTGAAAGCCGGTCTTGGCGTGACGGCAAGGCCGGTCGAGATGATGAGTCCGGACCTGCGTGTCCTAAGTGGAGTAGATGGCTTACCGCCGCTACCCGATACCGAATATTTGCTGTGCTATGACCCGTCCAGTAATAATGAGCTGGCCCAGGTGATCTATCAGGCGATGGAGAGCTACCATAATCCGTGGCAATACAGCCCAATGTCTGCTCCGGAAGGAGATGACTCATTGTTAATTGAAAGGGATATCGAGTAATCGACGGACCATAGATAATTCCTGGAACAATAGTGTAAAAACGAGCCGCTGGGGGTGTTTTAAACCCCAGCGGCTTTTTTTTTAGCAAAAAGCCTTCCTCGCATCGTGCAGAACGCACAAAACTGTTCATTTTTCAATCACCAGAGATTCACGTCCCGAACGCACAAATAATCGCCTGAAAAAAATCACCTGCTACAATGATGTTAAAAAATGCGTAAATTTGTTGCTGCGTTTTTGTTATGGAATGACAAAAGCGTGTCACAGATCAAGAAAATACTCTCTTTTGGGGGGAGGAATCGACACAAATTCCTGTCAAAATAGACCCGTATTTTTTCCATTGCTTCACAACGGACACGATTCAACAACATCTAATTATCCTGGAGTCGTCAAGGATCTGGGGTGAAAGGGCATTAAATGCTAATGGTGTTGATATTATGTAAACTAATGTGAAGAAACTTTTGTTAAAGTTGACAAAAGGTTATAGAAAGGAGTAAAAGACCACATCAATTAGCTGTATAAAAGAATTTCTACAGTGATTGTAAGGTTTTTTTATTCCTCCCCATGAATCGATGTGGCGTCCATCTGCCGTGAAGAGCAGTGAATCTGGCGCTACTTTTGATGAGTAAGCAATGAGTATGTCAACATCCACTGAAGTCATCGCTCATCACTGGGCATTCGCTATCTTTCTTATCGTTGCCATTGGCCTGTGTTGCCTGATGCTGGTAGCGGTTGGTTTTTAGGCGGTCGCGCACGCGCGAGGTCAAAAAACGTGCCGTTTGAATCCGGTATCGACTCGGTCGCTCCGCCCGCTTACGCCTGTCCGCCAAGTTTTATCTGGTGGCCATGTTCTTCGTTATCTTCGACGTTGAAGCGCTGTATCTGTTCGCATGGTCAACCTCTATCCGCGAAAGCGGCTGGGTAGGCTTTGTGGAAGCTGCAATTTTTATTTTTGTGTTACTGGCAGGTCTGGTTTATCTGGTGCGTATTGGCGCGCTGGACTGGACGCCCGCGCGTTCACGCCGCGAGCGTATGAACCCGGAAACGAACAGTATCGCTAATCGTCAACGCTAACCGCGAGGCATTAAGATGGATTATACGCTCACCCGCATAGATCCCAACGGTGAGAACGACCGTTACCCCCTGCAAAAGCAGGAGATCGTAACCGACCCTCTGGAGCAAGAAGTTAACAAAAACGTGTTTATGGGCAAGCTCAATGACATGGTTAACTGGGGTCGTAAAAACTCAATTTGGCCGTATAACTTCGGTCTTTCCTGCTGTTACGTTGAGATGGTGACTTCGTTTACCGCGGTGCATGACGTGGCGCGTTTTGGCGCAGAAGTATTGCGTGCTTCGCCGCGTCAGGCTGACTGATGGTGGTTGCAGGAACCTGCTTTACCAAAATGGCACCGGTTATTCAGCGTCTGTATGACCAGATGCTGGAACCAAAATGGGTTATCTCAATGGGTGCCTGTGCCAACTCTGGTGGTATGTACGATATTTATTCCGTTGTGCAGGGCGTCGATAAATTCATCCGGTTGATGTGTATATCCCGGGCTGCCCGCCGCGTCCTGAAGCGTACATGCAGGCACTGATGCTGTTGCAGGAATCTATCGGCAAAGAACGTCGTCCGCTCTCCTGGGTGGTTGGCGATCAGGGCGTTTATCGCGCCAATATGCAATCAGAGCGCGAACGCAAGCGCGGTGAACGCATTGCCGTAACCAACCTGCGTACACCTGACGAGATTTAATTTGCGCCTGTCGGCAAAGGGATTTTTCTTCGCTTATTCCTAAATCTATTTCGCGAAGCTTACTGCGCCGACAGTCACCACGGACCATTTGCAATGGTGAACAATATGACCGACTTAACCGCGCAAGAACCCGCCTGGCAGACCCGCGATCATCTTGATGATCCGGTGATTGGCGAACTGCGCAACCGTTTTGGGCCGGATGCCTTTACTGTTCAGGCGACTCGCACCGGGGTTCCCGTTGTGTGGATCAAGCGTGAACAATTACTGGAAGTTGGCGATTTCTTAAAGAAACTGCCGAAACCTTACGTCATGCTGTTTGACTTACACGGCATGGACGAACGTCTGCGCACACACCGCGAAGGGTTACCTGCCGCGGATTTTTCCGTTTTCTACCATCTGATTTCTATCGATCGTAACCGCGACATCATGCTGAAGGTGGCGCTGGCAGAAAACGACCTGCACGTACCGACCTTCACCAAACTGTTCCCGAACGCTAACTGGTATGAGCGTGAAACCTGGGATCTGTTTGGCATTACTTTCGACGGTCACCCGAACCTGCGCCGCATCATGATGCCGCAAACCTGGAAAGGTCACCCGCTGCGTAAAGATTACCCGGCGCGCGCTACCGAATTCTCGCCGTTTGAGCTGACCAAAGCCAAACAGGATCTGGAGATGGAAGCCTGACCTTCAAACCGGAAGAGTGGGGGATGAAGCGCGGCACCGAAAACGAGGACTTCATGTTCCTCAACCTCGGTCCGAACCACCCGTCGGCGCACGGGGCTTTCCGTATCGTTTTACAACTCGACGGCGAAGAGATTGTCGACTGCGTACCAGACATCGGCTACCACCACCGTGGTGCGGAGAAAATGGGCGAGCGCCAATCCTGGCACAGCTACATTCCGTATACCGACCGTATTGAATACCTCGGCGGCTGCGTTAACGAAATGCCTTACGTGCTGGCGGTAGAGAAACTGGCCGGGATCACCGTGCCGGATCGCGTTAACGTCATTCGCGTTATGCTCTCCGAACTGTTCCGTATCAACAGCCACCTGCTGTACATCTCGACCTTTATTCAGGACGTCGGCGCAATGACGCCCGTGTTCTTCGCCTTTACCGATCGTCAGAAAATTTACGATCTGGTGGAAGCGATCACGGGTTTCCGTATGCACCGGCGTGGTTCCGTATTGGCGGCGTAGCGCACGACCTGCCGCGCGGCTGGGATCGCCTGCTGCGTGAGTTCCTCGACTGGATGCCGAAACGTCTGGCGTCTTACGAGAAGCGGCGCTGCAAAATACCATTCTGAAAGGTCGTTCCCAGGCGTTGCCGCCTATGGCGCGAAAGAGGCGCTGGAGTGGGGCACCACTGGCGCGGGCCTGCGTGCTACCGGGATCGACTTCGACGTGCGTAAGGCGCGTCCTTAT
>ENA-OQIG01000542-OQIG01000542.1-human-gut-metagenome-genome-assembly--contig:-NODE-542-length-21232-cov-3.392987_pt1 | contig 21232 bp, 22 predicted proteins | sample MGYA00242576_ERZ504741 | MGnify/ENA primary metagenome ERZ504741 (study PRJEB26092, sample SAMD00036436) | human gut metagenome | host: Homo sapiens | study: EMG produced TPA metagenomics assembly of... | reverse complement strand
ATCCGACGGTGATTTCCCAAAATAACCTTTTAAAGCAAGCGCTAAATAAAGACGGCATTTTCTATAACCGGTCATAGAGGAGATCTCGTACATTTTCATTGTGTGTTGTTTCCAATCAGGTTTTTCGCCCGTTCCATGCGGATCTTGATCAGGTAATCTGTGAAAGTGATCCCGGTTTCATTTTTAAAGATGGTGCTGAAATAGGAAGTGCTTAAGCATACGGTCCGGGCTACATCTTCAATGGAAAGAGTAGACTCGGAATAATGATGTTTAATATGGTCGATAGCCTGTTCCACCTGCTTGCCGTATTTGCTTTTTCTTGCATTTAAACTATCAATGATCTTAAAAAGATTCTGTTTCAGGTTTTCAATACTTTCCTCTAAGGTGGTGCTGGAAGCTACTTTTTTAAATTCTTCCATAGGATCATCAAATACATCCTGAAGTTCAATTCCCGATGAGCCAAGTTCACTTGCAAGGTCTGTATACAGACGGCTGATGGAAAAGGTCATATACAGGTAGCTTTCCCTGCCGCACTGGCGAAGGTTTTCTTTCAGCTGTAAAAGTTCCCGTTCCAGTCCCTTTTTATCCTGTTTTTTGATCAGGGAGATCAGGGTGGTGCCGGAAAGGGGAAGCTTGGGAGAAGGATCAGCCTCTTTTCCAATATAGGAAACTACTTCCTCATAGAAAATATCAGAGTTGGTGCCTTTGATAAAATGCAGCTTTAATGCTTCTGCCACGCTTTTCATACTTTCGTTTAAATGGTTAAGTTCATGGCACAGGTTTCCGGAGGCAATGATCACATCACAGTTCTGACCGTCGTAAGGAAAGATCTTCCGGACAGAATCAATGAGTATTTTCCTCAAAGTGATCAGCTCCAGCTTGGAACCGGATAACAGTGCCAGAGTGTAGCTGTTGTGCCTGGAATCTAAAAGGTAACATCCAGGCTGGCATAATGATGTACTGAAGGCTGAAAATTTCTGTTCTTCTTCATAGCGGATGTCGTTAGAACGTCTTTTCAGGCTTTCTTCGTCCATGGTAATATGTAAAGCACAGCAGTAGGAGCCGGGATCCAGATCCAGGTCAGGACTTGGTGCAGGAAGGTCAGAAGCATCCTGCGTGACAATGCTTCGCAGGTATTCTGTGATCATGAGACGTTTGTCATAATGAAGCTGGCTGCAGTGAAGAACTGCATTTTCAAGGACACGGCAGAACTGGTCTACATCAATAGGCTTTAAAATGTAGTCAAATGCCTGCAGGTGCATGGCAGTGCGGGCATACTGGAAATCATCGTAAGCGCTGATGATCAGGATCACTATGTTGGGATTTAGTTCCCGGGCCTTTTTGGAAAGTTCCAGACCATCCATATAAGGCATACGGATATCGGTGATCAGAAGGTCCGGCGGGTTTTTCTGGATCAGTTCCCAGGCTTCATTTCCATCGGCAGCAGTAGCTGTCAGTTCAATACCTAAGTCCTTCCATTTGATCTGACTGGAAAGTCCTTCCAGTATAATTTCATTGTCATCACACAGGATTGCTTGGAACATAAGGTTCACCTCTCTCAAGTTTTGGTATTTTCAGTGTAATTTCGGTGCCTATGTCAGGATCGGAATCAATGTTCAGACCGAAATCGGGGCCATAGAAAATGCGGATCCTTTCATTTACATTGTAAAGTCCGTATCCGGAGTCCTGCTTGTCCGGCTGACGGGGAGCGTTTATTTGCTTTCGCAGTATTTCCAGCGTTTCAGGGGACATGCCCTTACTGATATCCTGTACAGAAAGAAGCAGGCAGTCTCCATTTTCACGGATGCTCACATGAATATGGACCTTTTCATCTGGAAGGGGAACGGCATGTAAAATGGCGTTTTCTGCCAGAGGCTGCAGTAACAGTTTGGGGGTCTGGTACTGATACAGGGACGGGTCACATTCAATGGAATAAGTGAATTTTTTGCTGTAGATCATATTGGAGATAAAAAGGTAACTTCCAATATGCTTTAATTCATCTTCGATGGTGATGATCTCCCGTCCTTTACTCAGGGAGATCTTAAATAATGTGGACAGCTCCGTTAACATTTTCTCTGCGTCTTTATTTTTCCCCATACGCAGAAACCAGATTACAGAGTCCAGGGAATTGTAGAGAAAATGAGGCTGTATCTGTGCCTGTAATGCCTTAAATTCCGAATTTCGCAGTTTTTTCTGTTCTTCATAGATCTGGCTGATCAGTTCCTGGATCTTATTTAACATGTGGTTAAAATTGTTACCCAGCCGTCCAAGTTCATCTGCGGGAGGTTCCGAATAACGAACGGAAAAATCCCCGGCTTCTACCGCCTCCATCATAGTACAGAGAGTCTGAATGGGGCGGTATACAGACTGGGAGATACGCAGGGAAATATACAGGGCGGAAAATGCAATGATCAAAAGGACCAGCAAAAGGATCGTGGTCAGCTCTTTGGTACTTTGTGCCAGATATCTGCGGCTGATCACACCTGCAATACACCAGCCGGAACGATTTAATGTGCGGCCTACTACCAGATATTCCCTGTTGGGTATGACCACAGAACGGGTATCTGCGTCTTTGGCAGCCTGAAGGATCTGACCGGTTAGTTCATCAGATACGGAAACTGGAAAATGGGAATTATTTCCAGATTGGAAAAGTATATTTCCCTGAGCATCTAAAAGATAGACAGCACCGCTGTTTAAACTGTCCTGTATCTTTTTTGTCAGGTCATCTTCTTTTATATCCGCACAGATCACGCCGTTGATCCGTCCGGTAGCCTTGTCAGAAGAAGGAAGTCCCACAGAGATAAAACGGTCTTCAATGGAGCTGCGCACAATAAAACTGCCTTCATGTGGGGAAAACCAGATGGATTCAGGGGAATTTTTAATCTTCTGGTACCATTTGGAGTCTCTGGGATCATCCGGTTTGAAAGAGTAATAGTTGGATTTATAGCGGCCGCCATTTTCACCTAAAACATATACTCCGAAAATGTCTTTGCGGTAGGTGGAAAGGGAAGCCATATCCATGCTTCCGGAAAGATCCAGGGAATACTGGCTGGATACGGAGTTAAATTTCACACGCAGATTTTCCTGTATCTTAATATCACGGGTCAGCGCATCACATAGCTGCCAGGTATCATTTAGCAGACTGTCAATGTCATTACAGATCAGATCAATGGTCTCTACAGAGGATTTTTCCGTCATGTCAGTAATAAAACGGTTGTAGAGCCTGTAAGTAGTGATACCGATCAGAAGCACCGGATAAAGGAAAGGACAATGAAGGAAAGCAGGAGCTTTTTTCTGAAAGAGAGTTTGATGTGGAAATCATTCATAATAATGAAAACGCCTTTCTTTTAATATGCCGTTAATAAGCAGTAGGAAAATAGCTGACGGCATTTGCTTCTGTAATAATATTGTAAGGGATGATCACCGTAGGAAATGGAGTGTATCCCCGTTCCCGCTGATTGATCAGGTTTCTACAATAAATCCCCATTTTGGATTGCTTTCCACCGTTCCTAAATATTCCCCTGCAATGATCGCCTTGCACACATCCTGGATCCCGTTGATGGATACAATAGAAATGTCATTGGGAGACAGACCGGCTGTTTTGATTGCCTGAAGGGCACCAAGGCCGTCTTCGTCGCTGTGAGCGAAAACTGCCTGGACGCTTTTGTGGGAGTCACTGGTTTTTACCAGGGCATTTTCCATGGCTTTCTGGGCTGTTACACGGTCAAAATTTCCGTATTCTGTGTCAATGATATGCAGCTGCGGATAGTTTTTCAAAGCCTGGTGAAAGCCTTTGGAGCGGGCTTTGGCAGAGGGAGAGCTTTCCGTACCGTAGATCTCTACAATGTTGCAGGAGCGGCCGGCATATTTTTCAGCTAGCAGCTGGGCGCAGATCGCTCCTTCCCGCAGATAATCCGCTGAGATCCGGGACATATACAGATCCCGGTCAATAGTATCAGCAGATTGTTCAATAAGGATAACAGGTATTCCTGCTTCTTTTGCACTTTCAAGGCAGGAACAAGGGCATCCAGATCTGCAGGAACGATCACAAGATAATCTACTTTTTCACGGATCAGCTTTGTAATGTCTTCCTGCTGCCATTTTGCGGTGTATTCTTCCGGCTCATGGTAGATAAATTCAATATTACTGGGGCCAAAGGCTTCACGGAAACTGTTGATCTGGGTAGTCCGCCAGGGATTATCTGTTTCAATCTGTGAAAATCCTACTGTTATGTGATCGTCAACGTGATTCACCACATCAGGCAGCGGAATGGAGCTGGTGTAAATAGTGTAGACTAACAGGAACAAAAGGGTGGTAATGATCATTAAACACCAGTTCTTTTTAAGAAAAGCCATAAATGAACCTCCCAGAGTTATTCCCTAAAACTCGGCCCACATGGTGACAGGACAGCTGTCGATCCCTACAATGATCAGCGGGACAGCTGCAGCCTGTTTTAAAAAGCCTTCCGGCAGTTCTTCCATGTTGATATCTTCTACAATGCAGATGTAGCCGGGCTGGTACATGCCAAGCATGATCTGATGGGCCAGATCGCCGTCTTTTCCGTCACTGTAAGAAGCAAGGGAAACAAAATCCAGGCCAATGGCTTTCAGATTTGGGAAATTTTCACGTAAATAGGTTGCTGCAGCGCTTCCAACGGCCGGTCCGTTATTTTCATAAACAGAAGGATCGCTTTTGCGTTTCTTCCAGAAACCGGTGCGTAAAAAGAGAAAATCTGCCTGTGCGATCTGGTCCTTGTAAGGGATCAGATCTTCGGTCAGGATCTTTTCACCGGCTTTTTTAGGAACGTCGATCACAAGAGGTTTCTGATAGAAGAAACGTTCCACGGGAACTTTGTCCAGAGAAATACCATTTGGATTAAAGTGCATAGGGCCGTCCAGATGAGTACCGTAGTGATTAAAAAGATGGATAGTAGCCGTATTTGCGGTATCTCCTTTTGCAATGGAAGTATGAGGTTCCAGAGAACAGGTTGGGTTTCCCGGCCAGGTAGGATCTCCGTCTTTAATAGGATATGAAAGAATTTTAAACATAAAAATACCTCCTGCTTATTCACGTATTTTAATCTGTAAACATTAAAACATGATTTTATAAGAGCGTCAATAAAATCAAATGAAATCAAAATATTTTCAAATGAAATCACATATACAGAAAAATATGTACAGGCTATACTAAGAACAGATCAGAAAACACGAAAAAATGTACAAAAACACAAGAGATGTGAAAAGAAAGGTCAATGTTATGAAAGTCATCGACATACATGCTCACATTTATGAAAAGGTAGCTGGTATCACACAGGGACAGCCAATGTCATCTACCAGCCAGGGAAAAGTTACTATTGGTAACAGGGAGATCCAGTTTCTTCCCCCTTCCTTTGAACGCAGCTGCAGTACGGCAGAAGCGTTGATCGCCTATATGGACTGGTGCGGGATCGAAAAAGCACTGCTTATGCCAAATCCATTTTATGGTTATCACAATTATTATTTTAAAGAAAGTGTAAAAAAGTATCCGGACCGCTTAAGGGGCGTAGCTCTGGTGGATATTATGAAAGGTAAGGCGGCAGCAGAGGAACTGGCTCAGATCTATGACGAAGGCATCCTTTTTGGTATGAAGATCGAAGTAGACAGTACGTTTCAGTGCGCACCGGGAACAAGGCTTGCAGATCCAAAACTTGCACCTGTATGGGACTGTTGTGAACAATATCATCAGCCAATGTTCATCCATATGTTCCGCAGGGAAGATATTGTGGATCTGGAACTGCTGGCGAAGACCTATCCCCATATTACATTTGTAATATGCCATATGGGCGCAGATATCTGCTTCAGGGCAGGGATGCCAAAGAGAAATTATGAAAAAGTCCTTCAGATCGTAAAAGAATATGAAAATGTTTATATCGATACATCTACAGTTCCGGACTATTATGAGGAAGAGTATCCATGGAAAACATCTGTGAACATTATCGAAGAATGTTACCGGAAGGTAGGCGCTGATAAGATGATGTGGGCTTCTGATTATCCGGGAATGTTAAAGAAAGGAACTTTAAATCAGCTGATCCGTCTGGTAACAGAGGAGTGCAAGAATATTCCGGAATCAGCCAAGGAAAAGATCATGGCAGAAAATGCCAGAAGGTTGTTTTTTTAAAAGCTGTTTTTAAGATTGATATGGTTCTGCAGGCAGCAGAATGAGATAAAATCATTAATCACATCAAAGGAGAGGTAACAGTATGAGAAAAAAAGTAGTAGCAATGGGGTTAGCAGCAATGATGGCAATGAGTCTGGCGGCTTGCAGCTCAGGAGGATCTTCCACATCAACTACAGCAGCAGGAAGCTCAGCAGAGGCAACTACAGCAGCTGCGGCTGCATCTTCTGAAGAAAGCAAAAAAGAAGAAGCAAAGGGAGATGGTAAAGGATATGTAGTAGCGCTTTGCAACTATTCTATCGGAAACTCATGGCGTGCCCAGATGGAGCAGGAATTTGTATCTGAAGCAGAAAAATTAAAATCAGAAGGCGTTGTAAGTGAATATTATATCACCAACTCTAATGAAGATATTAACAAGCAGATCAGTGATATGCAGGATCTGATCACAAAGAAGGTAGATGCTATTGTAATTACTGCAGCATCTCCAACTGCTCTGGCACCTGTTGTAGAAGAAGCAACAGAAGCTGGTATTAAGGTTGTATCTTTTGATAACGTAGTTGATACAGACGAGCAGGTAGCAACTGTTGGTATTGATGAAACAGAATTTGGACGCATTGGTGCTGAGTGGCTGGCTGAAAAACTGGATGGCAAGGGCAAGATCATTGTATTAAATGGTATTGCCGGTGCAGCAACAGACTCCTTACGTTGGGGCGGTGCTGAAGAAGTATTTAAGAACTATCCGGATATTGAAGTTTTAGGTTCTGCAAATGCATCCTGGGACTATGCACAGGGCAAGGCAGCTGTTGAGTCCATGCTTTCCGCTTATCCTGAGATTGATGGTGTATGGTCACAGGGCGGTGCTATGACACAGGGAGCAATTGATGCTTTCATCGCAGCAGGACGTGATCTGGTTCCTATGACCAGTGAAGGCAACAATGGTGCATTAAAGGCATGGTATGAAAATCGCGATAACGGCTTAAGCTGCATCGCTCCTTCTAACCCAACTTACACCAGTGCAGAAGCTCTTCGTACTGTAATTAAGGCTTTAGATGGTGAAGATGTTCCAAAGAACGTAGTTATGGATATTGAAACAGTTACTGAGGATAACCTGGAGGATTACTACCGCCCGGATATGCCAGACAGCTTCTGGGTATTAACAGAGCTGGATGATGAAGCACTTCAGAAACTTTACAAGTAATCCGGAATAAAAGAAATAAACAAGGGGCTGCCGCAAAGAAACTTGCAGCAGCCCTTTAAAGAATATGTCCTCCCGGAATCTTGGGAGCATATGGATATGTTGAGGAGGAGGTCTATCGTGGCAGAAGAGATACTGAGAATGACAAATATTACAAAGCGTTTTGCTGGGATCACCGCTCTGGACCGGGTAGAATTTTCCTGTAATAAAGGTGAAGTACACATTCTTGCAGGTGAAAATGGTGCCGGAAAGAGTACCATATTAAAAATTCTGGCTGGCATCCACCAGGCAGATGAGGGTGAGATTTATTTCCATGGCAAAAAGGTTACTATTAAAAGCCCGGAGCACTCCCAGAAAATGGGAATTGCGATGGTATTCCAGGAACTGACACTTGTAGGAGAGATGACAGTTGCTGAAAACGTATATCTGAACCAGGAGCCGGTAAATGCCCTGGGAATGATAGACAAAAAGAAGATCCATGAAGAGATCGAAAAAGCAATGGATAAGTATGGGATCCATGTAGATCCGGACGCTTTAGTCAGCACACTTCCTGTTGCAAAACAGCAGATGGTAGAGATTTTAAAGATCCTGGTAAGAGATCCGGAACTGATCATCTTAGATGAACCCACATCTGCGCTGGCAAAGAAAGAAGTTGTCCAGCTGTATCAGATCATCCACAACCTCCTAGATAACGGTAAGACCATTATTTTCATTTCCCACCGTCTGGAAGAGCTGTTTGAACTGGGTGACCGAATTACCGTATTTAAAGACGGTCATTATGTGGGAACCAGGGATATGAAGGAAATGAACGAGGATGAGCTGATCAAAATGATGGTAGGCCGTTCTCTTACTAATATTTTCCCGCCGCCAGTCTGTGAGCCGGATTACAGCAAAGTAGTATTTGAGGCAAAGAACCTTACAGATAACGATGGAAAATTAAAAGATGTAAGTTTCCAGGTATTTAAAGGAGAAGTTCTTGGAATTGCAGGTCTTCAGGGACATGGTCAGACGGAGCTTTTAAATGCCATCAGCGGACTTTATCCGCTGACTAAGGGAGAGATCATAGTCAATGGAAAGACCGAAAAGATCAAAAGCGCAAGCCAGGCCATCCAGTGCGGCGTAGCTTAGTTCCTGCAGACCGTAAGAGACAGGGACTTATGCTGGAGCTTTCCAACCGTCACAATCTGGCTGTTTCCAGTATGAAAAAAAGAATGAATGGACCATTTATCGATCAGAAAGCAGAAACCAGTTTTGCGGAAGATATGGTAAAACGCCTTTCTATTAAATTAGGTGGCTTGGAGCTTCCGGTTTCCAGCCTTTCCGGTGGAAACCAGCAGAAAATAGTACTTGGAAAGGAACTTGCAACAGAGCCTAAGGTGATCCTGTTTGATGAACCTACCAGAGGTATTGATGTAGAGGCAAAGCGTGAGTTTTACCAGATCATGCATGAACTGGCAGCACAGGGAGTAGCCGTGATCATGAATTCCAGCGACATGATGGAAGTGATCGGAATGAGCAGCCGTGTTATTGTTATGTATGAAGGAGGATCTCCGGTACATTACAGAAAGAAGAGCTGTCAGAAGAGCTGATCATGCAGTTTGGCATGGGCATGAAGAAGGAACGGACAAAGGAGGAGACAGAAGGATGAAGAACAAGCTAAATAAAAACTTCTGGAACAAACATGGACATGTGGTGATCATATATGTATTCCTGGTCGCACTTATGCTCCTTGTAAGTGTGTTCAGCCGTGACTTTTTCACTATAGGAAACTTTAAAAACCTGCTCAGGACTTCTTTTCCTCTTTTGATGGTAGCATTAGGACAGACACTGATCATTTAACAGGTGGTATTGACCTGTCATTAGGCGGTATCGTGCACTGGCCAATGTAGTCTGTGTTATGACTATGAATACAGAATCTCCTGTTGGATTTATTTTACCGCTGATCGCAGCAGTAGTCCTGGGATTGGTTTGCGGTGCTTTAAACGGAGTGCTGGTAACAAGAGGAAATCTGGCTCCTATTATCGTAACCATTGCAACAACAGCAATTTTTGATGGCTGCGCATTGCTTCTTATGCCAAAGCCGGGCGGTTCTGTACATAAGGCATTTTCTAAATTTCTTACAAGAGGTTTAAAGGGAGCGGTTCCGCTGATCTTATTCCTGGTGATCCTGATCCTTGTGAGAACCTTAACAAACCAGACTCCATATGGAAAAGCTTTAAGAGCTATTGGCGGCAGTGAAAATGCTGCTTATTCCACAGGTGTAAAGGTAAAAAAGGTAAAATTCATTGCTTACTGTCTGGCAGGTCTTCTCTGTGCAGCTGCCGGTATCTTCCTCAGTGCCCAGATGAACTCTGCAGACGCGACGATCGGAAAGAACTACGCAATGAATGCTATTACAGCAACTGTAGTAGGCGGAACTGCCATGACCGGTGCAGTAGGTGATCCTCTGGGAACCATAGCAGGCGTATTTATTATTTCCATTATCAATAATATGCTAAACCTTTTTGGTGTATCGTCATTCTACCAGTTGTATGTCAGGGTCTGATCCTGATCCTGGCACTGTCCTTAAGTGCAATGCATAAGAAACATTAACAGAAGAAAGGAAGGTGTTTAATCGTGAAGAAACTGTGCAGTAAATATTTAGAAAACAGTCAGATCGTAGTTTACCTGATCCTGATCCTTCTTCTGGTACTGGCTCAGATATTATCTCCGGGATATTTGAATCCCACCCATATGGCAGGTATTTTAAGACTTGCGTCCTTTATGGGGATCGCAGCAATCGGACAGAACCTTACGATCCTTACAGGAGGTATTGACCTGTCTATTGCAAATACCATTACCTTTGCAAATGTGATCGCAGCCCAGATCATGATGGGACGTGACAGTTCCATGCTTCCGGCTCTTTTAGCTGTGATCGTAATGGGCATCGTAGTAGGCCTGATCAATGGAACTGGTGTTTACTGGTTAAAGATCCCGCCATTTATTATGACACTGGGTGTTGGAACTGTGATACAGGGTATTTTCCTGATCTATACAAAGGGTGCACCAAAGGGAAATGCAGCACCATTGCTCCGTTCCATCTGCGGACAGAGTATGTATGGTATCGTATCCGGTATTGTTCTGATCTGGGCAGTTCTTGCAGTGATCGCCATTGTACTGTTACATAAGACTCCTTACGGCAGAAAGCTGTATTCTGTAGGTATCAATGAAGAAGCATCCCGCTTCTCCGGTATCAACACAGGCCGTGTTACTTTCTCTGTTTATCTGATCTCTGCGGTGATCGCAGCTGTATCAGGCTTCCTTCTGGTTGGATATACAGGAACCAGCTTCCTGGATGTAGGAACCAGCTATAATACAAAGACCATTGCAGCAGTTGTCATCGGTGGAACAGCCATTACAGGTGGAAAAGGCGGCTACCTGGGAACCATTGCAGGTGCTGTTATCATGACTATCCTGGATGATTTCTTAACCATTGTAAGCATCCCAGATGCAGGCCGTCAGGTTGTACAGGGCATTATCATTATCCTTTTGGTTCTGGTGTATAGCAGGGAAAAGAAGAAATGATGAATGGTTAGATGTGGGATTAATATGAGATAAAGGTGAGATGATATTAGCAGCGACGCTGTATCGGTGAGAGATCATTGGTATGGCGTTGCTGTTTTTTATGAAACAAAAAATAAAACTGATTAAATACTATTGAAATAAAGTGAGCGTTGACTTTTGAGTGGAAGAGAGGTATATTGGAGTCAGATAGTAAGAGAGACAGGGGGAAAAAGGAGTGAAAGAAAGAACGAAAATTCTGAATCATATGATCGCAAAGACAGACCGTACAGATAATGAACTTTGGCTTCCGTTATGGATGCATTCTTATGATACGGCTGGCGTTATGGAATACCTTTATCATAACTGGGTTCCGCCAGCCGCTATAAAAGTGATCTGTAAAGACATGGGGGAAGAGATGGGATTGAAGGTATGCCTGTTTCTTGCATATTGCCATGATACGGCTAAAATGACGTATGTATTTCAATCAAACATCTCTGAGGGAGTGAAAATAATCCGTGAGGCAATCATCCAGGAAGGAATAAAACTTATTGACCCGAAAAAATTGACTAATAGGATATCTCATTCTTTGTGTGGAGAAGGCATTTTGAGAAAGTATGGGGTACCAATCGGAATTTCGGTAATTGTTGGTTCCCATCATGGTAAGACACCCGATGAGTGTTCGGATGAGATAGAAGAAAAAATAGAAAACTATGGTAAAGATGTATTTTTTGGACAACAAAGAGGCAAGTGGGAAGCTATATGGAAAGAATGGCTGGATACAGCACTTGAAAAAAGTGGATTTTCCAGTGTAGAAGAACTTCCGGATATCAGTATGGAAGCGCAGGTGATCCTTACGGGGCTTTTGATCATGGCGGACTGGATCGCTTCTAATACATATTATTTTCCGCTGATAAAGACTGACTGTCTGGGAAAGGATACAGACTATCCCAAAAGAGTGAACAATGCGATTGAAAGACTGAATTTCCCGGAATTCTGGATCCCAGGGGAAAATGATTGGGGAATGGATGATGCACTTTTTGAAGAGAGGTTCGGATTTTTGCCAAGAGAAGTGCAGCATACAGCAATGGAAATAGCGCAAAACACCATAGAACCGGGAATTTTTATTTTGGAAGCCAGATGGGAGTTGGAAAGACAGAAGCAGCTTTGGCAATGGCGGAAATTCTAGGGCAAAAAGCAGGAAGCGGTGGAATTTTCTTCGGGCTTCCTACACAGGCTACGGCAAACGGACTTTTTCCAAGACTGATGAAATGGGCAGAACAGCAGTCAGAAAATGTAAAACTTGGCATACGTCTGGCACACGGAGCGGTTGCGTTAAATGAAGATTACCAGCAGTTGATAAAAGGTTCAGCTTTGTCAGTAGGTGAAGATGAAGAAAACAATCTGGTGGTTCACAGCTGGTTTGAAGGCAGGAAAGTGGCACTGTTAGTTGATTTTGTGATTGGAACTATTGACCAGCTCCTGATGGCCGCATTAAATCAGAGACACGTAATGTTACGGCATCTGGGATTGGCGGGGAAAGTGGTCATTATCGACGAGGTACATTCATACGATTCGTACATGATGACATTTTTGGAGCGGATTTTAAACTGGTTGGGAGCGTACCATGTACCAGTGATCGTTTTGTCAGCTACATTACCTCAAAAATATAGATTTAATTTAATACAGGCTTATTTGAATAAGAGGAACATGAATGCAAGTGCAGACTGGTGTAATGCAACAGGATATCCGCTTTTTACATGGACAGATGGGAAGCAGGTCTGCCAGAAGCAGATGCGTTTAGATGGTAAGAAAGAGATTGTTCAGGTCATTCGTATTAAAGATGAGGAATGCATGGAGATCCTGAAAAATTCTTTGAAGGATGGAGGCTGTGCCGGTATCATTTTAAATACAGTTGCAAGAGCACAGGATTTTGCACAAAAGATTGTTGAATGTTTTCCTGAATGTGAAATGATCCAGATGCATTCACAGTTTATTATATCGGATCGTGCAGAGATTGAAAGAGAAATTTTAAAACGTGCAGGAAAAAATTCTACCTCTGAACAGCGAAATAAACTGATCATAGTTGGAACACAGGTGTTGGAACAGTCCCTTGATATTGATTTTGATGTAATGATTACAGATCTTTGTCCTATGGACTTGTTGCTTCAGAGAATAGGACGCGAACATCGTCATGGGGGAAGAATAAGACCATTCTGTCTGCAGCTGGCTAAATGCTATGTTTTGACAGAAACAAGGGCTGTTTATGATGAATGGCTGCTTCAACGGACTTTGGACAAACTTCCAGAACAGTTTTGTCTTCCAGATGATATTCCTGTTTATGTTCAGAAAGTGTATGCAGAGCCGGAAGAGTGTGAGAAAAATGAATTATGGCATAGATATGACACGAATTTAAAAAAAATTGAAGAAGGAAGCAGAAAGATCATTAGTAGGTGAACCCGCATGCGAAGATGAGACAAATCCGGAATTTGACAGTATTGCAACATGGATGTCTGAAGGTGATCCGGAATTAACAGATGCTTCAGCACTTGCATCCGTGCGTGCGGGATCACCATCTATTGAAGTACTTGTTTTGCGAAAAAAGGGAGATGATATCTGTTTTCTGCCGTGGCAGTATGGAGGAAAGCGTATTTCGGCGGATAATATTCCATCGGAAGAAGAAACGAAGGAAATATTAAAACAAAAGTTACGACTGTCATCTATATTTTCAAATGAATATAATTATAAACCGGTATTGAAAAATTGAGAGATGACACAGATCAGTATTTTGCCCAGTGGCAATATGCTCCGAAACTTCGTGAAGAGCTGGTACTTTTATTGGACGAAAACTTATGTGCAGAATTAAACAAACATCATTTACATTACGACAGTAAAACAGGATTATCCAGCAGAAAGGAGGACAAGAAAAAATGAAAACGCCGGAGTTTAATTTATTAGAAGAAGCGTGGATACGGGTATTAAAAGATGACTGTTCAGAAGAACTGGTTTCTCTTCCAGAGGCAATGATCCATGCACATGAATACCGGGATTTATGCGGGGATACACCAGAACAGGATATGGCTGTTTTGCGTTTGCTTCTGGCGGTATTGCACACGGTCTTTTCAAAAATGGATGAAAATGGGCAGAATAATGTGATTGATACGCCCACACAAGCCAGAAAAAGATGGAGAGCCTTATGGGAAAAAGGATATTTTAAAGAAGATGTGATCCGTACATATCTGGAGAAATATCATGAACGCTTCTGGCTGTTCCATGATCAATATCCTTTTTGGCAGATACCAGAAGCAGCTGTAGGAACAGAGTATACGGTTGCAAAATTAAATGGAGAGCTTTCAGAAAGTGGAAACAAGGTACGTCTTTTTCCATTGTGTAATGGGATCAAAAAGCAGGAAATGGAATATGCAGCAGCAGCCAGATGGCTTTTATATGTAAATGCTTATGATGATACTTCTGCAAAGCCAAAAGGAAAAGGTCTTCCTTCTCCAGGAGTAGGCTGGCCGGGAAAGTTGGGATTGATCGCTGCAGTTGGAGATAACCTTTTTCAGACACTCATGTTAAATCTTACCCTTTTAAAAGACGGGAGAAGTCTTTGGGAGGGAGAGGACAAGCCGATATGGGAGCGGGAACCATCTAAAAAAGAAAGGCAGGAAATTGCAGTTCCTGATAATTTGGCAGAACTTCTTACTTTGCAGTCAAGGCGGCTTCTGTTAAAACGAGATCATAATAAGGTGGTTGGATATTACCTGCTGGGAGGAGATTTCTTTGACAAAAACCTGGCATATGCAGAGCAGATGACTGTGTGGAGAGAAGTGAAAGAAAAGGATCGAAAATTTTTCACACCACGCAGACATGATCCTTCCAGACAAATGTGGCGGGATTTTGGAAGCATATTTGTAGAATCGGGATCCAATGTGCGAAAGCCGGGAGTTGTCAGCTGGTATGATACCATAGCAACGGAAATGCAATGGAAAATAAGACCGATCCGTTTTAGGATTGCTTCTGTACAATATGGAGATAAAGATTTTTTTGTGAATGATACATTCAGTGATTCACTGGCTTTTCAGGGTGAACTGCTTTTACAGATGAGTCGTCCATGGCAGAGCAGGATCTTAGACGAGATCAATAAATGTGAAGAGGTAGCTGGGGCTATTGGGATGCTGGAAGGAAATCTTGCCAGGGCAGAAGGCAGAGATGCAGATATTGTCTATGCAAAGGAATTGTTCTATGACCGGATCGACCAGCCTTTTAGACGATGGCTTATGGAAATTTTACCAGAAACAGATGATATATCAAAAACTTGTAAAAAATTAGATGAGATCATTCAAAAGGTTGGAAAAGAACTGGGAGAAGAAATGGTTTCAAATGCAGGAGAAGCTGCCTTTGCGGGAAGAACGAAAGATGATGTGTACTATGCTTCACCGGAAGCTTATAACTGGTTTCTTGGAAAACTACATAAAATTTATCACTGACAGGAGGTGAAGAGGATGGAAAATAGCAATCCGATTGAACAGATGAAAGGATTTGCGGAAAAGAAGCTCCGTGTATTAAGAGAAAACCCAGATGAGAGCGGAACCAAGGCATATCTGGCTAAAATGCGTAAAGGTGTTGGAAAAGTACCAGGTGCAGATCCGGAACTTTGGGGGATTTTATTTGAAGATCTGCCAGAGGAATTAATAGGCAGAGGAAATACACCTGGGCGGGCAGAACTGGCATTATATACGGCATTTACACTGTATGCGATCCATCAGCAAAGTCGTTCTCTTAAAGATGAAAATGCCCACCAAAGGGGAATTGGCTTTGGCAGAGCAGCAGGAGAAATGGCAGCACAAGATCCGGAGTCATTAAAAGCAGTACGCAGAAGGTTTAATGCAGCAGCTGTATCATCCGATCTGACGGAATTAGCATGGCATATGAAGGGAATGGTGCAGTTATTCAGGCAGAAGGAGATCCGTCTGGATTATGTGCAGTTAGCAGTGGATTTTTATCTGTATCAGGATTTGGAAAAAATTCCGGAGATCCGGTTAAAATGGGGACGAGATTTTTACAGATACTGTAATGTAAAAGCAGAAAATGAGGAGGAAAAGGAAAATGGATGAAAAAAGATTATATGTGGATCTGCATGTGGTACAGACAGTTCCGCCAAGCTGTATAAACAGAGATGATACAGGAAGTCCTAAAACAGCAGTATATGGAGGTACTACGAGAGCCAGAGTTTCTTCACAGGCATGGAAAAAGGCTATGAGAGAGTATTTTTCCCAGTTGTTCCATGAGCAGAACATAGGAAGCAGAACGAAAAAAGTGATTGAAATGGTAGCGAAGGAGATCCGTTTACAGGCTCCGGATGAAGCTGATGCAGAAAAGAAGGCAGCAGAGGCTCTTAAAAATGCCGGCATCAAGATCAATGATAAAAAGGGAGAAAGTGATGCCCTTCTCTTTATGAGCAAAGGACAGGCTAAGGCGCTGGCCCAGCTGGTGGTATCCGGAAATACAGATAAAAAGGCATACAAGGAAGCAATGCAGAAAGAGCCTTCCTATGACATGGCGTTGTTTGGAAGAATGGTGGCAAGTGATCCTTCTTTAAATTATGATGCGGCAGCACAGGTTGCACACAGTATTTCTACCCATACGATCCACAACGAATATGATTATTTTACGGCAGTAGATGACTGCTCACAGGAAGACAATGCAGGTGCAGGTCATCTTGGAACCGTGGAATTTAACTCATTTACCATGTATCGCTATGCAACGGTAAATGTAATGGAACTGTACCGCCATCTTGGAAAAGATACGGCAGAGGTTGTAGAAGGATTTATAAAGGCATTTATCTGCTCTATGCCTACAGGAAAACAGAATACCTTTGCAAACCGTACATTGCCGGATGCAGTATACATTACAGTAAGAAAGGACCAGCCGTTAAATCTTTGTGGGGCATTTGAGCGTCCGATCTTAAGCAACTGCGGCTATGTAGATAAGTCTGTGGAAGCTATGACTGCATATGCGAAGAAAGTATATGATAATTATGCAGATGAACCGGAAAAGGCATTTGGCATTGGTGATCAGCTGGAAGGAGCCGCAGAGGTTATGTCTTTAAAACAGCTGTTGGAAAGCGTAAAGACAGAGATCCAGGCACAGTTAGATGATGGAGGAGAAGAATGAGTACATTGTTACTTCGCTTGGCAGGACCTGTCCAGTCATGGGGGATTGATTCAAAATTTGAAGTTCGCCGGACGGAAAATGCACCTTCAAAAAGTGGAGTGACAGGACTGTTGGCAGCAGCTTTGGGAATTCAAAGAAACGAAGACATCAGCAGTTTAAACCAGCTGAGACTGGGAGTCAGGACGGATCAGGAAGGAAGACTTTTAAAGGATTTTCATACAGCCCATAGTGAGAAAAATTCCTATATAACCACCAGATATTATCTGTCAGATGCTATATTTTTGGTTGGATTAGAGTGCGAGGATAAAGGATTTTTACAGAAATTGGAATATGCCCTGAAACATCCGGCATTTCCCCTTTTTCTGGGAAGAAGATCCTGTCCGCCGGAAGCTGGTATGGTTTTAGGAATACGGGATCTGCCATTAGAAACAGCATTAGAAGAGGAACCATGGCAGGGACCTGAATGGAAAAAGGAAAAAATGCCTTTAAAACTTCCAATGTTTATTGAATGTGCGCCAGATGATCCTACAGGCGGCATGGTAAAAGATAAGGCAGAGTCTTTTGATCCGTATCAGAGAAGGTATGGTTACAGAAGGATGAAACGGACGGAATGGAACGTATCAGATAGGGTAATTTCAGACAAAATGACTGCAGGCAAAAATCCAGATATTGCAAGAGAGCATGATGCCATGGGAGAATTGTGAGGTGATAAAAATATATGTATTTGACCAGAATGGAATTAAATACAAAAAATATGGATACCATACGCCTTTTAGGCTCACAGGAAAAGATCCATGGACTTGTTGAAAGTGGATTTTCGGGAGAAAGAAAGAGAAATTTATGGAGACTTGAATATCTGGGAGACAGGCTGTATCTGTTGATATTAAGCCCGGACAGGCCGGATCTTAGCATTGGAGTGCGCAGGTATGGTTTCCCTGATGACGAGAATGCCTATCAGACGAAAGATTACACACCACTTCTGGAACGGGTAAAAAATGATACCTGGTGGCATTTTAAACTGGTGGCAAATCCTACAAGAAGTGTGGCAAGCACGCCTGGAGAACGGGGAAAAGTAAAAGCTCATTGTTCTCTTAAGTACCAGGAAGAATGGCTTCTTGACAGAGCACAAAAACATGGCTTTGAACTTCTGCCGGAAAATTTTCAGATCGTTGAGAGAGACTGGCATATTTTCAGAAAAGGGAAGGAACAGGGAAAGAACAAGGTCAGTATTAAAGGCGTGACATATGAGGGAATTTTGAAGGTTTGTGATGAAGAAAAATTCAAAGAGCTTTTGGTAGCCGGTATCGGGCGTGGAAAAGCTTATGGAATGGGATTGCTTACCATTGTTCATATATAATTGTTCATATATAAGTTCGCGAATGAGGTAGCTTTTTGAGTTTTCTTTTGCAGTAAACTGCCAAATAAGGAGAAACATATGAGCGAAATGCCGGGAATGATCCGTCCTGAGTTACAGGCACTGCCTCAGATCAGAGACAGAATGACGTTTCTGTATTTTGAACATTGTAAATTAAACCGTCAGGACAGTGCAATCACAGTTACGGATGATCAGGGTATCATCCATGTTCCTGCAGCATCTATTTCAGTACTGCTTTTAGGCCCGGGGACAACAGTGAGCCATCGTGCAATGGAGCTGATCGGAGATGCCGGTGTCAGTGTGGTCTGGATCGGAGAACATGGTGTCAGGTACTATGCAGGCGGACGTCCTCTTACTCACAGGTCCGCTTTTCTGATCCGACAGGCAGAGTGTGTAAGTAACCAGAGAAAACATCTTATGATCGTAAGAAAGATGTATCAGCTGCGTTTTCCAGAGGAAAATTCTTCTAAAATGACACTTCAGCAGCTGCGTGGAAGGGAAGGAAGCAGAGTAAGATCTGTTTATCGTAAATATGCCAAGGAATATGATGTAAAATGGAACGGAAGAGATTATGATCCGGAGCATTTTGAAACAGGAGATCCGGTAAATCAGGCATTGTCAGCAGGCTGTGCATGTCTGTACGGATTGGCCCATGCAGTGATTTTTGCGCTTGGCCTGTCACCGGGACTTGGTTTTATCCATGTGGGACATGACTGTTCTTTTGTATATGATATTGCGGATCTGTATAAATCAGAGGTAGTTATCCCTGTTGCTTTCCAGGTGGCGTCAGAAGAACCGGAAGACCTTCCGGGGATCGTCCGCAGAAAAGTCAGAGATGTGATGACAGAAAAACATATACTGGAACGTATGGTGAAAGACATTCGATGGCTGTTTCAGGCAGAGGATGAAAAAAGGAAGATGCAGTAGAAGCTGTTTATTTATGGGACGATAAAGAAGGAACAGTCAGGAATGGATGTTCCTATGGACAGGAGGAATGGGAATGATCGTGATCATGCTGTCTGACTGTCCGCCAAAAGTCCGGGGGGACCTATCTAAATGGCTGTGTGAGATCAACACCGGGGTTTTCGTTGGAAATGTGAGCAGCAGGGTAAGGGAAGAAGTCTGGCAGCGTATTTGTGAAAATATAAGTCAGGACAGGCAACCATGGTTTTAGTGCACCGGGAGAACAGAAAATGGATTTTCGTGTGCATAATACAACCTGGGAGCCGGTTGAACTTGATGGAATAAAGCTGATGAGAAGGCCGCTTCCGTCCGCAAGGGCATCTAAGATGTCGGAAAAAGAAGATAAGGGAATATCGGGAGCAAAAAGCCGGGCGGAGCGGCTATACATGGCAGACAGAATGGCCAAAGCCCGTGCCAGGAAAAAGTTTCAGGAAGGTTTTGTGGTACTCGATATAGAAACAACAGGAACATCACCGGAAAAGGATGAGATAATAGAAGTCGGTGCGTTAAAAATAGAGGCAGACACTGTCACAGAAGAATTTTCTATGCTTATCCAGATAAAAGGTGAAATTCCAATAGAGATACAAAAACTGACAGGCATTACAGAACAGGAATTGCAAAGTCAGGGGAGACCACTGGACGAAGTACTTAATAAATTGTTTGAATTTGCCGGAAACAGAGTTATTATAGGACATAATGTTATGTTTGATTATAATTCATCCGCATTGCCTGTCGGAAACTGGGAATAGAAATGCAACTGGGAACTGCTTCCAAAGATACATTGGCATTGTCGCGGAGAAAAATAAAGGGGGTGAGAAGTTACCAGTTGGAAGCACTTATGAAGCATCTGGGATATGAAGTTTCAAATGCACATAGGGCATTGACGGACTGTTATCTTACTTATCAGTTATATCAGAAGTTAAATGAAATGTGAAAATGGGTGTTGGAAAAAGTGAGATAAAATAAGGCTTTTTTTAGTGTATTCCCCGCGTGAGCGGGGATGAACCTCCACTTGGAGTTTAACTCTCTCGAATCGAAAAGTATTCCCCGCGTGAGCGGGGATGAACCATCACTGTAGCACGAATGTGGCCAGGATTCTGTATTCCCCGCGTGAGCGGGGATGAACCTAGGTGTAGTCTCAAACATCTGGGATGGGGATAGTATTCCCCGCGTGAGCGGGGATGAACCATGAGTCTCGAACCGTCAAATCCCAACCACTGTATTCCCCGCGTGAGCGGGGATGAACCTACCGATGTCAGAATCAAGGGCATCAATAACCTGTATTCCCCGCGTGAGCGGGGATGAACCTCCGCGCGGTGCGCCCACTTGCCAGAAAGACGAGTATTCCCCGCGTGAGCGGGGATGAACCATACCTTTTTTATAGCTTTATGCGTCCGTCTGTGTATTCCCCGCGTGAGCGGGGATGAACCTGTCCACCAGTGCATGTATTTCTCTGCACGAAGGTATTCCCCGCGTGAGCGGGATGAACCCAGGCTAGCAGCAATTCCTGCATAGTCTATAGTGTATTCCCCGCGTGAGCGGGGATGAACCTGTTATCGACCATGAATTGATTGCAGGAGAGCAGTATTCCCCGCGTGAGCGGGGATGAACCCCAAGCAAAATACATTGCTCAATTTCAAAAAGAGTATTCCCCGCGTGAGCGGGGATGAACCTACCTCACAAAGTTTACTTTTCCCCCGTCCTTAGTATTCCCCGCGTGAGCGGGGATGAACCATTCCGATCAATACGGGACGCTGTAAACATCCGTATTCCCCGCGTGAGCGGGGATGAACCGCCCGGGATGGGCAAGTCTGACCGTACCGGGTATT
>ENA-OQIG01000541-OQIG01000541.1-human-gut-metagenome-genome-assembly--contig:-NODE-541-length-21238-cov-2.084079_pt1 | contig 21238 bp, 26 predicted proteins | sample MGYA00242576_ERZ504741 | MGnify/ENA primary metagenome ERZ504741 (study PRJEB26092, sample SAMD00036436) | human gut metagenome | host: Homo sapiens | study: EMG produced TPA metagenomics assembly of... | reverse complement strand
CTGAGGCAGCACCTGGCACGGCTGGGACGGAAGTCGCTGTCGTTCTCAAAATCGGTGGAGCTGCATGACAAAGTCATCGGGCATTATCTGAACATAAAACACTATCAATAAGTTGGAGTCATTACCGCGGAAAAGAGCTGTTCGGCGGGGCAATTAAACGCCCGTGAGAGTCTGAAATAACCGCAAGCCGGAGATCAGCACCGGTCACCACAACAGCCACTGCTTTGGCGGTACCAGTTTGTACACTTGCTTCCGGCTGGTACCGCTCTTTTTACAAAACAGAGAAGAGCATCACCGGACGACGGGCTCATAACCCAATCCATCCGGGCGGCTGCCACCGCAGGTGTTCTTCTCTGTTTTGTGGAGAAACTAACCGACCTTGCAGGGTCGATATGATGAGGAGCAGCAAAATGGCTAGCGAACGCAGTACTGATGTGCAGGCATTTATCGGGGAGCTGGACGGCGGCGTATTTGAAACCAAAATCGGCGCAGTTCTCAGTGAAGTCGCTTCCGGTGTGATGAACACGAAAACCAAAGGTAAGGTCTCGCTCAACCTGGAAATCGAACCATTTGATGAGAACCGTGTGAAAATCAAACACAAACTCTCATATGTTCGCCCGACTAACCGCGGGAAAATTTCCGAAGAAGACACCACCGAAACACCGATGTATGTCAATCGCGGTGGTCGCCTGACTATTCTGCAGGAAGACCAGGGACAATTACTGACTCTTGCCGGTGAACCTGACGGAAAACTCCGCGCAGCAGGTCATTAATATCGTTCTTAATTAACTGATTATTTATCTCATCACTGAATATCTTTATATAGTGAGGACTTATTATGTCTCAGAACTTAGACGCAACCGAAATTAATCAAATCCATGCCCTTATTTCTGCTCAGGGTGTTAATGAAATTATCAGTAAGATTGGTGCCGATGCTGTGGCATTGCCTGAGAATTTCCGCATTCATGATCTGGAAAAATTTAATTTAAATCGCTTCCGTTTCCGTGGTGCGCTTTCCACTGCCAGCATCGATGACTTTACCCGTTATTCTAAAGATCTTGCAGATGAAGGCACCCGCTGCTTTATCGATGCTGATAATATGCGAGCCGTCAGTGTGCTTAACCTGGGTACTATTGATGAACCAGGTCACGCAGATAACACCGCCACTCTCAAACTGAAAAAGACAGCACCGTTCTCTGCCCTGTTGTCTGTTAACGGCGAGCGTAACTCCCAGAAGTCACTGGCAGAATGGATTGAAGACTGGGCCGACTACCTTGTGGGCTTTGATGCTAATGGTGACGCCATTCAGGCAACAAAAGCGGCTGCGGCGGTCCGTAAAATCACGATTGAAGCAAACCAGACCGCTGATTTTGAAGACAATGACTTCAGCGGCAAACGCTCTCTGATGGAGTCTGTCGAAGCGAAAACTAAAGACATTATGCCAGTAGCATTTGAGTTTAAATGCGTTCCGTTTGAAGGCCTGAAAGAACGTCCGTTTAAATTACGCCTCAGCATTATCACTGGTGATCGCCCTGTACTGGTTCTGCGCATTATTCAGCTGGAAGCAGTACAGGAAGAAATGGCTAACGAATTTCGTAATCTGCTTGTTGAAAAATTCAAAGACAGCAAAGTAGAAACCTTTATTGGTACTTTCACCGCCTGATTTCATTACTGCAAATGCCCTGCGGGGGCATTTATAGAAACGTAATTAACTCAATAATCGCCTGATGGCGAGGGTTTTCTTTAACCAAAATTCAGCGCGGTGCAGCGCATATACGTGGAGAACAAAATGTCATTTATTAAAACTTTTTCCGGGAAGCATTTTTATTATGACAGGATAAATAAAGACGACATCGATATTAACGATATCGCGGTTTCCCTTTCAAATATCTGTCGCTTTGCCGGTCATCTTTCGCACTTCTACAGCGTCGCCCAACATGCGGTTCTTTGCAGCCAGTTGGTGCCGCAGGAATTTGCTTTTGAAGCGTTAATGCATGATGCAACAGAAGCGTATTGCCAGGACATTCCCGCACCACTGAAACGCCTTCTTCCTGACTATAAACAAATGGAAGAAAAAATAGACGCCGTAATCCGTGAGAAATACGGGTTACCCCCAGTTATGAGTACGCCCGTGAAATATGCCGATCTCATCATGCTGGCAACCGAACGCCGCGATCTCGGGCTTGATGATGGCTCTTTCTGGCCTGTACTGGAAGGTATCCCGGCAACAGAGATGTTCAACGTGATTCCACTGGCACCGGGCCATGCCTACGGGATGTTTATGGAACGCTTTAACGAGTTATCGGAGTTACGCAAATGCGCATGAATGTTTTCGAAATGGAAGGGTTTCTTCGTGGGAGATGTGTACCGCGAGATCTGAAAGTAAATGAAACAGATGCTGAATACCTGGTGCGTAAATTCGATGCGCTTGAAGCTAAATGTGCAGCACAGGAAAACAAAGTAATATCAGTGTCAACTGAACTGCCACCAGCAAATGAAAGTGTTTTGTTATTCGATGCTAACGGAGAAGGCTGGCTAATTGGTTGGCGTTCTCTCTGGTACACCTGGGACAAAAAGAAACCGGAGAATGGCAGTGGACATTTCAGGTTGGGGACCTTGAAAACGTCAATATCACTCACTGGGCAGTAATGCCAAAAGCACCGGAGGCTGGAGCATAATGACCACTTTTACCGACAAAGAACTGATTAAAGAAATTAAAGAGCGTATCAGCAGCCTTGACGTGCGAGACGATATTGAGCGCCGTGCTTATGAAATCGCACTCCTATCTCTGGAAGTAGAACCAGATGAACGCGAAGCTTATGAATTATTCATGGAAAAGCGTTTCGGTGACTTAGTAGATCGTCGGAAGAGCAAAAAACGGCGATAACGAATACATGGCATGGGATATGACTCTCGGTTGGATCGTCTGGCAGCAACGAGCTGGTATCCATTTTTCAACAATGTCACAGCAAGAGGTGAAATAATGGAGCCATACAGCCTCACACTCGATGAGCCTGTCATTTTCTCAAGATATCCAGACCGACTGCCATTAACTGGATACGCACAGGGCGTCTTCAGGCAACACGCAAAGATCCCACTAAGAATAAATCTCCTTACCTCACAACACGACAAGCCTGCATTGCGGCTCTTCAGTCTCCGCTGCATACTGTCCAGGTGAGCGCGGGTGATGGCATAACAGAGGAAAGAAAATGTCACTCTTCCGCAGAGGTGAAATATGGTACGCCAGTTTCACATTGCCGAACGGTAAAAGATTTAAACAGTCTCTTGGAACAAAGGACAAAAGGCAGGCGACAGAACTCCATGACAAGCTAAAGGCTGAAGCATGGCGGGTCAGCAAACTTGGTGAAATACCTGATATAACGTTCGAGGAAGCGTGTGTCAGGTGGCTTGAAGAGAAAGCACATAAAAAATCACTGGACGATGACAAAAGCCGGATCGGATTCTGGCTTCAACATTTCGCAGGAATGCAACTAAGAGACATTACTGAATCAAAAATTTATTCAGCAATGCAGAAAATGACGAACCGGCGTCATGAGGAAAACTGGAGACTCAGGCAGAAGCATGCAGAAAAAAAGGGAAACCTGTTCCAGAATACACGCCAAAACCAGCGTCCGTTGCAACGAAGGCTACGCATCTTTCATTTATAAAGGCCCTACTAAGAGCCGCAGAGCGTGAATGGAAAATGCTGGATAAGGCACCAATTATTAAAGTGCCTCAACCAAAGAATAAACGGATCCGCTGGCTGGAGCCCCATGAAGCACAAAGGCTGATTGATGAATGTCCGGAGCCATTAAAGTCTGTTGTTGAATTTGCACTGGCAACAGGCTTAAGACGCTCGAACATCATCAACCTTGAATGGCAACAAATAGACATGCAGCGCCGGGTGGCATGGATAAACCCGGAAGAGAGTAAATCAAACCGCGCAATTGGCGTTGCGCTGAATGATACTGCATGTCGCGTTTTGAAAAAACAAATCGGGAATCATCACCGTTGGGTATTTGTGTACAAGGAAAGCTGTACCAAACCAGACGGAACGAAAGCGCCAACAGTAAGGAAGATGCGGTATGACGCAAACACAGCCTGGAAAGCGGCGCTGAGACGGGCTGGTATTGATGATTTCAGATTTCACGACTTGAGACACACCTGGGCAAGTTGGCTGGTTCAAGCCGGAGTCCCGTTGTCAGTGTTACAGGAAATGGGAGGCTGGGAGTCTATCGAAATGGTTCGTCGATATGCTCACCTTGCACCTAATCACCTTACCGAACACGCACGGCAAATAGACTCGATCCTGAACCCATCGGTCCCAAATTTGTCCCAGTCAAAAAATAAGGAAGGTACTAATGATGTGTAACTTATTGATTTTAATGGTGCCGATAATAGGAGTCGAACCTACGACCTTCGCATTACGAATGCGTAAATTGATCTTGTAAAATCAATACCTATCGAATTTAAATGGATTTTTTGCCACAATATTGCCACAGTTCGTTAGGAATCAGACAGAAATGGCGACTATACGCAAACGTGGTAACTACCAATGGGAAGCTCAAATCCGTAAACGTGGTTTTCCCTCTCAAACCAAAACCTTTAACACCAAAGTAGAAGCAGAAGCTTGGGCCAAAATGATCGAGTCAGAAATGGCGAGAGGAGTTTGGCTTAGCCGCAGCGAAGCGGAATCTACGACATTGTATGAAGCCCTAACGCGATATGAAAAAGAGATTGTTCCCGACAAAAAAGGGGCAGTGCAAGACCGATCATTGGTGCGGATACTAAAAGGCACTCAGCTGGCGAAAAACTATATGGCCAGCATCAGGAGTGCCGATGTCGCCAAGCTGAGAGATGAATGGTTGAAAATCTATGCTCCTGCAACCGTTTTAAGGCGTTTGGCCTTACTTTCTCATGTATTCAATGTTTCGCGGAAAGAATGGGGCATGGAGAGCCTGCTGAACCCCGTAGAGGCCATTCGCAAACCCCAACCCAAGAACTCCAGGACCAGACGCCTAGAAGCGCTGCCTGTAGTTTCTGAGAAAACCGGTGTTACGTCAGGAAAGCAAATAGCCAACGAGATCGAACATATCATCGCCGCAACACATTCATTAGTATTGCCAGCAATCATTCTTCTGGCGTTAGAGACAGCCATGCGCCGTAGCGAAATCGCAGAGCTTCGATGGCGCTTTATCGATCTTGATCGGCGAGTTGCACATCTGCCGGATACTAAGAATGGTAATGCCCGCGATGTCCCTTTATCAACGAAAGCCATTACGATACTGTCCAGTCTCAAGGAACATTCTAAGCCAGCTGCTGATAAGGTTTTGATATGCGTGCAGACGCGATTACCCGAGCTTTTGACCGAGCTGTAAAACGAGCCAGAGAACGATACGAGAAAACAAACTCATTATGTGATGAATCTTTCCTTAAAGATTTAAGATTTCATGACCTTCGACATGAAGCAACTTCTCGACTTGCTGAAATTTTCCCTATGCATGAACTAACCAAAATTACAGGACATAAAGATCCAAGAATGCTAATGCGGTATTATCATCCAAAAGCTGAAGATTTGGCGTTAAAGTTGAAATAAGGACGTTGTATGGATTATAAAAATAAGTTAGTTGATGCATCACCAAAATTAAACAACCCTCAACTATTGGCTATAATATACTTAATACCTTTTGGATACTTGATTGTAGAAAACCCATTATGGCTAGAAAATATATACATTGCCGCTCCAATTTTCCTATCATCTATAGCTTTATTAACCAGTGTATACATAGGATATCGTGATTTATTAAATAAAGTATTTAATAATGCAGTAGTTAAATGGGGCGTAACTGGCTTTACATATTCCGTATGCTTATGGATCGCAAAGTTTAAGCTTGACATAGCTTATGGTATAGTCCCAGAAAACCTTAATTACTCGACATTAGCTTATGCTTTCATGCTCTCATTTCCAATAGGGGCAATGATTTGTGCAATTACAGTCTATATATACATATTTTTGCGAGATGTATCCCCAGCAAATAGTAATATCCTCTATGATTTCAGTATATATTGGAAGCTTGGCTCAACATCATATACAGGTGAACAATCTTCCTGAAAAAATAATATTAATAGGACTTATAATTATGGTCCCCTATAACATGGTCAATTTAGCTAGTTCATTAGTTATTAAAAGGAAATTTAATTTTAATCGTTTAGTATCAGGCTTATCCCTTTTTGCTGTGTCAGTTGCTCTTTTTATTATTAGCATGACAGCAATGAAATACATTGAAAGATTTCAAGAAAAGTTTATTTTTCTCGATGCAAGAACATCTACGACATGTGGTAGCTCAGAAAGCAAATCTCTTTATATTGAAAAAAATGAAAATCAGTGTTATAAAATATCAGGAAATAAATTCTCGGAGTTAAGACTAACTCTTGTAGATAAAAACATCTTGAATATAAATAATAAAGGCACTTCAACTTATGAACAAAAATAACCCTGCTAATTCATTTTCTATAGAAGCAAGGAAAGAAGCTTTTCGGAGAGCTGAAGCCAGTCTTTTTTTATCAAGTAAAGATCCCAAAGGCTCCTCATTTTTTAATGAAATAAAACTAAGGTAATCAATGGAGAGCTAACCTATGAAGAGGCAAAGAGAGAAGTATTAAATTATCACATTGAACAATCTAAAAATCAAAATAAAAAAGGCTAACATTTAGTTAGCCTCTTCTCACTAGTGAGCTATTTTATAGTCCCTTAATGCATTTTTAAGTAACTCCGTTTGCTCATCAGCATCATCATAATTATAAATTCCCGTAGCAGAATAATACTCTTCGATGCATAGAATATTTATCAATGGTTCACAAATCTCTTTAATAAACTCCTTGTTGTTATCGGCAAAAATAATTTTTATTCCTTCCAAAACAAAGCTATTATAATCAGCCATTATCCACCTCCTTACAGGTGTTTAGTGGAAGCGTCAGTTAACGTTACCGCGCTAACTGACGCGCCTAAATCAAGATTTTTTACTGCCAGTTAAACTATCACCCTCAAACTCATCCTGTTCGTGGTTAGTCTGACGATCGGCTGTGTGTTTACGTATTTGATTCGCTATTTCCCCACCAACGGTCTGTTGTCTTCGGATAGTATTAGTACTTCCCTTCATCATCTGATACTCCGAAGCTCCGTTAGACAGCCCGCTCGCCATGTGAGAAGCCATGCGGCCAGCTCGTGAGAATGATGAAGCAAACCCCTGGCTTCCTCCGCTGACGCTACCTGTATTACTCCCTGCAGAAGAACCACCGGAACCGCCTGATGGTTGTCCTCCAGAAGTATCTACGGAACCGGTATCTTCCCCTCCGCCAAATCCTCCACCTGAACCACCTTTATCACCAGAACCAGATTCTTCGGCCATCGCCGCTTGTGCAGATTCAAATGCTGCTTTTAGAGCGGAAGCACCACCACTGACTTGAGCTGTAGCACTTATTGCCATTGCCCCAGCGCCACTGATTGCAGTAGTAGCAGCGCCAGTAATCATACCTGCTCCAAAACCACCGATCCCTTGTAAGGACGCTCCTCCAACAACGCCTGATAACAACAACGGTAATTTATTCGTCAATACTAAAAGAATAATTGACGCCAGAAGTAAAACAATAAGACTATTAAGATCAGGAATATCATTTTTAATAATAGAAAAATACTGATCTATAAATGATTGCCCAATCCCAATGATTAATGTCATCGTAAATAACTGAATACCAATCGATAATACTGTGCGTAAGTAATTTATTGCTATATCAGAAGTCCATTTCGAGCCACCAAACCCAAGCAAAATAACTCCTGCATAACACAACACCCATGCAGAAACTAACATTATTAGCATATTTATCGCGATAAGCGCCATTACTACTAATACTATTATCGCGACGGTTATCATAATGGTCGAAATCATTGGAGACCAAATTGATGCTGCTGAACTGACCTTTGTTAATATCACAAATGCCATATCCACTATGCTGGAGGGTGAAATACCAGTACTTGTTCCTAAAGCATTTGCTGCAAGTTGTCTCATTGAGTTAATTATAGATTGTGATATGGCTGGGCCGTTGATTAAAAGATAATAAAAAAACCAATCACGGCAAAAAAACGAACTATTTCTGCAAGTGCACTGATTAAACCTTCCCCTTGCATCGCCAACATACCAAATGTCCAAACCATACTTATTAATACCAACCCCCAGAAGAGCCAATTTGCATAATCACCAATTACTAATGACCATGTGCTGGCTACTTGCTGAAACTTATCTAATAACGTATCAAGTAATCCGCTACTATCTAATTGACCAGCATAAGCATTTACAGAAAACAAAAAAAACATTCCTAAAAAAGTGAGCTTGCTTACTATTCTCATAATTACCATTCTCGCTTAGGGCTAGGATTGTTATTGCCACGCAGGCACATTTATCGTAGTTATGTTCGTTCAATTTATTCTCTGGCGTCGATAAACAATCTTCATTCTTTTTATCGCAAGAGCATAGAATTAATGAATTATTAGAATAAAAATGACCAAAAGTTTATCTTTCATTCAGCTCTCCCTCACCAAATTCGCTTCGGGCTTGGTGTGTTCTCGCCAGCTAACGCTTTTTCATCAGCGACTATTTGTTGGGCTTCTTTATCAGCCTCAGCCTGTGCCAGTGTTGCTGCAGCGTTTTGCTGAGCTACCAGAAGCGAGCGGATTTGCAGCAACTGGTTCGTTTGAGCACTGGCAAGCTGGTTAGCGGCCTGAATAGCTTCCATTTGCCTTGTGCGCCGGTTGCTGCGTTTGCAAATCTGCAAGGTTGTCAGCATCGCTTTGCAGTGTTTCCTGCTGTTCGTCAAGAGCCTTAAATACAGCGTCATTGGCCTTTTTACGTGCCTCAGAGCTGTTCTGTTCAGCTTTGCGCAGTGCGCTAATTTCATCCGCAGTACATTCAACATTACTGTTAAAGCACGGTGATGAGCGGTAGTAATTCACGTCCTGATAACGTTTCAGATATGAATCAAGACTCCCGGCCTGGTTTTTGTAGTAATTTAGGGTGTCCTGCGCCTGCAACAATTTGTTGATGGTCGAATTGGCTGATCCCAGATATAGGCTGCAGGTGCGACTGTATTTTTGAGCATGTTTTCATACTGCTGCAGCTGCGTCTGGTACTGCTGGATCTGTTTTGCCACAGCCTGAACGTTGTTGACTGCGCTGATTGTGGTCTGCACCACATTAGTACCATCGATTACAGGGATACCGGCTGTCGCCGGTAATGCATGATGGACGCCAGGAAGGAAGCAGCTAATGATTTTTTAGCTGCTAAAATCCCTCTCAGTGATGAAAATACTCGGAGCATTAACTTCATTTGCCCACCTCAAATTTAACTGATTATTAATATTGAAAACTCGTACTTTTAACAAATACAGATATTTAGGAAACCATAAATTTATTTATTCAAGATTCTATCCATAATATTTCTTAGTTCTTGTCTGGTTGATTCTATTTTAGCAAGCAACGTTTTTATCAATGAGGGTGAAAAATCAACTGTGCGTGGATCGTTAGCTAACCACAGTTTAAGTAACCCACCAAGTCGACCAAGATCAGCATTTACTCGGCTAAGCTCTACAACCTGTTCAATATCTACCATAGACTCAACCTGATAACCCATTGCTACTTTACGAATGAAACTCGCTACACTTAAGCCAGATGCTTCTGCATTATCCTGGATTTGCGCTTTTTCATCTGGCAAACAATAAACTTTAATTGGTGTACTATTTTTTCTAGTCTGAGAAACGGTCATATCATTCTCCATACAGGCGGTAGCGATCAGCCTCGCAGAGCAGGACTCCGTTGAGCAGCTCAGCTGCGAATAAGGGAAGGTAAAGTAGAAGCACCGTTTACGGTGGGCCTACTTTACATATCCTGCCCTACATTTGCCGTTGTGAATCTGTGTACGTATTGTGTATTCCTGTGTACTCAGTGTGTTTTCCTAAAGCATTTGTGCAGGATTAGTAGTGTAAAAATGTGCAGCATATGTGTTTATTGGAATGGAAATTATTTGAATGACCCTAAGAGATATTTTTATTCTCGCGGCTTGGGTTTTGGCGGCCTGCCACGTTTCCTTTGAAATCTATTTATCTCTTTCGCTATATCGTCATTTTCTGTCTTTGACTCAACAGATTTATCTATCCAGTCCTTAACATCTTCTCTACGCCAGAGAAGACGTTTATTACCGGGAAGACGGCATCTTGGTGGAAGACATTTTGGATTTCGCGTTGCATCACTGCGGATACTTTTTACAGTTTTCTTTAATGCAAAAGCCAACTCTTCAACGGTTATAAGTTCTGGCATAACTGATTTCATCGAAGAACCCATCTCTCAGTAGAAATTTGAGGATTTTAGCGGCTAAAATTTTAGCCGCTAAAGTTTGCTAACCAACGTTATGAATTGAGAATAATTAAAACTTACTGGCAAAAAGAATAATGTCAACAGGGTTTTTATTCATCGGATTCTTACTCCATATGAAATTGGTTTTATTGACCGATTTCTGAATGACACTAAGGTTTTAATAATTCCTTTAATCTTTTTGGTTATATAAAAGGTTAAAGATCAGGTTAGAGAGGTGTGGAAAAGCGATATATTCACTTGTTTACTATGACAATTTTAAATTATATCCGTACCTCAAATGTCATGAAAGCGTACCTCATATGTCATAAAGGCGTACCTCATATGTCATATAATAAAAAATAAGCAAACAAGTTATACACAATATTATTAACAGAATCTGTGGATAAATACACAGATTATACATGATAAAATAGATTGTTTAGCTAAACTAAATAACAATAAATAAAATGAAACAAAATGTAAATAATAGGGGGGTGTAGGTGACTTATAAATTTGGTTAGCTAACCTTTATAAGAAACACTGTTTGTAAATGATTCATTTCTGACAACGGATATATCGAATTTGAGTAAGAAAAACACTTCAACTAACCTTACTCTCTGATTTGTTTAGCTAAACAAATTACTGTAAGGAATCCGATGACGTTAAAAAAAGGGGGGATATGAGGATCAATAAATGCTGCACCTTCAACTGTCGGAGAGATTTTATACGAAGAATTCTTGAAACCATTGGATATGCCTCCCGCAAGACTTGCTGAACTGATGGATACATCATATGAAAAAATTTGGGAAATAATTAAAAATGAGCGAAAATATAACTCTTGAAGAAGCTATTCAACTCTCGATAATTTTCAATACAGATACATCTTTTTGGGTGAAACTGCAAGAGCTACATGAGGCATGGTTTAATAAACAAAAGTAAGGTTATTCAATTAGATTACTTAGTCCTAATACATAATTTGCTTTGAATAATACTCATACATTCTAACGACTTATTAAAGCGATAATATACTCGGACGACTGAGGATTAAAAAATCCGATCCTTGATGATGGGAACCTGCCATACTAGGTAAGTCATTTTAGCAGTGGTACAGGCGACATTAAAAGCCGATATAAAGAAGCCCGACTGGTAAGATCGGGCCTTTTTATTTTTCCACTCTGGCCTGAATGGAACATCCTACATTAGACGTTAAGATCTTACATCTAATTATCCGAAAATACTAATGGATGCGTAGTTGCATTTGACCTGACCGCCCATTTGCGGGTTACTCTACCATCGCCAATAAAGTCCGGCTACTCGAATTCGGAAGTATTAGGCTATAGGTCATAAACCTGAATAACTGCTATGTGCTGAAGCGGATAAAGCTGACATCATTATGCACCAATCAACTCGGTGTAAGTCAGCTAGTTGGTGATGGAGTGACTTGTCAATAGTTGTAGCCCCTACCAGTGCATCGGAGATTCTTGAGTGTAACCTTAGTTGCTTTAATCAGAAGTAAAGGAAACGTACTATGAAAATCAGTACTCTTAATCAAGAGATCCCCCGTTCTCTCACGGAAAAGGGGGATTGAATTTTCAAATTTTCTTTTTAGCGATAAAAATACAGTAAAAATATAAGGTTTGATAATGTGATTAATGCTGTGCACCTCGCGAAATAATAGTAATAGCTTCCTCATAAAAGACATGAAACTAAGTTCGTTGTATTTAGTGCGTTCCATTCCTTCCTTAGCGAAATAGTAGGTTATCATCTGAATTGACTCTTTATATTCATATTTATAATGTGCAATGCCATTTCGCAGCTTGTTGTCTAAAGCATTGAGATCAACTATATAAAAGCTATCATCCAATCCGCTTATTTTCGTGCCTAAATCAACGTTTGCATATTCGTTGAGACTAGAAAAACCTTTAATTAAATCGCCTTTTTTATTTAGTCTTACTGAATCGTCAAAAATATTATGATCTCCGCGTTTTAATAAGTTATTCAATCCGGCCACAATTATTAATTGCCGAGAGAATACTTCAGATAAGTCTTTGTAAAAATTGTTACAGTCATCAAATTCGGCAGTTGAAACTCGAGCAGGAATCATTGATAAATCTACGTTTTTATCATAATCATAGTAAAGCGCTGGGCGTGAAGGGAGTTCAAAGTCAAGCATTTTGGGATATAGGCTTAAACAATCGAAATGCAAACTTTTCAGAAACCCACTTCCAATAATATCATCTAAAAATTTATTTAGCTGTTTTGGATGATTTTTCTGAATATAATGAAGAAATTGTGGCATTTTTTCACTAATTTCAGCATTATGTGCATGTATTGTAAAGGGAAATGACATTGCAGAGGTTGCTGTATAAAGTGCGGAAAGGATATCTTGTATTTTTAGCGAACGAGGTTTTTTCAGAGTAGGTAATTCTTTCATTAGGTTACTGAAAGTATTGTAATTTCCTTGTTTGTATTGAGTAATGAGTCGCTGGAGCTTATCGCGATGTTTATAAATATAATTCATTCCATTTAGATGTGCGTTCAGCATTAAGTATTTTTCATGACCTATTGCACTTGTTATTTTTAAGAATGCTGTTTTTCCTATTTCGTATTTTCCAAAGCCTACGGGAAAATCTAAATGCAAATCGATGAATGGATTTGTTGTGCCAAAGTCATTGCTTTCTACAGTTTCCGCACCGTTAAATACAGGCTCTCCCTCCCCAAGAGTAAACGATATATTATTCTCACAATTTGGACATGCAAATTGGAACGGTTGTATGTCTCGATTAGACATACCTATTCTTGTATCAATGACCGTGTCACATACAAGGCATTTAAATTGCTGTAAAAAATTCATAAATATTTTATTAATCCTATAAATTATAAGTTAAGTACTGATGAATCCCCTAATGATTTTATCAAAATCATTAAGTTAAGGTAGATACACATCTTGTCATATGATCAAATGGTTTCGCCAAAAATCAATAATCAGACAACAAGATGTGCGAACTCGATATTTTACACGACTCTCTTTACCAATTCTGCCCCGAATTACACTTAAAACGACTCAACAGCTTAACGTTGGCTTGCCACGCCTTACTTGACTGTAAAACTCTCACTCTTACCGAACTTGGCCGTAACCTGCCAACCAAAGCGAGAACAAAACATAACATCAAACGAATCGACCGATTGTTAGGTAATCGTCACCTCCACAAAGAGCGACTCGCTGTATACCGTTGGCATGCTAGCTTTATCTGTTCGGGCAATACGATGCCCATTGTACTTGTTGACTGGTCTGATATTCGTGAGCAAAAACGACTTATGGTATTGCGAGCTTCAGTCGCACTACACGGTCGTTCTGTTACTCTTTATGAGAAAGCGTTCCCGCTTTCAGAGCAATGTTCAAAGAAAGCTCATGACCAATTTCTAGCCGACCTTGCGAGCATTCTACCGAGTAACACCACACCGCTCATTGTCAGTGATGCTGCTTTAAAGTGCCATGGTATAAATCCGTTGAGAAGCTGGGTTGGTACTGGTTAAGTCGAGTAAGAGGAAAAGTACAATATGCAGACCTAGGAGCGGAAAACTGGAAACCTATCAGCAACTTACATGATATGTCATCTAGTCACTCAAAGACTTTAGCTATAAGAGGCTGACTAAAAGCAATCCAATCTCATGCCAAATTCTATTGTATAAATCTCGCTCTAAAGGCCGAAAAAATCAGCGCTCGACACGGACTCATTGTCACCACCCGTCACCTAAAATCTACTCAGCGTCGGCAAAGGAGCCATGGATTCTAGCAACTAACTTACCTGTTGAAATTCGAACACCCAAACAACTTGTTAATATCTATTCGAAGCGAATGCAGATTGAAGAAACCTTCCGAGACTTGAAAAGTCCTGCCTACGGACTAGGCCTACGCCATAGCCGAACGAGCAGCTCAGAGCGTTTTGATATCATGCTGCTAATCGCCCTGATGCTTCAACTAACATGTTGGCTTGCGGGCGTTCATGCTCAGAAACAAGGTTGGGACAAGCACTTCCAGGCTAACACAGTCAGAAATCGAAACGTACTCTCAACAGTTCGCTTAGGCATGGAAGTTTTGCGGCATTCTGGCTACACAATAACAAGGGAAGACTCACTCGTGGCTGCAACCCTGCTTACTCAAAATCTATTCACACATGGTTACGTTTTGGGGAAATTATGAGGGGATCTCTCAGTGCTCAGCATGTTTGAGTGCTTTACTCGCCGCGGGTTGAGAAATATGTAAAACTTCAGCCGCACGCGTTAAGGAACCACAAGTCATTACAGCATAAAAGATATCGTAGATGTCTTAATTTCATTCCATGTAGCCTACTGATTATTTATTTCTACGGACTATTCTAACGAATAAAGTATAAATAATCAGATATACTCGTCATAATTCAAATTTTGGTTTAGTTGTCACGAGAATTAATTCGTAAACGTGCAAGCTAAATAGATTGACTAGGGGAATATACGGGGTAAGAAAGCGGCTCGCATACTGCCCTATAATAAATTGTTAGGAGAAGTACGCCGAGTAGTGTGTAGCTATTAGGTAAAGTATGTACCAATTTCAATAAATATTTTAATTAAGATACTGTTTGAAATATCAACAATAAAGGCACCGACCATAGGAACGACAAGGAAAGCTTTATGTGATGGTCCAAATGCTTTTGTGACTGTTTGCATATTCGCAATTGCTGTTGGTGTTGCTCCCATACCAAAGCCACAGTGACCCGCGCTGATCACGACAGCATCATAATCTTTGCCCATCATTTTGAAGGTGACAAAGCAGGCAAATAGCACCATGACAACAGTTTGTACAGCAATGATAATTAATACTGGCCCTGCCATGCTTGCCAATTGACCAAATTTTAATGACATTAACGCCATTGCCAAGAAAAGCGATAAAGCAACGCTACCTAATACATCGACGGTCGGCTCAAACACTTCGTGTTTAAATACATGAGTCAGTGTATTACGGATAATAATACCGACAAATAAACACCAGACAAAAGTAGGCAGTTGCAGAAAAGTATCTTTAAACAATGCACTGATATAGCCACCAACAACAATACAGATAATCAGCATTGAAATGGTTTCAATAACGTTATTTGCATTGATTTTTCTTTTGACGCTTGGTTGCTCAAAAGCTTCAACGATAGTGTCGCGCTCTTGCTCGGTTGTTTTAGGAATAGAGACCTTTTTCAAAAGATGACGGGCAACAGGGCCGCCAACTAAACCACCCAACACTAATCCAAGTGTTGCACAAGCCATCGCTAATTCAACGGCGCCTGTTACACCATATTTATCAGCGAGAATAGGGCCCCATGCTCCGGCATTACCATGACCACCTGTTAGAGTAATTGAACCTGCAATTAAGCCAATAAATGGACTTTCATTCATCATGACAGCCATACTCATGCCGACAGTATTTTGAATGGCGATTAGGATCGTTACTGCAATAGTTAATAGAACTAACGGCTTTCCTCCTTTAATCAGTCGAGAAAAGTCAGAACTTAGCCCGATAGAGGAAAAGAATGTGAGCATTAATAAACTTTGCAATGAAGCATCAAAAGTAAACGAATAACCTGATGTTTTATCAATAATTAACAGAACAATTGCAACAATAAAGCCACCAACGACGGCTTCTGGTATGTGGTTTTTTTGTAGGAACGGGGTAAATTTTACGACAAACATTCCTATGAGTAGCGCGATACATGCGACTAATAATGTATAACTGGCATCTAGGATCATTTTTTTACCTCTATTAGTTTACCAGAATTTTCACTATAACAATTTAACAATAGTGAAAAATGAAGTTACTTTGGTTAACTAATCTTTAACAATGAGTTTTATTAGGGTATCCATAACTTTTAGTTAATAGGGTCATAATTTTAGTGTGATCTTAATCATGAAATATTAAAAAGATTAAAATAACAACAATGGTATTTAATGATGGGTAAACCTAAATACCATGCGGGATCCGCACTATTTTCGGTGATAGCAAAAAATAAAAAAGTATAAATAATAAACAAAATTATAAGAGAAGGAGAACATGATAAGCGCAGGCCGAGCAATTTAAAGAAGTGTGATATACAACATAAAACAGCAGCATGACCTTTCTATATTTCGTTGCTTATCGAAGTGTTAATTTTCGGGTGGATTACTCTGTTTGTTGATTAATAACGGAGAAAAATATGATTGCTGTAATATTTGAGGTGCAAATACAACCCGACCAACAAACTCGCTATTTGACTTTAGCTGAGGAGTTAAGACCACTATTAAGTCATGTAGCTGGTTTTATTTCAATTGAACGTTTTCAAAGTCTAGCTACAGAAGGAAAAATGTTATCGCTATCTTGGTGGGAAAACGAATACGCAGTTCTGCAATGGAAAAATCATGTTTTACATGCGAAAGCTCAACAAGAAGGGCGAGAGTCAATATTTGATTTTTACAAAATTAGTATTGCTCATATTACTCGCGAATATTCATTTAAAAAGGACAAGGATAATGTTTGATGTTCACGTTGTTTAGATAATCAAATAGGACAATTAGCATTACTAGGAAAAACATTAGGTAATAAAGGTATTGGATTGGAAGGGGGAGGGATATTTACGGTTGGTGATGAATGCCATGCTCATTTTCTTGTTGAACAAGGAAAGGAGCTAAATAAGCGCTAGAGCAAGCTGGACTGTTAGTACTTGCGATCCGGACACCATTAATTCGTAAGTTAAAACAGGAAAAACCGGGGGAACTTGGCGAAATAGCACGAGTATTGGCGGAGAATAACATTAATATTTTAGTGCAATACAGTGACCATGCTAACCAACTGATATTAATAACGGACAATGATAGTATGGCTGCATCTGTTACGCTCCCTTGGGCAATAAAGTGAACTTGCGATGGCTAATTTAATACGAAAAGAGGTTACCTTTGAGTCCTCAATAGCCGCGATAGGGGCGGCTATGTCTGACATTTCACGAGTTAAAATACTCAGTGCTTTGATGGATGGGCGAGCTTGGACGGCCACTGAGCTAAGTTCTGTGGCGAATATATCAGCTTCAACGGCGAGCAGTCATTTATCTAAATTATTAGATTGCCAGCTAATCACAGTAGTAGCTCAAGGCAAGCATCGTTATTTTCGGCTAGCAGGAAAAGATATTGCTGAATTGATGGAAAGTATGATGGGGATCTCCTTAAACCATGGCGTACATGCCAAAGTTTCCACGCCAGTGCATTTACGAAAAGCACGTACTTGCTATGATCATTTAGCTGGCGAAGTTGCCGTTAAGATCTATGATTCCCTTTGTCAACAGCAATGGATCACTGAAAATGGTTCAATGATCACATTAAGTGGTATTCAATATTTTCATGAAATGGGAATTGACGTTCCTTCCAAACATTCACGTAAAATCTGTTGTGCGTGTTTAGATTGGAGTGAACGCCGTTTCCATTTAGGTGGGTACGTTGGAGCCGCATTATTTTCGCTTTATGAATCTAAAGGGTGGTTAACTCGACATCTTGGTTACCGTGAAGTTACCATCACGGAAAAAGGTTATGCTGCTTTTAAGACCCACTTTCACATTTAAGTTGTTTTTCTAATCCGCATATGATCAATTCAAGGCCGAATAAGAAGGCTGGCTCTGCACCTTGGTGATCAAATAATTCGATAGCTTGTCGTAATAATGGCGGCATACTATCAGTAGTAGGTGTTTCCCTTTCTTCTTTAGCGACTTGATGCTCTTGATCTTCCAATACGCAACCTAAAGTAAAATGCCCCACAGCGCTGAGTGCATATAATGCATTCTCTAGTGAAAAACCTTGTTGGCATAAAAAGGCTAATTGATTTTCGAGAGTTTCATACTGTTTTTCTGTAGGCCGTGTACCTAAATGTACTTTTGCTCCATCGCGATGACTTAGTAAAGCACATCTAAAACTTTTAGCGTTATTACGTAAAAAATCTTGCCAGCTTTCCCCTTCTAAAGGCAAAAGTGAGTATGGTGCCTATCTAACATCTCAATGGCTAAGGCGTCGAGCAAAGCCCGCTTATTTTTTACATGCCAATACAATGTAGGCTGCTCTACACCTAGCTTCTGGGCGAGTTTACGGGTTGTTAAACCTTCGATTCCGACCTCATTAAGCAGCTCTAATGCGCTGTTAATCACTTTACTTTTATCTAATCTAGACATCATTAATTCCTAATTTTTGTTGACACTCTATCATTGATAGAGTTATTTTACCACTCCCTATCAGTGATAGAGAAAAGTGAAATGAATAGTTCGACAAAGATCGCATTGGTAATTACGTTACTCGATGCCATGGGGATTGGCCTTATCATGCCAGTCTTGCCAACGTTATTACGTGAATTTATTGCTTCGGAAGATATCGCTAACCACTTTGGCGTATTGCTTGCACTTTATGCGTTAATGCAGGTTATCTTTGCTCCTTGGCTTGGAAAAATGTCTGACCGATTTGGTCGGCGCCCAGTGCTGTTGTTGTCATTAATAGGCGCATCGCTGGATTACTTATTGCTGGCTTTTTCAAGTGCGCTTTGGATGCTGTATTTAGGCCGTTTGCTTTCAGGGATCACAGGAGCTACTGGGGCTGTCGCGGCATCGGTCATTGCCGATACCACCTCAGCTTCTCAACGCGTGAAGTGGTTCGGTTGGTTAGGGGCAAGTTTTGGGCTTGGTTTAATAGCGGGGCCTATTATTGGTGGTTTTGCAGGAGAGATTTCACCGCATAGTCCCTTTTTTATCGCTGCGTTGCTAAATATTGTCGCTTTCCTTGTGGTTATGTTTTGGTTCCGTGAAACCAAAAATACACGTGATAATACAGATACCGAAGTAGGGGTTGAGACGCAATCGAATTCGGTATACATCACTTTATTTAAAACGATGCCCATTTTGTTGATTATTTATTTTTCAGCGCAATTGATAGGCCAAATTCCCGCAACGGTGTGGGTGCTATTTACCGAAAATCGTTTTGGATGGAATAGCATGATGGTTGGCTTTTCATTAGCGGGTCTTGGTCTTTTACACTCAGTATTCCAAGCCTTTGTGGCAGGAAGAATAGCCACTAAATGGGGCGAAAAAACGGCAGTACTGCTCGGATTTATTGCAGATAGTAGTGCATTTGCCTTTTTAGCGTTTATATCTGAAGGTTGGTTAGTTTTCCCTGTTTTAATTTTATTGGCTGGTGGTGGGATCGCTTTACCTGCATTACAGGGAGTGATGTCTATCCAAACAAAGAGTCATCAGCAAGGTGCTTTACAGGGATTATTGGTGAGCCTTACCAATGCAACCGGTGTTATTGGCCCATTACTGTTTGCTGTTATTTATAATCATTCACTACCAATTTGGGATGGCTGGATTTGGATTATTGGTTTAGCGTTTTACTGTATTATTATCCTGCTATCGATGACCTTCATGTTAACCCCTCAAGCTCAGGGGAGTAAACAGGAGACAAGTGCTTAGTTATTTCGTCACCAAATGATGTTATTCCGCGAAATATAATGACCCTCTTGATAACCCAAGAGGCATTTTTTACGATAAAGAAGATTTAGCTTCAAATAAAACCTATCTATTTTATTTATCTTTCAAGCTCAATAAAAAGCCGCGGTAAATAGCAATAAATTGGCCTTTTTTATCGGCAAGCTCTTTTAGGTTTTTCGCATGTATTGCGATATGCATAAACCAGCCATTGAGTAAGTTTTTAAGCACATCATCATCATAAGCTTTAAGTTGGTTCTCTTGGATCAATTTGCTGACAATGGCGTTTACCTTACCAGTAATGTATTCAAGGCTAATTTTTTCAAGTTCATTCCAACCAATGATAGGCATCACTTCTTGGATAGGGATAAGGTTTTTATTATTATCAATAATATAATCAAGATAATGTTCAAATATACTTTCTAAGGCAGACCAACCATTTGTTAAATCAGTTTTTGTTGTGATGTAGGCATCAATCATAATTAATTGCTGCTTATAACAGGCACTGAGTAATTGTTTTTTATTTTTAAAGTGATGATAAAAGGCACCTTTGGTCACCAACGCTTTTCCCGAGATCTCATCTATTGAAACAGCTTGATAGCCTTTTTCAACAAACAATATTCGTGCTGAGTTAACCAGTGATTGATAGGTACTCTTAAAATTTTCTTGTTGATGATTTTTATTTTCCATGATAGATTTAAAATAACATACCGTCAGTATGTTTATGGTATCATGATGATGTGGTCGTGACAATCTTAAGAACATTTAGGTTATTTTATGTATATTGAACAGCATTCTCGCTATCAAAATAAAGCTAATAACATCCAATTAAGATATGATGATAAGCAGTTTCATACAACGGTTATCAAAGATGTTCTATTATGGATTGAACATAATTTAGATCAGTCTTTACTGCTTGATGATGTGGCGAATAAAGCGGGTTATACCAAGTGGTATTTTCAGCGGCTGTTCAAAAAAGTAACAGGGGTCACACTGGCTAGCTATATTCGTGCTCGTCGTTTGACGAAAGCGGCTGTTGAGTTGAGGTTGACGAAAAAAACTATCCTTGAGATCGCATTAAAATATCAATTTGATTCCCAACAATCTTTTACACGTCGATTTAAGTACATTTTTAAGGTTACTACCAAGTTATTATCGGCGTAATAAATTATGGGAATTGGAGGCAATGCACTGAGAGATCCCCTCATAATTTCGGTGATGCTGCCAACTTACTGATTTAGTGTATGATGGTGTTTTTGAGGTGCTCCAGTGGCTTCTGTTTCTATCAGCTGTCCTCCTGTTCAGCTGACTGACGGGTGGTGCG
>ENA-OQIG01000539-OQIG01000539.1-human-gut-metagenome-genome-assembly--contig:-NODE-539-length-21355-cov-3.782269_pt1 | contig 21355 bp, 20 predicted proteins | sample MGYA00242576_ERZ504741 | MGnify/ENA primary metagenome ERZ504741 (study PRJEB26092, sample SAMD00036436) | human gut metagenome | host: Homo sapiens | study: EMG produced TPA metagenomics assembly of... | reverse complement strand
CCGATTCCCTGCGGGACATCTCCACCGACGATAATGCTGCACAGTTGAACCACATCGCAGTCTTCCGGTGTCAGTATCACCTTGTTCGCCTCCAGCCTCGACAGATCGAGTATATCATTAATCAGTCGTAACAGCAGGTCGGAGTTCGACTGGATAATTCTGAAATAATTCCGCTGATCCTCTTCCGAGCTCCCACCCGAAGCCAGCACATCCGAGAATCCTACAATCGCATTCAGGGGTGTTCGTATCTCATGACTCATATTGGCAAGAAAAGCACTCTTCAGCCGGTTCGACTCCTCCGCCCGGTCCTTCGCTTCATACAAAGCAACTTGCGAACGCTCCAGATCGTCTTTCAGCCGCTTTGTCCGCAGATAGAAATAGATAGAAACCAGCAATCCTATCACCAGAATGCAGAGGACACCTACGCCCACCCAAATCTGATACCGGTACTGTTTATAGAAAGAGGGTGATTCATTGACCAACTTTACCTTCATCGGCAGAGCGGCCACGTCTATCTTCTGTTCCTTCACTTTCTTACTGTCCAGCAACGCTCCGTACCCACTACTTCCACCCGCATATTCGGATCTTCAGGATTATCCAACAACTTGACCGCCTCCTCCGCCAACTCCTTACCGAATGTCCGGAAAACGGGAACCACTCCGCCTACGGCCCAATAACCCAGACCGATGGAAGTAGCCGTAAACGTCGGTACATCCGGAATCGCCTCCATCATCGAATACGTAGCATTGCGCATAAAATAGCCTTCGTTCTTGTCCACTCTCCAAGTGCCTAACAGAACGGCCGTATGCTTCGGCAATTTCCGAAGTTCATCCACAATAGTATAAATGGTATGTTCGCGCCCGTCCAGCAAAATCAGGTTCATATCCGGAAACTGTTTCATTTCCTTTCGCACATGAGCTTGCAAAGTGACGCCACCGTAAGTATTGTCGGATATAAAAGCAATGTTCTTCGTATCGGGATAGATTGCCCGGATCATGCGGATGTTCGACGCGATGTCGTATTCGTACAGAAAACCGCCGCATACCTGGTGCTTCAGACTGTCTTCATAAAAATCGGAAGATTCCGGCATCCAGTGTGCCAGATCTTTCCCGTCGTCCGGCAAAAGCACCACGTTCCTGCTGGTCAGTGCGCACATTACCGGCACTTCTCCTGTCACCGAGTCATTCAGCGACAGATAAGACGCCCACGCCTCCTGTCCGAACAGAATGATCAGCGCCGGTTCCTGGCTTCCCCGATATTTATCCAGAATATTCTCCATCACTCCCTTCCAGCGGGGAAAGTCTGAGAAACTCTTACAGTTCATGTTTTCAATGACCACTCCCCGTTTGCCCCCCAACCTCTGATATTCGTCCATAAAGTCGGATACATTGGCAGAAGTCGGATACGCTCCCGGATTGTACGAACAGATCATCAGTATGGGTTTCTCACCGGTAGCAGCATGTCCTGCCATGGGAGGACAGCAACCAATAACTAACAGAAGTAAATAAAGAATATATTTGAACGATACCGGCATATTCATCTGTTTTAGAGTGTGTGTATCCGCTTTTTTATGCCCGCAAAGATAGTAAAAGTTGATGGTTATAGCAGATTTATTGCGTACATTTGTCGCTCAATGTCCTAAAAATAGTTTATGGAAATTTTTCACAAAATGATTTCGGCAGCACTCAACCTGCCGGAAAAGCAGATCAGTAATACTCTCAGGCTGTTAGCCGAGGGAGCCACTATCCTTTCATCAGCCGCTACCGTAAAGAAATCACCGGCGGACTCGACGAAGTGCAGATAGAATCTATCAAAACGCAGTACGATAAACTCTCAGAACTCGCCAAACGCAAAGAGACCATTCTCGGCACCATCGGCGAGCAAGGCAAACTGACGCCTGAGTTGCGGCAACGCATCGATGCCACCTGGGATGCCACCGCTCTTGAAGATATCTACCTGCCTACAAGCCCAAACGCAAGACCCGTGCCGAAGCCGCCCGCCAGAAAGGACTCGAACCGCTGGCTCTGCTACTGATGATGCAGCGCGAGAACAACCTGGCTCCCGTATTCCTGCGTTCGTCAAAGGCGATGTCAAAGACGCAGAGGACGCTTTGAAAGGCGCCCGCGACATTATCGCCGAGCAGGTGAGCGAAGACGAACGTGCCCGTAATGCAGTGCGCAATCTCTTTGCCCGCCAGGCTGTCATCAGTGCTAAAGTAGTGAAGGGTAAAGACGAAGAGGCCGCCAAATACCGGGACTATTTCGACTTCTCTTCTCCCTTGAAACGCTGCACCTCCCATCGCCTGCTGGCCATCCGCCGTGCCGAGGCCGAAGGTTTGCTGAAAGTCAGCATTACCCCCGACGATGACGAATGCCTCGAACGGCTCGACCGCCAGTTTGTCCGTAGCAATAACGAATGCGGCCGCCAGGTGGCAGAAGCCGTACAGGATGCCTACCGCCGTCTGCTGAAACCTTCCATCGAAACCGAATTTGCCTCCCTCAGTAAAGAACAGGCCGATGACGAAGCGATCCGGGTCTTTGCCGAAAACCTACGCCAACTGCTTCTTGCCCCACCCTTGGGACAAAAACGGGTAATGGGTATCGATCCCGGCTTTCGTACCGGTTGTAAGGTGGTCTGCCTCGATGCACAAGGCAATCTGGTACACAATGAAAACATCTATCCTCACCCGCCGGTAGACAAGAAAACCGAAGCGGCTTCGAAACTCCGCAAAATGATTGAAGCTTACAAGATAGAGGCCATCGCCATCGGTAACGGAACTGCCAGCCGCGAAACGGAAAACTTCGTCACGCACCAACAGTTCGACCGTCCCGTGCAGGTCTTTGTTGTCAGCGAACAGGGTGCTTCCATCTACTCGGCCTCCAAAACGGCCCGTGACGAGTTTCCCGATTATGATGTCACCGTCCGTGGGGCCGTCTCCATCGCTCGCCGGCTGATGGATCCGCTGGCGGAACTGGTCAAGATCGATCCTAAGTCCATCGGTGTCGGCCAATACCAGCATGATGTAGACCAGAACCAAATTGAAAAAATCACTCGACCAGACAGTGGAGAACTGTGGAATGTCAGAAACAACAAAGGGATCTGTTATCAAAAAGCGGATACTCGCTATCTTTTTGCGCCATTATTCTGCAAACGGATGACATTTGGCTGGTTCCCAAGGGGCAACTCCTTAGGAAGCATACACCATTGCTTCCGGTCTTTGCCAAGTAAACAATGCCATTAAAAGTGGAACGGAGAGAATATTTACGCTTGCCCCTTTGTCATCTAAAAGATTTTCTATAACTTGCCACTGTTTATCAGTCAGGTCGATATGCAAGATCCCATTTTATTACTCTTTAAGTATGATTTCATCGTTATATTCAAAGACAAAAGGAGATAAGAAACGACCAACTGATAGGCTTCTAAACCAAATTAAAGCAATTTCTTTCATTTATTTTGATTTTACCTAGATACCATGATTCGACTGATACTATTGACTGACTTTACAGAATCCTTTTCATACAATTTATTGAAAGGGGTTTTGGCATACTCAAAAAAACATGAACCATGGGTTGTATGCCGGATGCCACCTTCCTATAAACTTACTTATGGGATAGAAGGGGTTCTGAAATGGGCAAAAGCGTGGCAAGCAGACGCCATTATCGGTAGATTTGATAATGATGATAATGTAGAGTTGTTCCGTAAAAACGGAATTATCGCAATTGCGCAAGACTACAAATCAAGATTCAGCAATATTCCCAACATCACCGGCGACTACCACAAAACCGGCAGGATGGCAGCAGAGTTTTTTTTAAGCAAAGGATTCCGGTACTTCGCTTTCTATGGTTACCGTGATACCGTTTGGTCGCAGGAACGTTGCGAAGGCTTCTACGAGTGTATAGCCGAACATGGTTTCGGCAATAATTTCTATTCCTATCAAGAGCAGTCACTTGATGATTTATGGTTTTATGAAGCTCCTCCTCTGCTTACATGGTTAAAATCATTGCCACAGCCCACGGCGCTTATGGCTTGTGATGACAACCAAGGTAACCGCATCACTGAAATCTGTAAGGTTAACAATATCAGAGTACCCGACAAAATAGCCATATTAGGTGTTGATAATGACGAAATAATATGCAATCTGTCTGATCCTCCCCTATCCAGTATCAGTCAAAATATTGTGAGAGGTGGATTCGAAGCTGCCGAACTTATAGAACATTTACTGAACGACGAAGAATGTTCTTACCAAGACGTGGTACTCCAACCGGTAAATATAGTAAATAGGCTTTCAACAGACTTTTACTCTACCACCAACACACATATTCACACAGCTTTGAAATATATCCACCGGAACTTAGCCAATGACATCACTGTATCGGATATTGTCAAGCAAGTGCCTTTATCGCGCCGTCTGTTGGAGATACGTTTCAAAGAGGTCACCAAACAATCCATTCACAAATATATCTTAAATCTCAGGATCGAGCGTTTTGCACAATTACTTCTGGCAAGCGACGCCCCGATTGCAGATGTGGCGGAACAAGTAGGAATAAATAATCTCAAAAACCTGTCCCGCCAATTTAAAACTTTAAAGAACGTCTCTCCCTATGAATACAGGAAAGAACACCGGATGATGTCCAATGATAACTATTGAAAGAATCGCTCTCTTAATTCGGTAAGAACAGCATTTCATCCTGCAGAGGAACTTCCGGAAAATCCAGTCCGGAGAATCCTACTTCCAATTCCTGCCCCATGTAATCCTCAAAATACAATAAATGCAACTCATGAAAACCTTTTTCAAGAGCAATTTTTCCTTCGGCGCGGCGGGCACTATGTCCACCGTCGTTATCAACAACCAATTTACCGTCAATATAAAGCATTGAACCGTCATCCGAGAATGTATAGAAACGGTATATTCCTTTTTCGGGAATCTGTATCAACGTATGGAAATCATAGGCAAAGTGATCTGCAACGGCAGCCTCTTTGATCGAAATATTCTTCATAACTCCTTCTTTTACTTTAGGACAAGAAGCGATGCCGGCAACCCGCTTACACTTTCCTTCATAATAGGTATATGCCACCCCTTGTTTGGGCGAAGATACACTCTTTACTGCCGGCAGGTAGTCCGCGGTCCGTTCTTCCTCCGAATTCAAGCCGGAAGGATAATAATAGGTCGCTTCACGTCCCGAAGGTGTAGTGATCCATGTATCAAACCTGAATTTGCCTTCGTACAGTTCGATGATGCGGGCTCCCCTCGTCAGTTCACCATAAGCATCCGCACCGGTTACACGTCCGTACAAGTACAATGCCTTTGTCAATTCCAAGGTAATCATTATCATGATCGTGACCCGCAAATATACCCATCACATCCTTCATATCAATAAATGAAGCGAACATGCCGGAATTGATATTCGCAGAAGCGACTTTACCTTCCTGTTATTACCGAAAGTCTTTCCATCACCTGCTATCTCGTTGTATTCAAGCAAAGGGATATGGAAAAAAGCCAATGCAGGCACAGGGCTTCCATTGTTTTCTTTGGTAAAACGGGCGCTTTGCTCGCGATACCATGCTATCTGGTCAAAGTGAATCCAGTCGTAAGGACCGTAAAGCTTGTCCGGCTGATAGTCATTAGAGTCCATACAATACAGCAATGCTTCTACTTTCTCTCTGTTTCTCGAGCCATAAACCGGTATCACACAATTGCCACATCCCATGATGCCTTCCGGTCCTTTTGCTCCCGCATAATAAGGAGACTCCAGAAGAAGATCATAGATATCGTCCTTTGCCATGTGTTCCGCATCGTGGTTTCCCATAGTAACGACAAAAGGAACCTTAGCTTCATCGAAGATACGAATCACAGACTTCCAACCATCAATGGCAGGATCTTCAGTTACTACATCTCCACTCAATATGGCAATATCAGGATGTTCCGCTTTCAAGACGGCGCAGATGGTCGCTTCTGTTTCAGTACACGCCAGAGATCGGGGTGTCCAATGCAAATCCGTAAATTGGGCAATTTTAAACTTCCCATCTTTAAAAGAGAATTGTTGCTGCGCAAAAACCACAGCCGGGACACAACCCGACAACACGAATAAAAAAATAATTAATTTTTTCATGATTCTTTGATATTAGTATATTTCTACTTCATCTCCATACTGAAAAAGGGCAAATGATACAGTAAGCAACCAATAAGCCATTTTCATAATGCTTGGGATAAAAGGCCGGGATACTCCCGGATTATCTTAAGGATAAGTTCACCGAACAATGTATTCGTCCAGGCAAACCAAGAGCGCGTGAAATCAGCGGCATTCTCCGAGTTGAAGGATTCGTGCATAAAACCTGTTCCGCCATCCGTATCACGCAATTGTTTCAGGCAACTGCGTATTTCCTCAGGGGCATCCGTCGTAAAAGCTTTCATAATGATACTCATCGGCCAAATGTAGTTCAACCCCACATGGGGGCCTCCCACACCTTCACCAGCTTTGCCTTTAAAAAAATAAGGATTGTTTTCACTCCATATCATTTTACGGGTATTCCGGTAGACGGCATCCTTAAACGAACAGTAACCCAAATAAGGAGCCGCCAGTAAACAAGGAACATTGGCATCGTCCATACAAAGGGCATTACCGAAACCATCCACTTCGAAAGCATATATCCGCCCGCATACAGGATGATTGAATGTTCCATATCTACGGATAGCGGCATCCACTTCATCCGCCAATGCGGTACATTCTTCCGCAAAGGGAAGATTATCATAAACCTCACGTTCTATCTCCGCCAACTGCCGTAATGACACCACCGCAAACATATTGGAAGGAATAAGGAAGCCGTATTGAGTAGCATCGTCCGAAGGGCGGAAAGAGGAAACGATCAAACCCACCGGTTTTACCGGCGCACCCCATCCGTTATTAATTTGTGAATCAGTCGGGCGGTCACAATCACGCGCAAAACTGTATGGCCCCAAACCTTGTTTGCGTTGTTGCTCTTTAAAGGTCTGCACTACCAGCTTCATGGTCTCGTGCCAATCCGCATCAAATGCGGAAATATCTTTCGTCAACAACCAGTAGTGATAAGCCAGACGTATGGGGTAACATAAAGAATCTATTTCCCATTTGCGCTCATGCAGTTCTTTCACCATATGTTGTGTATGGTCAGTCTCCCAATAACTGCCCAACGGACCGTCATTGAATGCATTGGCATAAGGATCAATCCGGATACATTCCGCCTGCCTGTTAATAAGCCCCGCTATTAAAAGTTGCAGTTCCTTGTCATCTTTCATCAATGGCAAATAAGGCCATACCTGCGCAGAAGAATCACGGAGCCACATAGCGTCAATATCACCTGTTATGACAAATGTATCCGCCCTGCCGTCCTTCATTTTATACCTGACGGTGGTATCGAGCGTATTAGGGAAACAGTTCTCAAACATCCAACGCAACTTCTCATCTTTTATTTTTGGCCTGGTCTGCTCAATAGTTGCCTCTACCGCCTTCGATACAAAATGTCTTTTGCCCACAGGAGGACGCAGAGAAATGTACTTCTGAACTGGCACTTCGGAGGAGGCAAACGACAAAGGTGGGCACATAGCCATAGCAGCCAAAGCGAGTCCCCCTGTTTTCAGAAAATGACGCCGCGACATATTTCTTTTCATAGACAATCTTTTTTAATAGGTATGCTTACCGGGAGTTACATTCACCTTCTTTTCCTTGCCACCATAAAGCACCACCAACTCAAAACCGATATTCGTATCAACAGCGATACGTGGTTCATCATTTGCAGAACGACGTGCCTCAGCTTTCAGGTTTATGATTCCTTCCGAACCGAAAGGATAACGCTCTATTCCGTTAGTTTCAGTCAAATTCATATCCCAGATAATCTGCTGATTGACATAATCTCCCCGAATGCCGATAATAAACTCTATCAGTCGGCAATAGGAGGAAGCCCAGTCCAGCCCACAAATTCTTTTCTCGCCATAAATCCGGGCTCCGCTTTCTCCGGAGAATAGTATTCCCAAAATGTCCCTGTATTTTTATATACCTCCAGAACCTCGGCATAATGATTCAAAGCAATCTCCCGGGCCAATTTATGATATCCCTTCTTTACAAGTCCCTGCATCACCATATAGTTGGTACCCGGCCATATGCCACCTTGCCAATAACGCCCGTTCTCTTTATATTTAGGATGATCTGCCGACAAAGAGGGAATACGAAATTTCCGGTTAAACGTTGCCGGATTATCTAATTCTTTCACCATACGGTCAAGCTGTTTATCATCCAACACATCAGTGAGCAATGTCCAATAGGCACCTATTCCTTTTGTTTTGCAGAGTGTACCATCAGCATATTGGTCATACAGGAAACCTGTCTTTTCATCCCAAAGATTATCATGGATATACTTCCCTAACATCTTGGCCTCATCTTCGAATTCCTCTATTTCCTGCCAACGTTCGAGATAGAATCCCATCTCAAGTAACAAGTTGGCCGTAAACAGTTGTTGGAGATTGGTGTCCAGCCAAATCATATGTCCATGACTGTAAATAGGACTGTAACCTTCGGGCACACGGGGCATATTATCCATACCGGTTCCCCATCCGCTTGACCAATAAGTTCCGTTACGCCACGTACGGTTGAGTTTCAACCACTTGTAATACGCACAAAGTACCGGGAATATCTTATGCAGGCGTTCCGTATCACCGAACTGGTAATAATAAACCATTTCACACCAAGGCATCAAGTTAGGACCAGTGCTGACCGGATCGTAACGCTCGAAGCAATCGGCTCCGTCGGCCTTTATTTCACGGCAGATAAAACCATCGGGATGCTGCTTGGCATAGAAATTGTCCAATGTACGCTGGAAAGGGAAGAAGCGCGTACCATATCGTGCAAACATTAGGATGAAAGAAGAATCCCACATAAAGATATTACCGTTGTAAGCCGTATCCAGATAACTTGATACGAAACCTGAACCCTGTTGAGGAGCACGGATATTGCCAACAGCTATTTCCCATGCTCTCCAATACATTTCAAGTTCCTTTTCGTGTCCGGCCCAAATAGGATTAGGAAGAATCTGCCGGGCTTCTTCGAACTCTTCGGTTCAACGGTTTCGGGTTTGGCTATGCGGTACTCGTTCTCGGCTACCAAAGGTTCTTTTACATACGTGTTTTTATAAGGCAAATGATATTTTTCATCATTGCCACAGCCCTGAGCTTTCAGCAACGGAATTGCCGTAAAGAAAAGGAAGCATGTAAACAAAATGTGTTTCAGCATGGGAAATATTGTTTTAGTTTAAAGATCAAGTAATTTCTTTATCTTGTCAAAGATAGCAGTATTCTCATAAATTCCGGTAAATTCCTGTGCTCCGGGGCCAAAAGCATATACCGGCACCATCACACCACTATGCCCGCCTGTAGAGAATTTACATACGATTTTACCCTCCTTTAAATCACCATCTACTAATGTAAGGCCACCAGTTTCATGGTCTGCAGTAACAACAACCAGTGTTTCACCATCCTTGGCTGCCCACTCATAAATAGCGCCGATAGTGCGGTCAAAGTCATGTGTCTCCTGCATCAGTAGATCAAGATCATTAAAATGCCCGTAATCATCCAATTGAGAACCTTCAATCATCATAAAGAAACCATTTTTGTTCTGATTCAGCAAATCAATTCCTTTCAATGAAGCACGTGCAAGGAGGTCACCACGTTCAGCAGGAAGCGGGGTGTCTACCGGATAAGGAACTGCGAATACTTTACCGCTCTTTATACCTGCCAGTTCATCCCAACTACGGGGAGTCCGGAAACCTTTTTCACGTAACTCCTTGAACAGATCACGTCCATCCTCGCGATTTTCAAAGAGTTTGGCACCCCCACCAAATACATAGTCCGCATTACAATTCACATAATCTGTCACAATCTCACTCTCAGCATCGCGGTCTTTATTATGGCAACAGAAATCAGCAGGAGTAGCATCCCAAAGACGGCAGGTTACTGCAATTCCCGTAGATTTGCCTTTGGCAGCAGCAAAATCAACCAATGATTTCAAAGGATGTCCCAAAGTATCTACACCTACATAGTGATAGTTTGTTTTCTGTCCGCTAGCAATAGCTGTCCCCCCCGCTCCTGAATCAGTAATCAGTTTATCTGCACAGTAAGTTTTCGACAAACCTACAGCCTGACAGTTGTCTAAGAAGAGTTTACCACGGTTGGCTGTCCATGCAGAATATACATGCATAAGACTCATGCCGTCTCCGATCATCAGAATGACATTTTTTATCTTCTTTCCTTGAGAAGGAGTTATCTTGGTTACTTCATACGGTTGTTCCAATACATACGTTTGCTCCTTGTCTCTACGATTTTGCGCCGACACATTGACGGGCAATAATGCAACTGCCCAAACTATGAATACGAAGTTTCTCAATATATTTTTCATTGTTATCATTACTTTAACTAAGTTGTCTCTTTCTTAAGTTTATACACTATTCAACCGTTACCAGTACAGGCGTATGGTCTGACAAAAAACCGTTGTTTTCCGTTTCAGCCAAAATACCATATCTCAAGACTTTAAGACCATTGCGTACGAATACATAGTCAATCAACGGACGTTTGTTATAGGGAATCTTTCCGAAATCATGAAAGCTCCAGGAAGGCCCATAAACAATGGAAGATGCCTGGCGAGCATCCGTCAGATGTTCCGGATTGGCAGAATCTGTGACGTGTTTGATCACATCTGATTCCGGTTCTGAATTGAAATCTCCGGTCACAATTACCGGTAATCCATCACTTAACTCATTCACTCTATCCAGCATAAGGCTTATACCTTCACGACGTGCCATCCCCCCCACATGATCCAGATGGTATTCAAGGCAAAATATTCTTTATCGGAAACCTTATCTTGCAGTTTGACCCATGAAGCGATACGCTCACAAGCACCGTCCCAACCTTTTGAACCGGCTACTTCGGGTGTTTCGCTCAACCAGAAATATCCTGAATCAAGCACGTTGAAACGATCCTTCTTATACCAAAGTGCACTGTATTCTCCTTTCTCTTTACCGTCTTCACGGCCTACTCCAACCACGCCGTATTCCGGCAAACGCAGCTTCAAGTCTTCCAACTGGTTATGAAGCACTTCTTGTGTACCCAATATATCCACGTCGTAGAAATGAATAGCATTTGCCACACGATCCTTTCTGTATCTCCAATTGTCCAGACTGTCTTCCGGATTATCATAGCGAATATTGAAAGACATGACGTTGACAGGCTCCGGTGCAGATGCCTGTTGTTTCACTAGGCCGCATGATGCAGCGAAAAATGGCAAAACTAATAAAATTATTTTTTCCATGGCATTATGTCATTAATTATTTTACAAACAAGGCTGAAGTAGGAATCGGTGCTAATTCCTTTGCAGAAGGAAGTTTCCAGAACCAGCTTAAATGCTCCCCTTCATAATCCTCAAAATAATAAAGTATATACGGATGGAATCCCTTTTCCAACGCAATATATCCTGTAGCAGGAATAGCGGCATGTGACCCATCGTTGTTCACCACCAATTCATTGCCTATATACAAAACGCTACCATCATCGAACGAGTCTGGAAAATATAAACTCCATCTTCGGGAACATTAATCAGACCAGAGAATATATAACCGAAATGATCTTTCTGTTTTGCTTCCTTTATAGAGGGTTCCGGCAATACACCTACCTCTAACAATGGAGTTTTTTCAATATCAGCCACTTTTTGATAAGTTCCTTCAAAATATTTATAGGATGTACCGTTCCGTGAAGGATGTACCGGAAGCGACGCTTTCAATTCAGCTTTAGTAGCTGTAATAGACAAAGTTCTACTCGGGCGGAACCCCTCTTTAAATCCTTTTGCTTTAATCTGTGTAGTCATATCTACTTTAAATGGTTTATCGTAGAGCAAAGACTTTTCTGTAGGTTCGGTCCCATCCAGAGTGTATCTAAGCTCCGCGCCCTCGGTCGTTGTGGCAAGAGCTACTGTCACCTTATCCATAAACAAGTTCAGATCTCTATCTACATAAGGAATGGAAACCACTTTTTCTTTGGTATAAGAATAAGGAGAAGCCTCTTCCGAAATACCTCTGCTTTTGTCCGGCTTGTCTGATAGAGTAAAGCGAAGCTCTCCTCCTTCCATCAATTGAGCGTAAGTAATAAAGTTAGTATCTATCTGTTTTCCATTCAACTCTACTTTATGGATATAGATATTCTTCTTCGGATCATTGGCAAGCAAAGTCAGTCTCTTTCCATTTGCCAACTTAAGCACCGCTTTCTCGAACAGAGGGGTGGTCAATGCAAATTCATTGCTTCCCGGACAAACGGAATAAATGCCCAGACCGGACAAGATATACCATGCGGACATCTGTCCACAATCTTCATTGCCGCTGATACCTCCCGGAGTAGGTTGGTACATCTCATCAAGTAAGTGGCGTGTCATTTCCTGTGTCTTCCAGGGCTGCCCTACATAATCATACAAATAGGCGATATGATGACTGGGTTCATTACCATGAGCATACTGTCCTATCAACTGTAATATCCGCAAGATCACCATGCACATTTGGGTCTGCGATAAATATAGAATCGAGTGCAGTGATAAATTTTTCCTTGCCCCCAAACAATTGCACCATTCCGTTCACATCATAGGGTACGGAAAAGCGATACTGCCAGGCAGTAGCTTCCGTATAGGAACGTCCTACCTCGAATGGATTGAAAGAAGTCTCCCAATTGCCATCCATCCGCTTTCCACGGAAGAATTTGGTAGAACCGTCAAACACATTGATATAGTTCTGGGAACGTTCAATATATTTCCGATAAACATCTTCTTTTCCCATTTCTTGAGCCATACGCGCTATGCACCAATCATCATAAGCAAATTCCAGCAAGCAAGATATAGATTCTTTCTTTATGTTCGAAGGGATAAATCCATATTTTATATAGTAATCCGCTCCTTTTTTATTCTTTTCAGAGGAAACCTTCATTGCATCCAATGCCTTTTCCGCATCAAATCCTCTAATCCCCTTCAAATAAGCGTCAGCAATAACAGACACCGAATGGTATCCTATCATTGTTCCCGTCTCTGCGGCAGAAAGCGGCCAAATAGGAAGTTCTCCGGAAGCATCGTAAATATCCAGATAAGAGTTCACCATATTATTGACTAATGCAGTATCAATCAACGTCATCAAAGGATTCCATGCACGGAAAGTGTCCCAAAGAGAGAAAGTGGAGTATTGCATTTTCCCTTTTGGCAATTGTCCTATCTGCATATTATGCCGCCGATATTCACCGTTGACATCACTCACTACATTAGGAACAACCATAGCATGATAAATGGCAGTATAGAAATTTTTCAAATCGTCTGTACCGCCTCCCTCGACAGTAATAGATGAAAGCGCTTGTTCCCAGTCATTCCGGGCGGCAGCACACACAGCATCAAAATTGAAGTCTTTCACTTCCTCCGCCAAATTTTTACGCGCATTGTCCACGCTTACCAATGACAATCCTACTTTGGCGATTATAGGTTCTCCATCTTTGTCAGCGAATGTCAGAATCGCTTGCAAGTCAGTACCCACCTGTTTGGTTTCGGCGGAAACTATCTTCTTATCCTGTACAAACTCAACAGTTTGAAAAGGTTCTGAGAACTGGGCTGCAAAATAAACATATTGATTATCTGTCCAACCTCTGGTTCTACGCATTCCCACAATCTCATTAGATGTTGTCCGTTCCAATTCCGCTTCATAGATATATTCATTGTCAAGTAAATGAGCCAAATCGACAATAATAGTAACGGGTTTTCCGGAAGGGAATGTATAACGGTGCATGCCGGTATGAGTTGTTGCGGTCAATTCCGCTTTTATCCCTTCATCTTTCAATATCACCGAATAATACCCCGCCGACGCCCTTTCATCTTTATGTGAGAAATTAGCCGGTCGGCAAATGCTTTCGGCGGTCAGATCCGGTTTTAGAGTTGTAGGACGAAACAAAATGTCACCCAAATCAATACATCCGGTTCCGCTTAGATGTGTATGCGAAAAGCCTTTTAGAGTTGTATCATCATAGTGATATCCCGCACAGGCATCCCAATTTCCCGCACGGGTATCAGGACTCAATTGTACCGCACCGAAAGGAACAGTTGCCCCCGGATACGTATGACCGTGAAAACCTGTACCAATAAAGGGATCTACATAGTCAACAGGAGAATATTTACCGGATGTACAAGAGCTACAAACAAAAAACGCAATAGCTGCATATATAAAAGTATTCTGTTTCATCAAGTTAGATGTTTCAAATTAGCTAATAACCGTCATTTTGTATCAACTTACCGTTTGATTTAGTAATTTGTTCAGCCGGATAAGGAAATACCATCATATAATCTTGATAAGGAGTCTTATTCAGATAGTCGGCATATGGCTCTATTGTAAAAGTTGACTCCGGATTAGAACGGTCCGCATACTTACGGATACGAGGATGGGCATTCAATTCTTTTGCAGCCAATTCTTTGATTACAACATTTGACGAGCGATGCCAACGTTTCAAATCAAACAGATGGTCAGTATATTCAAAAGCCAACTCACAACGTCGTTCATGATATAAATCCGCCATAGTAGGCATATCTATTAACTCTTTCAAATTAGAGCGTCTGCGGATACGATTCAAATCTTCTTTCGCTTTACCAGGTTGATCTGTCATTAAATAGGCTTCGGCACGGAACAGCAGCATTTCCGCAAAACGAATCAATGGGAAATTTACACGAGCAGTGGCCAGTTGCCATTTGTGTTAACGTATCCTTTAGTATCGGCATCCTTATGTTTGAACGGGTCCATATATTTATTAATCTGGAACCTACATCCAAGTTTGTATCAGTATAGAATTTACGTTTCTCACCAAAAAATTCGAAACTCTTGATATATTCCAAAATAGAACGCACCAGACGATCATTACCAGCACCGTCTTTTGCCATTTCTTCATAAATATCGTAAGAAGCTTATGTGGCCCCAGCCATTATACACACCCCAAGCTTTATCTTCCAAAATCACTCCGGGGAATTCAACACCGCCGCCTGTAGAGCCACCATTGGAAGGAATAGACCAAATATATTCCTTATTCCAAAAATCCGTAAACTCCGAAGAGAACACTTCGGCAAAAGTATCAGCCAAACCACGTCCATAATCAGTTTCCAGAGAATTAACCATAGCAATTACATTGTTCCATTGAGTTTCATCCCATGTAGCCCAATAGGCATATACCTTAGCTTTATAGGCTACAGCGGCAGCTTTGTGAGCACGTCCTTATCATCATCTGAATATTCTTCGAATTTCGGCAAATAAGAAATGGCATTATCCATATCCTCTATAATAAACTTATAATTGTCTATTACAGAAGCCTGCTGTGGAGGTATGGAATTATCATAATCGCCCTCAAAATCTTCATAGCGCACAAAAGGTACACCTTGGGCTTTCGTTCCATAACGGTAAGCAATCCAAAAATGAGCCATGCCACGCATAAAGAAAGCTTCACCCAAACTCCGATGTTCTACATCGCTTAATCCACCTTTTTTTTCTTTGGCAAGCAACTGCTTGATAATCCAGTTGGAACGAGCCATATTCTGATAGAATAAATCAAATCCACCACTGATAGGACTTTCATCACCGTTATAGTTAAAGGTGGCCAATGAGTTGAAGCCACGTGATTTAGCCCATACTATATCACAAGCAGCACCTTGTTCCCAAAACAACTCACGTCCAAAGCCTTTTTCCTGATGAATAGGAGCATAAAGTCCGTCAATGGCATCAATCGCTTGTTCATCATTCAAAAAATAGGATGTAGTGGCAGGATTACCTTCCGGCTGCACATTTAAAAAGCCAGAGCAAGAGCAAAAGGTTAGTGCCGATAACGCCAATAATGGTATATATTTTTTCATAACTGTTTTTATTAATAAGTTAGTTTAACACCAAAAGAAAATACTCTGGATACAGGATACTTCATAGCATCCCATCCTCCGCACTCCGGATCCATACCGGAATAATCAGTAATCGTAAAAAGGTTCTCACCACTGAAATAAACAGACATACGACTGTTACGTTCCCTTAGATGTGACCATTTTTGAAGAACATCGGTCAAATCATAAGATAAAGTCAAATTCTTAAGACGCAAGTAAGAAGCACTTTCCAGATACCAGTCAGAAGCCGTAGAGAAATTGGAGTTCGGGTCATTCATCGAAAGTCTGGGAATATTAGAAGATGTATTAGTAGGACTCCACGCATTCAAAATATCTTTTACGCGGTTGAAATTACCATCCGCATCACTCAGAATTACAGATTTAGCAGCATAAAATGCCTGAGCCCCCCTACTCCCTGGAACATAGCACTAAAAGAGAATTTCTTGTAAGTAGCGCCAAATGAAAATGAATACGTTATTTTTGGAGTAGCGCTTCCACAATATTGGCGGTCCTTATCGTCAATCTTACCATCGTTATTATAATCAATAAACTTCAAATCACCGGCTACGGCATTCGGTTGGATACGTTTTCCATTCTTATCCACATAAGCGGCCGCTTCCGCATCACTTTGAAAAATACCGTCAGTCTTAATCAGATAGTAAGAGTTCAAAGGCTCTCCCTCGGCAGTCTGGCGAGTATAAGGTATGTTACGGAATTTAGAATCACTATCTGTCCATACGCCGGGGCTACCATCAGCATTCTTTACGCCAATATCTGACACACAATTCTTCAGATATGAAAAATTACCCGACACGAAGTAGGAAAAATCCTTATTAACGCGATCGTTCCAGTTAGCCTGTATTTCAATACCACGATTACGAATCTCACCTTGATTAATCAACAACGGGTCCAATCCGATAGAACTTGGCCAATTCATTGTTTGCTTCTGAATCAAGTTAAAGGTACGTTTATCAAAGTAATCAAAAGACAATGCCAAACGATTTTTGAACAGTTCAACATCTAAACCTAAATCCCACTGTTCAGAAGTCTCCCATGTCAAGTTCCTATTCATTGCAGTGGAATTATATACAAAATTATTCCAGGTTGCATTATTTATCACACCATATTGAGCTTGTTCTTGCCAGTATGATGTTCCTAATAAGAGTGACTTGTAATTATAGTCAATAGAACCCAAATTACCTACACGCCCCCAAGAAGCGCGCAACTTCAACATACCGATGAAATCACTCTTTTTAAAGAACTTTTCATTAGAAATCTTCCAAGCTAAGGTAGCTGCGGGGAAATCACCAAAGTTATTCTCTTTCGGTAAACGACCGGCATAGTCACGACGCAAGATGCCGTCACAAAATAACGATCATCATAAGAGTAAGCGAGACGAGCTACTAATGAAACGTTGGCATCAGGCCCTGTCAAATAATCTGTAGCAGAAGTAGTTCCTGCATATGCCAGATACTGCAGATACGGACTTTCATCAGCAAAATTCTTACCATTTACTTTCAGTCCGCGTACATTATAATGGTCGGCTGTAGTAGAGAATAAGGCACCAACTGTATGGTTTCCGAAACTATTATCATAAGTTAGAGTATTCTCCGTTTTCCAAGCATCTGTACGGTAGTTGGTTACATCCAGGCTATTTGAATTATTAGGTTTACCCGGTTCATCTTGAATGGGACGGAAGTTCTTATAATTATTGGTTTTCAGATTATAAGTAAAACGCTGGTAAACTTCAAGCCCTGTATTATATTGGCTATCTGCAAACTGGTAGTGCTCCACACATCGCTGGTTCTATTAAAACGGTTTTCAGCTCTCAGTAAACGTACCGGATTGACCGCATCACCATGAGCACCGGCGAAATTGCTTCCATATTTAGCTATGTATTCAGGATCCTCCGTAGTAGTACCTCCCCAAGTACCATCCAACGGATTATAGACAGTAGCACTTGCCGGCATATAAATTGCAGATAAAACAGGACCTGTATAAGCGTCGTTTGTATCTTTTGAACGATTCTCAGTATTCTTCCATACCAAATCCTCACTAATAGATACCCACTTATTCAAATCAAACTTGCCATTATAACGAATTGCATAATTCTTATTATAAGTATTAATCAATACACCTTCATCGTTATCAAATGAAAAAGATAAGCGACTGGAATAGTTGTCGGTACCTACATTTAAAGCAATATTATGACGCTGATAGAAAGCTGTACGAAAAATCTCATCCATCCAGTTTGTACGGGTAGTACCGATCCATGGATTCTTTTCTATATTCCAACCGTCAGGTAAAGTCACATTCGCGTTGGCATAAGAGCGTTTACGCATCTCCAACTCTTCCTCGGCATTTAACGGTTCCGGCAAATTTGTAGCCTGGCGAATGCCGTAAGTACCTTCATAGCTAAGAGTAGGAATACCCGCTTTAGCTTTTTTGGTAGTAACCAGGATAACGCCGCCCGCACCTGATTGCGCACCATAAATAGCAGCAGACGCGGCATCTTTCAATACGACAATAGATTCAATATCACTCATTGAAGCAATAGGAGCACCCGGAACGCCGTCAACTACCCAAAGTACGTTGTCACCATTTTGAGAACCTTGTCCACGAATAACAATAGAAGGAGTGGATGTAGGATCACCGCCATTAGATTGTACCGTAACACCCGCTAACTGACCTTGCAATAAACTTTCCGTAGAGCTAACCGGACGCACCGTCAAGTCATCCGTGTTACTCAATACACCCACAGCCGCTGACAAGTCTTGTTTCCGGGCATTCGCGCCATATCCCAAAACAACCACCTCGTCCAGAAGTCCGGTATCTTCTTTCAAAGTTACCATCAAATCTTTTCCCGTTACCGGGATTTCCTGACTCATAAAACCGACAAAACTGATAATCAAGATATCATTTTTGGCAGCCGACAATGCAAACTTACCATCTATGTCTGTAATAACTCCATTAGAAGTTCCTTTCACGAGAACATTGGCACCGATCACAGGTTCCCCCATCTGATCTTTTACTATTCCCCTCACAGAGATCTGCTGTGCGTAAGCACCTGCCGAAAGAAACAGTCCTACTAATAAAGTCAGAATAGTTTGATAGATTCTAAGATTTACTTGTTTCATGCATTCAAAATTTAAAGTTTATAATATAAAAAATTATAATTCTGTTGCAAAGGTCTCAAAACAGAATTACGCAGGTATTGCAAAGCGGTTATTTTTCTTATATTCTTATATAGAAGTAAATATAATAAGTCTATAACTTATGATATTTTTAATTGTTTATAATAGATATTGGTAAATATTGTTTCTCAAACAAAGCGGAAGCTCCTAATAAGCTAGCATCCTTCAAATATGAAGTAATTATTTTCACATTGTCCAATAGTATTTTATAAGGGAAATCTTGCATAGCGTCCTTCATAGTATCCTTAAAAAAGTGAAAAGCCGATACTATACTTCCGCCCAAAATAATAGCTTGAGGAGCATAAGAAAAGAGAATTACTTTCATCAAATTACCCAGATGCGTCCCAAATTCCCTCCAGATTTCCAGCGCAGCCCCATCTCCCCGTTCTGCTTTTTCGGCTACCACTACACCTGTCGTGTCATGTCGCTTAAAGAAAGAACTACTGCAATAATGTTCAAAATCAGAATCCAGATAAGGAAGCGAGCCTATTTCACCGGCCCCCATATATTGACCACAATACAACCGATGATTAACGATAACACCCGCACCTATACCTGTCCCAATAGTAACTCCCACCATATGGCATAAGGCTTCCCCTCGCCGAACATACTTCGCCTAAAGTGAAACAATTAGAGTCATTGTTAATAGCAACCGGCACCATAAATCGCTTTTCCAATATATCTTTCAAATGTATTTTTTTCCAAGAAGATATATTCGCCACATTATACACGATACCTTTTTCCACATCTACAATTGAAGGGACACCGATACCAATACCATCCACCTGGACGTTCATCATACCCGTAATAAGTTGAAAAAGCTGAATCAAGTACCGCTGAAGCATCTTGTTGCGCAAGACAAGGTACAGACATCTTGTTCAAACAGATACCATTCTCCACTTGGGCAATTCGAACATTTGTTCCTCCTAAATCAATTGACAGTTTCATAGCATATCCATTTAAAGGTTTTTAATATATACAAACTATAAATAGCAATTTTCTATCATGTTACTATTCGCGCATTTTAATCTTCATTTTACGCAAATATGCATAGTAACTAATAAAAGAAAACTTATTATCTGATTCTAACTGATAATGTCAGGAGAATAGCATCAATAGATATTACCGCCAATGAGATATTCCACTAATTTTTGTCCTCCCGAACTTTCTATAAAATCAATGAATACAATGCCACAATTTCGTTTACGGTTCTCCTTCAGATAATCCGCCACTGGTTTATTAACCTTATTCGCGAAAACCAGCGGTATTCCCGAATGCAGTCCGGTAGCACTCACAAAAGAGATCCCCCACCGGCGTGAAAAAGTTTGTTCTTCACATATTCTGTCAAAATTACGAATACAAGCCGCAATCTTTTTGCCCGCTTCTTTGCCCGAGTTGTATTGGTATTCATCCTGAAGAAAAACAGTAGCTTCTTTACCATCTTTATTACGAAGGTCAACAGGCAAGTAGTATTATCATCCCAACCGATGCAGGCGGCTCCCGGGTAATTATCCATCGCATGATCTCTATGCAAAAAAAGTATCTTACCACGGCAACTTTTCAATGTCAGTTCCGGATGGAAATCCGCAATAAAATAACGCTGATATGCAGGCGTATTCAAAGACGCAGATAATAAAGAGGCATAATCCTTTATCTCCCTCCCTCTTTTTCAGTGACACAATCAAAGTCTCAGAAGGATGCGCTTGCAAGAAACTGATGAAAGCCAGCAATACATCTTCTTCCCAATATATATCCTGAAAAGCATGACTATGGAATACTCCTAATTTACCATTCTTCTCCTTCAAACGGATGTCAAATGCCCGAATCCCTTTCTGTAACTGAGCGGGAATATCCGCAGTTTGCGTCTTCAGCATACATCCTCCCTTGGTAGAACCACTATCATGCGTGCCGGGAATAGATATCTTACAGACAGGAAGCGTATCTTGAAGTACCTTCATCCACTCAACTTTTTCTACACCGGAAACAAGATTTGCAGATTTATGTCCTGTCTGCATTACAAGTCTATTGCCATAGCTCATATTGGCACCGGCAGTTTTAATATTATTATCTCCAGAAAAAGCAGGAAAGAACAATGCCGATATAATCAAGGCCAATACAATAAAAGGATTGCAAATACTTCCGTCCCATAGTAGATTATTCTAAAAGTTTGATATGGCAAAATAAGGATTCAAATTCCTTTTTTATCCATTAAATTACGCA
>ENA-OQIG01000538-OQIG01000538.1-human-gut-metagenome-genome-assembly--contig:-NODE-538-length-21358-cov-3.886063_pt1 | contig 21358 bp, 22 predicted proteins | sample MGYA00242576_ERZ504741 | MGnify/ENA primary metagenome ERZ504741 (study PRJEB26092, sample SAMD00036436) | human gut metagenome | host: Homo sapiens | study: EMG produced TPA metagenomics assembly of... | reverse complement strand
ACTTGATTAAACAGGAATTTGCTAAAACAGAACAGGAAAAACAGGACGCTAAGAACAAAACAGGGTTATTTAAGCATAAACAGCTTCAGGATATATTAATTGATGTAATTTCCAACTTATTGGAAGGAAAAGAGTACGAATATATATCTGAGGAAGAGGAAATATTTTATCCTACTTTATATGCTGCTAGTAAAATGTATGATATTACGGCAATGCCAGGAAACGAATTGACACTATGGTTACAGGAAGTTGAAGAAAACATATCAAATTTAAAAAGATACAAATATATTCGAAGAAAAGCAAGAGCTTTGTTCGACGAGAATGATCATTTGGAGAAAAAGATATTAGATTCGATTGATAAAATTGCAAGGACACAGTTGGTATCAAATGAAAGTGATATGACACCAGAACAGTATGAAAGATTAGTCAGATTTACAGAAGATGCAAGTATGGAAGAAAAGCAAGAAATTTTGTGTAAACTTGAACAATCAGGGAATCTTACATTGGATGAGCAGACTTTAAAGGAAATAATGGACATTAAAGATGCAGTAGAAAAGAAACAAGAATATGGAATGCTTTAAGGCTGGACAGATTATATTTTATTAGTGTCTGGCAAGATGGATTGTGAATGGAGCGGTTTAGCTATATAATAACGCCATAGTCAATAAGGAAAGGAGATTTGGAATATGGCATATAGCAATGCGGAAATTTACGATAGAAATAAGTCGGAAGCTGAAAGAGAACAGAAACTCTTGAGTAAGCTGAAGCGAATATCTGCAAAGGGTAATAATGCGGAGGTAAAGCAAGATCGAGATGGAAACTGGATTGTATATGAAGTGAAAAAAACAAAGGCTATTGTCTGAAGTGGCAGACGATAGGGCTAAGCGGAGCCTGAGTAATTTGATGCGTGTTCATCAAATTATTCAGGCTTTTTGTATGTTGAGGTTCATATATGGACTGTTTTAGAAAAAATTGGTCAGTATGTGGTACTGAGGTAGGCGAGTTGATTCGGTAAAATATAATCATCAAAAGAGAGGAGGCAATAAAATATGAGCGAGAAGAATATCTGGAATTTATCACACATCAGCCTATGACGCAATGGGAGATTTTAGTTTCCTGTTGGATGAAAAGTCTGATAAAGCTGAAAACACTACAGTAGAAAATGAAAACATGAAGCTGATTAATCTGCGTGCAGGGAGTGCCCTGTATAGCTGATTGATACATAAAGCAGCAAGGAGAGGCTTCGCAAGTCGCTCGGTATAAAAAAACCGGGCAGATCGGAGTCTTTTTTTGCTGCTTTTTTATCTGCTGACAGCCCGGAGCCGAAAGGCAGAAAGGCGGTTGTCATGCTGACACTTAGAAAACTGAAAGAAATGGTGGAATCTCCAAAGAAAGGCGAAAAGAAACCGAGCTGTAAAAGTTTACGGGAGGGGAAATACCCGGTTGTTGTTCAGAAGATTATTAAGAACGAGGTAGGCGTAGTCACGATCACTGTTTATAAGAACGGATATGTGGTCTATCAGGCACAGAATCGGGTAACAGTATTTCCTATCGAAGATATTTCCGGTTATCGCTATTCTTCTGTGGCTGGAAATGGATATGGATGTAATCTGACGGAATCTTACTTTGAAGAGGCTGAGTGGTATCTGCGTTTTGTTCTTCGAGGAGAAGATCGCCTGAGCATCAATCTGGATAGCTGCAATCAGAAACGCTGTATTTCTTTATCTTCTGCTATGGAAGAAATGCAGCTTGGAGAGAGTGTGGCACCGGACATGGAGGAAATGATTGTTCAGCAAATGATGACAGAAAACATGATGGATATGCTGACGGATAAGCAGAAGGAACTTATTTATGCCCTTTATTTTGAGAAACAGACTTATCAGGAATACGCCGATATTCATGGAATCAGTTCAGCAGCAGTCAACAACATGAGAAATAAGGCAGTTGCCAAGCTGAGAGCCAGTTTAGAAGAACTCGCAGAAAGTAATGAGAAAAAGAAACTGAGAAAAAAATAAAAAAGTTTGCAAAAGGGGGTTGGTAAACACCCTATGCCGAGCTTTATAGGTGAAGGGTTAATTCTTCAAAAAGAAAAAGCCCGGACTTGTACCTTGACAATTTCATATAGATAGCAAGAGGGGATACCCGGAAACTCAGCTACGCATAATAATCAGCGGCCAGGATTCGGAGAGAACGTGAAAGAGAAACGGCTGAAAGGCACTTTTACAAGGAACGGCCTCTTGCGGCTTAAATGCTTGATCCTTATTAAAACTGTTATTTCCATTTATTGGAGATGACAGCAGATACCATGTGGCGGTGCTTCGCTTAGTGCAGGTGCCGCCATATGCATGTGCTGTTATCTTTTCAGAAATGTACAGGTATCAGTAACAAAAACATCGGGAGGTGGTTCCAATGATTGAATAGTGCAGGTACAGACCTGCTGAAAAGAAAAACGATGATAAGTGAAGAAAGAGAGGATTAAGTCAAAATGAAAATGAAGTTCAAAAGATTCTTATCAGGAGTCATGGCAGTTGCTACATTAGCATCTGTAATCGTTCAGCCGGTAGCTGTTTCAGCATCGGAATTAGAACCGGAAGAAATACCGTTTGAGCAGCAGTATCCGGAATTAAAAGAGGTACAGGATTCGCTTGATCCAGATGAAATTGTAGCAGCAAATGACATTGAACTTGCCTATGGACAGGAATTTGAAGTGGAAGTAGATCTGTCCGGTATTGACGGAGTGGATGAGAGTAAAATAAAAATCATGTTCCATGAAGCAAAAAATGAATCCGGAGCTGATTTCGATACACATACACCGGACACCTACAAGGCAGTATATGCGGTAGAGCCGGTAAGTGGTCATCCATCTTACAGAATCAGCAGAAATATCACTGTAAAAGAACCTGAAACAGAAATGCAGTCAGAGAGTTCTTCTGAAATTACAGTGGACGATGATAGTGGCACTGGAGATACAGAGCAGAGTGATGACGATTCAGAGTCGCACCGGGAAAACACAGTTGATACGAAAACTGAACTTACGGTGCCTGAAGTGCTGGAACAGGCAGAGACAAATGGAATTGATCTGTATGCAATGGATGCAGGAGAAACCGTAACCTTTATGGCTTCTGCAGGAAATGCAAGAAGTTCACAGCAGGTTTCTGTTACAAGGGGAACCATGTATCGTTACGCAGATTATGGATATGGTAGTTACCTTACTTATCAGTATACTGTGAAATTTGGTAATGTATCTGCCACAGCATACTGTGTACAGCCATCAAAACCAGGACCAGGAAGTGGAACTTATACAATTAATAAGGTGGGAGATGGAAAAGCACTTGCTAAGGTATGTTATTATGGCACAAAAGCTTCTGGAGATGATGGATTTTTCACAGAAGAGAATGGATACGGCAATTTAAGTGCCGGAGCCAGATTTATTCTGGTACACCTTGCAGCATCTTATGCAAATGGTAGTGGAGACGCTTTTTCAGGTGCAAACAGCACTGCACAGAATCTTGCAAAGAAACTTTATAATTATTGCGTTTCTCAACCGGATATTCCATCAGTGGCAATGTCTTTTTCAGATGCAAACGTAAAAGCCTATGTAGAGGGTAACAGTCAGAGAACAAAGGATATAACATTTAAGGCAGATGCATTACAGACAATTACTATGAAACTCCCTGCAGGTGTAAAACTTCATAACCTGTCAACAGGAAAAACAAGCAAAGCTGGAGCAAATGTTGAAATCTGCGGTGGTACGAAGTTTTATCTATCAGCACCACTGACACAGGTAAGTGATGTGGCAGAGAGTTGGTCTACAACAATGAAAGGAAGCATTACTAAAGATTATTCAGCTTATAAGATTTCTACAGGATCTGGAAATCAGGATCTGGCATTGGTGTTTGGTGAAGGCGTGGATGATGAAAAATACGTGGATTTTAAAGTATCCTGGATTGAACTTGCAACTGTAGAAGTTATGAAGAAAGATTCAGCAGCAGATGTAAACCTTGCAGGAGCCGTATTTGGTATTTACAGTGATGCAGATTGCAAAAATCTGATTACTACAATGCCGGAAACAGACAGCAATGGCAAATCTTCTGCAACGATTGTAAAAACACAGGATACGTATATCTGAAAGAAATCACAGCACCGAAAGGTTATGTGGTAAATACAACCGCTTACAATGTGAAGCTGGTAGCAAGTAAGACCACGACAACAACGGTACCGGATAAAGAGCAGCTTGGCGAACTGACTGTATATAAAGAAGGACAGGTTCTTGCAGGGGCAGATGTCAGCGAGAATGGTACAGTATTCCAGTATGAAAACAGACGTCAGAAAGGTGCTGTTTATAATGTATATGCAGGAGAAGATATTATCTCTGCCTATGGTGCGAAGATTTACAGCAAAGGCGATCTTGTGAAAGAAAACCTTTCGACAGACGAAAACGGTGCTTGTATCCTGAAAAATCTGCATCTTGGAACTTATGTTGTCAAAGAAATGCAGGCACCGGAGAACTTTTATAATGCTGGAGAGGAAAAGACAGTTACACTTTCCTATGCTGGACAGAATGTGGAAGTAGTCTTTTCTGATGTGACATTCACAAATGACAGACAGAAGGCAGATGTGAGTGTTGTAAAGAAAGACAAGGATACCGAAAATCCGTTATCTGGAGGTGTGTTTGCCCTGTATGCTGGCAGTGATATTGCCAACGCAGACGGAAATGTAGTAGTGAAGAAAGGCACATTGATTGAAAAATTAACGACAGGAGCAGATGGAAAAGCGGCATTTAACGCAGATCTTCCGATTGGATTTTCTTATGTAGTCAAAGAGGAACAGGCACCACAGGGATATTTGAGAAATTCTAAAGATGTTTATACATTTAAGTTCTCATATACCAGTGACAGTGAGCCAAAAGTTTCATTCACTCATACATTTGTAAATGAGAGAGTCAAAGCAAAGATTTCTCTGGAAAAGAGAGATGCGGAAACAAAACAGGCGGTTGCACAGGGAGATGCGACACTGGAAAAAGCAGTTTATGGACTGTACGCTCGTAATGATATTGTTCATCCGGACGGTATTACCGGTGTGATCTATAAAGCCGGGGAGCAGGTTGCTACTCTTACAACAGATAAGAATGGACAGGCTTCTGTAGATGGCTTGTATCTTGGAGATTACTATGTGAAAGAGATTAGTCCGTCAGTGGGTTATCTGGCAGACGAAACAGAACATGATCTGGTCTGCAATTATGAAGGCGATCTGGTAGCAGAGGTTAAACGTGACTGCACTTCACTGGAGCAGGTAATGAAACAGCCGTTCCAGATCATCAAAGCAGCCAATAATGGAAAAACAGACGCTGATCTGCTGAAAGGTGCCGGATTTACGGCATATCTGGAATCTTCCTGACAAAGAAAGCAGACGGAAACTATGAGTTTGCTTCTGCAACACCAGTTGTGATCGGGGAAAATGGTGCAACAGAAATGTTCACAGACGAAAAGGGTTATGCTTGCAGTATCGCACTTCCATATGGAACTTATATTGTGCGTGAAACTACAACTCCTCACAATTATACTCCGGTAGATGATTTTACAGTGCGTATCACAGAGAATAATCCGAACCAGCCACAGACGTGGAGAGTACTTCTGGATGATGAGTTTGAAGCAAAGCTGAAAATCATCAAACAGGATGATGAAACTAAGAAACCAGTATTACAGAAAAATACAGAGTTTAAGATTTATGACCTGGATCATAAGAAGTATGTGGAGCAGGTTACAACCTATCCGACAACGGTTAAGCACAAATCTTATTTTACAGATGAGCAGGGATATTTGATTCTTCCGCAGAATCTGAAAATCGGAAATTACCGTATTGAGGAAGTGAATGCCCCGTTCGGTTACACATTGAATAAAAATTATTATGAGGTAACAGTTGATTCTAATACTGCATATCAGATGGATGGAACTTCCGGGGATGTGATCATTGAAGCAATTTATGAGAACCATCCAGTTAAGGGAGAACTGACTATCGTGAAAAAGGGCGAAGTTCTGGACGGATTCAAGGATGATTTTACATATCAGACAGAAAATCTGGAAGGAGCAGAGTTTACCATTTATGCTGCGGAGGATATTTATACCGCTGATTTCCAGAAAGATGACAATGGAAACCGTATTCTGGAATATGCAGCCGGAACACTTGTAAAAACTGTTACAACCGATAAAGAGGGAAAAGCGGTCCTGAAGAATCTTCCACTTGGAAGTTATAAGATTGTGGAAACGTCTGCGCCAACAGGATTTGTTTTAAACAGCGAAGCACAGACAGTCACTTTTACTTACAAAGATCAGGAAACACCTGTCATTGAGCAGACAGCTACTTTTGAGAATGAACGCCAGAAGGTAGAAATTTCGGTGGAAAAACAGGATGCTGATACAGAAAAAGCAGTTGCAGGGGCAGAATTTGGACTTTATGCGAAGAATGACATGGAAGCTCATGGAACTGTGATTGTGAAAGCAGGCTCACTTCTTGGAAAAGCTGTTTCCGGAGAAGATGGAAAGGCTGTATTTACACAGGATCTGCCATTTGGAGAGTATTATATCAAAGAACTGGCAGCACCGAATGGCTATGTATTTTCAGATGAAGTTCTGGAAGTAAAGGCAGAGTACCAGGGACAGGAGGTTAAGGTCGTGCAGTTATCTTCTGTACTTAAAAATCAGCCTACAAAAGTTGTGGTTTCCAAGTCTGACCTGACTACTGGCGTGGAATTATCTGGTGCTACTCTTACGGTACTGGACAAAGATGGAAATGTAGTTGATACATGGAAGTCTGTAAAAGGTGAGCAGCATATGATTGAACGGCTTACTGTAGGGGAAACCTATACTCTCAGGGAAGAAATAGCTCCTTATGGATACCTCAAGGCAGAAGAGGTCACTTTTACGATTGAGGATACTGGGGAAATCCAGAAAGTGGAAATGAAAGATGATGTGCCGACAGGAACGATCATCATCAATAAAAATGGAGAGTTTCTGGATAAAGTAACGGCATTGGATTCTGTTGGAGGATGGATCAGCCATTTATTCCAGTATGTAACAGGCAGTCTGAAAGATGTTACCTTTGAAGTATTTGCTTTAGAGGACGTGAAATCTGCTGACGGGGAAAGTGAAGATTATTATAAAAAAGATGAACTGGTAGCAACCATTACAACGGATGATACCGGCATTGCAAAGTTATCCGGACTTCCTCTTGGCAAATATTATGTCAAAGAAAAAGCTACAGTGGATGGTTTTGTACTGGATAATGAGGCAAGAGAGATTGACCTGACATATCGTGATCAGGATACTGCAGAAGTCACTTACTCTGCTGACTGGCAGAACAATCGCCAGAAAGCGGAAGTGGAAGTTGTGAAAAAAGAGAAAGATTCGGATCGTGTACTGGAAGGTGCAGTATTTGCCCTTTGTGCCAAGAATGATATTACAGGAGCAGACGGAAAAGTTATTCTGGAAGCGGATACTGTGATTGAAGAACTGGCAACGGATAAAGAAGGAAAACTGACTTTTACAGCAGATTTACCGATTGGTTTTGAGTATTATATCAAGGAAACTTCCCCGGCACCTGGATTTGCAACGACAGATGAAACACAGGAGTTTACATTTGAGTACGAAGGTGCGGAAAAGGAAAAAGTATTTTATTCATTTACTTTTGAGGATGAACCGACAGTAATTGAGATTACCAAGACTTCCCTGACAGATGGAAAAGAGCTGGAAGGTGCCAAGTTACAGGTAACGGATGAAAGCGGTAAGGTTGTAGATTCCTGGATTTCCGGTAAAGAAGCTCATATCATCAAAGAACTGGTAGTCGGACAGAAGTATACCCTGACAGAAACAAAACCAGCAGATGGTTTTGTGACAGCGGAAAGCATTACATTTACCGTTGAAGATACCGTAGAAGCACAGAAAATCGAGATGAAAGACGATGTTACCAAGGTAGAGATCTCCAAGACGGATATTTCCGGTAAGGAACTGCCGGGCGCAAAACTGACAATTCTCGACAAAGACGGTAAAACGGTAGAGAGTTGGACTTCTGAGGAGAAAACGCATTACATTGAAATGCTTCCGATTGGGGAGTATACACTTCGGGAAGAATCTGCCCTAATGGTTATCTGATAGCTGAGGACGTGAAGTTCACAGTGGAAGATACCGGGGAGATTCAGAAAGTTGTGATGAAAGATGAGGTAAAACCGGAAGAAACATCAACACCGGAAACACCATCTACACAGGTAACAGATACACCGAAAACCGGAGATGATACACATATGCTGCTTTGGATTCTGCTTGCAGTAGCAGGTATGGCAGGTGTAGTGTCAGCGGTATGGGTGGCAAGAAAGAAGAAATAAAAATCAGTTAGTTAAGAGGGCATTTATGGACGAAAAAGATTCATAAATGCTCTCTTTCTGGTTAATACTAGGAAAAATGAAGGGAGAATGTATTATGAAACAGGTATTAATTATAGCGGTTGTAGCAATTATTGCAGCAGTTAATTTTGTGATGTATTGCTGTCTGAGAGTAGCATCACAGGAAGATCAGATGTTGGAAAAACTGAGCAGGAGAAAGGAGTCAGAAAGCGATGGCGATTAGATATGCAGAGGACAAGCCGAAATCCTGTGAATATTGTTATTTCTGGAATGAAAAGAAAAAGGAATGCAGGCAGATGAGATGCTTTTATCAGCTCCCTGAAAAGCCACCTGATCCAGATCCGGCACACAGGTTTTGGGTTCCATGCAAAGGCTGTCCGTATGGAAGAAATCCCTGTATTGGCTATTGCATGGCTAAAATTCTAAAAGAGCAGAGGAAAAAACAATCTGGATAAGGATACATACATATTCCCGTATCACTACGGGGAGGAAGCAGAACAGTATACGTTCTATCGGATTCCCAAGATTCTCTTTACCAGTCCGGTATTTGGAAAACTGACCTGTGAAGCTAAGTTGTTGTATGGTCTATTGCTAGACCGGATGCAGTTATCTGTGAAGAATCGGTGGATGGATTCGGAGGGAAAAGTGTATATATATTTTTCGCAGGAGCAGATAGCAGGGCTTATGGGATGTGGAGTAAAAAAAGTCCGGTGCTTGTTAAAGGAACTGGATGACCGGAAAGGAATCGGATTGATTACGAGAGTCAGACAGGGATTGGGAAATCCCGATAGAATCTATGTAAAAAAATGCGTATCACCAGAACGGTTCAAAGAGAACTTCCAGACAGGTCAAAATGACTTTTCAGGAAAGGTACAAATGACCGATGCAGACAGGTGTAAACTGCCAGGTAATGATATAGAGGTTAGTAATACTGAGAATAACGATACAGAGTATCTTTCTTTCTATTCAGATGCCAGTGAAGTGAAAAGGAAAGAAGCTGAAAGGAATGCTTATCAGCAGATTATCCTTGAACACATTGGATATGACTATATCGTAGATGATTTCAACCGGCATATGTTGGATGAGATTGTGGGGTTAATGGTAGATGTGGTGTGTTCGGAACAGGAGTTTATACGGATTGGAGGGGACAGAAAACCTTTATCCGTAGTAAAAAGCCAGTTTTTAAAACTGGATGCAGAGCATATTCGGTTCGTATTGCATTGCATGAAAGAAAATACCAGTAAAGTAGTAAATATGCGTCAGTATTTGTTGGCAGTATTATATAATGCACCGCTGACCATCAGCAATTATTACTCATCTTTGGTGCAGCATGATATGTACGAAGGGAATATATGAATTTTAGATTTTCAGGAAGGGAGTGATTCTATTGCAGGAAGAAGTAAATGAGAAAACCGTATCGTTATGTATCACTGGTGGAAAAGTGACAGTCCGTTTATTGAAACAGGCAATGATGCGTTTTCTGGCGGCAGTGGAGAAAGAAAAAGCAGAGAAAGCAAGAAAACAGCAGACAAAGGCACCTCCGGATAAAGAATATCATGGAAAGCAGAGTTTAAAGAAGCTGACACAGCAGAATATTCAACTTTCCAACATTGAGATTACAGATAATAACATTAAGGCTTTTGAAAAGGTTGCAAAAAAATATGGTATTGATTTCAGCCTAAAACGTGATAAGTCTGTAGATCCACCAAGATATTTTGTTTTCTTTAAGGCGAGAGATGTGGAGGTGATGACAGCAGCATTTCGGGAGTTTACCGGAAAGACACTGAATAAAACCAAGAAACCATCTGTCCGTAAGAAATTACAGCAGGCAATCACAGCCCGTAACCAGGACAAACAGAGAGAACGGGAGAAATCAAAAGAGAAGCAGAAGGAGCCAACATTATGAGTGGGATAAAAAATATAAAGAAAAAACTGAAAGGTTTTCAGGTGCGTCCCCCGAATGTGGAAGTAATAAAAAAGGTTTTGCTACATATACCGTATGTGGTTGTGTTTTATGTGGTAAATAAATGTACCTGGCTTTATCAGTATTGCAGGGGCAGTACAGTAGTAGACAGGCTGATGATTCTTCTTATGAATTATCCATTAGCTTTTAAGAAGCTGTTGCCAAGCATGAAGCTGAAAAGTCTGGTTGCGGGAACAATCGCAGCAGTTGGCATATGGGCAGTGGTATATTTCAAGGGAAAGAATGGAAAGAAGTTTCGCCAGGGGGAGGAATATGGTTCTGCCAGGTGGGGAAATGAAAAGGATATAGCACCTTTTATTGATCCGGTTTTGAGAATAATATTCTGCTGACACAAACGGAACGTCTGACCATGAACAGTAGACCAAAGAAACCGAAGTACGCCAGAAACAAGAATATTATAGTGATAGGTGGATCTGGTAGCGGTAAGACTCGATTTTATGTAAAACCGCAGCTTATGCAGATGCCGGACAATGTAAGTTTTGTGGTCACCGATCCAAAGGGAACGATTATCGTGGAATGTGGTAAAATGTTAGCAAGAGGGACACCGAAGAAAGATAAAAACGGAAAAATTTTGCGTGATAAAAATGGCAGGGTGGTAATGGCTCCTTACAAAATCAAGGTGCTGAATACCATCAATTTTTCCAAGAGTATGCATTATAATCCATTTCATTACATTCGTTCTGAAAAAGATATTCTGAAACTGGTAAATACAATCATGGTAAATACCAAGGGCGAGGGAGAAAAATCTTCCGAGGATTTCTGGACGAAAGCGGAACGTCTGCTGTATTGTGCTTTGATTGGTTATATCTATTATGAAGCACCAGAAGAAGAACAGAATTTCTCAACACTGCTGGAATTTATCAATGCCAGTGAAACCAGGGAAGAAGATGAAGAGTTTAAAAATGCTGTGGATCTGTTATTTGAGGAGTTGGAAAGGGACGAGCCGAACCACTTTGCAGTAAGGCAGTATAAAAAATACAAACTGGCTGCAGGAAAAACGGCAAAGTCGATTTTGATCAGCTGTGGTGCCAGACTTGCTCCGTTTGATATTGCGGAACTTAGGGAACTGACTTCTTATGATGAAATGGAACTGGATATGATTGGAGATCAGAGAACGGCACTGTTTATTGTAATTTCGGATACAGACGATACTTTTAACTTTGTGGTTGCTATGATGTACAGTCAGCTTTTCAATCTGTTATGCGACAGAGCCGATGATGTTCATCATGGAAGACTGCCTTATCATGTGAGAATCCTTTGTGACGAGTTCGCAAATATTGGTCAGATTCCGAAGTTTGACAAGCTGATTGCAACGATCCGAAGCAGGGAAATTTCTGCTTCCATTATACTCCAGTCCCAGTCGCAGCTCAAGACAATTTACAAGGATGCAGCCGAAACCATTACGGGAAATTGTGACACAATGTTGTTCCTGGGAGGTAAGGAAAGTACCACTCTGAAAGAAATTTCAGAAACACTGGGTAAGGAAACCATTGACTTATATAACACTTCTGATACAAGAGGACAGAGCAGATCTTACGGTTTGAACTATCAGAAAACAGGAAAAGAATTGATGAGTCGGGATGAACTGGCAGTCATGGACGGTAACAAGTGTATTTTACAGCTTCGTGGTGTCCGTCCGTTTTACAGTGATAAATTTGACATTACAAAACATAAACGGTATAAGCAGTTATCCGATTATGATAAAAAGAATGAGTTCCATGTGGAAGAATACATGAAACATCAGATGGAAGTCCGGTTAGATCCGGAAGAACAGTTTGACCTTTATATGTATGAAGGCAGTGAACTGGAAGAACAATCAAATAATGAAAATGAAGGCACAGGGCATGTAACGTAAAACATACATAGCTCTTTTTTTATGCCCTTTTGGGAGGTAGCGATATGCACAAGCATGAAAGACCGCCCATCAGGGCGGAACCCTCCGAGTAGTAACCAGTAAAAAATCACAATGAAAAACAGGAGTTACGAAAGGAGAACATAGATTATGGCGTTTTTTACATCAGCAATTAATATTTTACAGACACTCGTTGTCGCAATCGGAGCAGGACTTGCAGTTTGGGGAGTTATCAATCTTCTGGAAGGTTATGGTAATGATAATCCGGGTGCGAAGTCACAGGGAATCAAGCAGCTTATGGCAGGTGGAGGTGTCGTTTTAATCGGTACACAGCTTGTACCATTACTGGCGAATTTATTTTAGCGGGGCAGTAAGAAAGGAGAACACGCATGGATAAGATTTTTGAGTCCATAGAAGAATGGATGCGTAACCTCCTTACAGGCATGGTCAGCTCAAACCTGACGAACATGTTTACCGATGTAAATGAAAAAACCGGTGATATTGCAAGTCAGGTTGGGCAAACGCCCCAGGGATGGAATGGCAGTATATTTAGTCTGATTCAGAATCTGTCAGATTCTGTGATCGTGCCGATTGCCGGGATGATTATAACCTTTGTGCTGTGTTATGAGCTGATTTCCATGCTCACAGAGAAGAACAACATGCATGACATTGATACATGGATGTTCTTCAAATATTTTTTTAAAATGTGGGTTGCAGTCTGGTTCGTAAGTAATGCATTCACAATTACTATGGCAATTTTTGATGTGGGACAGAATGTAGTGAACCGGGCATCAGGAGTGATCAATCATCAGACAGCAATTAATATTGATTCGGTGGTCACTTCAATGGAAACGGCAATGGAATCAATGGAAGTAGGGGAACTGGTCATACTGGCACTGGAAACACTTCTGGCAAGCCTGTGTTTAAAGGTTATTTCCGTTTTTATAACGGTCATTCTTTATGGACGTATGATTGAGATTTACTTGTATTCGTCAATCGGTGCAATTCCGTTTGCAACAATGAGCAATCGGGAATGGGGACAGATTGGCAGCAATTACTTAAGAGGATTGTTCGCATTGGCATTCCAGGGATTTTTTATCATGGTGTGTGTGGGCATTTATTCCGTACTGGTTGCTAATATACAGGTATCAGATAACGTGCATACAGCATTGCTCAGTGTAATGGCTTATACGGTTGTACTTTGCTTCAGCCTTATGAAAACAGCCAATTTCTCAAAGAGTGTGTTTAACACACATTAAATATAAAAAAGGAGATGATAGAAAATGGCTTTTGTATCAGTACCAAAGATCTGACGAAAGTTAAAAATAAGATTATTCTGAACCTCACAAAACGTCAGCTTATCTGTCTTGGCATTGCAGCGGCAGTAGGGCTTCCATTTTATTTCCTGGCAAGAGGATTGATTGGTTCAAGTAATGCGGCAACCGGAATGTGTTTGTTGATGCTTCCGGCTTTTTTGTTTGCCATGTATGAGAAAGACGGACTTCCTTTAGAAAAAGTCCTGAAAAATATGATTACAGTAAAATTTATCCGTCCTCCGTTGCGAAAGTATGAGGTGGAAAATATGTATGAGAAAAGAAAAATTATAACAAAATCGAAGGGAGGTACAGTTCGTGGAAAGAAGAGAAAATGATAAATTGCTGCCAGAACATGCCAAAGATGCTTCTTATCCAGAGGACTGGTGGTTAGATGAAGCAGATTCTGCTGATGGTTTACCAGTGTTTGCCATGGATGAAGCAGAAGATTTTGTCAAGGACAGACAGCGTTTGAAGGGAGTACCTATGGTTACAGGGTATGAAGCACTGGAGCGACATCGGGGTATCCGCAGACCAAGACGTAAATTAAGCAGACGAGAGCAGCGAGCCTGGGAAAAAGCACAGAAGTATGAAGCAAAACTTCATAAGGCACACGAAAAAGAAGATAAAAAACGTGCAAAGCAGGAGGCAAAGCTGGCAGCTCGTGAAGAAAAAGCAGCAAAGAAACAGGCGAAAAAAGAGAATAAATATAAAAAGAAGACGAAACCAGCAGTGTCATCTTCTGTAAAATCCAATGGTAAAAAGGGAGCTGTAAAAAAAGTAAACAGGAATACGAGTGGTGGAAATAAAGAAAAGAAGATTACCGCACAACAGTCTATTCCATACAGAGAAATGGGAAAAGACGGTATCTGTCGTGTGGAAGATGGTTATTATTCCAAGACATCCGTTTTTATGATATTAACTATCAGTTAGCACAGAACGAAGATAAAAATGCGATTTTTGAAAACTGGTGTGATTTCCTGAACTATTTTGATAGTACGATTCATTTCCAGTTGTCCTTTATCAATCATCACAGCAATATGGCAGAATATGAAGATGTGATTCGCATTAAGAAGCAGAATGACAGTTTGATGATCTGCGTATGGAGTTTGCTCAGATGCTCAGAAACCAGTTGGCAAAGGGAAATAATGGTCTTGTCAGAACAAAGTATCTTACATTTGGAATCGAAGCAGACAATATCCGGGAAGCAAAACCGAAACTGGAGCGTATCGAAACGGATATTCTCAATAACTTTAAGGTATTAGGGGTGTCTGCTTATCCGTTGAATGGCGTGGAGCGTTTGCAGATTATGTATGAAACGTTCAACCAGGACAATAAGTTCCGTTTCGGTTCAGCTATGACGATGTGCTGTGTACCGGACTGAATACCAAGGACTATATCGCACCATCCAGTTTTGTGTTTAAGAACGGAAAAGATTTCAGATGGGAGATACTATCGGGGCAGTATCCTACCTGCAGATTTTGGCACCGGAGCTGACTGATAAAATGCTTGCGGAATTTCTGGAAATGGACTGCAATCTGCTTGTGAATCTTCACATCCAGTCCATCGACCAGATGAAAGCGATTAAGTTGGTAAAAGCAAAGGTTACAGATATTAACAGGATGAAAATTGAGGAGCAGAAAAAAGCAGTTCGTTCCGGATATGATATGGATATTATCCCGTCTGATTTGAATACTTACGGAGGGGAAGCAAAGAGGCTTCTGGAAGATTTGCAATCCAGGAATGAGAGAATGTTTCTTGTGACGGTGGTGTTTTTAAATACTGCAAAAAATAAACAGGAACTGGAAAATGTGGTATTTCAGACCGCAGGTATTGCACAGAAATATAATTGTGCATTAAAGAGGCTTGATTATCAGCAGGAACCGGGACTTATGAGCAGTCTGCCACTTGGAAAAAACTGGATTCCTATTAAAAGAGCATTAACGACAACTTCAACAGCGATTTTTGTTCCGTTCACGACACAGGAATTATTTATGGGTGGAGAATCCATTTACTACGGTCTGAATGCCTTGTCTAACAACCTGATTATGGCTGACAGGAAGAAACTGAAAAACCCGAATGGCTTGATCGTGGGTACTCCGGGAGCTGGTAAGTCCTTTGCGGCAAAACGTGAAATTACCAATGTTTTTATCGTGACAAAGGACGATATTATTATCTGTGATCCAGAAGGCGAGTATTTTCCCATAGTCCGGGCATTCAATGGACAGGTTGTTCGTATTTCGCCAACTAGTCATGATTATATCAATCCGATGGATATTAACACCAATTATGCGGATGATGACGATCCGTTATCTCTGAAATCAGATTTTATTCTTTCACTTTGTGACTGGTAGTAGGTGGGAAGAATGGCTTGGAGCCAGTAGAAAAGACGATTATTGACCGTTGTGTCCGCTTGGTATATCAGGACTATCTTGCAGATCCGGTTCCAGAGAAGATGCCGATACTGGAGGATTTATACAATCTGCTTCGCAAGCAGGAAGAACCAGAGGCACAGCGTCTGGCAACGGCACTGGAAATCTATGTTAATGGTTCTCTTAAAGTATTCAACCATCGCACGAATGTTGAGTTGAATAACCGTCTGGTATGTTTCGACATTAAAGACCTTGGTAAGCAACTTAAAAAACTTGGTATGCTGATTGTTCAGGATCAGGTCTGGAACAGGGTAACAGTCAATCGTGCTGCACATAAATCTACCAGATATTACATTGATGAGTTTCACTTGCTGCTGAAAGAAGAACAGACAGCAGCATATAGCGTGGAAATCTGGAAGAGGTTCCGTAAGTGGGGCGGTATTCCGACTGGTATCACACAGAATGTAAAAGACCTGCTTGCTTCAAGAGAAATCGAGAACATCTTTGAAAACTCTGATTTTATTCTGATGCTTAACCAGGCATCCGGGGACAGACAGATTCTTGCCAAACAGCTTAACATCTCTCCGCATCAGCTTTCCTATGTGACAAACAGTGGAGCAGGAGAAGGCTTGATTTTTTATGGAAATACAATTATTCCGTTTAAGGACAGATTTGATAATTCTCTTATGCTGTATGCGTTAATGTCATCGAAACCGGAAGATGTGGAAAAACGTGAAAAACTTGGCATCAAAGACAGGGACGATTAACAGGAGGAGTGGCAGAGTGAGGCGGTTTATAGCAGGAATATTGATGATTGTTTCGATTATTTTGCTTACTATCAGTATTTACTTTCTGATGGGAATGTTCATACAGGAAAGACAGGACAATCAGTTACAGCAAGAGTTGCAGGAACTTATGCAGGAGAAAGAGGACGAGCCGGGAGAAAATTCTTCCGGCGATTCTTTTATAGAAGTAGATGCTGGAATACTGGCATTGCATGAGGAAAATCCAGATTGTATTGGGTGGCTTACGATTGAGGGAACAAAGATAGACTACCCAGTTATGTACAGGCCCGGAGATAAGAATTATTATCTGCATCGGGATTTTAATGGGGACTACTCAGCAAATGGCTGTCTGTTTCTTGCTGAGGAATGTGTGCCGGGAGATTCAGACAACCTGATTATCTATGGGCATCATATGAACAGTGGGAAGATGTTTGCTGATCTTGAAAAATATAAAGACAAGGGATTTTATGAGGAGCATCCAACAATCCTGTTCCGTACCATATGGGGAAATGAACAGTATCAGATATTATCAGCATTTACAACACCGGTTTATACCGGAAATGACTTTAACTATTACAGTTTTATAAAAGCACAGAAAGGGGCAGATTATGAGTACTTTATTAGAGAAATTAAGCGAAAAGCAATCTATGAAACCGGAATCACAGCAGAATATGGGGACAAGCTGCTTACATTGTCCACATGCGAATATTCACAGCGGAATGGGCGTATGGTCGTGGTTGCAAAAAAAATTCAGCAAAATGAAAGCGAGAAAGAACCGGAAGAATTTGAATTTGGCTGCGAAGATCTGACGAAGGACTGGTTTGATGAGATAAGTGATATGGAAGAACCGGAAGAGAAAATTAAGTGCGATGAAAATGATTTTTTTGATAATGAGCAGGACAGTGTAGAGCCGGATTCTAAACCAGATAAAGCAAGAACAGGAGGTATTTGGGACTGGGACAGCGAAGACTACTGGGCTTATGGGGAATCTGAAAGGTCACTTTTAGAAATGGCGCATAAGGATATGCTTTGTATTGCTGGTCTGTTAGAAGTAATGGATTCATTGGCTCTGCTTGCAGATACGCAGGGGCGAGAGTTACAGAGTGGTCTTTCTGATGTTTCAGTGAAATTAAAGGATAAGGCGATTGCCATTGAAAACAGATGGAACACGTTTCTGAACAAAAATTATGAAATCAGGAGATGATGACCATGCAGGAGCATGAATATAAAGCAAGGGATAAAACTGTCCAGAAGATGAGCCGGGATGGACTTCGGGAAGAAAATCTTCGCAGTAAAAAGGAGAAGCGAATTACCGGACGTGAGGAAGATGAGAAGAAGACAGCCGGACACAGAGAACAGGAACTGGATTTTGGAAAGGTAAGAAAGTCTCATATTGTAGAAGAGCCAGTAGAGGAAGGAACAGAGGGAAAACACAGGTTACAGTCAAGACACGCTTTTCTGGAACAGGAAAAAATTGCGGAAGCGGATGAAATGGAAAACTCAGAAATGAGTGAGGATAAGGCAGACGGGGAGAAATCTCCGTCTGTTTCACGTTCCAGACTTCGTAAAGAAAGTATCCGGGGACATCCGGGACAGGATGCTGAACGTGATTCTGAAACACCGGAACCAGACAGGCAGAGCCGAAAGAAAAAGATGGTCACAGCCTATGCAGCAAAAGAGCAGAAACGCTACCATGAAAAGTCAGAAGTTGATGAAAAATCAATGGAAGATTTTCGGGAAGAGATCAAAGTCAAGACGAAAAGGGAACAGACACTAAAAGAACAGAAGAAATCAAAATCCCGTCTTTCCTTTGAAGATGAAGGCAAAGGTATGATTCCAGGCAGTGGTATGGCAAGAAAGGGTGCAACCGTTGTTTCTGAAACGGCATCTGCCTATGGTCAGAAAAAGATCAGAGAGGATACCGACGATAATGCGGCTCTTGATGCAGCAGAGCAAATGGAACTTGCGGGAGAAAGTCTTGCAAGAAAGTCAATTTACGTCCGGGAACGGTTAAAAGAGAACCGGCAGAGAAATAACCGGTTAAGGGAATCTGTGCTGGAAGAAATGGAAAAATCCCGCTTGCAGTTTGGAACTAGTGCTTCCAATGAGGCAAAAAAGGCGGTTCAGAAAGAAGCAGAGCAGAAAAAACAGTCTGCCTTAAAGAAATTACTGCAGAAAAAGCGTTACCAGAAACAGTATCAGGCTGCGAAACAGGGAAAGGCTGCGAAAGACGCAGTGTTTGTAAATGCACAGCGATTTACGGAGAAAGCCAAGGCAGCAGTCAAGGAGATTGTGGCGCAGAACCGGAATATCCTTCTGACGATAGGAGTTATGGTTCTGCTTTTTGCATTGATGGCAACGAGTCTGTCAAGTTGCGCTGCATTATTCCAGGGAGGTTCCAATGCCATTATTTCTACCAGTTATTCCAGTGAGGATGAAGATATTTATGCTGCGGAAAACGCTTATGTAGCATTGGAAAATGCACTGAATGAGCAGATCAATCAGATGAAGGCAAACCATTCCGACTATGATGAGTTCCAGTTCCAGATTGATGAGATTGGACACAACCCGTATCAGCTTATTTCTTACTTGACAGTCAAGTATGGCGGTTTTACCTATGCAGAGGTTGCAGATGAGATTCAGGAGATTTTTAAGGAACAGTATGGGTTGTATACGGACTCGACACGAGAAACTGTAACAGAAAAGAAAAAGGTCAGGTTGGGGAATCACTGGGACAGGTGGTTACCAGCGGATATTGTAACTGTTCAATCTGTTGCGGGCAGTGGAGTGGTGGTCCGACTGCAAGTGGCGCATATCCACAGGCTAATCATACGATTGCAGTAGATGCTTCCAATCCATTTGTGCCAATGGGAACCCATGTCATTATGAATGGAGTGGAATATGTAGTAGAAGATACGGGAGCATTTGCAAGATATGGTGTTCAGTTTGATGTATATTATGGCGATCATGCTTCTGCATCAGCACATGGGCATCAGACCTGGGAAGCATACATAGCAGACAGCAACGGAAGTCAGGAAGTGGAAGTAACAACGACAAGAGAAGTGAACCGTCTGGATGTAACACTCACGAACCATAATCTGGATGCAGTTTTAAGAAACCGTATGACGGATAAAGAGCAGGAGCAGTATGACGCTTACAACAAATACTATGGAAATCGTGATTATCTGTTTGACATTAACAGTATTCCGACAGGCGGGGCGGGCTTTGGATATGATATTCCGGCAGAAGCACTTTCTGATCCGCAGTTTGCCAAGATGATTCGGGAAGCAGAAAAATATCTGGGTTATCCGTATGTGTGGGGCGGTGCATCTCCATCTACCAGTTTTGATTGTTCCGGTTTCGTATGTTGGGTAATCAATAACTGCGGAAATGGCTGGAATGTAGGAAGAACAACGGCAGATGGCTTCGGTCTTATTGTTCCTATGTATCTCCATCTGATGCAAAGCCGGGAGATCTGATCTTTTTCCAGGGAACTTATGATACGCCGGGAGCGAGCCATGTTGGAATTTATGTAGGAAATAATATGATGATCCATTGTGGAAATCCGATTCAGTATACAAGTATTGCAAGTTCTTACTGGCAGCAGCATTTTATGGCATTTGGCAGGATTCATTAGAAGGGAGTAGACAAACATGAATATGCGATTGAAAAAGGTTCTGGATGATATTCAGAAAACAGAAGATAAGATTTTGGAGTTACAGGAATATGTAAAGAAACTGAAAATCCAGAAAAAGCAGATGGAGGATGCAGAAATCATCAAGGCGATCCGTTCCATGAAAATGGACAGCCGGGAGATGCTGACTTTTCTGGATGGGATTCAGAACGGAACAGTTACCATGCAGTTTGATGAGGAGGGCAATCTCTCTATGGACAGTTCCGAAACAGATGCAAAGAAAGAAGAGAGTCTGGAGAGAAATGTGGCAACCGGACAGGTAGAAGAAAGTGAGGATTTGGAAGATGAAGAATAAGGTAATGAAAAAAATTTTGATGGTCATGCTGTCAGCTACGATGCTGATTGGTTCTGCCAGTGTGACTGCTTTTGCACAGGCAAATGAAAATGCAGAACAGATCGAAGCAACAGAGCAGGTCATAGAAGAACAGCCTGCAGAGCAGCCTGCCACAGAAGGAACACCGTTTTCTACACCGGGAAACGGACAGCTTGTGGATGATAAGGAGAATGACAGTACCAAGCAGTTTCTGACTGTACAGACAAAGAATGGAAATACCTTTTATATGGTCATTGACCGTTCCGGTACTTCTGAAAATGTGTACATGATGTCACTTGTGGATGAAAATGACCTGGCAGAGTTCTTAGATGAAACCAAAGAAACGGAAAAGAAAGAGGAATCTGCGGTTGTCTTCCAGAAACGACTACAACACCAGAACCGGAAACTACAGCACAGCCGGAAACAGAGGCAAAGCAGGAATCTGGCATTAACAAGATGATTGGATGGATTGCTTTGGGAGCAGTTGCAACGCTGGCATTGGGTGGTCTTGGCATGTTCGCTTTTGGAAATTGAGAAAGAAAAAGAGGACGGCATTGTAGAGGAAGGTCTGGAATTTGCTGATGACAGTTATATCAATGAAGATGAAGAAAATAGCAGAGAATCAGCAGAAATAACAAAAACATCAATAA
>ENA-OQIG01000537-OQIG01000537.1-human-gut-metagenome-genome-assembly--contig:-NODE-537-length-21360-cov-1.697923_pt1 | contig 21360 bp, 23 predicted proteins | sample MGYA00242576_ERZ504741 | MGnify/ENA primary metagenome ERZ504741 (study PRJEB26092, sample SAMD00036436) | human gut metagenome | host: Homo sapiens | study: EMG produced TPA metagenomics assembly of... | reverse complement strand
CCAAGGAGAAAACGAATGGCCTATCAGGGAAACAGAGAAACGAGAACCGGATTGTTGACTTTTACGGATTGTGTCGCAATGAACTTCCATCGGGAATATAGTAATTAATGGTTGGCTCTATATAGATGCTGGTGTGAGGTGTAAAGTGGTATTGTACACCTGTACTCGCATTGATTGACCATTGCAAAGGTACATCTAATGACTGGTAACCCAAATTAATGGGGACACTATCTGTGACATGAGAAGTATGCAGAGTTCCTTTTATCGGGATTTCCATTTGTAAACCGGCTGTTGAGTAAAATGAGAATTGTTTATAATTCCCAAAACGGTAGGAAATACGGAGAGGAATACCTATGTAATGGAGCTTCTGGGTTTTCTGAATCCGATATTCCTTTCCTGTGGTGAACTCTGATTTTAAATAAATATATTGTAATCCGGTTTCTATACTCCAGTGGTTATTCAACTTTTTGTTCAATGCTAGTCCGATAGTGATGGGGCTATTATGGTGTTGATGTTCTATAATTCTTCCACTGTTGTTCTTGGCAATTGTCATTAGCGTAAGCGAGTCTCCTAAGGTTCCTTCCTGATTGCGGGTGTTTAAATAGTCATAATATTCTTCCCAAGTATTGACTTGCTGGGGGAGACCGCTTTCCAAACCGTCAGAGTGTGGTGTTGTCATCAACTTGTATAGGTTTTGTGCCAGTTGTGGTCCGACTGACCCTGCCAACATCATTTTCCATTTCCCTATTTTCTTTTTGGGGAGTGAAGTGAATTCTTGGCTTGAATATGAGAATGTAATAATTTTCTCTGCATGCTCCCATGTAAAAGATGGTTTGGCAACAGGCTGTTTCTCTACTGAGTCTTTTATTTCAGAAGTGGTAGATAATCCTGTTGCACTTGTGTCTAATGCTAACCGGGGGAGGTTTGCTAAAGTAGTATTAAAAGGGGGGTCTTCTTTGTAGTGAGAGATATGTCCGGAAGAGGTAATGCTCTCATTTTCTTCTTTCTTATCTAATTTCACTTTCCGAATGACATTGTTAGACCAATGATTATCTTTAGTCTCTTTTCTTTTCCAGTATAGATAGTCGTGTATCGTTGGGAAAAAAAATAAAATCACTAGTATAAGAATCAGCCTGTAATCAGAAATCATCTTTTTAAGTAAGACTTTTGCCCTGAATAATTGAGAAGAGGAGGAGTGGGGAGCTATATTCAACAGTTTACCTATTTCCTTGTGAGATAATCCTTCCAATACAGCTAACTTGAAGATTTTGCTGTATCCTTCTGGCAATTTCTCTACCATTTCTGTTATTTTATCATAAGGAATAGAATCAGATGATAGCGGATTATCAATAGGCTCCTCGTCTTCAGGGATATCAGATAAGGGAATTGCAGAGTTTGTACTCTTTTGGTTGAGATACCTTAATGAAATATTCTTCATAATTATTCCCATCCAGCTTTCCAGTTTTTCGGGGGTACGTAATGTCTCAATCGAAGTGAAAATGACAATGAATCCGTCGTGTAGGAGATCTTGTGCGATTTGTTTATCAGGTATATAATGAAGGCATATTCTCATCATCTTTTTCGAATAGGTTTTATAAAGTAGACTTAATGCCTGCTCATTCCCTTTTTTACATAAATCTACAAGTTCTTTTATATCCATGTGCGTGTATTATTTTAATATGATGAATAGAAACCGAAAAGACTGCATGCTTTTTCGGTTTTTAACATCTTGTTTTTTGCGGATATGAAGAAACTTTTTGTTGATAAATTGAACTTGAATCCATAAAACTTTGACGAACTTTCAATTATTATGCAATCTTTGTGCTCTATACATTTTTTATTTCCCGACAAACTGCTAACTTTATCATCATTATTATAATGACATGTGAATAGTCGGTTGTACCATTATTTAAATCTCGTTTATGGGTAAATACAAATTTATAGAAGAAAGAGTGGAAACAATGTCTTCGTCGGAGCTTAAGATATTCTTGAATATACTGAAGAGCAGATCTAAGGAATTGATGTCAACTCTGGAGTCAGTAAGGGGAATAAAAGATTTGGAGGCTGTTTGTAAATCAACTCAGAAACTAAACAATCGTGTTTCTGAGTTTGACGGAGGATCTTTTCTTATATTAGTGGTTGGACGTGAAATCGGGAAAATCTACTTTAGTAAATCTCATAGCACATGCTCACGTCAGCCCCACTCATTTCTTGGAGTGTACGGTGCGTCCGTCCATTATTTCAAAAGGACAGGAGGAATCCATTACCCGTATTTTTTCTGTTGCTGATAAAGCTAGAAAGGTAGAACAGTTTGATTCGGTCATTGATAGCCTGCGCGGATTTGAAAAACTGGAAAACATTTCCGAGATAAGCATTGAAAAGAAAGAATTGAATGATGCTAATCTGGAGGAGTGTGTTTCGTTAGCTTTGGAAGAAAGCGTGATAAATACAGATCATACGCTGGTGACATCCATAACAACTTCCGGTGGGGAGCTTTTGAAAGATAATATATTTCTGGTGGATATGCCCGGGCTGGATGGCGGGTATGTGAATTTGGATAATCCTATTTATGAAACGATCTCTCAAAGGGCAGATTTCGTGATATTTGTGCAAAGTTCAAATTCTGCTATATCGAAGGTTTCCAATCGTTTTCTGAAGTTGCTGCAGGAGAATAATCCGAAAGTTCCGGTTTGTCTTCTACATAATGTGTTTGAAGCGGCTTACTGGCATTCGGAAGAGGAGAAGCAGGCTGTAATTAAGGCACAGGTAGAATTTGCCGAGAATGAAATGGGCAGACGTAACTTCCAGTTGAAGGAGAATATATATAGTTTGAACTTGGGAAAAGTGGCGGATGCTGCCAGCTATGAGGGAATGGAGGATCTTCAGGAAGAAGCTGCGAAATTTCAGAGATTTGAGAAGGATTTGTATGGCAAGGTGATCTCCAATAGTACTGATATACGTCTGAGAAGCGTAATCGGAAGAACGCTGAATCAGTTGGAAAAACTGGATAATTTAGTCGGAGAATCAATTGGCCAACAGGAAGCAATCGATATAGAATATCAGGCTGCGGCAACTTCGTTTGACGAGTTACTCCGTCAGGCGAGTGAACTTAGTTACGATGGGAGCGATTTTAGAAAAATGGTGACAAGTCTATATGGATGATGATTTGAAAGAGTTTACTGAAATCGTTAGGGAGTATTATGATTCCGGATGCAATTCCGCATTTGCCGGTGGAGCGAAGGGGAAAGATGCGACACGCAGCCTTGTTACAAAGTTTATGACTGATTCGTCAGCGGCGATAAAAAGTAAGTTCCTTGATTCCCATGAACATAGCCTGGCCCGGCAGTATTTGCGGAAACTCTCTAACTTGAAAGATGATGTGGCTTTTATAGAGAAGATGAATACTTTTCTGAAGCAGAAAGGTTGTGCACCTTTTGACTCAGTGCCGCAAGTGACGGATTTTCCGGTGGTCGATTTTGATTTGCAGGGAGCTTTTGATGTGAAGAATATTAATAATCCGACTGTTCCGCATATCGGAATACCCAATCCGTTCGGGACTTATTCGACAATGGAAATTCAGAGTTTTCTGAGAAAAGCGATGGAATGTATCACCGAATCGGAATCATACGCATACCGGGAAAACCGGAATCAAAGGATATCTTCTAGGCTGACTGTCGGGAAGAGTATATATAAGGCGGCTAATGACCTTTATGATCAGTATGTGCCTGTACGCAAACAAAGTATCATTGATTTTTTGGAACAACAAAAAACAATGTATCTGAATGCGCTGGTGTCTGATAAAGAAGAATTTGACAGGAAGGATGCGTTGCTTCGGTCAATAAATGCACAAGTTCAGAGTTTTAAGGATTCAATAAGATAAGAATAAGCCAATGAAACGAAATTTATTAATTATCACACTCCTGTTTTTGGGCTCTTTTGTGATTTTATTGTTGGGTAACATCATTATTATTGGTGAGAAAATAGCCTCCTTATCGCAGGTTGCGTGGGCAGAGTATGCTTTTTACACCTTGATTCTGGTTGTATTTTATGCCGTCGTTATACGTCCGGTCGTTCGGGTGCATCGTGCTCCGCAGTTTCCGGCTTTGTCTATTGATGGGGAGTGGAATACTGCACAACTTGTTGCGTTTGGACATAAACTGGCGGATAACTGCAATTATATACCTAAAGATAAGTCCTGTCCCGAGTTAAGAAAACTGCATCAGCAGAGATTGCGTGAAGATTTGGAACGTTATGCAACGAGTAAGGAAGAACTGGTGCAAATCATAAGCGAAGAGCTGAAATTGCGCATTGAAGGGGGAGAACTGAAAGAAACGTCAGGTCCGCGTACAGAGGATATGCATTCGGTCCGTATCATCGGCATCAATCGTCGCGTTATCGAATGGGCTAAATCTGTTTTTATGATTACCGCCATTTCGCAGAACGGAAAGCTGGACACGGTGTCCGTGCTTTATATGAATTATAAAATGATAGAGGATGTGATTGTTGCTTCCGGCTTCCGACCTACAAGGCAACAGTTGTTCCGGCAGTATGTCAATATTCTGGTTACTTCATTAATGACTTTCGTCGCATCGGAGGTCTTTAGAGATATGGGTTCGGTTGCCCCCTTCGGCTCATTGGCAGACCAGTCTTCGGATGCAGCGTCCGATATCGACGTTTCCGATGCTGCCGCCGATGGTGCCGATGTGGATGTGGATTTGGACGACATAGGAGATACAGTTTCAGGAGATACCGGCTTTTTGAGCATTCTGTCTAACGTGAAAATTCCGGGAGTAGTCATCGGTTCGATATGCGATGGCATCGTGAATTCGCTGATGACTTTACGTATCGGTTACGTGACGCGTAACTATCTGATTGATGGAATGAATTCATTAAATGGAATCAAAGCTAAAAGAAAAGCAAAGCGTGCAGCTGTGAAAGAGGCTCTGAAGTCTTTGCCCAAGTTGTCGTGGTAGGTACTTCTTTCGTGGGAAAGGGAGCTATGAACATTATTCTGAATATTATTGGCGGGAAGAAAGTGAAGGAAACTAATGAAAATTGATTTTCTCTTTCAACCTGTCACCGCCTCCTGAAACTCTTTATTCATCAGTAATGTATGCTGGTGATAGGTCGCAGACCATCTGTCACTGATCTATCACCTGTCACCGTCGGCACACACATATATTTATTCTCTTTTTGCTTTAATTCGTACCACCCGATACACATTACCTCGTTTGGTATGCACAGAAGGCACCCGATTCTTTTGTAATATTCTTCCGAACTGAATAATATTGCAATCGGATACGCGAATCTTGCTATCATGTTGCACCTGCTCCAGAATTTCGATGGCAAGGAATTGTTCGCATTCTTCTCCTTCTGTAGCTGCCCGGAAATACTCATGGAATAATTGTTCTGCAATTGGCATCACCTGGAACTCCTGGTTACTTTCATTCATCACCTTCTCATCTTCCGGATCAAACCAATACCGTTCCCCCTTGTATAGATCATGCATCGCCTGTGCATAGAGCTGTTCGTAATCAATTGGGGAACAATCGATTGGTCCGGTCACATCGACAACAATATAACGGCGGCTACCGGAAGTGTCCGTCAGCAGGTCTTTGTGATTGCTCGTCCCAATGAAGGAGGCGTAACGACGCATCTCTTGCGTAGCCGTACCGTGTGGACGGCGGACATTGACAATCGGTTTCTGAAAAATATGTTTCAAAAAAGCCTGTTGATTCACTCTGTTCTGGTCAAATTCGTCCATATTGATCAGTGCGAACCGATTGAGGGATATCTCGGCATCCCGTTTGTTACTGAAATCAATGCGGTCCGTGTAATATGCCTGTAATTCGGGAGGAAGTAAACTCCGGCAAAAAGTAGACTTTCGGTAAGCCTGCGGACCTACGAGCAATGGTACAGTGCAATTCGCATATTTCCGGTCTGTCTGCGCCAATGTGCCACCATATTCAGAAACCAGCGATAGAACAAGTCCGCCCAATGTCGGTTGTTGCAGGGAACCCGGGCTGCTAGTTCGCGAATCCGGTCGTGCCCGTCCCAACGTACATCCAGTCCGAAGAGAAAATCTTCGATCGGATTGAAATCGGAATCCGGTCGGAGTCCAGATAACGGACCACATCCCTGTCCCAAAGACTGAGTCCTTCCAGCCTTGCGTTCATGGCGATACTGTTTCGAACACGGCTGCTCAGGGGGCGGAAGTAGAAACAAAACGTATTCCGTTCCCGATATTCCGTTACTGTCGTCATTGTATTGTAACGGAATTCGTATCTGCGTTGCATAAATTCTTCCGTTCGCAGCTCCAGTTCCTGTTCTGCCGACAGGGGAGATTTTTTGCCGAAGCCTTTGGCGATGGTGTATACACTCTGTACTGTCTGGCGGATCAGAAACTCTTTTTTCTGCCTATATAAATGAGCGATTGCACAACGGGCGGTTTCTTCTTCCGGTATGCCTGCCTGGAAGCAATTTTCGGCTAACTGAACCAATAAAGGCTTCAAGTCTTCATCGGATCGGGGATATATCCCCGGCTGAAGTTCGCTTAAAGATTGGCATGCCTTGTTTAAAGCCACTTCGAAGAGCGCAGACAATGTTTCAAGACTGTCATATCCCGGGATCAATCGCTTGAATGGCGATGTTTCCGCCTGTACGGCTTCTTGGTAGGTCGTTTCCGAGGGCATTTCCATTGGCTGGCGCATATACATAATGGTGGAGTCGGGATTGTAATAAAGTTCCGGGTCGTATGTTTGCCGGCAAAATTGCTCTAATGCCGGATTTTTCAATTCAATGGAATAGGAGAGTATAGGCTGGTATAAGCTGACAGCTTTTCTATAGGCATGCGCTTGAAAGATTTCCGCTTCTTCCCGGTTTTTGGGAAGTGATTTGTCCGGTCGTGTGAACCGTACCCATATTTTTACGGAATGTCCGCTGGAACCCATGAAAGCAAGATAAGTCTGCGAAAGCTCTTCCGCTTCCTGCTTCACCCGGTTCACTTCCATCAAGTTTGCCAGATGATTGACTTCTATTTGTATGATTCCGTTGTATGCGGTCATCTGTATGCCGTTGGCCGTTTTGCGAAAGCTGCAGCCGGGATGACTTTTGTCAATTTCTTGGCGTCGTCCAGCTTGGCGTCCGGTGATGCGTAACGTATGCTTGTCCGTAGATTGCTGATCGGTTGGGCTTTCGTTTCATGCTTCATCGCTTCTATTTGTAGGTTTATGTCCAACGTTCGCATGGTTGGTGTCCCTCCGTTGTCCCGCATCAAAGTAAGTTTCATAATGAATGTGTCTGTAAAATGATCTAATTATTGAATTTGTTATTGTTAATGTCTTTCTTCCGGAAGGCATGTAAAGGTACGCTTTATTATTCGGCTTCACAAATGTTTGTGTTGTACTTTTCTTAAAGTTTTTTATATATCGGTTGGTTCGTTGTCTATTATAGGTTTACGTGTTGTCTATTAATAGAAAAGTTCCTTTCTTCCTATTGCAAAGTTCCTTTCCTCTAATAGTAAGTTGTTTTTGTCCGCTTATAAACTACAAATGCAAGTTTTAATTATAGAAATGAAATCTTTGTTTTTATAAATGAAGCTTGCATTTATAAAAACAGAGATTGCGTTTATAGTTTTCAATAGGTGGAAAATAACTTATCTATTAGAGAAAAGTAAGTTTAGTTCTAATAGAGTAGAACTTATCTACTAATATCCTAGGTGATAAGTATTAATGTTTTGGATGACACAAGTGGTGATAGGTGATAGATGTGGTGATAGGTTCGGATAACTTGTCATCTTGTCTGCAAGTGCGATGAATAAATGGATGTGGAGCGGTGGGTGATAGGTGATAGAAAAAAACTTAATGTTTTTTATAATTTTATCTGAAATGATGGAGAAATGTTAATAGGAATGTTTGTCACGATATGACTTAACAGGATTACGGTATGATAGAAAGGAGTGAAGATAGCGAAGGAACAATTATGAACCTACCGGAGTCTATAGCTATGGAAGTTAAATTTTCCATAGATTGATGAAAAAAGAAAGCCTTATTTATCATAACATTACTGTACTAGGTAAAGATTCATTCTTGTATGGTTTGAAATACATATATTCAATGGCAATTATTTGAAGGGCAGGTCAATGAATCAAGACTTCATTCTATAAACTAATTTTGTTGATAGGGTATTTCGATTAGTGTTGGTGAAGATGAAATCGGAGATAGACAGCCGCTATAAAAAGTTCTTTAATTACGATAGGAAAAAAAACTCATAATAAGCATGTTTTTTGAAGTAATAATCCCCTTTTTTGACCGTTTAGGTACAATTGATACTTTTTGCGATTTTTTTTATTATATTAATTTGCTACATTTGGATGCTTGTTGAAGTGTAACAGACTGAAATATAGAGAAATATACGAATAATAAATAAGGAAGAGTCTATGCGAGTTATCAAGGTTGGGCGGAATCCCGTTAATGATGTTGTGGTAAGTGACCCGGGCGTATCATCACAGCACGCTGTCATCACCGTGTCGAGTTCTGGTATAGTATGTATTAAAGATCTTAATTCTAAAAATGGAACTTTTGTTAACAGCATGCGTATACAAAATCAGGTGCAATTGTCAAATGGTGACAAAGTGAAGTTGGGTAATACAAGCATTGATTGGAATAGAATAATACAGCAACCTGAGAAGACAGTGGTATCTGCTGGTAAGGGACAGGTGATTATTCCGCCTGATGTAAAAGATCGACGGAGTATCGGACGTTCTTCGGAGGCTCAAGTTCGGTTGAATTTTGATGATGTGTCGAGTGAACATGCTATATTATGCCAACGATCTAATGGGGACGTGTTAATCATTGACAACAATTCGACGAACGGTACTTATGTGAATGGAAACAGAATTTCGTCTCATGTCTTGGTGAAAGGAGATGTAGTGCTAATTTCTAAAAAGTATCCGTTGCAGTGGGAGAATATATTTGCTTTGACTCCTCCCAAAGGAGGGTACTTGTGGCAGTGGGGCAGTGCCTTTTTGATTTTGTTGGCAGTGAGTGTAGGTATCTGGTATTATTGGACACACCGGTCGTTGCTCCGGAAGAAATCTACGAAAAATACCAGAAATCGGTTGTGTTGATTTATCAAAAAACTGCTTATGTAGCGAGTGTTGGTGATAAGTTGTTGGGCGAATATATGGGAGATGATTCGTGGAATTATTTCTATTTGGACGATAAAGATGATGTGTGTCAAGGAGTAGGCGGATCGTCAGGGACAGGATTTTTCATTTCTACAGATGGTAAGATAATGACCAATAAACATGTTGTGTCGTTGCTGGACGGAGAAAAAGAAAAAGCGGAAAAAGTAAAGGAAACTATTCAAATGGCTATTGTGAAAAGGTATCCCAATAATGCAGGAGCATTAGCGTTGGCGCGTGCTGTTACAGTAAAATATAATATCTTTATACAGGAGTTGTCTTGAATGATACTCATGTGAGTTCGGTAAACGACTTTATCCATCGCTCAATTTGTAAAGTGAGTAATGATGATAAGATAGACATTGCAATTATACAGGTAAATACAAAGAAGACTCCAGATGGAGTAGTTAATATAGTTGATCTGAATGATATCGTTACGGATAAGGAGTTACAGTTAGGCAAGAAGTATATACTATAGGTTTCCCTCAATCTTTTATTTTGGGAGATACAGAGATCGGTTTGGAAGCGAATAATCAGAGCGGAGAGATTACTCAGCAAAGAGGCGAATATCAGTATGGGCATAATATTACGATACATCAGGGGGCAAGCGGTTCGCCAGTATTTAACGAAAGAGGAAAGTTTGCGGGCGTTATCGTTTCGGGATATTTAGGATTGTCGCAAGGCTACAATCAGGCTGTACAACCCAAACGAGCGGTGGAATTAATTAAATAATCATACTAAATATTATAATAACTATGGCAACAAAAAAATGTATAAACGGACATCAATATGATTCGAGTATTTATGGGGATAATTGTCCTTTTTGTCCTTCTTCCCATTCAACTAGAGTACTCGACGATGATACAACGACAGGTAAAACTCAAGTGCTAGGTGGAAATATGAACGCAGAAACGGATACAATAGACCTTGGGAAAAGTGGTCAAAATAATCCGGGAGGTGCTACTGTTATTCGTCACGTTAATCCTACGGGTGGAACAGGAATGGCTTCTGACAATCGTCGTTTGGTAGGCTTACTGGTTTCTTACGACCAGAATCCAATGGGCGAAGTATACAAAATCTATGAGGGGAGAAATGTGATAGGACGTGCTGCTACTTCAGATATTCCTATTCCAGGAGATAGCAATATGTCATCCCAGCATTTATTGATACTTTACAGAGAGGCTGAAGGTATTTTCTGGGCTGCTGATCAGAATTCATCAAATGGTACATATATTAATGGAACATTTGTAGGTGACCGTGTACAGTTGTATACGAATGATGTTATTGTTTTGGGAGCTACCAAATGATTTTCTTGGCTATTCCTCAATAAAAAGCAAATTAGGCAATGAAAGAAGAAAATATATATAACTATTGTCACATTGCAGGGCGTACCGACATTGGCTGCAAACGTCAGGCAAATGAAGACAGTATGGGCAACTTCGAAACGATCAATGGCCTTGCTGCTGTTGTATGTGACGGTATGGGAGGCACGTCGGAGGAGCTACGGCATCCCGCTTAGCTGTAGAAGCGATTCATGGTTTTCTTGACGGACAGTATTATGAAGATCCTCGTGAAGCCATTGGAGAAGCTATTGATGCTGCCAATAAGGCTATACTTCATCAGGCAATGATACAACCTGAGTTGCAGGGAATGGGGTCTACATGTGTATTGTTGTTGGTCCGTGACTCTAAAGTTTATATAGGTCATGTGGGAGATAGTCGTGTTTACCTAATACGTAACAGATGTATAAAACAACTAACCAAGGATCACTCTTATGTACAGATGTTGGTGGATATGGGACAACTGACTAATGAGCAGGCAGAACATCACCCACGGAAAAACGAAATAACAAATGCTTTAGCATTGCCAATATGAAACCGGCTACAGTACTGCCTGATGCGATTTTACCCGAAGCTGGAGATTGTTTTTTGCTTTGTTCGGATGGATTGAGCGGAATGATATCAGATAGGAGATAGAACGCATCGTCAGCAGACAATCTGAAATGGGGTCACAGGAACGTGTGGACTATTTAGTACAACGAGCAAGGGACAATGGGGGATTGGACAATATAACGGTAGAGATTGTAGAGTTTTCTATTACTCCTGGTTCGCCTTCTAAACCTCAAAGAAGAAAAAATAGGAATGATCATATTAACTGTCATTTTGCTGATATGTATTGGCGCCAGTGGAGGTTATTATTTTTGGAATAAGCATTTTAAGTCGGAATCTATTACTATATATAAATCCTTTATGCGAAGGGATACAATTATTATGTTGCCTGAAATTAAGTTCCAGAAAGGTGAAGATATTTTAGAAATAAATTATAAGCAAGGACATACGGAGATCCTTATGGGCAAAGAAAAAGAAAAGGTGATAGAAATAAACCGTGCTCTGTCAAGTGATTCATTAAAGTATGATGAGGATATTGATGTGGCATATGGTAACCGTCTTTTAGTGTTTCGACAAGAGTTTAAAAACGAACAATTGCGTTTTTCTTTGGCAGACTCTGTGAAGATATTCAAATTTGTTGTTCCTGTGGTAAAAGATATGACATTGACACAGCCGAAGCAAACTCATCAAGAATCTACTCCCTCTGTTGTAAATGATGTAAGTAATACCGCAAATGGTAGTATTGTTGCTATTGTGGCAGCTACTGGAAAAGTGGATTCTCTTACATATAGAGTTGATGCTCAGTTTGTTCCTAAAAGAAAAGCCTTTTCTTTTATTGAAGGTGAGAATGCGTGTTTTTTAGTTGAAGGACAATCACAGCCTTCAAAACTCAATCGTCATTTTCAGATAACTGACATAGAATATGATGCAACTTATTTCAAGAAAACAAAAAAGGAAACAGGATTTGATATCTCTTTTACAGAGAAAGAACCACCTAAAAAAATAGATATTGTAATAAAAGGAAAAGAGAAAGAAGGAGAGAACTCTACTGATGTATTACTTAATATAATTATTAGTCTTAATATTAATAAGGAAGGAAAATAGTTATGCCTGAATATGAATTGATAAAAGTAATAGGTCAAGGAGGCATGGGCAGCGTCTATGAAGGGAGAAGTGGCGATGGGAAACGTGTAGCAATAAAGATGATGAATAGTAAAGCTACTATGAACCCGGAGTTTAAAGAACTTTTCTATATTGAAGCTGCTGCATTGAAAAAGATGCGGCATCCTTCAGTGGTAGGCATTGTTGACAATCCTTTTTCGGATGAGCATGGAAATATGTACTTGCCTATGGAATATGTAGACGGAGAGACCATCGAACACCATGTGGAAATGGCAGGACCTTATACGGAATTTACTGCAAAGGACTTGATGGGGAAAATTCTGGATGCAATGGCTTATATACATAGGATGGGATGCATTCATCGTGATATTAAGCCTTCTAATATAATGGTACGTCCCGATGGTAGTATCTGCATTATAGATTTCGGGATTGCTAAAGATATGAAAACCAGCACAGGCAAAACAATCGGACGTATTATCGGGACCGACGGATATATGAGTCCGGAACAGGCTAAAGGAGATAGCATAGATTATCGCACAGACATTTATTCCTTAGGTTGTTTGTTACATTATATGCTCACTGGTTCTCATGCCATCAAAAAGCGGTCAAATGATTATGATACTATTTGCTCTATTTTGAATGATGAATTCCACGTGCAAAGACTTTTAATCCGCATTTATCTGATCAAACTCAAGAAGCGATATTGAAGGCTGTAGATAAAAATATGCTTCGTCGTTTTCAAACGGTGATGGAATTTAAATCAGGACTATTTAGAGAAACGGTGGTAGACCCGAATAGAGTAAAAGTTTCTGTTGGGCGGAGAGAGTGTGACATAACCATTCCTAGTGATTATATCAGCGGTCACCATCTGGAAATAGAATATAGGGAGGAAAGATGTACAGGTTCGATACATCGCTATCTCCTATTTACAGATAGTAGTACAAATGGCACCAGTGTAGATGGCAAATACTTACGTCATGGGAGCATTAAAATACCATTTTCTTTTGAGAATCCGTCCCCATTGCCGAATGTCTGGCTGGCAGGGAGAAGCGAATATCTTTTAGATTGGGACGAAGTCATACAGAAACTTCGGGATAAAGGAGGAAGAACTGTCATAATGGAAGAAGTGGTAGGAGATATCCTGCCTCCTACTCCTCCAACTCCATCTGTCAAGGAAGATAAACTTGGATAGGATATGGAATTTTGTCTGTGGTATGTCCAATTGTAGGATGGGTACTTTGGGCACAGTGGAAGAAAGAGACGCCTCGACGAGCAAGAGCGGCTGCTATATGTGGTTGGATAGGGTTTGTAGTCGGATTTATAATTAATATCTTAAGTAGTAATATGAAAACAATAACAATAGGAAGAAGTAGTCACTGTGATATTGTAATTGCAGATGAGAGAGTGAGCCGCGTCCATGCTGAAATTACTTTGGTTGATAATAAGTATGTATATAAAGATGTCAGTAAAAACGGGAGTAATATTGGTGGGCGTATTATTCTTAATGAAAAAGTCGTGATTGCTCCTGGTGCTACTGTGTTACTGTCCAACCATATACCTCTGCCATGGGCGCAAATTTATGCCTTGTTACCTATTAGAGCGCTCATCCTTATGAACAAGAAACTAAAGTCGGCTCAAATACCTTAATAGTCGAACATATTCCTGTATCTTCTTCACAGGAATATAGATCGTATAAAAAAGATGAATTGGAAATTGGCTGGGGAATATTAGCTTTTTTTATTCCGTTAGCAGGCTGGATTATGTATTTCTGTTGGAAAGGGGAAACTCCTCACCGAGCATCTCAAGCTGCGACTTGGGCTTGGGTAGGTTTTGGATTGGGAGTTTTTATTAACATTCTTTCGTTAACTTAAAAAAAGAATAAAATGATTGGTAAGGAGGTTCTTAATTATACCATTGTCTCTTTGATAGGAAAAGGAGGGATGGGTAGTGTGTATTTAGCAGAACACAAATACATTAAACAACAAAAGGTAGCCATCAAGGTGATCAATAGTGACATGGTTAATGATTTTACCCGTCAACGTCTGAAAGAAGAAGCGGAACATTTGGCAAGTCTTAATCATCAGAACATTGTTCGTTTCCATGATTACCATATTGACGAATTGGGTAGTATCTACCTGATTATGGAATATGCTGATGGCATTAGTCTGGACAAATATATACAGACCGTTTCTGGTTTGATCGTGGAAGATAAGATTTGTCCGTTATTCGAGCCTATATTAGATGCAGTGGAATATGCTCATGAACATAATATTATCCATCGGGATATAAAGCCTGCGAATATTATTATAACCAAAGAAGGCATTCCCAAAATTTTGGATTTTGGTATTGCTACTATTATCAATCGGGAATCTGTGGAGAAGGATGATATGGTGATGGGAACACCTTCCTATATGAGTCCGGAGCAGGTGAGAGGTGATCATTTAGATTCTAGATCGGATATATATTCGCTTGGCGTAATGTTGCATCAAATGCTGACGGGGAATGCTCCTTATGATACCACCACACTTACTGAATATGATATTAATAAGAAAGTAGTTGAAGAGCCATTACCACGGATGCGGACCTATTATAAATATGTATCGGATAAAGTACAGAAGATTGTAGATAAAGCTACTGCTAAGGAACCGGGAGAACGCTATCAGACATGTGACGATTTTAAAAAGGCATTGCATCGGGTCATTTATCCTCCTAAGATTCCCAAATGGGTATGGACGAGTGTGGCTGCTATTGTCTTGCTGATGATAGGAGGTGGAGTTTATTTTTGGGATTATAATCGTACGAAGTGTATTATTATAAAGATTATGTCGAACAATGGGGAGTTCCTCAGGGAATCGGAGAATTGAGTAGCAGGGAGATGAGTCATGTGAACAGGCTGTATCGTTTTGAATATAAAAAACATAAACTACAGCGTATGTCTCATGTGAACAGCAAGGAGAATATTATCGAGGATGGTGAATCGGAGCGTAATGAAAGACCGCTTGATATGTTATTGTATTATACGGATAAGGGGAATATAAGCCGTGCGAAAGTGTTGGATAGAAGTGGGAAAGTATTGTATGTGAAGTCATATAATGATAAATTGAATACTGTAATATTTCAATATGATGATGAATATGGAACGGAAAAGACTTTGGGAGCTCAAACTATAGGATATGTGCGTGCATTGGAGGATAATGGAGTTGAAAAAGGAAAAATATCCAGATGGTTGCTTGAGTATGATGAAAATGGATATGTGTCAACAATTCGCTATGCAGGTTTCCAAAATGTATTAGTTGGTGATGCGCATAATATTTATGGGCGTAAATATGTGCGTGATGAGAAAGGTCGTGTTTTGAGCGAACACTATTTGTCATTTGATGGTACTCCGAAAGCTACAAAATGGGGATTAGGGATGAAGAAATTTTATTATGATGAGAACGATAATTGGGTAAAAGCAGAGTATTTGACTGTAGATGGTAAACCTGCTTATGATGACGCTGATGGTATTGGTGTGTATGTGATGGAGTATGATAAATACGGAAATGTGGTATATGCCTTCATCAAGATGCTGACGGGAAATTGATGTTGCCTAAAAAGAATGGAGTTGCTGGGATTAAATATATATACGATCAGCATGGATTCCCTATCGAAGCTTCTTATCTGGATATAGATAGAAAGGCATGTTTTATACCTAATGACGGATTTTCAAAGGTCGTTCGTAAATTTGATGATAATGGCTATATTATAAATCAAACTTTTTATGATGTTGATGGAAATCAATGTTTGTCTAATGACGGAAACTCATCTGCTAAATATATCAATGATAATAGAGGAAATGTTCAGGAAATGTGGTTTTATGGACTTGATGGAAAACTAAATGAAATAAACGAAGGTTATGCCGGAGTAAAGCTCAACTATGATTCAATTGGTAATATAATAGAGTATGTCACATATGGTATAGACCAAAAGCCTTGTTTGAAATCGGATGGAACGGCTGGGTATAAGGCTGAGTATAATGACATGAATCTGATCACTAAGTTAGTAAACATAGGAGTTGATTTATCGCCATGTAAAGATAATAATGGAATTGTTATTGCAGCAAGAGATTATGATAAAAGAGGAAATCAAATCAAAGTTTCTTTTTATGATGCTGGAGGAAAGACTTTAGTTTTGAGTAATGAAAATATTGCAGGGTGGAATTCTGTATATGATGATAATGGGAATGAAACAGAACGTAGTTTCTTTGATGATAAAAACAATCTTACCGTATGTGCTGGAAGTTGTGCAAAATGGATATCAAAGTTTGACGAACAAGGTAATGAGACCAACTTGCGTTATTATAATTTAAGTGGAAAGTTGATGATGGTAAATGGTTCTGCTGGAGCTAATTATAAACGAGATAAACGAGGTAATATACTGGAGAAAATAGAAATTGGTACTGATGAACAGTTGGCTTCGGGAAAACTAATAGCAAGATATAAATATGATAAATTTGATAATCAAATAGAGTTCTCCGTTTATGACAGAAACAATAAACCAGCGTTAAATTCTTTAGATTATCATAAATATGTCTGTATCTATAATAGTAGAAATCAGCGGATTGAAATTGAGTACTATGGAAAAGATGGGGAGCTGACTTCCTATAATAATGATAAATATGCGATCCAAAAGGATGAATATGATGAACGAGGTTATATTGTTCGTACTTCTTATTATGGAAAAGATAAACAATTAGTGGTTTCAAACGAAGGCTGGGCAAGTTCTACTCGTGAGTATGATGTTTTAGGTAATGTCTTAAAGCAGTCTTTCTTCGGTATAGATGGGAAGCCTACTGATCCGAAAGTGATGGTACCAGAAGGTCTGTGTAGATATGACAGATGGGGAAATAGGATATATTTGGCCGCTGGAGATGGGAAGGGACATTTAATTATTAATCCGAAAACAGGTTGGAGTATCCAGAAAAGCGAATATAATTCTCGTGGAAAATTATTATCGGAAGCTTATTTTGATGAGAATGAGAAGCCTTTGATAAGCCGTATGGATGGATACCACAAAGCTGTTATCAGTTATACTTCTTCAGGTAATGAGAAGGAAAAATGTTATTATGATATAATGAATAAACCTATGCTTTGTCATGATGGTTACTTCAAAGAAGTGTATGAGTATAATGATAATCAACAGGCTATTAGCCTATCCTATTTGGGAGTAAATGGCAAGTCTATTGATTGTAAGGATGGCTATAGCAAAATCGAATTGACTTATAATAAAGATGGTGAGATGGAATCTCGGAAATACACGAATGCATCTGGACGGATTCTGCTGACACAAAAATGGAACGGAAAAGAGTGGGTAAATTCATCACCCGAACCAATTTCCCGAAATTGGCAGCAAGATGTACGTAAATTTAATGCAGAACTTCCTATTGATTTTGGAGAGAATACTAAACATTTAGTTGCATCGTCATTTTTAGTTACTGGTAGCAATTCGTGCGAGCTCAGTTTTAAAACTCCGAAATCAAAATATGAAATGACGGAAGCGGAAGTAAATGAGTATTTTGCTAGTATAAAATTGGTCGTTACTAAGATAAAATCAGAAAGTTTGCCCTCTAGTGTGGTCATAACGGGAATACTGTTTGATAGTAAGGGAAGGCAATTGCGTTCTATAAGGAAGTAATTTGTTTTTATAATAACTTGTGTAATTTTTAATATGTATGAAAAAGATAATATTGTTGCTCGTTGCTTTATTAAGCTTAAGCATGGATTCTTTAGCACAGGAGTTTACTGAAATTCAAAAGAAGTTGCGCTCAGACATTATGCTATTTTTGAAGGAAGAAGGGTATATGCCGGAATTGAATACTAACGGTAATATTCAATTCAAAAAAGAAGGTGACAAGTATTTCATATCGATTGATAAAAGGGATACTTCTCCCATGTATTTAACTGTGGGTTATCTTATATTTATAATGACACATATTCTGTCGATAAAGTGTCCAAAGCATTGAAAGAACTAAATGCATATAAAGCTGTAAAGGTGGTTTGTTTTGAAGATAGCTATGCCTACCATGCTGAAATGTATTTGGTTAATGCAGAACATTTCAAATACACTTTTTATAAATTAATGGATCAGCTCAGTACGCTTAAAAAGGAATTGGCGGATTATTGTTCTTCTTCATCAGGAGTAGTGCGAAGTTCGTCCGGCACGTCGGAATCGCTTTTACCTATATATGGGATTGATTTTAATACAACTGAATCGGCTGTGAAAGCAATGAATTATACAGAAAAGAAAAAAGAGGACGATGGCAGTTGTCGGTATGTAATTAATTCATGTTGGGTATATACTAAAGATGGGAAGGTTCGAAAAATAATAATAGGTAGCTATCATCAACTGCCACCTAATTTTCAGCAGTTAGGATTTGATAGAAGTAGATCATACAATCAGTGGGTTGAATTTCTTAAAAGTATAGGATTTCAAATTGTGCAACAATACGATGCTCCTACAATAGAAAAGGGAAAAGGAACCTATAAGAATTATTTTAAAGCGGATTTTCGAGCAAAGAATCCGGATAGTGATTATACTGTTTATTTTAATTTTAGCGGATTTGATGTTCCTAATGCGGACACACCAATGACTAGGCCTTTTATGTCAATTGAACCGATATGATAATAACTTTGATGATCATGATTGTCTTTTTATGTTAGTTAGTGCTGGTAAGTAGTTTGCTTGTTTATAAAATGTAGAGAAATAATTTTATAATTTTGGTGTGTTTGAAATGAAATAATTATGAAAATAGGAAATATCGCAGCCCGTCGAACAGTAATAATTATAATCTTTTTATTATGTTCGGTTGATCTGACTTTAGGAGGAGAATTGACTCCTAAACAGAATGTTTTTCAGAATGAATTGATTAATTTCTTGAAAGAAGAAGGATTCTTTTCCAATCAAAAGGATGGATCAAATGTCATTTATTTTAAAAAAGAAGGAGTGCTGCACTGGATTACTATTTCAGATGAGGAACCGTTTTTTATAACATTTAGTCGACGTGGATTTTCTTTAGTGGGACCAGATGCTTATAAAAAGGAATTAATGTTGGAAATTTGTAATGAAATTAATGCAACTCATAAATGTGTAAAAATGTATTGTGAAGAAAATACTGCTGTTCTTCAAATAGAACAATATGTGTCTAGCATGAAGGAATATATGCAAGTATTTTATTCAAATCTAAAAGCTTTAGAATCAGCCAATGATGTTTTTGAGAAGCTTTATGATGATAAAAAGCCTGTGGTCATGTCAGTATCTCAGCCGGTTGTAAGTACGATACGAAAGAATTTTGATAGTGTGTTTTTTCCCGTTTTGGGTGTGTATTTGGGACAACGACGATTGAGTTGCGGAATTAAGGACAAAATCCAATAGATGAACAAGGGATTACATATAATATTGAAGGAGTAATCTTTAAGGATACTGATGGAGATGCTATTATTGATTATATGTATATTACGAGGTCTACTATTATGCCACAACAATGGATAAAAGCTTTTAAATTTGAATGGGAGTTACCTTATAATTCGTGGTTAATTGCGATTAAAAAGAGCTGATTTAAAGCCAAATGTTTTAGAAAAACCTAAAATTATAGGGTTTGAAGGACGTAAAGTGCTGAAAGCAAAGATAAAGGCAATTTCTAATAACAATTCTTTGGAGTTACATTTGATTTTGATAAGGGGAATCCGTAAGGGAAATAAATCGGTTTCAATTTTTAGAGATAATTCTTTATATAGTATTTCTGTAAAGACCAAATAGTTAAGACTGAAAATGTCTTATTTTATTGAGAAACTTTATATTATAATTTGGAAGTAAAATATGTATATGAAAATGAAACTTGAATTCATGCTATTGGCGGGGGTATTATTTTTAATCTCATGCCAAAACTTGCATAATTATGAATGTGATTATTTTAGTATTAGAATTCCTGATTCTTGGAAATTTGAGATAGAACAACTTCCAGTCAGTTCCTCAAGGACAGCTTATATCATTATCACATTCCAATAGGGAGGACATAATAGATGTGATGGCAATGGTTATGTGCATGAATCAACAAATAAATCCTACTTTACTATTGGATCAACAAGTTATTAAAGCAAAAATTCCCCTTTTTAATAAAGCTTTGTTCAAAAATGGAATTGAAGAATCTTCTTTTATAGGCAGAGAAGTCATGAAGGTCTCATTCGAAAACGATCTATATGGCAGATGTTACGAGGGTAATGCGTATGCTTTTTGTGAAAATAATGTTACGTTTTTATTTATTGAACTATGGTTAAAAGGAAATAGTTCTGAGTTTCTTTCAATGTGGAATACATTAGAAATAAAAACATGTGACCATATAGAAAAAGAATATACAAACATTAGAGAAGAGGCTAGTCAATACCTTAGTTCGATTAAGGATCTTGTCAAAGGTGATAAAGTTGATGATAACCTCTATGCGCAAGACATTATTTTAGCTGATAATGAGAATCGTCTGATTTACTCTTATAAGATTTCGAATGTGAGAAGAAGTGATTTTAAAGAAGAAGAACTTAGCAAAATGCGAGAAGTAGGAAAGAATCCACTATTGAAAACATAAAAGCATATAGGAATAATGTAGAATTCATAACTAAGTGTATGGATCCTAATTTTAGCTTCCAATATATTTATTATGATATTGATGGACAATTTCTCTATGATTTTGTATTATTACCTAAGGATTATGATTAATACTTTTTTATGGAAACATTTAGCCCCAAAGACAAAGTAGTTGATATTATTAAAGAATATCCTACAACAAGAATTTTATTTGATGAGGTAAGTCATTTTGATGACACAGCTTCAGTAGAAGATTTTTGCTTTAAAAACTCTATTGATATTTTTTCCTTTTGGAATAAATTGTCAAAAGAAATGAGGATACAAACGGAAGATAAACTACGGCTTGATTCTATTGCTGAGCAACAAATGAGAGAGGAGAAAATATTGGCTGATAGAGATCTGGAAAGATATAAGCGGACACATAGGAATCTTTTCTGTGAAGAAACAAAATATATGCCTAAAGAGGGCGTAATCTGAACTCTGTCCCCAAACAATTATCTTTGTATTATGGATAGAAACAGTGAAGAGTATCAGCAGATGCGTGACAAAGCG
>ENA-OQIG01000536-OQIG01000536.1-human-gut-metagenome-genome-assembly--contig:-NODE-536-length-21370-cov-2.148378_pt1 | contig 21370 bp, 21 predicted proteins | sample MGYA00242576_ERZ504741 | MGnify/ENA primary metagenome ERZ504741 (study PRJEB26092, sample SAMD00036436) | human gut metagenome | host: Homo sapiens | study: EMG produced TPA metagenomics assembly of... | reverse complement strand
TTCGCTGCGTAAGAAAGTGATTCAGGTGTGAGCAGCCCTCCTTTTGCGTAGCAACTTTCAATGAGGGCTGCGAATGTTACAGTTCGCAGGTATCTGTGAACTGTAACGATATAATAAACGAGAGTATAAGACGGAAAAATCACAAGCTAACATGTGAAACGAGGGGACAAAAAGATGGAAAAAATAATTGCAGGTCTGGTGCAGATGGATTCCGGGCCGGATATGAATGAAAATATGCGTATGGCCGAGCAGTATGTGCGGGAGGCGGCGGAACAGGGAGCGAAGCTGATTCTTTTCCCGGAGACCGCAGAATACACGGGAGCAGACATGCCGGGCCACGCAAGTGCAGTGCCGGGCTACGTCAGCCGCCGGTTTTCCAGCCTTGCCAAACGGTACGGTGTCTATCTGCACTGCGGCAGCATGACGGTACGGCGCCATCCGGGGCGTCCGTCCAACACGTCGTTTCTGTTCGGACCAGATGGAGAAACGATTGCAGAATACAGCAAAATACATATGTTTGATGTAAATATTCCGGGCAGTGTCTCCTACGAAGAATCACACGAGATCTGCCCGGGAAATGAAATTGTTCTTGCGGACACGGCGCTTGGCCTGTTCGGCATGAGCATCTGCTACGATATCCGCTTTCCGGAACAGTACCGGCTGATGGCATCCTCCGGAGCAGATGCATTTCTGATAGCGGCGGATTTTACGAAAGCAACGGGAGAGCGCCACTGGGAAGCACTGCTGCGCACGCGCGCCATTGAAAACGGATGCTACGTGCTCGCCGCCAACCAGTGCGGCCAGAAAGCGCGGTTTGAGGCGTACGGCCATTCCATGATCATTGCGCCGGACGGCGAAATTCTTGCGGAGGCAGATGATACCCCGCAGGTACTCATCGCAGAGCTGGATCCGGAAGTGCTGGAGCGGACAAGAAATGAAATCCCGTCTCTGGAAAACAGGAGAGACGATCTTTACCGTGTAAGCTCGGGAAACGTACGGATTTATGAAGAATAAAAATGCAGGGAGGAAATAAGAAGATGGATCAGTTTATACAGTATACCCCGACGGAAGTCGTGTTCGGAAAAGAGACCGAAAACCAGGCAGGCGCTGAGGTAAAGAAATGGGGCGGCACAAAGGTGCTCGTCGTTTACGGAGGCGGAAGTGCAAAACGGAGCGGTCTTCTGGACCGAGTGGAAGCATCTCTTGCAAAAGAGGGCCTTGCCTTTGAAGAGCTTGGCGGCGTAAAACCAAACCCGAGACTTGCCCTTGCCGAGGAGGGTGTGAAAAAAGCAGTGGAAATGCAGGCAGACTTTATTCTTGCCGTCGGCGGCGGAAGCTCGATTGACACCGCAAAAGCCGTTGCGCATGGAGCTGCAAATCCGGCGGAGGCACTCTGGGATATCTGGACGAAAAAAGTACCGCTGACAAAATCTCTCCCGGTAGGAGCGGTTCTGACGATACCGGCAGCCGGAAGCGAGATGAGCGATTCAGCCGTTCTGACAAACGAGGCAATCGGCAAAAAGGCCGGCATCAACACGCCGTTCAACCGCTGCAAATTTGCCATCATGAATCCGGAGCTGGCAGCAACCCTGCCGAAATACCAGATTGCCTGCGGAGTAACCGACATCATGATGCACACGATGGAGCGCTATTTCATTCCGGAGAGCCAGTGCGAGATGACGGACGAGATTGCAGAGGGACTCCTCCGTACCGTAATCAAAAACGGACCGAAGGTTCTGGAAAACCCATCCGATTACAATGCGATGGCGGAAATCATGTGGTGCGGAAGCCTGTCACACAATGGACTGACGGAGTGCGGACGCGGCAAAGATTTTTCGGTACATAAATTCGGCCATGCGTTAAGTGCAAAATATGATGTAGCACACGGCGCATCCCTGGCGGCAGTCTGGGGTGCCTGGGCGAAATACCAGTACGATGAGGAGACGGTTCTCTGGCGGTTTGCACGGTTTGCAGAAAAAGTCTGGGGCATCACAGAGGGAAGCGATCACAAACGGGCAACGGAAGGCATTGAGCGCACAGTAGCGTTCTTCCATTCGCTCGGCATGCGACCTCCCTGCATGAGCTTGATATTCTGAACCCGTCGGATGAGGATCTGCGTGCCCTTTCCATGGATGCAACACAGCAGGACACCGTAAAACTGTCCCGCATCCGCAAGCTGGGCGCACAGGAAGTATATGAGATTTACCAGATGGCGCGATAAAAGGAGGAAAAACAGATGGCAAAAAAGAAAATCGCAGCACTGCTGATCGCAGCGGCCGTTGCGGCAGGAGGCTGGGCGCTTCCGGCAAGGGTAAGCGCAGCAGAAAATGACGGCACGGCCGTAACCTGGCAGCAGGATGAGACGGAAAGTTCCGAGCAGAATTCGGATGAGGAAGCGGCAGCGCAGGAGCAGAGCGGTACTTCGGAAAACGAGACGCCGGCTGTTACGATTCCAGGTGAGGACAACGAACAGGAGCCGGAAGAGAAACTTCCTGCCGGCTGGGTGAAACAGGAGGACGGAAGCTGGAAATACAGAAAAGAGGACGGCACGATGGCCGCCAGCGAGTGGATCACCCATCTGAACCGGAGATATTATCTGAATGCAGACGAAATCATGTGCACGGGTCTTTCGATGGTCAACGGAAAGCTCTATTATTTTGAGAGCTGGGGCGGAGCCGGATTCCAGGGCTGGAAAAAAGTCGGCGGGGCATGGTACTATCTGAACGAGGACGGAAGCGTCAAAACGAATGAATGGTTCGTTCACGACAAGAGAACATACCATGTAGATGAAAACGGTGTGATGAGCACCGGACTGCAGAAGATTGACGGAACGCTCTACTACTTCGAGAGCTGGGGCGGAGCCGGATTCCAGGGCTGGAAAAAGTCGGCGGAACATGGTACTATCTGAATGAGGACGGAAGCCTCAGAACGAATCAGTGGTTTGTGCATGATAAAAGAACGTACCATGTAGACGCAGACGGTGTGATGAGTACCGGCTGGCAGACGATTGACGGCGTTGATTATTACTTTGAAAGCTGGGGCGGCATGCGCGTGAACGCCTGGGCGGCCAAGGGCAGTGACTGGTATTACATGGACAGCAACGGAACCCCAAAAGGGGAAGGCTGGCTGCTGTATGACAAGAACTGGTATTATCTGAGGCAGGACGGCAAAATGATGCACAGTGAATGGCTGTGGTATGATAATAACTGGTATTACCTGCAGAGCTGGGGCGGCATGTATAAGAGCCAATGGGTAACGATCAAAGGCGCAACGTATTACTTCCGGAGCTGGGGCGGTATTTACAAGAACGGCTGGCAGGAAGTGGACGGAAAAACGTATTACTTCCGAAGCTGGGGCGGCATCTATAAGGATACCTACATCGACGGCTATTACGTTGATAAAAACGGTGTCCGCCGGAACAGCAAAAATATCTGCGTGGCAATCGACGCAGGACACCAGAGAAGAGGAAACAGCGAGAAAGAGCCGATCGGACCGGGATCATCGACCTATAAGGCGAAGGTTGCTTCCGGAACATGCGGTGTGGCAACCGGCATCAATGAGTATGAGCTGAACCTTGCGGTATCTTTAAAGGTACGCGATATCCTTGAGGAGCGCGGCTACGATGTTTACATGATCCGCGAGACGCACGACGTCAATATCAGCAACTCCGAGCGTGCAAAACTTGCCGTGCAGAACGGAGCAGACATTCTCGTGCGTGTACACGCGAACGGAGATTCGAACCAGTCGGTTTACGGAGCACTCACGATGGCACCGAGCAGCAGAAATACGTATCTTTCCGGTGATGTGGTCAGCAAGAGCCAGAAGCTCTCCCAGAAGATGATCGCAGCATTCTGCAAAGACACCGGTGCGAAGAACCGCGATGTGATTTACACCGATTCCATGAGCGGCATCAACTGGAGTACCATTCCGGTCACGATCATTGAGCTTGGCTTCATGAGCAATCCTTCCGAGGACCGTTTGATGGCAACCGAGGATTACCGAAACAAGATGGCACAGGGAATTGCGGACGGAATCGACGCATATTACGAATAATCAAAATTGGTCCACTGGACCAATTATTGATATGCCTGGCAACAAAGGGACCTGCCTGAAATGGGCGGGTCCTTTTTGTATGCAAAAAAAGAAAGCGGAGCGAGTCCGCTTTCTTTGGGAATCCATAGGATCAGATCTTATTTGTTGTTGTTTTTCTCCAGCTCCTGCATTTTCATCGCACGAACCTTCAGCGGCAGACCGAACAGTGTGATGAATCCGTCTGCATCGTGGTGATCGTAGAGATCGCCGGTGGTGAAGGAAGCAAGAGACTCATTGTACAGGCTGTACGGAGAAGACTCGCCGGCTTTGATGATGTTGCCTTTGAACAGTTTGAATTTTACTTCGCCTGTTACATATTTCTGGGTGACATCAACGAATGCCTGGATTGCCTCGCGCAGAGGAGTGTACCATTTTCCTTCGTAAACAACCTCAGCAAGCAGGTTTCCGAGATCTTTCTTTGTTTTCAGGGTCTCACGGTCGAGAATCAGCTCCTCTAACTGCTCATGTGCAGCCATCAGGATGGTTCCGCCAGGAGTCTCATAAACACCGCGGGATTTCATGCCGACAACACGGTTCTCAACGATATCAACAATACCGATGCCGTGTTTTCCGCCCAGCTTGTTCAGCTCGGTGATGATTTCAGAAACTTTCATTTCTTTTCCGTTTAAGGTCTTCGGAACGCCGGCCTCAAAGGTCATGGTTACGTACTCGCCTTCGTCCGGAGCTTTTTCCGGAGGAGTGGTCAGTACGAGAAGATCGTCGTAGTTCGGCTCGTTGGACGGATCCTCAAGCTCAAGTCCCTCATGGCTGATGTGCCACAGGTTACGATCACGGCTGTAGCTGTGGTTTGCATCAAACGGAAGGTCGATGCCGTGTGCTTTACAGTAAGCCAGCTCGTCTTCACGGGACTGCATGGTCCATACATCGGTCATTCTCCAAGGAGCGATTACTTTGATATCCGGAGCAAGGGCTTTGATGCCGAGCTCGAAACGGATCTGGTCATTTCCTTTACCGGTAGCGCCGTGGCAGATGGCAACAGCACCTTCTTTTCTTGCGATCTCAACGAGTTTCTTTGCGATAACCGGACGTGCCATGGAAGTACCGAGCAGGTATTTGTTCTCATAAACAGCGCCTGCTTTTACGCACGGCATGATGAAGTCTTCACTGAACTCGTCGATAACGTTTTCGATATATAATTTGGAAGCGCCGGAAGTTTTGCTCTCTCATCGAGGCCAACCAGCTCGTTTCCCTGGCCGCAGTCGATGCAGCAGCAGATTACTTCGTAGTCAAAGGTCTCTTTCAGCCACGGAATAATGGCAGTAGTATCAAGTCCGCCGGAATAGGCAAGTACAACTTTTTCTTTCATAATGTAAGATCCTCCTTGGATTTCTCGTGCACCTATATGCGCGGTGCATCGTCAATGACTAAAATATACATCATACGACAGGATTATGCAAGCTTTTTTCAGAAATTCAAAAAAAAACTTGCATAATATACATTCGAGGTGTATACTTATGCAATCGACAGTATATGACAGCAGAAAACAAAGATTTTTCATTGAAAAAAGAAAATAATTGAGCTATCATAAAGAGAAAAAGAAAAAATGTCCAGGCAAGACAAGAAAACGGGCGAAAGAAAAAAGGAAGAAAAAGGTATGATCAGAGCAGGAATTATCGGTTCTACAGGATATGCAGGAGGCGAGCTGGTGCGTATTCTCCTGGGACACAAAGATGTGGAGATTAAATGGTATGGTTCCAGAAGCTATATCGATAAGAAATATGCGTCGGTTTACCAGAATATGTTTCAGTTAGTAGACGATGTCTGCAAGGACGACAACATGGAGCAGCTTGCAAAGGAAGTAGACGTCATTTTTACAGCAACTCCGCAGGGACTCTGTGCTTCCCTGGTAAATGATGAAATTCTTTCGAAAGTAAAGGTCATCGACCTGAGCGCCGATTTCCGTATTAAAGATGTAAAAACGTATGAAGAGTGGTACAAGATCGAGCATAAATCCCCGCAGTATATCGACGAGGCGGTTTACGGACTGTGCGAGATCAACCGTGAGAAAGTAAAACAAGCGCGCATCGTGGCAAACCCGGGATGCTATCCGACCTGCTCAACTCTTTCGATTTATCCTTTATTAAAGGAAGATCTCATTGATGGCAACACCATCATCATCGATGCAAAATCGGAACTTCCGGAGCAGGAAGAGGAGCGAAAGTGGACAACCTCTACTGCGAGGTTAATGAAAATATCAAGCATACGGCGTTGCCGGCCACCGCCACACACCGGAGATCGAGGAGCAGCTTTCCTATGCAGCCGGCTACCCGATCACCCTGAACTTCACCCCGCATCTTGTTCCGATGAACCGCGGCATTCTCGTAACGGCATATGCATCCCTGAAAAAAGATGTGACTTACGAAGAGGTTAAAGCCGTTTATGATAAGTATTATGCCAACGAGCAGTTTGTACGTGTTCTCGATAAGGATGTCTGCCCGCAGACGAAATGGGTCGAGGGAAGCAACTATGTGGATGTCAACTTCAAGATTGATCCGAGAACGAAACGAATCATCATGATGGGTGCGATGGACAACCTGGTCAAAGGCGCAGCAGGACAGGCGGTACAGAATATGAACCTGATGTTCGGCCTGCCGGAAAATGAAGGCCTGTGCATGCCGCCGATGTTCCCGTAAAAAAGACAGAAGCAGACAACAGACGGAATTTACGAAAAGTGAGGATAAAAGAATGAAAAAGATTGAAGGAGGCATCACTGCTGCAAAAGGTTTTCAGGCAGCAGGCGGCGCAGCAGGAATTAAAAAACAGGGCGTAAAGGATATGGCACTTGTCTACAGCGAGGTACCGTGCGTAGCAGCAGGAACCTTTACTACAAACATCGTAAAAGCAGCTCCGGTCAAATGGGACCAGGAGATTGTATACAACCATCCAACCGCACAGGCAATCGTCTGCAACAGCGGAATCGCCAATGCATGCACCGGCGAGGAGGGCTATGGCTACTGCAGAAAAACCGCAGAGGCAGCATCGGCTGCACTTTCCATTCCAGAGGACTCCGTTCTCGTTGCATCGACCGGTGTTATCGGAAAACAGATTCCGATCGATAAGATCGCAGCCGGCGTGGAAATGCTGAAACCGCAGCTTGCAGCTACAAGAGAAGCCGCAGCTACAGCAGCACAGGCGATCATGACAACCGACACCGAGCCGAAGGAAGTTGCTGTTCAGATCGAAATCGGCGGAAAAACCGTAACGATCGGCAGCATGTGCAAGGGCTCCGGCATGATCCATCCGAATATGTGCACCATGCTGAGCTTTGTGGCAACCGATGCCAATATTTCGAAAGAGATGCTGCAGAAAGCACTGAGCGAAGTCGTACCGGACACCTACAACATGGTTTCCGTAGACGGTGATACTTCCACAAACGATACCGTTCTCCTTCTGGCAAACGGTCTTGCCGGAAACCCGGAAATTACGGAAGAAAACGAGGATTACAAGATTTTCAAAGAAGCACTCTTTGAAGTCAATAAAACACAGGCGATGCACATCGCAGGCGACGGCGAGGGCGCAACCGCACTGTTCGAAGTGACGATTCAGGGAGCCGAGAGCAAAGAGCAGGCCGTGACACTGGCAAAATCCGTCATCACATCGAGTCTGACGAAAGCGGCAATCTTCGGCCATGACGCCAACTGGGGAAGAATCCTCTGCGCGATGGGTTACTCCGGAGCAAAATTCGATCCGGAAAATGTAGATCTCTACTTTGAGAGCGCAGCCGGAAAACTGCAGATTATCACGAAAGGTGTTGCCGTTGACTACAGCGAGGAGGAGGCAACGAAGATCCTCTCCGAGCCGAAAGTAACTGCGACCGCCGACATCCACATGGGAGAGGCGACAGCAACGGCATGGGGCTGCGACCTGACCTATGACTATGTAAAAATTAATGCGGATTACCGTTCTTAAAAAACATTCGGATGAAATTCTGAGGGAATACAACGAAAACGTGCCGGGAAATCGTATTTCCGGTACAGCAGAACCAGGAATCAAAAGAGGAGAGCGAGGAAAAAATCATGGTAAATCAGATGTATCTGGACAAAGCAAATGTGCTGATCGAGGCACTTCCTTATATTCAGCGGTTCAATCGCAAAATCATTGTCATCAAATACGGCGGAAGCGCAATGGTGGATGAAGAGTTAAAGAGAAACGTCATCCAGGACGTGGTTCTTCTGAAACTGGTCGGCTTCAAACCGATCATCGTACACGGCGGCGGAAAGGAAATCAGCCGCTGGGTCGGAAAAGTCGGCATGGAACCGAAATTCGTCAACGGCCTTCGTGTAACGGATGCCGATACGATGGAAGTGGCAGAGATGGTGCTGAATAAGGTCAACAAAGAGCTTGTCACCATGATTCAGTCACTCGGAGTTAATGCTGTCGGCATCAGCGGAAAAGACGGCGGACTCTTAAATGTAGAGAAGAAGCTGTCCAAGGGCGAGGATATCGGCTTCGTTGGAAATATCAAGAACGTAAACCCGAAGGTGCTGTACGATCTTCTGGAGAACGACTTCCTTCCGGTTGTCTGCCCGGTAGGCATGGATGATGATTTCAATACTTACAATATCAACGCAGACGACGCGGCATGCGCCATGCTGAGGCGTTAAATGCAGAAAAACTGGCATTCCTGACCGATATCGAGGGTGTCTACAAAGATCCGAAGGATCCGGAGAGCCTGATTTCCGAGCTCCACGTACAGGAAGCAAGAGATCTCATCACAAATGGAAATGTCGGCGGCGGCATGATTCCAAAACTGCAGGGCTGCATCGATGCGATCGAGAACGGCGTATCGAGAGTCCACATCATGGACGGAAGAATCCCGCACTGCCTGCTGCTTGAGATCTTTACGAACAAAGGAATTGGTACGGCTATTTTAGGGGAAAACAAGGAGAAATTCAATCATGAAGACGAATGAGTATATGGAACAGACCGAGCAGTACGTGCTCCACACCTATAACCGGTTCCCGCTTGTGATCGACCACGGCGAGGGCGTTCATCTGTATGACACCGACGGAAAAGCATATCTGGACTTTGCGGCAGGTATCGCGGTATATGCGCTCGGCTACAGCAATGACGATTATAAAAAAGCAGTGAAAGACCAGGTGGACAAAGTCATCCATGTTTCCAACCTGTTCTACAATGTTCCGATGGGCTCCGCGGCAGAAAAGCTGGCGAAGGCATCCGGCATGGATAAAGTATTCTTTACGAACAGCGGTACGGAGTCGATCGAGGGAGCCATCAAAGTAGCGAGAAAATACGCTTACTTAAAAGACGGCAGCAACAATCACGAGATCATCGCGATGAACCATTCCTTCCATGGAAGAAGCCTTGGAGCGCTTTCTGTAACAGGAAATACGCATTATCAGGATCCGTTCAAACCGTTGATCGGCGGCATTAAATTTGCGGATTTTAATGATCTGGAGAGCGTAAAGGCACAGATTACCGACAAGACATGTGCGATCATCATGGAGACTGTACAGGGCGAGGGCGGTATCTATCCGGCAACGAAAGAATTTTTACAGGGCGTGCGCGATCTGTGTGACGAGCATGATATCCTGCTGATCCTCGATGAGATCCAGTGCGGCATGGGAAGAACGGGAAAACTGTTCGCATGGCAGGATTACGGCGTACAGCCGGATGTCATGACGTGTGCAAAAGCACTTGGCTGCGGCGTTCCGGTCGGCGCCTTCGTGCTGAATAAAAAGACGGCAGAGCATTCGCTCGTTCCGGGAGACCACGGAACGACATACGGCGGAAACCCGCTGGCCTGCGCGGCTGTCAATGCTGTATTTGAATGCTATGAGAAACAGAATGTCGTAGAACATGTAGCAGAGACGGCTCCGTATCTGGAGAAAAAGCTGGACGAGCTGGTGGAAAAATATGACTGCCTCGCAGCACGCCGTGGAAAAGGCTTTATGCAGGGCCTTGTCGTAACGGGCCGTCCGGTCGGAGAAGTCATCAACCGCGCGATTGAGAACGGACTTCTTGTGATTTCCGCCGGAAGCGACGTTCTTCGTATGGTACCGCCGCTTGTGATTACGAAAGATGACATCGATGAGATGATTGAAAAACTGGAGAAAGCATTACAGTAATGTGAAATAGACAGCCGTCTGGTTTCCTATGCAGGAGACCGGGCGGCTGTTTTTCTGCTGTCCCTGAGTTCTGTATAAAAACGGGGAAAAAAGGAATAGTATAAAATGTACTCTCGGGGCCTTTCTGCACTTGCTTTTACGGCCGATTTTCCGCCAGCTGCACCCAAATTTCATCAACGTACGCACTGCGTACGCCTCAGAAATTTGGGCACAACTGACAAAAAAATCTTCTCGTAAAATCAAGCGCAGAAAGACTCCGAGAGTACATAAAAAAACAGCAAGGAGGAAAAATCAATGGCGGGAGTTTTAACAGCGCTGCTTTCCGGCGCACTGATGAGTATTCAGGGCGTTTTCAACACAGAGGTGACGAAACAGACGAGTACATGGCTGGCGGCCGGCTGGGTGCAGATTAGTGCGTTTGCCGTCTGTCTTGCGGCATGGTGCATCACCGGGAGGGAGCCGATCGGGGATTTGTTCCGCGTAAAGCCGTGGTATCTGCTGCTCGGCGGGGCAATTGGCGCGTTTATCACGATCACGGTTATCTGGAGTATGGCAGGCCTCGGCCCGGCGAAGGCGGCGATGCTGATCGTCATTTCCCAGCTCGCAGCGGCGTGCTGATTGAACTGTTCGGCCTTTTCGGTATGGAAAAAACGGATTTCACCGTGCGCAAGCTGCTCGGCATGGCAGTGGCAGTTGTGGGAATTGTAGTGTTTCAGTGGAAATAAAGGTACAGATTTCTACTTGATATTTTTGCGGCATCTCCGATACAATAGAAACGTAGTTATGCGTACACAAGGGACCCTTGCGCGTCAGATGCGAAGCGGAAGGGAGTACACAGCATGAAATTGAAAAAACAGCAGGACAGAGGCAGAAAACATGCAAAAATACTGGCGGCGATGCTGGTTTTTTTGCTCTGCGGATGCAACCACAGGGATACAGAATACAAACTGTCAGATAGCACAGGCGGGAGCACGGCGAAACCGTTTTCGGGAATCAGAAGGAAGTGGATGAGGAGCAGACGGTTTCCGAAAAAAGCGCCGGAGAAACCACAGGCATTCCGGAAAAACGTGAGGCACAGGAGGCAGCACCGGAAGAAACAGTGCAGGTTTATATCTGCGGTGCGGTCGCTTCCCCCGGTGTCTACACGCTGCCGGGCGGAAGCCGCGTAGTGCAGGCTGTGGAAGCGGCAGGCGGATTTCTGCCGGATGCTGAAGAAAAAATCCTCAATCTTGCACGGAAAATCGAAGACGGAGAGCAGATCACCGTCTGGACGCGCGAGGAGGCAGAAACATGGAAATCACGGAAACGCCGCAGCAGAATACGGGCGGCACGGAGCAGGCTTCCGGTTCCGGCAAAGTCAACCTGAACACGGCCGGAAAAGAAGAACTGATGACACTCTCCGGCATCGGAGAGAGCCGTGCGGATGCCATCATTGCCTACCGCGAAGCAAACGGCCCGTTTGGTTCGATTGAGGAGATTATGAACATTGAGGGCATCAAGGAAAAGATGTTTGAAAAGATAAGGGGTTCTATCGAGGTTTAGAACAAGAAGGAGAAGAAATGGCAAAGAAAGTTCTTGTAGTTGATGATGAAAACTGATCGTAAAAGGAATCCGCTTCAGCCTGGAGCAGGACGGCATGGAGGTTGACTGCGCATACGACGGCGAGGAAGCACTCTCCATGGTAAAAGAAAAAGAATACGATATGATCCTTCTGGATCTGATGCTGCCAAAGCTGGACGGGTTGTCCGTCTGCCAGCAGATCCGTGAATTTTCCAACGTTCCGATCGTCATGCTGACCGCAAAGGGCGAGGACATGGACAAAATCCTGGGACTGGAATACGGCGCAGATGATTACATCACAAAGCCGTTCAACATTCTGGAAGTAAAAGCACGCATCAAGCCATCATGCGCCGTGCGGCCCGCCAGGAGCCAAAAGAAGAGAAAGCAAAAGTCGTACAGGTGAAAGACCTGCGGATCGACTGCGAGAGCAGAAGAGTCTTCATCGGAGACCGCGAGATCAATCTGACTGCGAAGGAGTTCGATGTGCTCGAGCTTCTCGTCTTCAATCCGAACAAGGTGTACAGCAGAGAGAACCTGCTGAACATTGTCTGGGGCTATGAGTACCCGGGCGACGTGCGCACCGTAGATGTACATATCCGCCGTCTGCGCGAAAAGATTGAGAAAAATCCAAGTGAACCGAAGTACGTTCACACAAAGTGGGGAGTTGGTTACTATTTCCAGGCTTAAAAACAAAGAAAAATGGAAGTTTCTGCGGAGTCTGCGCTTCCGCATCACGGTGATTCTTGTGATCATCGGCATTGTACCGTGTGTGATCCTTGAGAAGAGCATCGTAAACAGCTATGAGGACCGTGCGGTATCGGTGCGCAGCATTACCGTAAAAAATCAGTGCGATATTATCTGCAACCAGCTCATCCAGCAGAATTACATGGAAGATCCTGGATCGGATGTCATCAACGGACAGCTCAGTATGCTGACAAATATCTACGGCGGCAGAATCCTGATTATCGATCAGGATTTCCGCGTCATCAAAGATACGTACGATATGGACCGCGGAAAGACGATTATCTCGCAGGAGGTCATCCAGAGCTTTCAGGGCAAGGAGACGAGCCAGTACGACCGGAAAAACAGCTATCTGGAAATGACGGTGCGGATTCAGAATACCGAGACGAAGGAGACGCTCGGCGTTATGCTCGTCAGCATTTCGACGGATGAGATCCGTGCGAATATGAAAATTCTGGAGACGAAGGGAATGACGATTCTTTCGATCATTGCGCTTCTCGTGCTGGTTTTTGGCTATCTGTCGCGGGCATTCTGATGAAGCCGTTCCAGAAGGTCACCCGTTCCATCGAGGACATCACCGACGGCTATCTCGACGAAAGCATTTCTGTTCCGGATTACCTCGAGACAGAGCTGATCACGGACGCATTCAACAAGATGCTGACCCGCGTCCGCACGCTCGACGATTCCCGCCAGGAATTTGTTTCGAACGTCTCGCATGAGTTAAAGACGCCGCTTGCGTCCATGAAGGTTCTGGCGGATTCGCTGAACGGGCAGGAGGGCGTTCCGGTGGAACTTTATCAGGAGTTCATGCAGGATATTACCTCGGAGATCGACCGCGAAAACCAGATTATTACCGACCTTTTGTCGCTGGTCAAGATGGATAAAAAGGTGGCAGACCTCAATATCACCCAGGTCAATATCAACGAGCTGTTAGAGCAGCTGCTGAAGCGGCTTCATCCGATTGCCGCACAGAAAAATGTGGAGCTCATTCTCGACAGCTTCCGCCCGGTCAATGCGGAGGTGGATGCGACGAAGCTCTCGCTGGCGTTCTCGAACCTGATCGAAAACGGCATCAAGTACAACAACGAGAATGGATGGGTGCGTGTATCCTTAAATGCGGATCACAAATATTTCTACGTGACGGTGGCAGACTCCGGCATCGGCATCCCGGAGGAGTCGATTGCGCATATCTTCGAGCGTTTCTACCGCGTGGACAAGTCCCACTCGCGGGAAATCGGCGGAACCGGCCTTGGCCTTGCGATTGCGCGGAGCGCGATTGTCATGCACCGGGGAGCGATCCGTGTATACAGCAAAGAAAACGAGGGAACGACATTTTCCGTGCGGATTCCTCTGAATTACGTGATGTAGGAGGTGGCGCACATGAAACGGATACTTGGCGTACTGCTGGCCGGCGTGCTGCTTCTTAGCGGCTGCGGGCAGTGGCAGAAGAGCAGAAGGAGTCGGCGTATCACCTGTACTGCCTGGACAAAACCGGCACAACACTGGTGCAGGAGCCGTATGAACCAAAAGAAGGAACGGATCAGAAACTGATCAAGGAGCTGGTTGACGCGCTGCAGGAGAAACCTGCCAAGGACGGAAACCAGGCACTTCTTTCCAATGGGATTTCCATCAAGACGTATACGCTGGAGAACGGGCTCCTTACGCTGAACTTAAGCGGAGAATACGGAGAGCTTGCGCGGCCGCAGGAGGTTTTGGTGCGTGCAGGACTGGTGCGTACCTTTGTGCAGGTTCCGGAGGTGGAGCGCGTGACGCTTCTGATCGACGGGGATCCGTTAAAGGATTCCAAAGGACGCGAGATCGGAACGATGACGGCGGACAGCTTTCTGGAAAATTCCGGAAGGGAAATTTATCAGTATCAGTATGCGACGCTGACACTGTATTTTGCAAATGAAGCGGGCGACCGGCTGGTGAAGGAGACACGGCGGGTTCCGTACAGCACGAACATTCCGCTGGAGCGTGTCGTGGTGGAGCAGCTGATGAAGGGGCCGAAAGAAGACGGCCACTACGCAGTATTTCCTGAGACGATGAATGTCCTGAGCGTTACAACGTCTGACCGGATTGCCTATGTGAATTTTGACAAATCTTTTAAGGATTCTGCACTTTTGAGTGTGGCGGAGCAGATTCCGATTTATGCGGTGGTGGATTCCATCACGGCGAACTGTAAGGTGGATAAGGTGCAGTTTTCCATCAACGGAGAGAGCGATGTAACCTTCCGTGAAACGATGAAACTCAATCAGTTCTACGAGGAAGACCTGTCTTATCTGGAGGAAAAAGATACATGAGAAAACGGCCCATGTGCCTGGCGTGTCTTGGATTCATGCTGGTGCTTGTGCTGCTGCGGATTGCGGGCGTGCCTCTTGGCACGCCTTTTTCTGACCCGAAATACGAAAAACAGGCGCAGCAGGGCAGCAGGGTGTGGATTGCAGGGACGATTGAAACGTATGAGAAAAGAGCAGCAACAACGGGTATGTGCTGCGCGGGGAGGGAAGCAAAGGGAAAATTTATCTGCTCGCAAAGCGGGAGATCTGCCGGTCGGAGCCGCTGTGCGGGTGTACGGAACTGTAAAAAAGCCGGAAAGCCCGCGCAATCCGGGGATGTTTGATGAGAAAACATATTATGAGGGAAAAGGCTGTGCGTTCTACTTGATTTCGGAGCGGGAGGAAGTTGTGGATGCCGGGCGGTGGAATCTCGGCGAAGCGCTCCGGCTGGAGCGGGAGCGGTGCTGTGTCGTTTTAAAAGAAATGATGCCGGAGGAGGAGGCAGGTGTGCTTTCTGCGATGCTGCTCGGGGAACGGTCGGAACTCACGGAGGAGACGTATCTGGCGTATCAGCAGAGCGGTCTGCTGCACCTGATTTCCGTTTCCGGCATGCATCTGATGCTGCTCGGCATGGCACTCCGACGGCTGCTGATGGCGCTGCATCTGCCGAAAACTCCCGCGTCTCTGGCAGCGGCCGCCGGTATGGTGCTGTATGGCATGTTTACCGGCAGCGGAACGGCGACCGTGCGTGCAGTGGTGATGTTTGCGGTGCGGATGGGAGCTGTCGCAGTGGGAAGGACGTATGATTCCTTAAGTGCGCTCTCTCTTGCGGCAATTCTGATGCTGGCAGAAAACCCCTCGTATCTGGAGCAGAGCGGGTTCTGGCTTTCGTTTGGAGCAGTAACAGCCATTTCCGGGGTTTATCCGGTTCTGGCGGGGGAGAAGGCGGAACGGAAGAGACGCAGGGAAAAAACAGGGCTGGAAAAGCTTGCGGCGAAAGGAAAAGAGGCTGCGATGGTGTACCTTTCCCTGCAGCTTGTCATGATCCCGCTGCAGGCGTGGTATTTTTATGAGATTCCGCTCTTTGCGTTTCTGCCGAATCTGTTTGCAGGAGCTGTCATGACGGCGGTGCTGCTGACGGGTGCTGCGGGGCTTCTGGCGGGACTGGCAAGCGTGAAAGCGGGAAGTGTTGTTCTGCTTCCGGCGCGGTTCCTGCTCACACTTCTGCGGCAGATGACAGCGGCGGTCGCACAGATTCCGGGAAATGTGTGGATCTGCGGTCAGCCGGAAAAATGGCAGATGGCAGGATATGGAATCATTCTGACCGGTCTGCTGGTGATACTGTATGTGCGAAAACGAAAACGGGAGATGAATCCGGATGGGGCAAAACGAAAAGGTGCGCAGGCACGAAGGCGGGAGCGGATGCTCTTTGGTATTACCATGTTTTTTGCATGTGTTCTGCTTTTTTACCGTCCCCGGGAAACGTTTTCCATTACAGCGCTGGACGTCGGCCAGGGCGATTCGCTGGTGGTGGAGAGCGGCCGTTTTGTGATGCTGAATGACGGCGGGAGCAGCAGTGCGTCTGCGATCGGGGAAAAAAGGATTCTCCCATATCTGAAACAGCGCGGCATTGCCGCTCTTGATGCCGTTGTTGTCACGCACCCGGACGCAGATCACACGAACGGAATCCTCGAACTGCTGGAGCTGATCGGGGAGCAGAAAACGGCGCTTCGCATCCGCCATCTGTTCCTGCCTGTGTGGATGAAAGGAAGCGAAAAAGAAAATCCTTTTATTTTAGCCGCACAAAAAGCGGGAATTATGGTAGAATATCTAAAAAAGGGAGACGAGATCCGTGCAGGAGAACTCACCGTATCGGTACTTCATCCGGGAGCGGGCGAAGACTATACGGGAGAGGAAAACGCCGGAAGTGTTGTATTACAGCTTTCCTGCGGTGCCTGCCGCGCACTTCTGACGGGAGATCTGGAGGGAAGCGGAGAAGAAGAGGTCCTGGGGGCGGCAGAGCGGTGCCAGATTTTAAAGGTGGCGCACCACGGCTCGAGAAATTCAACGAGCGAGGCATTTCTGAACCGCATACAGCCGCAGATCAGCCTGATTTCCTGCGCGTGGCCGGGACGGTACGGCCATCCGCACCGGGAGCTGCTGGAGCGGCTTCGTGCCTGCAAAAGCCATATCTACGGAACACCGGTGGATGGAGCCGTGACAGTACAGCTGAAGCGTGACCGCCTGGCGGTTCACGGATACCGGTCGGATGTGGAATTTCCCGTCTCCTGAATGGTCAAAAGCTCCGGCTGCTGCGGCACTGCGCAAACGTGCTTCTGCCGGAACGAAAGAAAGAGGATGGAATGAAAAGCATTTTAGAAGATATCAAAACGCAGAATTTTAAGCAGGCCTACCTGCTCTACGGAGAAGAAGCCTATCTGAAGCATCAGTATAAAAACAAGCTGAAAAACGCACTGCTGCCGGAGGACGACACGATGAATTTCTCCCGCTTTGAGGGAAAAGGAACCGAGATTCCCAAAGTGATTGACCTTGCGGAGACGATGCCGTTTTTTGCGGACCGCCGTGTGATTCTGCTGGAAAATACAGGATTTTTCAAAAACAAAGCCGACGCGCTGGCAGACTACATGGGATCCCTGCCGGATTATCTGGTGCTGATCTTCGTGGAGGAGGAAGTCGATAAGCGGAACCGTATGTACAAGGCGGTGCAGAAGCAGGGAAGAGCAGTGGAATTTGCTCGTCAGGACGAAAAGACGCTGATGACCTGGGTACTCGGCATGGATAGAAAAAGAAGGGAAAAAAGATCACGCGCCAGGATATGGAAGATTTTCTGGAAAAGACGGCGCGGATATGGGAAATATCTCGCAGGAGCTGGAAAAACTGCTCAGCTATACGATGGAAGAGATGTGATCACGCGGGCGGATATCGAGGCAGTCTGCACAACGCAGATTACGAACCGGATTTTCGAGATGATCCGCGCGGTAACGGAGAAGAAGCAGCGGAAAGCGCTCGATCTGTATCAGGATCTGCTGGCTTTAAAGGAGCCGCCGATGCGGATTCTCTTTCTGCTGGCACGCCAGTTCAATCTGCTGCTGCAGGTCAAAGAGCTGCTGGCAGAGCACTGCGATCAGGCGACGATCGCAAAACGGACGGGACTGCAGAGCTTCGTTGTGCGGAACTATATTCCCATGTCGCGCCAGTATGCGGCGGAGGAATTAAAAGCGGCGGTCAATGACTGCGTGCAGATGGAAGAGGACGTGAAGACGGGAAAAATTTCCGATCTGCTGAGCGTGGAGCTGCTGATTACGAAATACAGCAGGGCGGCGTAAGAGCAGAGTTTTCTATAGCAAGACCCGAAAATAATGCAAAAAAGGCAGTGCTGCTGAGCGCGAATTGCAAGGAACAGATTTGAAGGCGTACCGGGGTACGACGAAAATCTGTGACGCAGTAATTCACGCTCTGCGGTGCTTGAATTTTTTGCATTTATTTTCGGGTCTTGCTATAAAAAGAACAAGGCGTACCGGTACAGGAAAACTGGCCGATACGCCTTGTTCTGTGTTTATCAAAAGATCTGTCGCGGCGCACTCTTTTGGTAAGCATAAAAAAGAACCCAGCCACATGACGGTATGACTAAGTTCTCTTTGCTTTATATCTTTATTATGCGATTGAGTTTACAGCTTTGCTCAGATTGGATACTTTTCTGGCAGCGTTGTTTTTATGATAAACGCCTTTAGAAGCAGCCTTGTCGATGGTAGAGATCGCATTTACTAATGCAGCAGCAGCAGCCTCTTTATCGTTTGCAGCAACAGCAGCATCTACTTTTTTCATAGAAGTCTTAACTGCAGAACGGATTGCTTTGTTGCGGTCTGCCTTTGTCTGATTTACCAGGATTCTTTTCTTTGCGGATTTAATGTTAGCCAAACTGTACACCTCCAATATTTTTAAAATTAATGTGATTTAAGGGATGTTATTCAATGGAACAGACACGGGCGCTCCACTGAAACATGCTTTATTATCCTATAATATTTCGCATGTTTTGTCAATACATATTTTTTGAAAAAATTGCAAAAACTACAACAAAAAATACAGGAGAAGGAGAAAAGTATGATAGGAAAGTATAGGATGCGGACAGACCTGGCGATGGAGAATCAGGAAAAATTTGAGAGGACCATGTGGAGATCTCCGGGGTCGAGATTGAGAAGAAGAAAAGAAAGGCGGAAATTCAGACAACCATTGTGAAAATCACATCGGAGCAGGGTGCAAAAATGATGGGAAAGCCGAAAGGGACGTATGTGACGATCGAAGCGCCGCTGCTTTTGACGGCAGACGAGGAGGAGAGCCGGAAAGCGGCGGAGGAGTTTTCCCACTGTCTGATGGAAATGGTGCCGGAAGCGTGCGGATCCGTTCTTGTGGCCGGCTTGGCAACCGCGGCATCACGCCGGATGCGCTCGGGCCGGAGACGGTGGAGCAGCTTAACGTTACGCGCCATCTGGTGCGCACCTACGGAAAGAAGGGCCGGGAAGTGAGTGCCCTTGCTCCCGGCGTTATGGCACAGACGGGCATGGAGGCAGTGGAAATCCTGCGCGGAACGGCAGAACAGACCCATCCAGATGTGATTCTCGCCGTGGATGCCCTTGCCGCATGCAGTATTCACCGGCTGAACTGTACGATCCAGCTTGCCGACACCGGAATCTGGCCGGGCTCGGGCGTCGGAAACCACCGCAATGCCTTAAATCAGGAGACGCTTGGCGTGCCGGTCATCGGAATCGGTGTGCCGACCGTTGTAGGGGCAGGAACGATCGTCCACGATGCCGTCGCAGGCGTTCTGGAATCGCTGGAGGAGTCCGAGATGGATGAATTTCTGGGAGAAGTCATTTCACCGGCGCTCGAAAGCCTTTACGTGACGACAAAAGAGATCGACGAGATGGTCCGCCGCCTGGCCGGGGTTCTTGCGGCAGGTATGAATCAGGCATTTTCCGGGGAACTGTAACATATCATGAATATGGTGATAATATGTGGAATGCCAGGCGAAATGGACGATGGTTCGGATGGGGATGTCTTTTCCTGTCCTGCAGTATACTGCTGTTCCGCAGTGCAGCGGTTCTCCGGAAAAATCATTCTCAGAGGGGAAAGTTCTGCTGCAGCGGGCGGCAGCACAGGCGGAGCAGTTATCCGTGGATGTGATGATGCCGCTTCTTTTTTATGATGGAAAAGAGGACGGAAGGGGATGGATGGAAAATCTCCTCGCGGCAGTGCGGGATCAGATACCGGCGCTTCGGGAGGGAAGCACGGCAGAAAATACGCTGTCTGCCGGGACAGAAGCAGCGGAAACGGATACGGCGAAGCAGGATTCGAATCCGGGACCAGGAGCAGAAAGAGGGCAGACAGAATCGAAGGAGCAGGGAACTGAGGAAGATCAAAAGGATGGAACTCAAAAAGATGAAACTCAAAAAGATGGAATGGAAATCACGGAGCCGGAGCAGACGGAAACAGGAATCACAGAACCGGCAGCCGGAGAGTCGGCATCAACGGCAGAACCCGAAGCGCCGCAGTCTGTCCCGGAGGAGACCATCGAAACCGGCGGCGCACCGCGTGAGATTCTCTACCCGGAGGCCGACACGATTCAGGAGACAATTTCCCCTGACCTTCTTGCTGACCAGCAGGCGCTCCTGAACCGCTTCTTCGTTGTCGATCCCAACACTTCAGTCCTGCCGGGCGAGATCGACGGCAGCACCCTGCTCGGAAAAGACCTGACCCTGCCGGAAAATGCCGAAGGCCCGCAGATTCTGATCTATCATACCCATTCGCAGGAAACCTTCGCCGATTCCCGTCCGGGAGAAAGGGCGGACACGGTAATCGGCCTCGGTGATGATCTGCAGGAGCTTCTGGAAAAGCAGTACGGATACGAAGTGCTTCATATTACAGAGGCATTTGACATGAAAGAAGGCTGTCTCGAGCGGAGCCGCGCCTACAACTACGCGGAGCCGGTCATCGCAGCGGCGCTGGAAGAACACCCGTCCATTCAGGTCGTGATCGACCTGCACCGGGACGGGGTCAATGGTTCAAAACGTCTTGTGACAGAAATCAACGGAAAGCCGACCGCGCAGATCATGTTTTTCAACGGCCTTTCCCGCACGAAAGAAAGCGGCGAACTGACAAGCCTGCCCAATCCGTATCAGGCGGAAAACCTTGCATTTTCCTTTCAGATGGAGTATGAGGCAGAACAGTATTATCCCGGCTTTTCACGCTGTATCTATTTAAAAGGCTACCGCTACAACCTCCATCTCCGCCCGAGATCTGTTCTTCTCGAGGTTGGTGCGCAGACGAATACGGTCGAGGAGGTGAAAAATGCAATGGGGCCGTTTTCGGATATCCTGCATAAGGTTCTGTCGGGCAAAAGTCCGGCATCAGGCGGATAAATTTATCTTGCTTTTTTGAGTGGAATTTCGTATCATACAAAATAGACAGATTGCGGGAGTACGAAATATGGAGCAATCTGGTATCGTAGGGAAAAAGCAGGAGGAAAAAACTTGTCAGGAATAGATCAGAGTAAAATTCGTAATTTTTGTA
>ENA-OQIG01000535-OQIG01000535.1-human-gut-metagenome-genome-assembly--contig:-NODE-535-length-21374-cov-3.272509_pt1 | contig 21374 bp, 18 predicted proteins | sample MGYA00242576_ERZ504741 | MGnify/ENA primary metagenome ERZ504741 (study PRJEB26092, sample SAMD00036436) | human gut metagenome | host: Homo sapiens | study: EMG produced TPA metagenomics assembly of... | reverse complement strand
TTTCCGATTGACTTAAGTCAATCGATAGTTTAACTTAAGTCATTCTTTCGTTCAACTTAAGTAAAACGAAAAACAAGAGTACTAATGAAACAAATGTACGTAGAATAAACGTATACTAATCTATATAAAGTGAGATTTTATTTTCTGAATCTCATTTGTCCTTAGTTATTTGCCAATGCTCTTTTCATCTTTAACTCTCATCCAACAACGGACCTTTGACTGTTCTCCAACCTTATATTTACTAAACAAAGGATTTTCACTGCTTTTCATTTATTGTTTAAATACTTTATAGCAGCTTCCAAAACTTCATCACGTCCTTTACATATGCCTTGAATTGTGTTTTTAACTTCAATATCAGGAAGAATGCCGATTTGCTGGGTTTCCGACTTATCAGGATAGTAAACTCCAAGTCCTGTAAATGTTGCTCTGAAGTTACCAGGCAAAATGATTGATGAACAATTGCCATCAGCCCCGGCAGTTGTACTTCCCATAACAACAGTATTGGGAGTACATCTATATTTCATAGTCATAAATTCTGCATGGCTTTGTGTTACCTCATTTACTAGGATAACTTTTTTACCTTGATAATAATCTTCATTCTCTTTTCCAGCTTTTATTATAGGACCGAAGGTAAACAATCCTGGCTGCAAAAGACTTCCGTGAGTAAATATCGAGAAGTTTGTAGAAGATGGATACAGAGTATTATACTCCCAATATCCTTCAATTTTCTTCATTACAGGATATGCTCTCAAATCAATAATCATCTTTTTTGCTTTTATCTCTTGGGGAACTTTTCCACCAATGTTACTCCCCAAATATAAATACAAAATATCAGAAGGGAGAACTGTAACAAGTGGATGAGGCTTTTCGAAGATAGTAGATTCACGCATTCTATTCGGTAAACATTTGATTCTTGATTTTTCTACAACACCATTCCTTTCATAGTCTACATACAATAGTGTATCATTGGACCATAAAAGTTCATCAACAGCTATCCTTCTCAACAAAGAAGCTTCGTTAGAAGCTGATATGTATGGCGTGATACGTTTTATGATGGAATCTACCGCTTCACTGTTGATACGTAGAATCACATCTCCCGGCTGCAAAATTTGCTTCTCCTCCTTGAACTCGGATTTTAATTCATAATATTCTGTTACTACAGCTTTGCCTTCAATGAAACGTATCACAACGGGTACTAAATATTTTTTTGTTGGTCCGCCATAAATACCGGCATGAGTATCATGGATTTCTGCAATAAATCTTTTTAAAGCACTCTCGTAATCCATTCTGCTGGTAATTTCCAGAAATAAAGGTATATGATTCAATAATATCTCATTCCAATTGTCCTTAAGAAGATATTTGTAAGGAAAATAATATTGAATTGCATTCCATAACCGGAATAAAGATAAGAGCTGATAGTCAATATTCGGAAAAGTACATTTAGAATATCTTTCTTCGTGCTCAAATACTGCATTTCCCATATTTATCACCCCTAAATTCACATAATAACTTGCCGTATCCCTTTCTGCATCCCTAATTTCTTTTAACCTTATCTGACAGTATCGTTCCCAAGTTACTTTTATCTTCTATCCAATCCAAATCAGGAAGTAATTTTATCGAATCCGACGCACACAGACTATAGATCCCATTCTTCTTTTTAAAATCAAATTGATCTATCCATTTTACTAAAACCTCATTCCGCTTTTCTTTTGAGGGAAGAGATACTAAAGAAGGCATTATACAAAGCAGTTCACGATCCCAATCATATTCTCCGGCACGTACCGATGGGTGATAGTATTTCATAAATCCCCAAACCTTACACAACAAAGCCAGATTCTCTACATCTGCATGGGTATATTCCCCTCCAGGCATTTCGGGCGACATATTATTATCCTTATGTAAAGAAATACAAGAACAACAACACCATACAAATGACACGATCAACAAGAATCTGGACATAGTACTAAATTTTAATTAGTTAAGCATTAACGATAGCTGCAAATGTAACCGAAGTTTTATTAGAACACAAACAATATTGTACAGAAAAACAACAATGTTATTAAGCTATACTCATTTAAGGATAGCCACAGACTAATCCGTATGCATTTTCACCAATAATTATCCAAGATTTGAACGATTTTTTTGTTCACTTTCAAAAGTTTTATTCCACACCTAAAAAGACAGCCTATCATTTGCTTTTGCTACTAATTCTTCCTAATATTGTCCTATACTAATGAAAACTAATACACATAAAATGAATCCCCCATGAAAAAAATCGTTCTTTTGATAACCATACAAATCCTGTGCATGCATTCATTCGTCGTGAATGCGCAGCGTATATTTTCCACCTCCTATACAATGGATGATGGACTGGCAGCCAACAGAGTATACAGCATTTTGCAAGATTCATGCGGATTCATGTGGTTCGGTACCGATGATGGATTAAGCAGATTCGACGGTATTGCATTCAAGAACTACTATCTATCAGAATATATCAACGCAACAACCAGCAACAGCGTCAAGAAAATATTTATCGACCGCAGGGGCAGAATGTGGATAGGATTGGATACCGGAATTGTCATTTACGACTCGAAAACAGACACTTTCCAACCTTTCCATGCCAAAACTGAAACTGGAGAAATGATACAAACCTACGTCACCGATATGATAGAAGACAGTGACGGAGAAGTATGGATTGCAACGAGTGGAGAAGGGCTTTACCGTTTTTCTCCATCTGATAAAGTCAGGCTTAGAGTATACCGGAATATTCCCGGAAAGATTAATAGCATCTCCCAAAACATTATCATGACATTGCAGCAAGACAGTAAACAAAACATTTGGATAGGAACCTATTCGGAAGGATTATGCTGCTTTGATAAACAGAAAAACACGTTCGTCACTTACAAAAAGAGCAATCACCCTAATAGTTTATCAGATAATTCCATTCAGAAAGTGTTTGAAGACTCACACGGCAATTTATGGATAGGAACTTTTCAGAACGGGCTCGACCTGTTCAATCCAGTGACTAAAACTTTCACCAACTACCGGGACAGAAGTCCAAACAACCTATTATATCATATCCACGACATTAAAGAATACAGACCTGGCGAGTTGTTCATTTCATCCGACAACGGTATGGGAATTTTTAAAGCAGACAAAGGAGAAATTATACAATCCGACAATCCGAATCTGAAAATAAGAACCGGAGCCAATAAGTTTATATATACCATCTATATGGATAAGGAAGAAAGCCTCTGGCTGGCTCCTATTTCGATGGAATCAAATTCTATTCGGCATTTCAGAATAATTTCAAATATTATAGCTGTTCATCATCGTCCACGCCACAATCAGGAAAAGTAATCAATGTTATCAAAGAAGACAAAGATGATAAATACTGGATAGGTACGGATGACAATGGCATTTTCCGATTTGATGCCAAAACTCAAGAAATTACCCTTTCCGGGATGCAGCTAGTATAGGCACAACTTACTATTGTATACACGATCTGCTGGTAGACGGAGATAAACTATATGCCGCCACTTATGGAAGAGGTTTGGAGGTGATTAATTTAAAAACAGGAAAAGTGGAAAGTTTTCTCGATAATCCGGAAGATTCAACATCTATCCCCTCCTCACGTATTCACTCTATATAAAGCCAGTAATGGATGTATTTACGTGGGCACTTCTGCAGGATTCTGTTACTATAACCCCGAAAAAAACAATTTCATCAGAATTGGTTCTTTTACAGGCAAAATATCGGATATCATTGAAGATTATTTCGGAAGAATATGGATAGGAACAAGCATCAGTGGATTATATTCATACAATGTCAGAACCCAAAAGATAACATCTTATCAACGTTCAGACCATCCGAATTCACTAACAAAGAATGTAATCACCACGCTAGCTATCGACAACAAGAAACGACTATGGGTGGGAACTTATGGGCAAGGACTTTGTAGATATAATGATGAAACAGATGATTTTACCAGATACGACTACCTAAAGTTGCCGAATAAAATCATCACTTCCATTATCCCTAAAGGAGACTTATTATGGATTAGTACCAATAAGGGACTTGCTGTATACAATCCGGATACAGAATATCTAAAAACCTATTCGAAATCAAACGGACTATACAATGAACAATTCACACCATGTTCAGGCTTTGAATCTTCTGACGGTAGACTATTTTTGGGTTCGACAGACGGTTTCTGTTATTTCTTCCCGCAAGACTTAAGAGAAAATACATACAATCCACCTGTCGTCCTCACTAATATGACCATTTTCGGAAAAGACATACAGGCCGATACATCCCATTCACCCATTCGCCAATCCATAGGATATACAGATGAGATTGTGTTGAAATATAACCAGTCCATGATCGGATTCGATTTTGCCGCACTAAGCTACATTGCTCCCAAAGAGAATGATTATCAATATATGCTGGAAGGTCTGGATAGCGAATGGCAGTTCACTAAAGGAAGTAACAACCATCTTTCCTATGCAAACTTACCCGTCGGTGAATATGTATTAAGGATCAAGGGAACGAACAGCGATAAACTATGGAGCAGTAATGAAGTACAGCTAAAAATCAAGGTGCTGCCTCCATTCTTCCGGTCGCAACTGGCTTATCTGATCTATGCCCTCGTCCTGTTAATTGCGATTATGTTAACCGTATGGTATTACGTAAAACGTACGGAGAAACATCAGAAAGAACGCATCAAGAGGCTGAACGATGAAAAAGAAAAAGAGCTCTATAACTCCAAAATAGATTTCTTCACTAACATTGCCCATGAGATTCGAACTCCTTTGAGCCTTATTATCGGCCCATTGGAATACCTGATGAAAACTTCAAGTATCAACAATGTGTATGGGGAATACCTAAGTATTATTGAACAGAATTACAAACGCTTGTATGCGCTTGTCACCCAATTGCTGGATTTCCGCAAAGTAGATACGGGATCTTATAAACTATCGTACGACTGTTACCGGATTAAAGAAATAATATGCAAAGTAAGCTGCATTTTTGAATTATCTGCCAGACAAAAGAAAGTGGCGATTGACACTTCCTCTATCCCGGAAGAACTGAGCATCGTCATAGATGAAGAAGCTTTTACCAAGATTATCAGCAATCTACTAAGCAATGCCTTGAAATATGCCAAAAGCACGATTCGTATTACGACTATAGAAAAGGATTCCGAGATAGTAGTCACAGTGACCGATGACGGTATAGGCATCACCGATCAAGAAAAGACTAAAATATTCGACGCATTCTATCAGGTTAAGAACAACAGTGAAATAAATAAACTGGGCATTGGTATCGGGCTTCACATGACACGCTCACTCGTCCAATTGATGAACGGAAAGATCGAAGTCAGCGATAGGGAAGACGGTGAAAACGGTGTTTCTATTTCTGTATATTTCCCCAAACAAGCGGCCATCACTGCTTTGCCACAAGTGGCCAAACGAGTGGAAGATACGATTATTCCAGAAAACAGCATAGAAGAAAATGAACTGGAAAGCACTCTTCCCAGTGAACCGTTGAAAAAACAATATGCCATTATGGTTGTGGACGACAACCCGGAGATTCTGGATTTCCTTTCCAAAATTCTGTCCGAGGAATATTTTGTCATATCGGCTTCGAGTGGAGAGGAAGCGTTGCAAATCCTTGAAAAGAATAACATTGACCTCATCATCAGTGATGTGATGATGGAGGAAATGGACGGGTTCGAACTCTGTGGGAAAATTAAAAGTAACATCAATATTTCCCATGTTCCTGTCATTCTGCCGACAGCCAAAACGGATACAGAAAGTAAAATCAAAGGACTGGAAGCCGGTGCGGATGCATATATAGAGAAACCATTCTCACCTTTCCACCTGAAAGCACAATTGCTGAACTTACTCAAGAAAAGGGAAAGTCAGCAGAAAACGTATGCCTCTACTCCGTTGTCCGATCTGCACTCCGCTGTCCACAATAAACTGGATGAAGAATTTATGAATAAATGTACCGAAATCATCCAGAATAATATTGAGGACTCCGAATTTTCGGTAAATACACTGGCACAGGAACTGGGAATGAGCCGTACCTCTGTATTTACCAAAATCAAAGGCATTATTGGCATGACTCCCAATGATTTCATCAAGGTCACTCGATTAAAGAAAGCCTGCAAAATGATGGTGGAGGGAGAATATAGGGTTACCGAAATAGGATTCCTCGTCGGGTTCAGTTCTTCTTCCTACTTTGCCAAATGTTTTCAGAAACAATTTGGAATGTTACCGACAGAGTTTCTCAAAAAAATAAAGGAAGACCCCTCATCCGCAACAAAATAAGCCGGCAAGCATCCTCCCTTTAAGCTAAATCTTAAGATTTACAGATGTAAAAGTTAACATCAACATTGGTAAATCTTAAGATTTTATTAAATTCTCCTTATAATATAAGGTAAGGAGAATCTTTTTTTTACTTTTGTCCCCGAATATTGTGTACAAGCCATTATAAAAGAAAGAATTATGCAGAAAAACCTTGTCATTGTCGAGTCTCCGGCAAAAGCAAAAACGATTGAAAAGTTTCTTGGGAAAGATTTCAAAGTCCTTTCTAGTTACGGACACATACGCGATCTGAAGAAAAAAGAATTCAGCATCGACGTAGAGAAGAATTTTACACCCAGCTACGAAATCCCGGCAGACAAAAAGGCTCTGGTTAACACACTGAAGACAGAAGCTAAAGACGCAGAAACCGTATGGCTCGCATCCGATGAGGACCGCGAAGGAGAAGCGATAGCCTGGCATCTGTATGAGGTCTTAAAACTAAAACCGGAAAACACAAAACGAATCGTATTTCATGAAATTACGAAAAGCGCTATTTTAAAAGCAATTGAACAACCACGCGACATTGACCTCAACCTCGTAAATGCACAGCAAGCACGACGGATTCTGGATCGTATCGTAGGTTTCGAACTCTCTCCCGTGCTTTGGAGAAAAGTGAAACCGGCACTTTCTGCCGGACGTGTTCAGTCAGTTGCTGTCCGCCTGATCGTTGAACGTGAACGTGAAATACATGCTTTCCAAACGGAAGCTGCTTATCGCATCACTGCCGTATTCCTCGTCCCGGACACGGATGGAAAACTGGTAGAAATGAAAGCTGAACTGCTCGCCGCATTAAAACAAAAGAAGAAGCAAAAGCCTTCCTCAACGCATGTCAGGGAGCAAGCTTTGCTATCGACGATATTACTACCCGCCCGGTCAAGAAAACGCCTCCTGCTCCGTTCACAACATCTACATTGCAACAGGAAGCCGCACGCAAACTGGGATATACCGTAGCGCAGACCATGATGCTCGCGCAACGCTTATACGAATCGGGATTCATCACTTATATGCGTACGGACTCTGTCAACCTCTCGGAATTTGCGACAACAGGCAGTAAAGACGCTATCATCAAAATGATGGGTGACCGCTACGTACACCTCCGTCATTTCGAAACAAAGACTAAGGGTGCACAAGAAGCGCATGAGGCTATCCGTCCTACCTATATGGAAAACCAGTCCGTTGAAGGAACAGCACAGGAAAAGAAACTGTACGACTTGATATGGAAACGCACCATTGCCTCACAAATGGCAGATGCGGAACTGGAAAAGACAACTGCTACCATAACAATAAGTGGCAGCAGCGATGTATTTACAGCTATCGGTGAAGTGATTAAGTTCGACGGATTCTTGCGCGTATACCGTGAATCTTATGATGATGACAACGAACAAGAAGATGAGAGTCACCTGCTTCCTCCTCTGAAAAAAGGCCAAAAGTTGGAACATGGCCTATTATCGCAACCGAACGTTTCACCCAACGTCCTCCACGCTATACGGAAGCAAGTCTTGTACGCAAGTTGGAAGAACTGGGTATCGGACGTCCGTCTACATATGCACCTACTATCTCTACCATCCAACAACGCGAATACGTGGAGAAAGGTAATAAAGACGGGGAAGAACGACAGTTTAATGTCATGACATTGAAAGATCGTCAGATTAAGGATGAAAACCATACTGAAATTACCGGTGCAGAAAAGGCGAAGTTGTTCCCAACGGATACCGGCACTGTGGTAAATGATTTCCTTACCGAATATTTCCCAGACATTCTGGATTTCAACTTTACCGCCAGTGTAGAAAAGGAATTTGACGAGATTGCAGAAGGAGAAGTGAAATGGACTTCTATCATGAAGAATTTCTATGATAAATTCCACCCATCTGTAGAAAACACATTGGCTATCAAGACGGAACATAAAGTAGGCGAACGTATTCTGGGAGAAGAACCGGGAACAGGCAAGACTGTTTCTGTTAAGATTGGTCGCTTCGGTCCTGTTGTACAGATTGGTACTGTAGAAGATGAAGAAAAACCACGCTTCGCACAAATGAAGAAAGGTCAATCCATGGAAACCATCACTTTGGAAGAAGCACTGGAATTATTCAAATTACCTCGTACACTGGGCGAATATGAAGGAAAATCAGTCAGTGTAGGCGTAGGCCGTTTCGGTCCGTATGTCCTGCACAATAAGGTATATGTATCGCTCCCGAAAACACTTGATCCGATGGAAATTACTTTGGAAGAGCAGAACAGCTGATTCTGGAGAAACGCCAAAAAGAAACGGAACGCCACATCAAGAAGTTTGAAGAGGAGCCGGAACTTGAGATTCTGAACGGACGTTACGGACCTTATATTACCTATAAGGGTTCCAATTATAAAATTCCTAAAGATATCGTCCCGCAGGATTTGAGTTTGGCTAGCTGTTTGGAACTCATCAAATTACAAGATGAAAAAGGACCAGCGACCACAAAAAAAGGACGATTCGACAAAAAGAAATAAAAAACATAGAAAAAGAGCAAATTATATAATTAAATGTATATATTTGCTCTTTATCTTTTAATACACAAACTTATGAAGCAAACAAATTTAAAGTATTTAATGATAGGAGTGCTTACCATAGCTTCCATCAGTTGTATGGACAAAGAGCGTGACTTATCTTGGGAGAGAAGGCATATGCCAAAAGAAGCATACTTCGACTTCAACATGACCCAAGCTGTTGCTTTGGATATCAATTATTGTTTCAAAAGCGAAAATTATCGTGTCCTTTTTGACATTTACGATCAGGATCCCATTGAATACTCAGCTGACGGCAGCGTGTCCCAAAAGGACATAGAGCCTATCTACCGTGCAGTTACAGACGAAGAAGGCAAATTCAGCGGAGAGATGAATATTCCGGTGGACCTCTCGGAAGTATGGTTATCATCGGACTATTTAGCCACCGTATCTCCTCTTAAACTAACGATTGACGACAGTCGTCGGCTTTCATTTAATCAAGATGCATATATCGCTACCTTACGTTCACAAACGGCATCAAAAACCAGAGGAGTGACCGTGAACCAACATACCTATCTAAAAGAATGGCATGTTCTTCCCGATGCAGACTGGGATGACAGCGGAAGACCAACCAACCTGGAACCTAAAATAAATATACCTCCGGCAGACGTACTATACAACATCAAGTATGTTTTCAGAAAGGTTACAGTCAAAGATGAGAGCGGTAAAAGCAAGGTTATGAACATCAGTCAGAATTATCCGGAGTTTTTGATGGTTCCATCAAAATGACTTCAGATATTCCAATTGTTAACCCGACTGAAGTGAGTCTCGTATTTATAACCAGCTCTGCTGCATGGTACAATACAGTTGGATATTACACCTATCCTACCAACAATCCGCCCCAGAGCGCGAGTGATATAAAACAAATAATCGCATTTCCAAACACCTCTCCTATTTACAAGACTTTAGGAGCAGGAGCATTAGTGTGTGGCGAAGAAATAAAACTCAAATATTGGAATGAAGACACACAGGAATACGAAGACAAATTTCCTGCAGGAGTCACAATTGGCTGGTGCCTGCAAGGTATGGGATTCAAGAGCAAACTCACCTCAGAAACAGATAAAGACAAAGTGGGCGATATCATAAAAGGTATGGGGGCACGCTATTCCACCAGGAATCTAAACACGAATAACACACAAAGAACTGTATCTCTCCGTGATTCCAAGTCCGGGCAGATTGTAGCAGTAGGATTCGAAGATAATATTGACTTCGATTATGCAGATGCCATCTTCTATATTCATACGTCAGAAAAGAATGCTATTGACCCGACATTGCCTCCACTGCCTGAGGACCCCGAAGCAATCCCCGAGCAATATAAAATTTCTTATTCCGGTACACTGGCTTTTGAAGACTTATGGCCTAAGTTAGGTGATTACGATATGAATGACGTAATGGTAAAGTACACCAGTACGATGACCCGAAATGCTCTTGACAATCGCATTTACGAAATAGAAGACAAGTTTATCTTACAGCACTGTGGCGGTTATCTGCAAAACGGATTTGGATATCAATTACACAAGCTCTCAAACAGCAATGTCAAGAGTGTAAAAATAACGGGGCCTGATGCCAGTGGTTTATCAAGTTCTATATACATGGAAGGAAAAGAAACAGAGCCTGGACAGTCTCACCCAACCATATTGTTGTATGACGACATGACAAAATTCAAAAATATCACTGATGAATCAAAGAAAGAATATACTGTAACCATCACGCTTGATGGAGCTAGTGAGAAAGAGGTGGTACCTCCTTACAACCCGTTTATCTTCATCAGTTCCAACGAGGGTAGAGGCAAAGAATTACATCTGATAAATTATCCCCCGACTGATAAAGCCGACTTATCGTTACTGGGAACCGGAAAAGACATCTACAGACCAGAAGAAGGGATGTATTATGTTTCTGCAGACTTGATGCCGTTTGCTATCAATATGCCGGTAAGTAATCTCCCGGTTCCAGAGGAAGGGAAACGAATCGATCAATCATATCCCAAGTTCTCTGGATGGGTATCATCGAATGGGAAACAAAATAAAGATTGGTACAAATAAAGATTGATACGATTTAAATAAGAGCAGCCCGGATATTGTACGGAATCGCTATCGGGACTTCGCATTGCGAACCATCGATGAAAAAGACATAATAGACATCCGTTTAGAAAGGCGCGAATTACGCAGTTCACACAACTTCTTGAATACTCACCAAGAATTCGTGTGAACTGTGTTTTTATTTTAAGCCACAATATTATAGGATATAAGTATTATCCGTTATGAATAGGCTTTCATCATTAAATCTTCGGCTCCCATTTTATCTTAAAACCTTTATTAGGGAATAGCATATCAAACACAATCACGAATATAAAACAGATGTTACCAAGATATTCATCGTCAATAAAGAAATGTGATAAGGCCAGGGAAGCAGTAAAGCCAAAGCTATTACAGCAATAATATGTGATAAAGGAAGCATACGGCACGTGACATATTTATAGATACTATTTGCCAGAATATAAACGATTGGTCCGATAATCAGAACAAAAACAACTTCCGCTCTCATTTCTTGTTCGGGATGGGCAACAATCAGTTCGTCTCCTACCGCACAAATAATCAATGCTCCCACCAGTACGATATGAATTGCATTATAAATCAACCCCAGCTTGCCGGGATCTTTCACTTCCTGTATTTTCCGGCTACCGGCTTCACTGCTCACATCAAAGTAAACCCACCACATAGCCAAACTACCAATGAAAGATATGACAGCAGAAATAATCACGAGAGGCGTCCATTCTTCTACTTCACTCAAAGAAGCTCCTGTCATCAATAGAGTTTCTCCAAAAGCAATAATCACAAACAACTGGCAACGTTCCACCAAATGATGCCCTTCAATAGTCCATTCCTTGCTACTGTCCGAACGTCCCAGACGAGGTAAAGCAAATCCGTGCATCGGGGCTGTATAATCACAGATGGCGGCTATAATCCACAGTAGAATTTGCCATTCTCCCTGCAATATGGCACCCGTAATCCAAAAGACGGCAGATATACAGAACCAGCCCATAATTCGCTTAAAATTAGCAGCCAGATGATGATCTCCTAACACCCCGATAATATAAAGTGTTCTCCCTGCCTGTATCAGAACATAGCAGACAGCAAATATCAATCCCCGGTAAGTAAAGGCATAAGGAATGGCAGCCGCCATCACCAGCCCCACCAGCATACTGATAAAAAGAAGAATACGTATCGGCCGGGTATCCGGGTTGAACCAGTTAGTCACCCAGATGGTATGTTGCCACAACATCCAGACTGCAAACCACAGGATTGTTTCTTTCAATAATCCTTCCCAAGTGAGATTATGAAGCAGATAATGTGAAAGTTGCGTGACCGAGAAAACATAAATCAGGTCAAACAGCAGTTCGGAATAAGAGACAGTAGCAGTTTCCGTTTCTCTCTTCCGAAGCAATGGATGGGGGGAGTAAAACATACGAGGTTCCTTTTATATATATAAAAGAAACCCCGCAGAAGTCTATTTTGTTCAGAGAAAGTCTTACATTCTGGAAGGAACTTCGATACCCAGCAAATTCATTCCCAAGCGAACAACTTTAGCTACATTAGCAGACAGAGCGATACGGAATACTTTCACTGCCTCATTCTCTTCGCGCAGAATACTATAGTCATGATAGAACTGATTGTATTCTTTCACCAAGTCATAAGTATAATTAGCAATAATAGACGGGCTGTAATCTTCACCGGCTTGTTTTACAACAGCAGCAAAGTCGGCAACCATCTGAATCAGCTTCTTCCTTTTCACTCAATTCAATACCAGCCGGAATCTGTTCAGGAATTACGATACCTGATTCGGCAGCTTTCCGAAGTACAGACTGGATACGTGCATAAGTATATTGAATAAACGGACCTGTATTACCATTGAAGTCGATAGATTCTTTCGGATTGAATGTCATATTCTTACGGGCATCGACTTTCAGAATGAAATATTTCAATGCTCCCAGACCCACAATACGGGCAATATCATCAGCTTCTTCCTGTGTCAAACCATCCAGTTTGCCTAGTTCTTGTGAAGTTTCTTTAGCAGTGGCAATCATTTCCTCCATCAAGTCGTCAGCATCAACTACCGTACCCTCACGGGATTTCATCTTACCTTCCGGCAGTTCCACCATTCCGTAAGAGAAGTGTACCAGACTCTTACCCCATTCGAAACCAAGTTTATCGAGCAAGATAGAAAGCACCTGGAAGTGATAGTTCTGTTCGTTACCTACTACATAAATCATCTTATTAATCGGGTAATCGGCAAAACGAAGTTTAGCCGTACCGATATCCTGAGTCATGTAGACAGAAGTACCGTCACCACGGAGAAGGAGCTTATGATCCAGTCCTTCGGCAGTCAGGTCGGCCCATACGGAACCGTCTTCTTTCTTGTAGAAGAAACCTTTTTCCAGACCTTCCATTACCTTTTCTTTTCCTTCGAGGTAAGTATTGGATTCGTAATAGATCTTGTCGAAGCTGACACCCATCTTCTTGTAGGTTTCGTCGAATCCTGCATATACCCAGTTGTTCATCATTTCCCACAATCCGCGTACTTCCGGATCACCGGCTTCCCACTTCACCAACATTTCGCGGGCTTCCTGCATCAATGGAGATTCAGCTTCAGCCTTTGCTTTCGCTTCATCGTCATTCATTCCCTGCGCTGTAAATTTAGCCATCAGCTCCTTTACTTCCGCTTTATAATGCTTATCGAAAGATACATAATAATCACCTACCAGGTGGTCACCCTTCTTACCCGAAGTTTCAGGAGTTTCACCGTTTCCGTATTTCTTCCATGCCAGCATGGACTTACAGATGTGGATACCACGGTCGTTTACAATATTTGTTTTGACTACCTTATTGCCGTTTGCCGCTACAATGTTAGCCAATGCGTTGCCTAAAAGGTTATTACGCACGTGTCCCAAGTGAAGCGGTTTATTTGTATTCGGAGAAGAATATTCAATCATCACCAATGGAGAAGCGTCAGTGACCTGCACTAAGCCGTACTGTTCATCTGCCTGAATCTCGTTCAGCAACTCAATCCATGTAGCCGATGCAATAGTCAGGTTCAAGAACCCTTTTATCACATTAAACGCTGCTACAGCCGGATCGTTTGCCTTCAGATATTCACCGATTTCCTGTGCCGTTTGCTCCGGTCCTTTTTTTGACATCTTCAGGAAAGGAAATACCACCAACGTCAAATGTCCTTCAAATTCTTTCTTCGTTTTTTGCAACTGCACCATCTTTTCAGGGACTTCCTGACCGTAAAGTGCTTTGAGTCCGCTGATAACGGACGCTACAAGTTTATCTTCTATCTTCATAATCAAGTTATTTCTTGCGCGCAAAGATACAAAAAAGGAGACGCATCACGTCTCCTCTCTTAATTTCTTTCAACTATCTATCTTATTCAACAGCTGCAGATAATTCAGCACCAGCTTTAAATTTAGCTACTTTCTTAGCAGGAATAGTAATAGTTGCCTTTGTAGAAGGGTTAATACCAGTTCTTTCAGCTCTTTCGCTTACTGAGAAAGTACCAAAACCTACGAGAGATACTTTGTCACCAGCTTTCATAGCATTAGTAACTGAAGTGATGAAAGCATCAAGTGCTTTTTTTGCATCGGCTTTGCTCATTTGAGCTTCAGCAGCCATTGCACTAATAAGATCAGACTTATTCATAATACGTAAAATGATTAATTAATATATATGTTACACAAAAGATTATCCCACAATGGATTGATTCCACAAATATAGCCGAACAAAACAACATATCAAATAAAAACATAAAAAAAACGCAGCAAATTATTGAAAAAGAGCTAATAGGAAGCGTTTTTCATGCTTTAAAACAGAATTTATTCGTACTTTTGCGTCTATTATCTAAATATTCAGAAATTAAAATGATGCCAACTGTAACTAAAAACCTGATAATTATCAATGTACTAGTATTTTTCGGGACAATCGTAGCCCAACGTTACGGCCTGGATTTAACGAATTATCTGGGATTACATTTTGTCCTTGCAAGTGACTTTAATCCGGCACAGCTTATCACTTATATGTTTATGCACGGCGGATTCAGCCACATTTTCTTTAATATGTTTGCCGTTTTTATGTTCGGACCGATTCTCGAACAAACCTGGGGACCCAAACGTTTCCTCTTTTACTATATTCTCTGCGGTATCGGTGCGGGACTTATCCAGGAAGGGGTACAGTATATTCAATATGTAACGGAACTTAGCCACTACGCACAAGTGAATATAGGTACAGGTGTTATCCCAATGGAAGAGTATCTGAACATGATGACCACCGTAGGTGCTTCGGGAGCCGTTTACGCCATATTGCTGGCATTCGGTATGTTATTTCCCAATAACCGGTTGTTTATCTTCCCGCTGCCATTTCCTATCAAAGCGAAGTTCTTCGTTATAGGATACGCCGCGATTGAATTATGGTCAGGACTTGCCAATAGCGCCGGAGACAATGTCGCTCACTTTGCTCACCTGGGAGGAATGTTATTTGGATTGATCCTGATTTTGTATTGGAGAAAAAAAAGCAATAACAATGGGACATATTATAGCTGATTTAAAGGAGACATTCAGAAGAGGAAATATTTTCATCCAACTGATTTATATCAACGTAGGCATCTTTCTGATCGGCACGTTGATTAACGTTTTCTTGCGACTGTTTGAAGTAAGTACCCCCGATATATTCGGTATATTTGCCCTGCCGGCATCCTTTATCGGATTTATTCATCAGCCGTGGTCGTTATTTACTTATATGTTTATGCATGCCGGTATCCTGCATATTCTATTCAATATGCTTTGGCTGTATTGGTTCGGAAGTTTGTTTCTCTACTTTTTCTCGGCCAAGCATTTAAGAGGACTATATGTATTAGGAGGTATCTGTGGAGGTTTACTGTATATGGTTGCCTACAATGTATTTCCTTTATTCAGTTCGCAAGTGGCGGGTGCAACATTGGTAGGAGCATCAGCTTCCGTATTAGCCATCGTAGCTGCTACGGCTTATCGTGAACCAAATTACAGGGTGCAACTTTTTCTTTTCGGTGCTATCCGTCTCAAATATCTGGCACTGGTTGTTATCGGAATCGATGTATTATCCATCACCTCAAGTAATGCCGGAGGACATATCGCCCACCTGGGCGGTGCTCTTGCAGGACTTTGGTTTGCCGCCAGCCTAAGTAAAGGAACTGATTTGACTTCCTGGATCAACTGGATTCTGGATGGTTTCACCTCCTTGTTTCAAAAGAAAACATGGAAACGGAAACCGAAAATGAAGGTACACTATGGAAACAGTGCCACCGGTCGCGAGAAGGATTATGATTACAATGCCCACAAAAAAGCACAGTCTGATGAAGTGGACCGTATTTTGGAAAAACTAAAGAAATCCGGTTACGACAGTCTGACAACTGAAGAAAAGAAAAGCTTGTTCGACGCAAGCAAAAGATAAAGGAATGGAACATATTGGCAAATTTGTCGCATATCTGATACTTGCTGTCAACGCTCTCTTCGTGGGAACGTTGATATTAAGCGCTTATAGCCCTTACCTTAACCCGAAAATAAATCCACTTGCTTCCAGCTTGGGACTTGCATTTCCGATATTCCTGACGATTAATCTGATTTTTATCGGCTTCTGGGCATTCGTCAACTACCGCTATACGCTCTTGCCCGCCATCGGTTTTCTGATTTGTATTCCGCAGATACGAACTTATATTCCTTTTAACTCCACCACAAAAACCATACCGGAAGGAAGCATCAAAATCCTATCCTACAACGTAATGAGTTTCAACAATTTGGAGAAGAAAGATGGAAAAACCCGGTATTGTCTTATCTTGTAGATAGTAACGCCGATATTATCTGTCTGCAAGAATACAACACCGCTACCAACAAGAAATACCTGACGGAACAGGATATTAAAAAAGCATTGAAAGCCTATCCTTACCAATCCGTCCACCAACAAGGAAAAGGAGATGTGCAACTTGCCTGTTTCTCCAAGTTCCCCATACTCTCGATACATCCCATCAAATATGAAAGTAATTATAACGGTTCCATGAAATATGTACTGAATGTAAATAACGACACTCTTACATTAATCAACAACCACCTGGAATCCAACAAACTCACCAAAGAAGACAGAGGGATGTATGAGGATATGATTAAAGACCCGAATGCCAAGAAAGTAAAAACCGGACTTAGGCAATTAATAAGAAAACTGGCGGAAGCATCGGCTATCCGGGCTACACAAGCAGATTCTGTGGCTAAAACCATTGCAGAAAGTAAATATCCGACAACCATAGTATGCGGCGATTTCAACGACGGTTCTATCTCATATACCCATCGCATCCTGACTCAAAAACTAGACGATGCATTCACACAGTCCGGTAAAGGATTGGGTATTTCCTACAATCAGAACAAGTTCTATTTCCGCATAGACAATATCTTGATCAGCCCCAACCTGAAAGCCTACAATTGCACGGTAGACCGGTCTATCAAGGCATCAGACCATTACCCGATCTGGTGCTATATCAGTAAACGATAAGAACTGAAAACTCTAATAAAAACACTTATGATGATTAAAAGACACTAACCATTTTAGCAGTAAGTTGTATGATGTACTCCTGTGCTACGAAAACAGAAAGCAATCCTTTCTTTACAGAGTTTCAAACCGAGTATGGTGTTCCTTCTTTCGACAAGATTAAATTAGAGCACTATGAACCTGCCTTTCTAAAAGGTATAGAAGAACAGAATCAAAATATCGAAGCCATCATCGAAAGCCCGGAAATTCCGACATTCGAAAATACGATTGTGGCTTTGGATAACAGCGCACCCATCTTAGACCGGGTAAGCATCATTTTCTTCAATATGACAGATGCAGAAACTACTGATTCGCTGACCGCACTTTCCATCAAACTGGCACCGGTTCTTTCGGAACATAATGACAATATCTCCCTGAATGGGAAACTATTCAAACGGGTGAACGATGTCTACCAAAAGAAAGATTCATTGAACCTGACGTCGGAACAAGAACGTCTGCTGGACAAGACTTATAAAAGATTTATCCGCTCCGGAGCGAACCTTGGCGAAAAGGACCAAGCTCGCCTCCGCGAAATCAACAAGGAGCTTTCTACACTTGGCATCACTTTCAGCAACAATGTGCTGAATGAGAATAATGCCTTCCAACTTTTCGTTGACAAGGAAGAAGATCTGGCAGGATTGCCTGAATGGTTCCGCCAAAGTGCGGCCGAAGAAGCGAAAGCAGCCGGACAACCGGGAAAATGGTTGTTCACCCTGCACAATGCCAGCCGTCTGCCTTTCCTGCAATATTCTGAAAATCGCCCGCTCCGGGAGCAAATATACAAAGCTTATATCAACCGCGGCAACAACAACGACGGGAACGATAACAAGGAAAACATCCGCAAGATCGTTTCTCTCCGCCTGGAAAAAGCGAACTTATTAGGTTTCGACTGTTATGCAAACTTCGTCCTGGATGAAACCATGCAAAGAACGCCAACAACGTAATGAGCCTTTTAAATAACCTCTGGAGCTACGCACTGCCAAAAGCAAAAGCAGAAGCTACCGAACTTCAGAAATTAATGGATAAGGAAGGAAAAGGAGAAAAACTGGAAGCATGGGACTGGTGGTATTATACCGAAAAACTACGGAAAGAAAAATACAACCTGTCTGAAGAGGATACAAAACCTTACTTCAAACTGGAGAATGTACGCGATGGTGCTTTCGCCGTAGCCAACAAATTATATGGCATCACCCTAAGCAAACTGGAAGGCATACCAACTTATCACCCTGATGTAGAAGTCTTTGAAGTGAAAGACGCAGATGTTCCCAGCTCGGTATCTTCTATGTAGACTATTTCCCACGTCCCGGGAAAAGCGGTGGTGCATGGATGAGCAACTATCGTGAGCAACACGGAACAACCCGTCCGTTGGTATGCAACGTTTGCAGCTTTACCAAGCCGGTAGGCGACACCCCCTCTTTATTGACCATGGATGAAGTGGAAACCCTGTTTCACGAATTTGGTCACGCTCTGCACGGACTGCTGACAAAATGTGAATACAAAGGAACATCGGGAACCAACGTGGTACGTGACTTTGTAGAACTTCCTTCTCAAATCAACGAACATTGGGCGACTGAACCCGAAGTGCTGAAAATGTATGCCAAACATTATCAGACAGGAGAAGTGATACCCGACGAAATCATCGAGAAGATACTGCAACAGAAAACTTTCAACCAGGGCTTCATGACCACCGAATTACTGGCTGCCGCCATCCTCGACATGAACCTGCACACGATGACAGATGTAAAGAATCTGGATATGCTTGCATTCGAAAAAGAAGCGATGGACAAGCTTAACTTGATTCCCGAAATAGCACCGCGTTATCGCGTGACTTACTTTAATCATATCATTGGCGGATACGCTGCCGGATACTATAGTTACCTATGGGCCAACGTATTGGACAATGATGCTTTCGAAGCTTTCAAAGAACATGGTATTTTTGATAAAAACACCGCCGACCTGTTCCGGCATAACGTATTGGAGAAGGGAGACAGCGAAGACCCGATGGTGCTTTATAAGAATTTCCGTGGAGCGGAACCAAGCCTGGAACCACTACTGAAAAACAGAGGAATGAAATAATTCAGCAAAAAAGCCCTTAAACATCAAATATTTGAGGGCTTATTACACATGAATGTGAAAAAAAAACTATATTTGCAGCCTTGTATGCGGCAAAAAGAACTTGTGTACGACAGAATTTAACTGAAAATTAAATTAAAAAAGTATCATCATAAATTAAAAGTAAAATGCAAAACAAAGGATTTGTAAAGGTTTTTGCGGTATTACTCACGCTGGTATGCGTGTTCTACCTCTCCTTCTCCTTCGTAACCCGCCATTACACTAATAAGGCGAAAGAGATTGCGAACGGCGACCCGAAAGTAGAACAAGACTACCTTGACTCTCTCTCCAATGAGAAAGTAATGCTGTGGAACTGGACGCTGAAAGATTGTCGTGAAATGGAGATCAGTTTAGGTTTGGACCTAAAAGGTGGTATGAACGTTATCCTTGAAGTTTCTGTGCCTGATGTTATCAGAGCATTGGCTGACAACAAGCCGGATGAAAACTTCAATAAAGCGCTGAATGAAGCTGCAAAACAAGCTGTCAACAGCCAGGACGATATCATTACCTTGTTCGTCAGAGAATACCAGAAGACTGCTCCGGGCGCAAAACTTTCCGAACTTTTCGCAACACAACAGTTGAAAGATAAAGTTAACCAGAAATCATCAGATGCCGAAGTAGAAAAAGTATTGAGAGCAGAAGTAAAGGCTGCCGTTGAAAACTCATACAACGTGCTTCGTACCCGTATCGACCGCTTCGGTGTTGTTCAGCCGAACATCCAAAGCCTCGAAGATAAGATGGGCCGTATCATGGTGGAACTTCCGGGTATCAAGGAGCCGGAACGTGTGAGAAAACTTCTTCAAGGTTCGGCCAACCTCGAATTCTGGGAAACATATACTGCAAAAGAGATTCTTCCGGCTATGCAGTCGGCTGACTCAAAATTGCGTGCTATCCTGTCACAGGAAACTGCCGCTGATTCTACAGCCACTAACGCAACTGCAGACACAATCCCCGCAGCCAAGCTGGCAGAAGCTACTCCGGCAAAGAAAGCCGTAAGCGTTGCGACAGTCTCGCAGCTACTCTGAAAGGAGATGCCAAAGACGAAAAGGCGGGAGCAAACATGGAAGAAATCAAAAAGCAATATCCGTTGCTAGCTGTTCTTCAGTTGAATTCAAGCGGTCAGGGTCCGGTGATCGGCTATGCTAACTATAAGGATACAGCCGATATCAACAGATATCTGAGCATGCCTGAAATCCAGTCAGAACTTCCGAAAGACCTTCGTCTGAAATGGGGTGTTTCTCCTTCTGAATTCGATAAGAAAGGACAGACATTCGAATTGTATGCTATCAAATCTACCGAACGTAACGGCAAAGCTCCGTTGGAAGGTGACGTAGTAACAGATGCAAAAGACGAATTCGACCAATACAGCAAACCGGCTGTAAGCATGACCATGAACTCTGACGGTGCACGCCGCTGGGCACAGTTGACCAAGCAGAACATCGGTCGTTCTATCGCTATCGTTCTTGATAACTATGTATATTCTGCTCCGAACGTAAACTCTGAAATCACAGGCGGACGTTCACAGATTACAGGTCACTTCACCCCGGAACAGGCAAAGGACTTAGCAAACGTATTGAAATCAGGTAAGATGCCGGCTCCGGCTCACATCGTACAGGAAGATATCGTAGGTCCGTCTCTGGGTCAGGAATCTATTAACGCAGGTATTTTCTCATTCGTTGTAGCTTTGATCCTGTTGATGATCTACATGTGTTCCATGTATGGCTTCATCCGGGTATGGTTGCCAACTGCG
>ENA-OQIG01000534-OQIG01000534.1-human-gut-metagenome-genome-assembly--contig:-NODE-534-length-21405-cov-2.721449_pt1 | contig 21405 bp, 32 predicted proteins | sample MGYA00242576_ERZ504741 | MGnify/ENA primary metagenome ERZ504741 (study PRJEB26092, sample SAMD00036436) | human gut metagenome | host: Homo sapiens | study: EMG produced TPA metagenomics assembly of... | reverse complement strand
AAGTATTTAGTGACTAAGTCAATAAATTTTAATTTACTCAACGGCAGGTAACCAGTTCAGAAGCTGCTATCAGACACTCTTTTTTAATCCACACAGAGACATATTGCCCGTTGCAGTCAGAATGAAAAGCTGAAAAATACTTACTAAGGCGTTTTTTATTTGGTGATATTTTTTTCAATATCATGCAGCAAACGGTGCAACATTGCCGTGTCTCGTTGCTCTAAAAGCCCCAGGCGTTGCTGTAACCAGTCGACCAGTTTTATGTCATCTGCCACTGCCAGAGTCGTCAGCAATGCCATGACTCGTTCGCGTAAAGCTTGCAGTTGATGTTGGTCTGCCGTTGTGTCACTTTTCGTCGGTTGTTGTATTAATGTTGCTAATTGATAGCAATAGACCATCACTGCCTGCCCCAGATTGAGCGAAGGATAATCCGCCACCATCGGCACACCAGTAAGAACGTCAGCCAACGCTAACTCTTCGTTAGTCAACCCGGAATCTTCGCGACCAAACACCAGCGCGGCATGGCTCATCCATGAAGATTTTTCCTCTAACAGCGGCACCAGCTCTACTGGCATAGCGTAGTAATGATATTTCGCCCGACTGCGCGCAGTGGTGGCGACAGTGAAATCGACATCGTGTAACGATTCAACCAGTGTCGGGAAAACTTTAATATTATCAATAATATCACCAGATCCATGTGCGACCCAGCGAGTGGCTGGCTCCAGATGTGCCTGACTATCGACAATCCGCAGTTCGCTAAACCCCATCGTTTTCATTGCCCGCGCCGCTGCCCCAATATTTTCTGCTCTGGCGGGTGCGACCAGAATAATCGTTATACGCATATTGCCACTCTTCTTGACCAAATGACCGCGAACAGGGTGATCACTGTCAACTTATTACGCGGTGCGAATTTACAAATCCTTAACGTAAGTCGCAGAAAAAGCCCTTTACTTAGCTTAAAAAAGGCTAAACTATTTCCTGACTGTACTAACGGTTGAATTGTTAAAAAATGCTACATATCCTTCTGTTTACTTAGGATAATTTTATAAAAAATAAATCTCGACAATTGGATTCACCACGTTTATTAGTTGTATGATGCAACTAGTTGGATTATTAAAATAATGTGACGAAAGCTAGCATTTAGATACGATGATTTCATCAAACTGTTAACGTGCTACAATTGAACTTGATATATGTCAACGAAGCGTAGTTTATTGGGTGTCCGGCCCTCTTAGCCTGTTATGTTGCTGTTAAAATGGTTAGGATGACAGCCGTTTTTGACACTGTCGGGTCCTGAGGGAAAGTACCCACGACCAAGCTAATGATGTTGTTGACGTTGATGGAAAGTGCATCAAGAACGCAATTACGTACTTTAGTCATGTTACGCCGATCATGTTAATTTGCAGCATGCATCAGGCAGGTCAGGGACTTTTGTACTTCCTGTTTCGATTTAGTTGGCAATTTAGGTAGCAAACATGCAGACCCCGCACATTCTTATCGTTGAAGACGAGTTGGTAACACGCAACACGTTGAAAAGTATTTTCGAAGCGGAAGGCTATGATGTTTTCGAAGCGACAGATGGCGCGGAAATGCATCAGATCCTCTCTGAATATGACATCAACCTGGTGATCATGGATATCAATCTGCCGGGTAAGAACGGTCTTCTGTTAGCGCGTGAACTGCGCGAGCAGGCGAATGTTGCGTTGATGTTCCTGACTGGCCGTGACAACGAAGTCGATAAAATTCTCGGCCTCGAAATCGGTGCAGATGACTACATCACCAAACCGTTCAACCCGCGTGAACTGACGATTCGTGCACGCAACCTGCTGTCCCGTACCATGAATCTGGGTACTGTCAGCGAAGAACGTCGTAGCGTTGAAAGCTACAAGTTCAATGGTTGGGAACTGGACATCAACAGCCGTTCGTTGATCGGCCTGATGGCGAGCAGTACAAGCTGCCGCGCAGCGAGTTCCGCGCCATGCTTCACTTCTGTGAAAACCCAGGCAAAATTCAGTCTCGTGCTGAACTGCTGAAGAAAATGACCGGCCGTGAGCTGAAACCACACGACCGTACTGTAGACGTGACGATCCGCCGTATTCGTAAACATTTCGAATCTACGCCGGATACGCCGGAAATCATCGCCACCATCCACGGTGAAGGTTATCGCTTCTGTGGTGATCTGGAAGATTAATCGGCTTTACCACCGTCAAAAAACGGCGCTTTTTAGCGCCGTTTTTATTTTTCAACCTTATTTCCAGATACGTAATTGATCGTCCATTGTAACTTCTTTACTGGCTTTCATTTTCGGCAGTGAAAACGCATACCAGTCGATATTACGAGTCACAAACATCATGCCGGCCAGCGCCACCACCAGCACACTGGTTCCCAACAACAGCGCGCTATCGGCAGAGTTGAGCAGTCCCCACATCACACCATCCAGCAACAACAGCGCGAGGGTAAACAACATGCTGTTGCGCCAGCCTTTCAATACCGCCTGCAAATAAATACCGTTCATTAACGCCCCAATCAGACTGGCGATTATCCATGCCACGGTAAAACCGATATGTTCAGAAAGCGCCAGCAAGAGCAAATAAAACATCACCAATGAAAGCCCCACCAGCAAATATTGCATTGGGTGTAAACGTTGCGCGGTGAGCGTTTCAAAAACAAAGAACGCCATAAAAGTCAGTGCAATCAGCAGAATGGCGTACTTAGTCGCCCGGTCCGTTAATTGGTATTGATCGGCTGGCGTCGTCACTGCGACGCTAAACGCGGGGAAGTTTTCCCAGCCGGTATCATTGCCTGAAGCAAAACGCTCACCGAGATTATTAGCAAACCAGCTGCTTTGCCATTGCGCCTGAAAACCTGACTCGCTAACTTCCCGTTTGGCTGGCAAAAAATCACCTAAAAAACTGGGATGCGGCCAGTTGCTGGTTAAGGTCATTTCGCTATTACGCCCGGCAGGCACCACAGAAAGATCGCCGGTACCGCTTAAATTCAGGGCCATATTCAGCTTCAGGTTCTGCTTCCGCCTGTCCCTTCGGGTAAAGGGATATGCACGCCCTGCCCGCCTTGCCTCTAACCCGGTGCCGGGTTCAATGGTCAGCGCCGTTCCGTTAACTTCAGGCGCTTTCACCACACCAATACCACGCGCATCCCCGACGCTAATCACAATAAAGGGCTTGCCTAAGATGATATTTGGCGCGTTGAGCTCGCTAAGACGCGAAACATCGAAATCGGCTTTTAGCGTTAAATCACTGTGCCAGACCTGACCGGTATAAATCCCTATCTTGCGTTCTTCCACGTTCTGATTGCCATCAACCATCAATGACTCAGGTAACCAAAAATGGATAAAACTTCGTTTCCGCTCCACGGTTTTATCCTCTTCCTGCACCGTATAAAGCTCGGTCACAGGAATAGCGATAAGCGGCCCAACGAGTTTTTGCGGCCCGCTGGTACTTTGGCGAATCGCATCTTCCACATCGCTACGGTAATCGGCACGTTCGACAATCACTTGCCGAATCAGCATTATCGGAATCAACAACAGCAATACTGCACCAAACAAGGTGGTCATTTTCCAGAACAGGGGGGATTTCAACATAGTCTTCTCCTTTGCAATGGCAGCAGGTTACGAAGGCTATGTGGGAAGAATTTGAAGCTATGTGAAGTGACGGTGAAGTCGAAGCGAGGCCAGCACGCCACCTTCCTGCACGTTGCGCAGCGTGACTTCGCCGTTAAACAAACGGGCGACCTCACTGACGAACGCCAACCCCAGACCGCTGCTTTTTTGCCCATTTGCACGCGGCAAAGAGTAAAAGCGTTCAAAAATACGTGACAGCGCGTAGTCAGGAATACCACTACCGGTATCCAGCACCTTAAGGGCGACGTGTTCCTGATCCACTTCGGCGCTTAGCGTTATGCGACCGCTCTCGGGGGTAAAATCGATGGCGTTATCCAGTAAATTCCCCAGCGCCTGCTCCAGTAACGCCGGTTCAGCAGCAACATTAACCTCAGTGGGCATAACATGTAGAGTGATGTTTTTTTCTGCCAACTGCACGGTGCGCGCTTCGCTGACGCGGCGAAATAATGCCGCCACATCAACAACAGTCAGAACGACTTCCTGACGATTCTCCAGTCTTGCCTGGCGTAGTAACGTTTCTACCAATGCCTGCATACGCGCATTTTGCGTCAGAATGTTGTCGGTAAAACGAGCCACCACTTCCGGTGGCGGACCTTCGCGTAAAATTTCCGCCGCGCCACGAATCGCCGCCAGTGGGCTTTTTAGCTCATGGGTTAACGCATAAACATACTGCTCAATATAGTTTTTCCCTTCCAGCTTCACGCGCATACTTTCCAGCGCCTGCGCAAGCTTACGCAACTCGCTACTGCCGAGTTCAGGAAGAGGAACGGCTTATTGTCAGTGACGGAATCGGCATAGCGAGTGAGCCGGGCAATGGAGCGGTTGATCCACCAAACCATGCCTGCGCCAATCACCAGTGCAATCCCCAGCAAAATGGCGCTGGCCCATAAAATTCGCCGCTCGCTACGCTTAATGACCGGAGCCATCGCCGCGTTCGGTTTGCCTACGCTCAAAACGCCAATAAGCCGCGAGCCGTCCATAATCGGCGCGGCAACATACATCACCGAACTTTCGGGATCGGCAGGATTTTGCAACGTGCTGCGCGCACCATACTGACCACGCAACGTTAGCCAGACGTCATTCCAGCGCGAATAATCCTGCCCAACGGCTTTATTTGCCGAATCGAACAATACTTTACCCTGCGAATCGGTCATATAGACATGATATTCATTGCGCACTTTGTTAATGCCACCGATATTGGCGCGAAACGGGCGATGTTGTAGCTGATTAAACGCCTGCGCCAGTTGCCCATGCGTTGGGTCCCCAGAGAGCAAATCGGGACGCGCCAGCTCCGCCAGCAACGTTGCGGTATCGATTAACGTCCCCTCCGTTGCTCTTCGCACGCCCGGTTTAACTTCTTTGACAAAAATAGCCAGTACGAACCAGGCCGCCACCGCCACCAGTAAAAAATAGCCCAGCAGCAACCGCATGCCGATACGCATTACAGGCCCCTCAGGCTATATCCCATGCCGCGATGAGTATTAATCGGTGAAAGATCGGGGTTGATGGCGCGCAGCTTGGCACGCAACGTTTTAATGTGGGTATCAACGGTGCGATCGTAGGTGTCCTGCGCATCTTCCCACACGCTATCCATTAGTTGCTGGCGGGACCAGACGCGGCCTGGCGACTTGAGTAACGTCTTCAGCAATAAAAACTCATACCGCGTCAGCGTTAATGGCGTGTCAAACCAGCTGATCTGCGCCGCGGGTTCATTCAATTCAAAATGACCAATACGGATGACGGGAGACGGCGACGAGAACTTCTTCACCCGACGCAGTAAGGTGCGCACCCTGGCGCACACTTCGCGGGGTGAAAACGGTTTAGCCACATAGTCGTCAGCGCCAATTTCCAGCCCAAGCAGGCGATCGACCTCTTCACTTCGGGCCGTCAGGAACAGTACAGGTAACGCCGGATGGAGCGCCAGTAACTGGCGGCATAATTCAAAGCCGCTGATATCAGGCAAACCAACATCGAGAATCATGACGTCGGGAGCCTGCTGGCGAGCTTTATCCAGCACCGGCAAGCCTCGCTCAAAGACCTCGACGGCAAAACCTTCCTGCTGCAACATGTAGACCAGCGTGTCGGCTATCCCTTGCTCATCTTCCACTAACCAGACCGTTTCCCGTTGCATAAATCGCCTCTGTTATTGCCGCCACGGCATGACAGGAACCGCGCTAATCGCGTTTTTCGGCGAACCTTCTACAACTTTGTCGGAGTAAGCCAGATAAGCGAGCGCGTTGCGTTTGGCGTCATAAAAGCGCACGACCTGTAACGACTTAAAGACCAGGGACGTGCGTTTTTTGAATACTACCTCGCCCTGAGCTTTGCCGTTTTTAATACGATCCGACAGTTCAATCGGCCCGACTTGCTGACAAGAAATAGCCGCATCGGAGGTATCTTCCGCCAGACCCAATCCCCCTTTAATACCACCTGTTTTCGCCCGGCTCACATAACAGGTGACATTTTTCACATCGGGATCGTCAAAGGCTTCCACAACAATTTTGTGATCCGGGCCGATCATTTTAAATACGGTGTCGACCGAACCAATCTCTTCTGCATGAGCCAATGGCCCCAGCATTATCAGGCTTAAAGACAGGATCAAATGCTTGTATTTCATATTGTTACCATTTTATCTATTACACGAGCAATTAGTTCGTCACGGTAAATAACATATTGATTAAGAACAAAATCTCAATACTTTTATTTCCGTCAAGACCTAAAACATACTCTACTAAGAAAAAAACACTGAATGCTAAAACAGCAAAAAATGCTATTATCCAATTACCTGATGTCAGGTGCTCGTTGTTGAAAGGATGAGGATATTTTATGGATCAGCCGGCATTATTCGCGACCTTTTAATCTGGCTGGAAGGTCATCTGGATCAGCCCTGTCGCTCGACAATGTAGCGGCGAAAGCAGGTTATTCCAAGTGGCACTTACAGAGAATGTTTAAAGATGTCACTGGCCATGCTATTGGCGCGTATATTCGTGCTCGTCGTTTGTCGAAATCGGCGGTCGCACTACGCCTGACTGCGCGTCCGATTCTGGACATCGCGCTGCAATACCGCTTCGACTCTCAACAGACATTTACCCGCGCATTCAAGAAGCAGTTTGCCCAGACTCCTGCACTTTACCGCCGTTCTCCTGAATGGAGCGCCTTTGGTATTCGCCCGCCGCTGCGTCTGGGTGAATTCACTATGCCAGAGCATAAATTTGTCACCCTGGAAGATACGCCGCTGATTGGTGTTACCCAGAGCTACTCCTGTTCGCTGGAGCAAATCTCTGATTTCCGCCATGAAATGCGTTATCAGTTCTGGCACGATTTTCTCGGCAACGCGCCGACCATTCCGCCAGTGCTCTACGGCCTGAATGAAACGCGTCCGAGTCAGGATAAAGACGACGAACAAGAGGTATTCTATACCACCGCGTTAGCCAGGATCAGCAGATGGCTATGTACTGACGGGGCATCCGGTGATGCTGCAGGGCGGCGAATATGTGATGTTTACCTATGAAGGTCTGGGAACCGGCGTGCAGGAGTTTATCCTGACGGTATACGGAACGTGCATGCCAATGCTCAACCTGACGCGCCGTAAAGGTCAGGATATTGAGCGATACTACCCGGCAGAAGACGCCAAAGCGGGAGATCGCCCAATTAATCTGCGCTGTGAACTGCTGATTCCTATCCGCCGTTAACGCTGCAGCTCATCTAATGCAGGGGCGTCCAGATGCGAGATGTCCCCTGCGGTTTCAACGACCCAGCCAGACGCCAGCCACAGGCTTTCCTGATAATCCACGCGCGAAATAGAACAGTTACGCAGACGTAAGCGGCGCTCTGCCCATGCTGGTAATCCGAGAATCGTACTCACCAGGCATCCCAGTGCAATACCATGACTCACCAGCAGCGGTCGCTTCCCTGCGGTAAGTCCCGGCAAGATTCCAGTGCCGCATTGACGCGATCGCTGAGCTCCTGCATTGACTCGCCTTCAGGAATACGCCCGTCAACGGTGCCATTGACCAGCTGCCGACGCCAGTTCTCTTCTTCTTCGGTCAGAGAATCGATATGTCTTTTTTCCAGCACACCCATGTTTAATTCACGCAGGCGAGAATCAAAGATGATGTCACAGCCGCAGGCTGGGCGATGATTTCCGCCGTACGCCGGGTGCGCCCTAAATCGCTGCTGATGATATGCGTAATGCCAAGCTCTTTGGCACGCGTCGCCACCTGCATCGCCTGTTGCTCACCTTTGGCGGTCAGCGGGCTGTCAGACTGGCCCTGAATACGTCGCTCGGCGTTCCACTGCGTTTCACCGTGGCGGACTAGGTATACCTGTAACATACTTTTTTTCCGTATACTGCTGTAACGTTAATTTTCTGAGTAATGCTGATTATGCACCAAGTTGTCTGTGCGACCACCAATCCCGCTAAAATTCAGCCATTCTGCAGGCATTTCACGAGATCTTCGGCGAAGGATCCTGCCATATTGCATCCGTTGCCGTCGAGAGCGGTGTACCGGAACAACCCTTTGGCAGTGAGGAAACGCGCGCTGGCGCACGAAATCGGGTAGCAAATGCCCGCCGTTTACTTCCAGAGGCTGATTTTTGGGTGGCGATTGAAGCTGGCATTGATGGCGACAGCACTTTCAGTTGGGTGGTGATTGAAAACGCCAGCCAGCGCGGCGAGGCGCGTTCGGCTACTTTGCCGTTGCCTGCGGTGATTCTGGAAAAAGTGCGTGAAGGTGAAGCGCTTGGTCCCGTGATGTCGCGTTATACCGGTATTGATGAGATTGGTCGTAAGGAAGGGGCGATCGGCGTGTTTACCGCCGGGAAACTCACTCGCGCCAGCGTCTATCACCAGGCGGTGATCCTGGCGCTGAGTCCGTTTCATAATGCCGTGTATTAAGCGCTGATGCGCCACGTCTTATCAGGCCTACAAATCAATCGCTTTTCAGCAACACCTCTTCCAGCCACTGGCGCAGCTCCACGGGCGCGGCTTTCAGGCTGTTAGATCCACGCGTAATCGTCGCGATGCCCGCGCCGAGTTCATTTTTTAACTCACGCTGGCTCATTTCGCCGCGCAACAGCTCTTCGACAATACGCACGCGAGTCCCCAACGCTTCGCGCTCATCTGGCGTCAGCATCAGGTTTAACAACGGTAAATGGAGATCGTTTGGTAGGCATTCTTAAGCAGGTCGACAAAACGTAACCACTCCTGGTGACGCTGTTCTGCCATCGCTGCTGAATAGGGTGATTGTTGGGCCATAATATGTCGCCATTGTTAGCGGGGGAAGCAAAATGCCTCCCCCGGTTGTACTCGCTAAAGAGTACGATAGCATATCATAAACGTGTGGATCAGTAACGACGTCCCCATTCCGTGGCGCTCATCAACGTCGGTTTATCCCCCATGAAATAGCGGTAGTAAGCGTCATAAGCCAGCACGTTCTTCACATAACCGCGCGTCTCGGAGAACGGAATACTCTCGACAAATGCCACAGCGTCGATACGCCCGGCGCTGTTGCCAAGCCAGGTTCGCACCCGTCCAGGTCCGGCGTTATAAGCTGCTGAGGAGAAAATACGGTTATTGCCAAACTGCTGATAAACATATTGCAGATAACTGGTGCCAATGTTGATGTTCGTTTCCGGATCCAGCAATTGCCCAGGGCTGCTATAACCAGGAATAGAGAACATCTTCACCGTATGGGTCGCTGTACCAGGCATAATCTGCATCAGGCCGCTGGCCCCTACCGGTGATTTCACTTTCGGATTCCAGGCGCTCTCCTGACGAGCAATCGCCATCGCATAGCTTTGCGGGATCTCCTTCCCACTGGTGTAACGTTTGAAAAGATCGTTGTAAGCCAGCGGGGAATCGCTCTTCCAGATGATCCCACAGCTTCCCGGCGATCGTTGCCTGAACGCTAAGATCCCACCATTGGTTGTTGAAAGCATACCGCGCCAGTTGAGCCTGCTCTGTTTTTGACTTGCTCTTCACCAGATTGGCCCACTCGCTACGCGCGGTGTTATCGAGATTCCAGTACATCAACTCGCGCACGCGCGCCATCTCCGGCCCCTGAGTCAGGGCGCTGTCAACATTCTGCGGCACTTTATCAATCTTCAGCTCATACTCTTCACCGATGCGTTGTGCTGCAACCATCGGGTAGAAACCACGCTGTTGCATAAGTTGATGCAAAATCTCTTTCGCTTCAGCTTCACGTCCGCGTTCCAGCAGTAAATCCGCCTGCCAGTAACGCCATTCATCTTTCTCTTTCGCCTCCATCGGCAAACGCGCCAGCCAGGTATTCAGGCCGCGACGATCGCCGGTGCCAAGCGCCATTCGCACACGGCGTTCAATCAACGACGTGGATTGCGAGCGCATAATGCGTCATCGCGCCATTTCGCCTGCTCGTCGGTGACATCGTTGCCCATCAAACGCCAGGCGACGATATCGCGCAGCTCCTGAATCTGATCTTCATTAAGCTGCTGCGCCTGGGCAAGCGACGGATCATCAGCCGTGCATTTTCAGCATCCTGCCGCGCCACACTGGCAAACGCCACCGCTGCCATTTGACGGGTAAAATCGGTCGCTCCGGTTGTACGCGCGAAGGTCAGTACCGTATTAGGGTTGTTCGCCAGTGAAATGATTGCCGAGGCGATAGTCTGGTAATCGGCAGGCATCTGCCTGCCAGCACTGTTACCAGGCCAGTGTTACCCGCTTTCATCGCCAGACGGATACGCTCTAAATACGCCAGCGGATCTTGTTTACCTGACGCACGCCAGACGCTAAATAACTTGTCACAGGCGTTAGGCTGGCTCTTGCCGGTTAGCCACAGCTCTTTCGCCCCTTGCCAGGCTTCTTCACTCTGCCGGTGTTCCATTTCGCATAGTAGTAATTACATTGCGCTTCGGTAGTTCCGGGCTTTTCCGGGCTAAAGGCTAACAAGCCACGCCAGTCTTCACGCCGCGCCAGTTCATTGACGAAACGAGATTGCAGCGTGCGAGCGGAGGAAGCGTGGGGTTAGCGCGAACAAAGTTAGTGACCGTCACCGCCGGTTGATTCATCAGATCATCGGTGATCTGGCGGTATTCCAGGTAGGGATAAAGCGGATAATCCTTCAGTCCAGGCATCATTTGTTCGACCACATCCATTTGTCGATTATCCCAGGCCTGCTTGATTTGCGCGTAACGGCTACGCTGCTCATCCAGTGAGTCGCTCGCGCCACGCTGCTGACCGTCAGCAGACAGACACCGGCAGCCAACAGCCGCCAGGTAACTTGTTTGGCTTTTTCCACAAGCGCATCCTCTAAGTGTAAATACATCAATGCAGCGTCATGCCGCGTAATAGATTTATGCTAACCAGTCATTGCCGTTTACGCCACGTTACGGACACTTTTTTACTTTTACTGCGAAGGTGATCGACCAACTGGGATTAGGCGGGGAAAAAGGCTACACTTCGCCTTTGAAAACTCATCATCACGATAAACATAGAGGCGAAGTCCAACGTGGCTCAATTCGTTTATACCATGCATCGTGTCGGCAAAGTTGTTCCGCCGAAACGTCATATTTTGAAAAACATCTCTCTGAGTTTCTTCCCTGGGGCAAAAATTGGTGTCCTGGGCCTGAACGGCGCGGGTAAGTCTACCCTGCTGCGCATTATGGCGGGCATTGATAAAGACATCGAAGGTGAAGCGCGTCCGCAGCCAGACATCAAGATTGGTTACCTGCCGCAGGAACCGCAGCTGAACCCGGAACACACCGTGCGTGAGTCCATTGAAGAAGCGGTTTCTGAAGTGGTTAACGCCCTGAAACGCCTGGATGAAGTGTATGCGCTGTACGCCGATCCGGATGCCGATTTTGACAAGCTGGCCGCTGAACAAGGCCGTCTGGAAGAGATCATTCAGGCTCACGACGGTCATAACCTGAACGTACAGCTGGAGCGTGCGGCGGATGCGCTACGTCTGCCGGACTGGGACGCGAAAATCGCTAACCTCTCCGGTGGTGAGCGTCGTCGCGTAGCGTTGTGCCGCCTGCTGCTGGAAAAACCAGACATGCTGCTGCTCGACGAACCGACCAACCACCTGGATGCCGAATCCGTGGCCTGGCTGGAACGCTTCCTGCACGACTTCGAGGGCACCGTGGTGGCGATTACCCACGACCGTTACTTCCTCGATAACGTTGCAGGCTGGATCCTCGAACTTGACCGCGGTGAAGGTATTCCGTGGGAAGGCAACTACTCCTCCTGGCTGGAGCAGAAAGATCAGCGCCTGGCGCAGGAAGCTTCACAAGAAGCGGCGCGTCGTAAGTCGATCGAGAAAGAGCTGGAGTGGGTACGTCAGGGAACTAAAGGCCGCCAGTCGAAAGGTAAAGCACGTCTGGCACGCTTTGAAGAGCTGAACAGCACCGAATATCAGAAACGTAACGAAACCAACGAACTGTTTATTCCACCTGGACCGCGTCTGGGCGATAAAGTGCTGGAAGTCAGCAACCTGCGTAAATCCTACGGTGATCGCCTGCTGATTGATGACCTGAGCTTCTCGATCCCAAAAGGGGCAATCGTCGGGATCATCGGTCCGAACGGCGCGGGTAAATCGACCCTGTTCCGTATGATCTCTGGTCAGGAACAGCCGGACAGCGGCACCATCACTTTAGGTGAAACGGTGAAACTGGCATCGGTTGATCAGTTCCGTGACTCAATGGATAACAGCAAAACCGTTTGGGAAGAAGTTTCCGGCGGGCTGGATATTATGAAGATCGGCAACACCGAGATGCCAAGCCGCGCCTACGTTGGCCGCTTTAACTTTAAAGGGGTTGATCAGGGTAAACGCGTTGGTGAACTTTCCGGTGGTGAGCGCGGTCGTCTGCATCTGGCGAAGCTGCTGCAGGTTGGCGGCAACATGCTGCTGCTCGACGAACCAACCAACGACCTGGATATCGAAACCCTGCGCGCGCTGGAAAACGCCCTGCTGGAGTTCCCGGGCTGTGCGATGGTTATCTCGCACGACCGTTGGTTCCTCGACCGTATCGCCACGCACATCCTGGACTACCAGGATGAAGGTAAAGTTGAGTCTTCGAAGGTAACTTACTGAGTACGAAGAGTACAAGAAACGCACGCTGGGCGCAGACGCACTGGAGCCGAAGCGTATCAAGTACAAGCGTATTGCGAAGTAATGCGTAAAATGCCGGATGCGGCGTGAACGCCTTATCCGGCCTACAAACCAAGAAATTTCAATACGTTGTGAATCTCCAGGCCTGATAAGACGCGGTAAGCGTCGCATCAGGCATTGAGCACCGAATGCCGGATGCGGCGTGAACACCTTTTCCGGTCTACAACAGCCTTAGCATCCGCAATTTCGTAGCGGGTCATCCGTGCTAGTTCTTTCAAACCTTGTTTAATCTCGACAGCCTCTTCCAGAGAGGTTTTCAACTCATCAAAAAAACTCATTTTATACCTCGCCTTTGAGCAGTTTCGTCACGGTTATCCCTGCTCCCCCATCATCTCCCGCACCAGCTCCACGCAGCGAAGGAAACGGCTGTCATAATCGTCCTCTTCAACCCGCACGAATTCGATATTGTTCTCTTCCAGCATCTCCACCAGCAAGTTCTGGAACTCTTTGCGATCCACCGAACTGCCGAGGCTGCGTAAACCATCCGCCACCCACGGCGTGTTGTTCTCCAGCAGGATCACCAGATCGAAACGGTATTCATCAATCAGCGCCTGCACGAACGGATGCTCACGCCCTTCGTACTTTTTGCAGAACGCCTGGGTAGTGACAAAATCAGTGTCAATAAACGCCACTTTATTGGCATATTTCACTGCAAAATCAATGTATTGAGCGTGGCCCAGCGCGATTTTATCGTAGTCGGAATACTGCAATGCGATCTCATCACCGCCGAGGTGTGAAAAGACATAATCGCGACCATATTCCCACGCACTGGTGGTATTGAAGATATTAGCAAGTTTGTTTACCAGGGTGGATTTACCGCTCGACTCGCCGCCAAGGATCGCCACGGTACGCACAAAGAACGGCTTCACTTCCGTAGGAATATATTCCCAGTAGCGGAACGGGTTTTCGCGGATCTGTGCACCGCTGATACTCATAAAGGTACGTTTCGGATCTACCAGCACCGTTTCGATCCCCAGATGTTCCATATACTGTGGCGCATCGGCTTCTTCCGAGGTGTAGATCAGGTCCGGCTGAATCCCCTTTTCAGCCATAAACTTTTTGATGCCGTTGCTCCACACATCCCAGCCGTGCGGATACGGCTCCATGCCCTCTTCGTTGAAAGCATGAATGCGAATATTTTTCTGATATTTAAAAGTTTGTAATAACCAGCGCAGACGATCCGGCACCGTGGGCTGCTGCGACATGGCGCTGTCTTCAAACAATGCGCGGTCGCGGGTATCGTCAAAACCCATAATGATATGCAGCTCGTCAACCTGGCTACAGCGCGCTGGATAAGTAGATATGTCCGGTATGCAGTGGATAGAACTTACCGAATACGACACCGATCGTTTTCTTCTGCCGGGGAAACTCAAGCCCCAAAAAACGGTGCAACGCCTCCAGCTTTTGCGCGCTGGGGCTTTTAATTTTGGCATTCAGTAACTGGCTTAAATACCCTTTGGTCATACCGCTGGCATCAGCTACCTGCTGTAGCGTGCAGCCCTGTTGCTTGATGGCAGTTTTCAGGTAATCAAATGACGACATATCTCCCTCCGTATCTCTCATTATAAGTCGTCGAACACGCTAAGCGCGTCGGAGAGTTTTTTAACGCCAAAAATCTGCATCCCTTCCGGCTCTTTTTTCGGTACGTTAGCCGCCGGAACAATCGCCCGGCGAAAACCGTGTTTCGCCGCTTCAGAGATTCGTTCCTGACCGCTGGGCACCGGGCGGATCTCCCCTGCCAGCCCGACTTCACCAAACACCACCAGATCCTGCGGCAGCGGTCTGTCGCGCAGGCTGGAAACCATCGCCAGCAGTAACGCTAAGTCGGCACTGGTTTCGGTTACCTTCACGCCGCCGACCACGTTCACAAACACATCCTGATCGGCCATTTGCAGACCACCGTGGCGGTGCAACACAGCCAGCAGGATTGCCAGACGGTTTTGTTCCAGCCCCACTGCCACGCGGCGTGGGTTCGCCATCATCGAGTGATCGACCAGCGCCTGAATCTCCACCAGCAGTGGACGCGTTCCTTCCCATACCACCATCACTGAGCTACCGGAGGCACTTCATCGCCGCGACTTAAGAAAATTGCCGAAGGGTTGCTGACTTCACGCAGCCCCTGTTCGGTCATCGCGAAGACGCCCAGCTCATTCACCGCGCCGAAGCGGTTTTTATGGCTGCGTAAGGTGCGAAAACGGGAGTCGGCATCGCCATCCAAAAGCACCGAACAGTCGATACAGTGTTCCAGCACTTTAGGGCCCGCCAGCGAGCCATCTTTGGTTACGTGTCCAACCATGACAATCGCCACACCGCGCATTTTGGCGAAGCGCGTCAGATAAGCCGCTGTTTCACGCACCTGCGCCACGCTGCCTGGCGATGATTGTACATCCGCCATATGCATCACCTGGATCGAGTCAATTACCATCAGCTTCGGTTGCTCTTCTTCGGCAATCAGGCAGATCTGTTCGATGCTGGTTTCCGACAACATATTGAGATTGTCAGTCGGCAGGCCAAGGCGATGAGCGCGCATTGCCACCTGTTGCAGCGACTCTTCGCCAGTGACATACAGCGTTTTCATCTGCTGCGCCAGTTTGCACAGCGTTTGCAATAGCAATGTGGATTTCCCGGCACCTGGGTTACCGCCAATCAGAATGGCGCTTCCCGGCACCACCCCGCCGCCTAGTACGCGGTCGAACTCTTTAAATCCGGTGGAAAAACGCGGCAGCTCTTCAAGGCTGATATCGGAGAGTTTCTGGACTTTTGCCACCCCGGCGCTACCGGCATAGCCGCTGAGACGCTCGTTACGCGCCACCGTTGGCGACGCAGCAAGACGCACCTCGGTGATGGTGTTCCAGGCATGACAGGCACTGCACTGCCCCTGCCAGCGCGGATAATCGGCCCCGCATTCATTACAAACAAAGGCGCGTTTTGGAGCTTTTGCCACGGTGTACCTCGTTAATGCTGTGCCGCCCGCAGGATGACGGGCGAGCAATTACTTCTGATTCAGGCTGCCTGAGAGGATGCAGAATACCCCCATCAGGTCAGCGTGACGGATGGTGACTTCCGTCTTTTCATTCACTTTTGGCTTGGCATGGTAGGCAATCCCCAGCCTGCTGCTTTGATCATCGGCAGGTCATTGGCTCCATCGCCAATCGCCACGGTCTGCGCCAGCGGAATTTCATACTCTTGCGCGAGGCGGGTCAGAGTTTTCGCTTTGTACTGCGCGTCAACGATGTCGCCGATCACATTGCCAGTAAATTTACCATCCATGATCTCCAGTTCATTGGCTACCACGGCGGTCAGGCGCAGCTTGTCGCGCAGGTATTCAGCAAAGAAGTAAAGCCGCCGGAGGCAATCGCCACTTTCCAGCCCAGCGTTTCCAGCTTGAGCACCAGTTGCGTTAAGCCTGGCATCAGCGCAGATTTTCACGCACCTGTTGCAGAATATTGGCGTCAGCGCCTTTCAGCGTCGCCACACGGCTGCGCAGGCTGGCGGTAAAATCGAGTTCGCCGCGCATCGCCCGTTCGGTTACTTCCGCCACCATCTCGCCCGTTCCGGCCAGTTTGGCAATTTCATCAATACATTCAATCTGGATGGCGGTGGAATCCATGTCCATCACCAGCAAACCCGGCGTGCGCAGGTGCGGGATTTTCCCCAGCGGGGCGACATCCAGTTGCGCTTCATGGGCCAGGCGCGTAGCCCGTGCGGTGAGTGAACCTGCCAGACGAATCACCTGATAATCTTCCACGCACCAGGCGGCAACAATCACCATCGCCGCACCCAGTTTGCTCTGGTATTGGGTCAGACGCTGTTTATCCAGCCCACGACCATACAGCAGCCAGCCGCTACGACCTGCGTGGTAATCCAGTGGCATCACTTCATCACCACTTAATGAAAGAGGCAGACCCGGCCATAAAGAGACATCTTCAGGCAGGTCGCACCAGGTAATGTTAGGCATTAAGGCTCCTGTAAAATCGTTCGAAGCAGGGAAAATAACGCATGAGGCTACCTTGTATCCATTGCTTCTGGCAACATTAAGTCTCAAATTTTCAAAGGGTGGAAGATGGCTCGCACAAAACTGAAATTCCGGCTGCATCGGGCAGTGATTGTCCTGTTCTGTCTTGCCTTGTTAGTGGCACTGATGCAGGGGGCGTCATGGTTTAGTCAAAACCACCAGCGACAGCGTAATCCACAGCTGGAAGAACTGGCCCGCACCCTGGCGCGTCAGGTGACGCTGAACGTTGCACCGCTGATGCGTACCGACTCACCAGATGAAAAACGCATTCAGGCGATCCTCGATCAGTTAACGGATGAAAGCCGCATCCTCGACGCGGGTGTGTATGACGAACAAGGCGATCTTATCGCCCGTTCAGGCGAAAGCGTCGAAGTGCGCGACCGGCTGGCGCTCGACGGTAAAAAAGCAGGCGGCTATTTTAACCAGCAGATTGTCGAGCCAATTGCGGGTAAAAACGGACCGCTCGGCTATCTGCGCCTGACACTCGACACCCATACGCTCGCCACCGAAGCCCAACAGGTGGATAACACCACTAACATTTTACGCCTGATGTTGCTGCTCTCACTGGCAATCGGCGTAGTGCTGACCCGCACGCTGCTACAGGGTAAACGCACCCGCTGGCAGCAATCGCCCTTCCTGTTAACCGCCAGCAAACCGGTGCCGGAAGAGGAAGAAAGCGAGAAAAAAGAGTGACCCATTACTACAAGAAAGGAAATCGTTATGTCCACATTACGCCTGCTCATCTCTGACTCTTACGACCCGTGGTTTAACCTGGCGGTGGAAGAGTGTATTTTTCGCCAAATGCCCGCCACGCAGCGCGTTCTGTTTCTCTGGCGCAATGCCGACACGGTAGTGATTGGTCGCGCGCAGAACCCGTGGAAAGAGTGTAATACCCGGCGGATGGAAGAAGATAACGTCCGCCTGGCGCGGCGCAGTAGCGGTGGCGGCGCGGTGTTCCACGATCTCGGCAATACCTGCTTTACCTTTATGCTGGCAAGCCGGAGTACGATAAAACCATCTCTACGTCGATTGTGCTCAATGCGCTGAACGCGCTCGGCGTCAGCGCCGAAGCGTCCGGACGTAACGATCTGGTGGTGAAAACAGTCGAAGGCGACCGCAAAGTCTCAGGCTCGGCCTATCGCGAAACCAAAGATCGTGGCTTCCACCACGGCACTTTGCTGCTCAATGCCGACCTTAGCCGCCTGGCAAACTATCTCAATCCGGATAAAAAGAAACTGGCGGCGAAAGGCATTACCTCAGTGCGTTCCCGCGTGACCAACCTCACCGAGCTGCTGCCGGGGATCACCCATGAGCAGGTTTGCGAGGCCATAACCAAGGCCTTTTTCGCCCATTATGGCGAGCGTGTAGAAGCGGAAATCATCTCCCCGGACAAAACGCCAGACTTGCCAAACTTCGCCGAAACCTTTGCCCGTCAGAGTAGCTGGGAATGGAACTTCGGTCAGGCTCCGGCATTCTCGCATCTGCTGGATGAACGCTTTAGCTGGGGCGGCGTGGAACTGCATTTCGACGTTGAAAAAGGCCATATCACCCGCGCCAGGTGTTTACCGACAGCCTCAACCCCGCGCCGCTGGAAGCCCTCGCCGGGCGACTGCAAGGCTGCCTGTACCGCGCGGATATGCTGCAACAAGAGTGCGAAGCGCTGTTGGTTGACTTCCCGGACCAGGAAAAAGAGCTACGGGAGTTGTCGACGTGGATAGCGGGGGCGGTAAGGTAACTCGCTGATTAAAATACCAAAGGAAGGGAATATGATCGATCTGGAAAACCAGGAGCGGGAGATTATCAATTTAATGTTAAGCCAGCGTATTTCCTGGCTAGCGCCGTGCGTATCAGGCATAAATTATCGCTTGCTGAAGTAAGTAAAATGTTAGGTATCTCGATTAATTCTCTAAAATAGATCGAAAAGACGGAACGGTTTAGCTCAAACATCAAAAGCAAAATGGCAGAAATTTATGGTTGTCCACCAGAGTTGCTGATATGCCCTTCCTGGATGACGGCTGAACATAAATGAATAGATTCGTGAATAGATACTTGAATAGATTTTATTTTCTATCCATATGAAAAATAAATAGTAAATCTATAAATCAGTTGCTATTGATGAATAGATACTAAAAAGCCGGAGCAGTCTCCCACTCCGGCTTCACACGACAATCGCCTTTCAGCGAAACACAATTACTCTTTATCGCCCAGCAGAACGGATTCCAGTGCGATTTTGATCATGTCGTTGAAGGTGGTCTGACGCTCAGCGGCAGTGGTCTGCTCGTGAGTGCGGATGTGGTCAGACACGGTACAGATGGTCAGGCTTTCGCGCCAAATTCTGCAGCGACGCCGTAGATACCAGCCGCTTCCATTTCCACGCCGAGGATGCCGTATTTTTCCATCACGTCGAACATTTCGCCGTCCGGAGAGTAGAACAGGTCAGCGGAGAACAGGTTACCAACGCGAGCATCAATGCCCAGTGCTTTAGCCGCGTCTACCGCGTTACGCACCATGTCAAAGTCAGCGATAGCGGCAAAGTCATGATCTTTAAAACGGATGCGGTTAACTTTGGAATCGGTGCAGGCACCCATACCGATAACGACGTCGCGCAGTTTTACGTGCGGCAGAACTGCGCCACAGGAACCCACGCGGATAATTTTCTTCACGCCGAAATCGGTGATCAGTTCTTTGGTGTAGATGGAGCAGGACGGGATACCCATACCGTGACCCATTACGGAAATTTTGCGGCCTTTGTAAGTACCGGTGAAGCCCAGCATACCGCGAACGTTGTTCACTTCACGGGCATCTTCAAGGAAAGTTTCAGCAATATACTTCGCACGCAGCGGTCGCCTGGCATCAAAACTACGTCAGCGAAATCGCCCATTTCTGCATTAATGTGTGGAGTAGCCATCGTTTTATCCTTTTTGTGACATATTAAAGGCGGAGTCACTGCTCCGCCCAAATCCATCAGAACATGGCTTTGCCATATTCCATATCAGAAGTACCAAAATATTTTGCCAGAGTCTGGCCGATATCCGCGAAGGTTTCACGATGACCCAGTGAGCCCGGTTTTACTTTCGGGCCGTATACCAGTACCGGAATGTGTTCACGCGTGTGGTCAGTACCGGTCCAGGTCGGATCGCAACCGTGGTCAGCGGTGAGGATCAGGATGTCGTCATCGCGCAGCAGAGACATCAGCTCCGGCAGACGGCGGTCGAACAGTTCCAGACCCGCGGCATAACCGGCGACGTCGCGACGGTGGCCCCAGGAAGAGTCGAAGTCAACGAAGTTGGTGAAGACGATGGTGTTATCACCCGCTTCTTTCATCTCTTTGATGGTGGCGTCAAACAGCGCGTCCAGGCCAGTCGCTTTCACTTTTTTGGTGATACCGCAGTTGGCGTAGATGTCTGCAATTTTACCGACAGAAACCACCTGGCCGTGTTTTTCATCAACCAGTTTCTGCAGCACGGTCGGTGCTGGCGGCTCAACAGCCAGGTCGTGACGGTTACCGGTACGCTGGAAGTTACCGGCTTTGTCACCGATAAACGGACGAGCGATAACACGTCCGATGTTGTAGCCGCCGTTGGTCAGCTCTTCACGGGCGATTTCGCACAGTTCGTAGAGTTTATCCAGGCCAAAGGTTTCTTCATGGCAGGCAATCTGGAACACGGAGTCAGCGGAGGTATAGAAAATCGGCTTGCCGGTTTTCATGTGCTCTTCGCCCAGTTGATCCAGAATGACCGTACCGGAAGAGTGGCAGTTACCGAGGTAACCCGGCAGATTAGCGCGTTCGACCAGTTTATCCAGCAGCTCTTGCGGGAAGCTGTTTTCGTGATCGGAGAAATATCCCCACTCAAACAGAACCGGGACACCGGCGATTTCCCAGTGACCAGACGGGGTATCTTTACCGGATGACATTTCGTGCGCCCATGCGTACGCGCCGATAACTTCAGCGTTGCCGTCCATTCCCGCCGGAATGAAACCGGTAGAACCTTCGTGTGCTTTCGCCAGCCCCAGACGGGTCAGATTTGGCAGATTGAGCGGGCCTTTACGACCGTTATCAGCTTCGCCTTTGGCACAAGCTTCTGCGATATGACCAGGGTGTCAGCCCCGACGTCACCAAAGCGTTCTGCATCTTCTGTAGCGCCGATGCCGAATGAGTCCAGCACCATAATAAATGCACGTTTCATATGTTCTCCGTACTCAGTGCTTCAAATTTAAATGATCAGATCAGTATACCGTTATTCGCTGATACGGCGATAGACAGTTGGTGTGCTTTCCGGTGCTTTATCGGCAAGTTTAATTGCCGCTTTCACCGCTTTCGCCGCTTCCTGCCAGCTGTTTTCGTCTTTCGCGTGGATAACCGCCAGCGGACGCTGACCGTCTACCTGGTCGCCAGACGTGCCATATCAGTAAAGCCGACGCTGTAATCGATGGTGTCAGATGCCTGACGCGTCCGCCGCCCATTGCAACCACTGCCATCCCCAGCGCGCGGGTATCCATTCACTGACAAAACCTTCGGTATCAGCATAGACTGCTTCGTCAGCATCGCTGTCGGCAGATACTTCGCGTAGTTCTCAACGAAGTCGGTTCGGGCCTTTT
>ENA-OQIG01000533-OQIG01000533.1-human-gut-metagenome-genome-assembly--contig:-NODE-533-length-21407-cov-4.235385_pt1 | contig 21407 bp, 23 predicted proteins | sample MGYA00242576_ERZ504741 | MGnify/ENA primary metagenome ERZ504741 (study PRJEB26092, sample SAMD00036436) | human gut metagenome | host: Homo sapiens | study: EMG produced TPA metagenomics assembly of... | reverse complement strand
TATCAACTGAGGGAATGTCACTTCTGCCATAACTGATACATTTTAGGGTTACACTATACAAAGGTAACTTCAGCTTGACTATTTACATTCTCTTGGGCGTGATTTTTTATCTCATGGGTATTTCATTTTATAATTTCTTATTAGTTTCTTATTCGTTTAGAATTTTATGTTGACGCCCATGCCGATATAGCGTGCGGTTGGATCGTTGGCACCTCCGTCGTTGCTGTCTCCGGTGTAGTCCGGATCGACAAAGGGGACTTTTTTCCAGACAGCTAGGTTGTTGCCAAACACTGTAGCTGTAAGTCCTTTCACGGGGCTTTGTTTCGAAAGTAGTTTGGTGAAGTTGTAAGTCAGTGCCACTCGGCGGAGCTTAATGTAGCTACGGTCGAATACATTGGCAAATTTGGCATTTTCTTTCGAAGATACATAAGCTTGATAAGGATAGTTCTGGCACCATTGTTGCCAATCGACCGCTGTCGTGTTACGTTTGTAGGTGCGTGTGTCAGAGATTACATTACCGTCGATGTCACGTTTCAACTCTCCTCCGGTTACGACTACCCCATTGGGTACATATATCGGGTGTCCGACGGCATATTGTGCATCCCTGTACTCCACTGATTCCGGATGCTTTCCTCCCCACCATAACTTTTCGCTCAATACAGAATAGATTACTCCTTTATAAGCGCCGTCCAGATCGACAGACAGTGTGAAGTCTTTGTAGCGGAAAGTATTTTGCATACCCATTCGGAAGTTCGGATCCAGATGTCCCAGATATTGTTTATATGCGTCTTTAGTAGGCATACCGTTTTCATCCAGAATCAATTCTCCATCAGCACTTTTCTGCCATTGTGAACCGTAAAATGCATCGGCACGGTCGCCCACTTTCAGGTCACCGAACTTTTTCTGTCCGCCATATATTTCCGTCAGTTTTTTTACACTCTTACTCCAGTTCAAGGAGAAATCCCATTGAAAATCTTTATTTTTGATAGCCTGTACATTGGCCATGATTTCCCATCCGTTGGTGGTATATTGGTTACCGTTCACTTTACGGCTGGTGAAACCTGATGCATTCGAAATATTCAGGTCGATAATCTGGTTTTCATCGATCGTATGATAATAAGTCAGGTCGAAAGATAACCGGTTACGGAAGAATGCAGTTGACAATCCGGCTTCCCAGGATGTCGTTTTCTGAGGTTTAATGTAGTAGTTGACCAGAGAAGAAGGGTAGGAAATAGATGGATTCGAACCGTAATTGGAATCTTTTGTATAAGTGGACATGATCTGGTAGGGAGACAGGTCGGTAGAGACAACCGCCCATGAACCATACATTTTGAGATAGTCCATAAATGTTGGCAATTTGATGTATTCGGATACCATAGTACTCAGTGCGACAGAAGGATAGAAGTAAGAGTTACTGCCTTTTGCCAGAGTAGATGACCAGTCATTACGTCCTGTCAACGTCAGATAGGCATATTTGTAAAGATCAAGGTTGATTGATCCATAAATACTACGGATTGATTTTTCATTTCGGTTGGCATCGGTAATGGAAGGACCTTGTGTGTTTTTGATACTGTATACGAATGGAACAATCAAACCGTCGGTAGACTGATATTCCTGACGGTAATTACGGTAGAATACCGAAGTTCCGGCATTCAGGGTGAAGAGGATATCCGGAGTCAGATCTTGAGTGTAGGTAGCCAGTACATCAGCGTCTACATTAGTTTGACGGTCATTCCATACTTTGTAGTCACCTTCCCGGGAGTCACCGTAGTTCATGTAAGTTTTGGGTACTTTCATTTCCTGAAGAATTGTTTTCTGGCGTAAGGCGGCACGTCCCTGTATGTTCAGGTTAGGGAGGATTTGATAATTCAGGCGGAGTTGCCCGTTCACCACATCCCGACTTTCGGATTGCTGGAGCTCTTCGGCTGCAAAGTAAGGATTATTATACCATGCATAATTGTAACTTGCCTGCCGGTACCCTTCCTGCCCGGGAACGTATTTGTGTTTTTGGAGTTCTTTACCGTTCACATCGTCTCCCATCCATACAACGATGGTGTACATGTGGTTTTTAGGTCCGTATCCGTAGCGCGGATAACTCGGGGCAACTATTTTGTTGTAGGCCAGATTGGCATCCAGCTGCAAGTTTTTAGCCAGATCAAAGGTAGAGTTGAAGTTGATACCTCCACTGTGCATTTCAGTAGAAGGCACCTGTCCCTTTTGGTAAGCATATTGTCCGGTGACGAAGTAGCGTGCTTTTTCTCCTTTATAAGCTATTGAGATATTATTGTTGGTTACTAGTCCGGTTTGCAGAAAGTCTTTCAGGTTGTCATGGGATACCCAGTCGATAGGTACACGTTCATAGCGCGATTTGTCATCATACTGAGTACCTTTTACATCTCCCACCAGGGAATCTCTTTTCCAGTCACTTTATCCCTGATCGGGCTGTTCCACTGAGCTACTTTGGTTCCTACATTTAATTTGGGTCCCCAAGTCATGTCACCGTCCGAAATGCCGCCATCTGCACCATCCCAGAATTCATATTTACCATTTGAACCGCTACCGTATTGATGTTGTGTCTCGGGAAGCACTGCAAAGCCGGCTGTGATCATGTTGTTGGTAGAGAAGTTGATTTCCAAGCCTTCTTTTTTGGCCGTTTTACTGGTGATCAGAATTGCTCCGTTTTTCCCGCGTGAACCGTATAAAGCTGAGGCTGCCGTACCTTTTAGTACATTGACACTTTCAATATTCTCACTTGAGATGTCGAAAAAGTCGGTTTCTACCGGAACTCCGTCCAGTACAACCAATGGTGCGTTGCCGCGCAGTTTGAAACTCGGTGCCTGGAAAATACCGGTAGGGTTGGCTACCAACAGACCGGCTACTTGTCCGGAAAGGGCCGAGCCCACATTCAGACTGGGAGTGGCATTCAATACCTCACTGTTGATTTGTTGGGTTGTGTAACCGATCTTCTTCTTTTGCTGCTTGATACCGATTGCAGTGACCACTACCTCGTCGATGGCCTGAATGTCATCGGACAGTTCAACATTGATTACAGTGTTGTTACCTACCTCTTTCTCTACTGTGCTGTAACCTACGAAAGAGAATAGTAGTGTTGCGTTTTTAGGAACTTCGATGCTGTAACGACCATCTATATCGGTGACAGTTCCGTTTGATGAGTTTTTCACCATGATAGTGGCACCAATTACTGCCCCCATTTTGTCTGTGACTGTACCTGTTACTTTGACTGATTGTGCGAATGCAAGTGATGTGCACAATAACATACTACAGAGTAGCAGGAGAAATTTACTGTTCATAAGTACTAATCATTGAGTGTTTAGTCATGGCGAGTGCGGGGGCAAAAGTTTTCTTTTGCCCAAGACTTGCCATTAATATTAATTTACCTATTGAAAAAAAGAATTTTAGATTTCTGTCAGTTTTACATTTTGAAATACGGAGAGAAGGTCGGTTGCATTTTTGCGATTTATCTGTAAAGCGTCTTCAAATGATTCGCTTTCGGAATCATAGGCAGAAATCGCTACTTTCAGTACATTTGTGAACTCTGCAGCTACTTGCTCTCTGGTCATTTGGTTGCTTTTGAGCTCTTTGTTCAGCTGTTTCTCGATGGAGCGTACTGCGTTGTAGATAGTGGGTTTGCGAATTACGGTACGGCGGGTAGGGTCTCCGGGAACCACTTCTTCCCTGACTACATAGATCTTCATGAATTGGTTATAGAGATAACCGGCTTCTTGCCCGAATTTGTAGTTACCCGCATTAGCCAGTGCATCGGCAGAAGGTTGTTTGATGGTGGAGTAGAACTCCCATGTCTTTTTGACGACAGAATTGAGTTCTGTTTTGTTCTTATTGTCGGATTTATCATCGTCCGGCAATGAATTGACTGCATTTAAGGCAACACTGGATGCCAATAAAGCAAATGCTAAAATAAGATGTCTTTTCATAACTTTACCTCTTTTTAATATGGTGCTGCAAAGATCGCAGTGTCATGTTAAAAAGAGGTATCGTCTTTGTTACAATTCGGCTATTTCTTTCAGCCATGCAGCCGAACTGGCATCACTTGGCATGCGCCAGTCTCCTCTGGCTGATGGATATACTTCCTACTTTCGGTCCGTCCGGCAGGCAAGAGCGTTTAAACTGCTGGTTAAAGAAGCGGCGGAAGAAAGTTTGCAGCCATTTTTTGATTGTTTCATCATCATAAACTCCACTGAATGCAGTTTGTGCCAGAAAGTAGATTTTTGACGGGCGGAAGCCGAACCGTAAGAAATAATACAGGAAGAAGTCGTGTAGTTCGTAAGGACCGACGAGGTCTTCCGTTTTTTGTTTGATTTCTCCGTTTTCATCTGCCGGTATCAGTTCCGGACTGATAGGAGTGTCCACAATATCCAGCAGAGTTGCTTTGGATGCTTCATCCATACCGTTTTCGGCTACCCACTGTACTAAGTGTTTCACCAGTGTCTTGGGAATACCTGCGTTGACACCATACATCGACATATGATCTCCGTTGTACGTTGCCCATCCCAATGCGAGTTCCGACAGGTCTCCGGTTCCGATCACCATACCCCATGTTTGGTTGGCTATATCCATTAAGATTTGGGTACGTTCGCGTGCCTGTGAATTCTCGTACGTTACATCGTGTATATTGAGATCGTGTCCGATATCTTTAAAGTGTTGGATACATGCTTCCCTGATACTGATTTCCCGTATTGAAACTCCCAAGGAATTCATCAGGTCGATGGCATTGTGATAAGTGCGGTCGGTTGTTCCGAATCCCGGCATGGTTATACCCAGAATATCTTTGCGAGATAATCCCAATTTATCGAATGTCTTGACGCATACCAATAAGGCGAGTGTTGAGTCAAGTCCTCCGGAAATACCTATTACGGCTGTTTTTGCTCCGGTATGTAGCAGACGTTGTGCCAGTCCGGCTATTTGAATCGAGAAGATCTCCTCACAGCGACTGTTGAGTTCGCTTCCTTGCGGAACAAAAGGATGTGGATTGAATGTACGGGTCAGGTTCAGATCTTTACTGTTGACAAACTCTGTAGAAATTCTGACAGCCTCTTTACCCGGACAATTAGCCTTGTTGGCAGCAAAAGTTGTGTTGACCCGACGCTCTGCACGGATACATTCCACATCAATTTCATTGATAATCAACTGTTCCTCCATGCAGAAACGTTCACTTCGTGCCAGTAGATATCCGTTTTCGTAAATAAGTCCGTTTCCGGCAAAAACAACATCTGTTGTCGATTCACCGAAGCCACTCGACGAAAAAACATAACCGGAGATGCAGCGTGCAGATTGCTGGCTGATCAGAGAGCAAAGATAATTGTGTTTACCAATACCTTCGTCATCGGCGGAAAGGTTAAAGATGATTTCAGCCCCTTGCAGTGCGAGTGAGGAACTGGGCGGAACGGTAGCCCAAAGGTCCTCACAGATTTCTATGCCGAAAGTTGTTTCCGCAGTTTCGAACAACAGATTGTTGCCCATCGGGACAATCTGTCCGCAAAGCCGCACACTGTTTTCCGAGACTTGTAGGGCGGATGTAAACCAACGTTGCTCGTAGAACTCTTTATAATTAGGCAGGTAAGTTTTGGCACTACTCCCAGTATTTTGCCTTTCTGGATAACTACTGCAGCATTAATTACTGTGGAGTTGACTACTACCGGCATGCCCAGTATGGAAATGATGTCCAGTTGGCGGGTACTGTTTAGAATCTGTATCAAAGCCATTTCTGCCTGTTCAAGCAAAAGTTGCTGGGCGAACAAGTCTCCACAAGTATATCCGGTAATGCACATTTCGGGAAAAGTGAGAATCTGTACTCCTTTACCTTCGGCTATGGTAATAAGACCCTCCAATCTTTCAGAATTAAATTTGCAATCTGCTACTTTTACGCGGGGAACGGCCGCCGCAACTTTTACGAATCCGTAGTTCATTTTCTATTAGAGTTTATCATTTCTTGTTGCAAAAGTAGACATTTTAATCGAATCTTTGTATTTTTGTCAAAATTGAATTGATACATTATATTATTAAATCGCACAAAAACATGAAGAAGATGTTTATGGCTGCCGGAATGGCCGCCGTGATGACTGCTTGCGGCACAGCCGGACAGAAAGCAGCCACCGATGCCGGAAACCCTTTTCTGGCAGAGTATTCAACTCCTTTCGGTGTTCCACCGTTCGACTTGATTAAAGTAGAGCATTACAAAGAAGCTTTCCTGAAAGGAATGGAAGAACAGAAAAAAGAAATAGATGCTATTGTCAATCAGCGTTCGGTTCCCGATTTCGATAATACCATCGCTGCATTCGATCAGAGTGGAGAGTTGTTAAATAAGGTGAGTACTGTGTTTAGTGGTCTGAACAGTTGTAACACGAACGATGAAATGCAGGCTTTTAATAAAGAGATTACTCCGTTGCTTTCGGCACATCGGGACGATATTAGTCTGAATCCGGCTCTTTTTGCCCGTGTGAAAGAAGTTTATGAACGTCGGGAGAAACTGGGATTGGATAAGGAGCAGAATAAGTTACTGGAAGAAACTTACAAGAAGTTTGTTCGTGGAGGTGCCAATCTTGATTCTGTGGATCAGGCGAAGTTGCGTCAACTCAATAGTGAGATTTCGATGTTGCAATTGACTTTTGGACAGAACCTGCTGAAAGAAACCAACGCTTTTGAGTTGGTGATTGATAAGAAGGAAGATCTCGCCGGATTACCCGAAAGTCTTGTGGCATCCGCAGCCGAAGCGGCTAAAGGGGCAGGTATGGAAGAGAAGTGGCTTTTCACTTTGCACAATCCGAGTGTAATGCCCTTCTTGCAATATGCAGATAATCGCGAGTTACGTGAAAAAATCTTTAAAGGATACATCAATCGCGGCAACAATGGCAATGAGGCCGATAATAATGAAATCGTGAAAAAATTGGTTGCTTTGCGTCTGGAGAAAGCCAAATTGATGGGATATGCCGATTATGCTTCTTTCATTTTGGAAGACCGCATGGCAAAGAACGAGGAAAATGTATATCGTTTGCTGAATCAGATCTGGACTCCTGCAGTGGCGAAAGCCAAGGAGGAATTGTCTGATATTCAGTCTGAAATAAAGAAGGAAGGCGCTAACTTTACCCCCGAAGGATGGGATTGGCGCTATTATTTTGAGAAAGCGAAGAAAGCCAAGTTCAGTTTAGACGAGAATGAAGTGCGTCCTTATCTTGAATTGAATAATGTGCGTGAAGGTGCTTTCTATGTAGCTAACAGACTTTATGGCATTACTTTCACCGAAATTAAAGACATTCCGAAACCGCATGAAGAGGCACAGGCTTTTGAGTGTAAAGATAAAGACGGAACCATCTTGGTGTGCTGTATATGGACTTTTTCCCTCGTAATAGTAAGCGGGGAGGCGCATGGTGCGGAACTTATCGTTCTCAAACCTATCGTGACGGTAAACGTTTGGCGCCGGTAGTTACGATTGTGTGTAATCTTACCAGCTTCTTCGGGACAGCCTGCCCTGCTTAGTGCCGATGAGGCCGGTACTTTATTCCATGAATTTGGTCATGCACTCCACAATTTGTTTAAAGATGTACACTTTCATGCCGTATCCGGTGTACCGCGTGATTTTGTGGAATTACCTTCTCAGGTTATGGAGCATTGGGTATTCGAACCGGAGGTGCTGAAAATATATGCCAAACATTATCGGACCGGTGAAGTGATTCCTGCTGCATTGATTGAGAAACTCGATAAGAGTGGAAAGTATGGCCAGGGGTTTGCCACAACCGAATATCTTGCCGCTTCTCTGCTTGATATGGATTACCATGTACTGAAAGAGATTCCCCGGAATATGGATGTCACTGAATTTGAGGCTGCTGTGCTGAAAGAGCGTGGCTTGCTAAGTCAGATACCTCCTCGTTATCGTACTACATACTTCAATCACATCATGAACAGCGGCTATACGGCTGGTTATTACAGTTATATTTGGGCCGAAGTGTTAGATAGCGATGCTTTTGAAGCATATAAGGAAACCGGTGATCTGTTTAATCAGGAAGTGGCTTCCCGTTTCCGTCGTTATATTCTCATCCCGGAGGCATCGACGATGCGATGGATATGTATAAGAACTTTCGGGGTAAAGAACCGGGCATAGAACCTTTGTTGAGGAATAGGGGACTATAGATCGGCTTGTATAGGGCTTTGGCACTATGTTGTTGGGTGAAAGGCTAGCTCTTTTTTTATTTTTTGCTAAAAATAAATGCGGAAAATATAAAAAATATAAATAGTAGTTAGTATATTTGTGGCAGTTTATAGGAATAAACACAAAATACCAACAATTATTAACTATTAAAAGATTTGAAAGATGAAAGAGTACATTGATGTTTTAAAGAAGTGGAAAGATTTCGACGGTAGAGCCAGAAGACGTGAATACTGGATGTTTGTTTTGTTCATGGCTATTTTTGCTATTGTCGCAAGTATTATTGATGCTATTTTGGGTACGATTTGCGTATTTGTAGGTATTTATTATTTGGCTATGCTTCTGCCTATGATTGCTGTTAGTATACGTCGTATGCATGATATCGGTAAAAGCGGATGGTGGTTGTTTATCACTTTCGTACCGGTGATCGGCAGCCTTTGGTATCTCTTCCTGACTATTCAGGACGGACAGCCGGGTAGCAACCAATACGGTGAAAACCCTAAAGGAATTTAATACGTACATATTATTGTCATAAGAAACGGCATACGAAAGCAATTTTGTATGCCGTTTTTCTGTTTAATCAAAAAAATATTCGTATTTTGTTTGCGAAAATAAAAGAACTCTTTATCTTTGCATCGGATTTAAAATTGTAATAAATACAATTTTGGAAAGGAGGAAGAAAATGGAATCATACAACCGATTACTAGAGCACAACATCAAACCGTCCATGCAGCGAATTGCTATCATGAACTATTTGATGGAACATAAGACACACCCATCGGCTGATGAAATATATACGGAGTTATCTCCCTCTATGCCAACACTTTCAAAGACTACAGTCTATAATACCTTGAGGCTGTTTTCTGAGCAGGGAGCGGCACAAATGCTTACTATTGACGAGCGGAACACCAATTTTGATGCGGACACTTCACAACATGCCCATTTTCTGTGCAAACGTTGCGGGCGTATTTATGATTTGAAATGCCAGCTTGAGATGAAACAAGTGGAAGGCCTTCAAATGGATGGACATGAAGTAAGCGAAGTGCACTATTATTATAAAGGTGTTTGTAAGAAATGTTTAAATAATATACGTATTGACTAATTAATTTAAAATTAAGACGAAATGAAAAAGTTAGATGTACTGTCTGCGGTTATGTTTATGAAGGTGACGCAGCTCCTGAGAAATGTCCTTTGTGTAAAGCTCCTGCAAGCAAATTCGTAGAAGTTGTTGAAGAAGAAGGTGGTGCACTCACTTTTGTTGACGAACACGTAATCGGTGTAGCTAAAGGTTGTGACGAAGAAATGATTAAAGACCTGAACAATCACTTCATGGGCGAATGTACTGAAGTTGGTATGTATTTGGCTATGAGCCGTCAGGCCGATCGCGAAGGCTATCCTGAAGTAGCTGAAGCTTTCAAACGTTATGCTTGGGAAGAAGCAGAACATGCTTCTAAGTTTGCTGAACTGTTGGGTGATTGCGTATGGGATACTAAAACAAACCTTGAAAAGAGAATGAATGCTGAAGCCGGTGCTTGCGAAGACAAAAAACGTATCGCTACACGTGCTAAAGCTTTGAATCTGGATGCTATCCACGATACCGTACACGAAATGTGTAAAGACGAAGCTCGTCATGGTAAAGGTTTCGAAGGACTTTATAACCGCTATTTCGGTAAGAAATAATCTACGTAAATGATTTATAGAGAAAGGCTTGTGTCCGGTTTGGGATACAGGCCTTTTTTGTTAAATTTTCTTTTGAAATAAAGATGTTGACTGATGATTCTTTTATATTTGTACTTTACTTAAAAAGATACATAATTATGAAAAAGTTACAGTTTTTAGTGTGTTTCCTGCTTTTGTCGGTGGCAAGCTATGCTGCCGACCGGACGATTCAGTTACCTAAGCCCGATATGAATCGTGCCGGACTGCTAATGAAAGCGTTATCCGAACGTCATTCTACTCGTGAATATGCTTCGAAGGCTTTGAGTAATACCGATTTATCCGATTTACTCTGGGCTGCCAATGGCATTAACCGGTCATCTGAAGGCAAACGTACAGCTCCGTCAGCATGAATCGTCAGGATATCGACATATATGTGGTGCTTCCGCAAGGAACTTACCTATATGATGCTAAAGGGCATAAGCTCAATCTGATTTCTGAGGGAGATCACCGTTCTGCGGTTGCTGGCGGTCAGGCCTTTGTCAACAATGCGCCGGTATCGTTGGTGCTGGTCAGTGATCTGTCTAAGCTGGGTGATGCGAAGAGTAATCATGTTCAATTGATGGGAGCTATGGATGCAGGGATTGTTTCGCAAAACATCTCGTTGTTCTGTTCGGCTGCACGTCTGGCCACAGTCCCGCGTGCATCGATGGATCTGGTACGGCTCAAAGCTGCTTTGAAATTAAAGGATACTCAAATGCCGATGATGAATCATCCGGTTGGATATTTTAAATGAGGTGTCTTGGCAGATGTTCTGCCAATCTCGTTAACAGTGTTAATTTATCAGGAGATACTTGATTTTCTTAGTGCCAAAAGACTTGATCTTTGCTACCAAATAACTAATGTTTTGCAGTTAAAAGACTAACTTTAACACTATGTTAATTCTAAGCTTTTAATAGCAAAGTATAAAAGAAACAAACTGGTGAATATTAGATGGTTGGGTAAACACATCAGATAGGCAGGGCTTTTATGTCCCGATCTTAGATGTAAGGAATAATTGTTTTATTGATAACTTGATATTCGTTCGGAGTGAAGATAGTGAAGACGGCAGCATATAAAAAGGGCATGGTTCCGTTGAGAAAACCATGCCTTTTTTATTATTGAATTTATTCAGTCCTATTTCTGTTTCAACAGGAACTCGTCGATTGCTTTTTTATAAGTGGCTTTATCTGCTGCTCCACGAAACAGTTGGGGTTCGCCCTCCATTGGGATAAATACAAAGAGGGGAATACTTGTTGCATTGAATAGTGCAGCCAGTTCCTTTTCTTTATCCACGTTCACCTTATATATTACGATTTTTCCGTCATATTCTTTAGCAAGCGATTTCATAATCGGGGCTGTCATGCGGCAGGGACCGCACCAATCTGCATACAGGTCGATAATGGCAGGTTTATCACCTTTATATTTCCACTCTTTTGAATTCTGGTAATCAAAGACATCGTTGATAAACATCTCTTTATTCATCACGATAACCTCACCGCTCTTTGCCTCTTTTTTGTTTTGATCTGCTTTGACTCCATCGTTTACAGCAAACATAATGGTGCTGATCATGGCCAAAGCTACTAATGATAATACTTCTTCATTCTTTGTTTTTATGTGTATTGTTCAATAACTCCTTTCAGTTCGCTGGCTTGAATCATACCGGAATGGCGCCAGACAGCTTCTCCCTTTTTGAAAAGGATAAAAGTTGGCACAGCCTGAATTCTGTATTTTACAGCTAGTTCTTCGTGTGTGTCCACATCGATTTTTACAATACGGGCTTTCTCGCCTACCTGCTGTTTCAGATCCTCAAGAATCGGTTTCATTGCTTTACAGGGGCCGCACCATTCTGCGAAAAAATCTACTAAAACGGGACTTTGTGACTGTATTAAATCTTCAAATTTTTCCATAATTTTTCCTTTCTTTTGATAAATATAGAGCCCTCGTTTACAGGGGGCAAATATAGTTATTTGTTTTATTATAATAACAGAGAAGTCCCGATTTTGTTCATCATATAGTAACCTTACATTCATCCTCCTGTAATCCGGAAACGGGATCTTTGCGTAACGAAAAAAACAAAAGTTATGCATTTACGGACGTATTATCCCACAGTAGTTCTCTCGGATATTCATCTGGGAACTCAACACTCCAAGACAGAGGAAGTCACTCACTTCCTGAAATCAATAAATTGTGATCGCTTAATTCTGAATGGTGATATCATTGACGGATGGCATTTGCAGAAAAGCGGTTTGGGTAAATGGAAAGCTAAACATACGGATTTCTTCAAAGTAATAATGAAGATGATGGAGAATTTCGGGACACAAGTGATTTATGTTCGTGGTAATCATGATGATTTTCTAGATAATCTGGCACCTCTGAATTTTTATAATATCCGGATTGTGAAAGACTGTATCTACGAAAGCCACGGCAGACGTTATTATGTGACACATGGAGATATTTTTGATACGGTGACTACTCAAATGAAATGGCTGGCTAAGTTGGGCGACACAGGATATACTTTTCTGTTATGGTTGAATAAGGTATACAATCTCCGCAGAATGAAGCAGGGAAAACCTTATTATTCCCTTTCCCAGTCTATTAAGAATAGGGTAAAGACTGCCGTTTCTTATATTTCTGATTTTGAAAAAGAGCTTGTTGGCCTGGCAAGGGCTAAAAAGTGTGATGGCGTGATATGCGGTCATATTCACCATCCTGCCAATACTTTTTATGAAGATATCCATTATCTGAATTCAGGCGACTGGGTAGAAACACTTTCGGCTCTTACTGAAGATGAAGATGGTAACTGGACTATCCGCTATTTTGATAGTGGATTACTAAAGGAAGATAATCATAAGGAAAAACAAACTATATCCATAACAATAGCATCATGAAATTTCTGTTTATTGTGCAAGGAGAGGGGAGAGGGCATTTCACTCAAGCCATTACCCTTGAAGACATGTTATTACGTAACGGGCACCAGGTAGTGGAGGTTCTTGTCGGCAAAAGTTCGTCACGTACCTTGCCCGGCTTTTTCAACCGGAGTATCCAGCACCGGTAAAGCGTTTCACCAGTCCGAATTTTTTGCCTACAGCCGAAAATAAACGGGCTGATCTGAAAAAGAGTTTTGCATACAATCTGATACACGTACCGGAATATTTTCGCAGTATGTGTTATATCAATCAGCGCATTAAGGAAACAGGGGCGGAAGTTGTGATCAACTTCTACGAACTTCTGACCGGACTTACCTACGCACTCTTCCGTCCCTCCGTTCCTTATGTTTGCATCGGACACCAATATCTGTTTTTGCACAACCACTTTGAGTTTCCCCGAAAAAAGTGTGATTCAACTCTCCATGTTGCGCTTTTTCACGCGGATGACGAGTCTGCGCGCCAGCAGGCGGTTGGCACTCTCTTTTCGTAAAATGGAATCGGACCGGACTGAACGGATATCCGTTGTTCCTCCTCTGCTTCGCAGGGAAGTGACCGCTATGCAGCCGGAACAGGGTAATTACATTCACGGATATATGGTTAACTCAGGTTTTGCAGATAGTGTAGAGGCTTTCCATGCCTTGCATCCTGAAATTCCTATGCACTTTTTCTGGGATAAACAGGATGCTGACGAGGTGACTAAAGTGGATGCCACACTGAGTTTTCATCAGATTGATGATGTGAAATTTCTTGATAGAATGGCCGGTTGCAGAGCATATGCCAGTACGGCCGGTTTTGAGTCTATCTGTGAAGCGATGTATCTGGGCAAACCTGTACTGATGGTTCCTGCTCATATTGAGCAGGATTGCAATGCTTATGATGCCCGGCAGGCCGGTGCCGGAATTATTGGAGAATCTTTCGATTTGGAGTCGTTGCTTCGTTTTGCCGGAACGTATGTTCCAACCGGGAATTTATTCGTTGGGTTCGTAGCTGTGAACGACAGATCATTGGAGAACTTGAACGACTTGCTGATCAGCATTCGGCTGTCACTGTACCTACATTAACTAATTATTTTCCGATATGAAATTGAATAAGACTGATTATATGCTTGAGCGCACATCCGATGGCGGTTATTATGCTTGGCTTACTGTAAATATGCAGTGTAATGCGTATGGGGATTCACCCGAAGAAGCGGTAAAAAACCTGGAACAGACCATGGAAGACCTGGTTGAAGAAATGTATTTGGTAGAGGATTTTATATAGGACAAGAGTTTATAGCATATCAGATGCTGAAACTGAGAAAAAACTTCATTGATAATAAAAAGAGACAGGGTACGCCGTTTGAACGGAAGTGTACCCTGTCTTTTTATTATTCTTCTACAATATCCAGCTCCTTGATGATGTGTGAGGCACCTGCATACTTATCAATAATAAATAGAGTATAGCGGATGTCTACTACTGCGGCACGTTGTGAAGAAGGCCGGAAAGCAATGTCTCCTGTCAGGCCTTCATAATTACGATCGAATCCGGTCCCGATCAATTGCCCTTTTCCATTGAATACCGGGCTTCCGGAATTTCCTCCTGTATTGTCTGTATTGACAATGAAGCAAACAGGCATTTCTCCGTTTTCCATCGCGTAATGTCCGAAGTCTTTTGCATGATACAGTTGTTTTAGTTTTTGAGGCACTACGAACTCCCAATTATCCGGATCTTCTTTTTGCATTACCCTTTCAGTGTTGTATAGTAATTGTATACTGTCCCGTCGGCGGGCTCGTACGGCAATACCTGACCATAAGTTAACCTCAGGGTTGAGTTTGCATCCGGATAGATAGGCGTACCGGCAGCTTGACGCATATCCATCATACCTTTTACCCATACTTTATGAGCTGCATCATAGTTCTTATTGGCATCCTTCATGGCGAGTGCCGTTTTCAACAGTCCGTCCGTGATGGAATATTTAAAGAGGACCATCCAGTCTTTATCCAGTTTGTTAAGAGTGGGGTGAGCGATAAACTTGTTGAAGTTCTCTTTCGAACCAAAGATCGAGTACTTGAAGCAAGCATCGATAAAGGCATCCTTGTTCCCTTTAAAACGGCTGTCTATTACTTTGAAAATACCGATTTGCTGATCTTCCGGAATATATCCGGCATAGGTTTCCAGCATTTTCTTTCCTACGAGTCGTTCTACTTCCGGAAACGGAACAGATGCGAAATATTTATCTGCTTCTACTTTCAGCTTATCGGTTTCTTCTTTAATCTTTGTGGCATTTTTGCTTTCAAGTGCTTTTTTCAATCCGTCGGTTGAAGGAATTTTCATGAAATCGAGTGCCGTTACCAATGCTTCGCTGATGGCTTGCTGATGATACATGGCATCATGACGATGCGCCACAATCGAGCGTATCTCATCAAAAGCCTTTTGATAAGAGTCATCGCCTTTCTCACGTCCCATTGCCAACAGTTGTTCTTGTTGCTTTTCTTTGGTATCCAACACTTTCAGTCGGACCAAACCTTCGTTCATACCGATGGCATTTTTCCAGTAATTAGCGGAGGAAGCATATTTGCTTGCATAATGTATGCGTACTGCCGGATCTTTCAGCATTTGATTCATCAGTACGGCCTGCCGTGCCTCACGTACGTGGTGGCGCATGAAGTTGGTTGTTTGCATTCGTTCTTTCACTTCGTCGGAAATCATGTAGCGCCAGTTGCGTCCGGGGAATCCCATGACAAATGTAAAATCACCTTCTTTAACTCCTGCCAGGCTGATTGTCAAATGTTTCTTTACTTGTAAAGGAACATTGTCTTTAGAGTATTCAGCCGGCTGACCGTTCTTGTCTGCATAAATGCGGAATAAAGAAAAGTCTCCTGTGTGGCGTGGCCACATCCAGTTGTCGGTATCAGCTCCAAATTTGCCGATCGAAGAAGGAGGGGCACCTACCATGCGAATGTCATTGTAGACTGTCTTTACAAATAGATAGTATTTGTTGCCTCCGTAAAATGGTTTCAATTCCAAACGTGTTGCCGGAGTGATTTGGATATTTTCTGCTTTTGCAAACCGGTCGGCAACCGTTGCCAGATATTTGGGAGACAAATAATTGATGCCGCTGGGATCGTCATCTTTTTTAAGTTGCTCGTTTACATAGGTTGTCACGTCCAGGATACGGTCGATGAAGGTTACTGTCAACCCTTTGCAGGGTAACTCTTCGTTCCGGTTCATTGCCCAGAATCCATTTGTCAGATAATCGTGATCTACACTGCTATGTTGTTGAATTGCTCCATATCCGCAGTGGTGATTAGTCAATACCAATCCCTCCGCCGAGATGATTTCACCGGTACATCCGCCTCCGAAATGTACAACAGCATCTTTTAAAGCTATTCCATCCGGATTGTAGACTTCCTCTATAGGGATTTGTAACCCGAGATCCATCATGGCAACTTCATTCTGTGCTTTCAGGTCAGTCAGCATCCACATTCCTTCGTCAGCACTGACGGCCAATGCCATCAGTGCAAACGCAGCAGATAATAAGTTTCTTTTCATCATTATTCAACAATCGTCATTTCGTTAATCAAATGTCCGCATCCTCCCAGCTTTTCGAGAATAAAGAGTACATAACGGATGTCCAGGTTGATACAGCGTTGCAGGTTATTATCGAAATTGATGTCACCGCTCAGTGATTCCCAGTTACCATCGAATGCACAACCGATCAATTCGCCGTTTTCGTTCAGTACCGGACTTCCGGAGTTACCGCCTGTGATGTCATTGGTAGACAGGAAACAAACCGGCATTTCACCATTGGGCAATGCATAGCGTCCGAAATCTTTTTTCTCGATCAACTCTTTCAGTTTGGCAGGTACTACGAATTCACGGTCTTCCGGATTTTCTTTTTCAAGGATTCCGTCGGTTGTTGTGTAGTATTTGTAATATACACCATCTTTCGGGCTGTATGGTTTCACATTGCCATAGGTCAGGCGGATAGTGAAATTGGCATCCGGATAAGATGGTACAGGCAATTTCATTTCACCTAGTCCGCGGATATATGTTTTGTGTAATAAAGCCAGTTCTTCCGGCAATTTTCCCATTTGTTCGGCCAGATTGGTGTATTTGTCAAACTTGGCACGTGAATATTGAGTGGCTATATCTTTTTCGATTGCTTTTACAGTCGGTTTTTTGATGAATTTATCAAAGTTTGCCTGATTGGCCAAAATTGAAGTATCGTACATTGCATCTACGTAGCATTGTAGTCGCCTTTGTACTCTTTCTCAATCACATCGTAGATGGCAGGACGCTGTCCGGCAGGAATCATTTCTGCATATAGTGGCAACAGGCTTTGGCCACTTTACGGTCTACTTCGTGATCATAGTCTTTATTATGGATGTCGTTGAATACCTCTTTCAGCACTTTGATGTTAGCTTCAATACTTGAATCGTTTTTCTGTTCCAATGCTTCTTTCAGTTTGTCCATTACCATAAATGGGCTACCGAATTCAATACCGCCGAAGAATGTTTCCGTCAGACAGGTCTGTTGATATTTGATTGGAGAAGTTTTAGCTACAGCCTCGTCGATCTTTGCCACTACATTCATGTAGTCGGTATTATTTTTTTCTTTGGCAAACTTAGCGAATTTAGCTCCTGTTCTGCTTTTGTTCCCAAAACATTGTTATCGATGATAGCTTTGTTCATGCCGATGGAGTTCTTCCAATAGTTGCTTGAACCTGCATATTTATTGGCATATTGAATACGTACTTTATCGCTGGCATTCATCGCTTCTTTCAACACGTCCTGACGGGTTCCGCGGATACGGATACGGGGGGCATTGCTTGCTTCCATGCGTTCTTTCACTTCCGAGACGGTGAGATAACGGCTGGTGCTTCCCGGGAATCCCATAATCATGGCATAATCTCCCTCTTTCAGCCCTTTGATAGAGATATTCAGGTGTTTCTTGGTTTTCAGGGGGACATTGGAAGCACTGTATTCTGCCGGTTCGCCATTCGCGTCGGCATAGATACGGAACATTGAAAAGTCACCGGTATGGCGTGGCCACATCCAGTTGTCTGTTTCACCACCGAACTTACCGATTGATGAAGGAGGAGCGGCAACCATACGTACGTCCGGATATACCTTCTTATAAAACATATAGAATTTATTTCCGGCGTAAAAAGGCAAAGCTTGAGGAACGATTCCTTTTTTTCCTTTCAAGTCGCTCTTTTCAAACAACTCCTTAGCCAGTTTATTAAGAAATGTACTGCTGAATGATTCTGATTCAGTGATTTCTTTAGCGGCAATTCTTAAATTTACAATATCCGTAATGTCTTCTATGCGTTCGATAAATGTAAATTTCAGTCCTGGAGTCGGCAATTCTTTGTCTCTTGAAGTTGCCCAAAATCCATCTGTCAGATAATCATGCTCTACAGAGCTATGTTGTTGGATGGAAGCGTATCCGCAGTGGTGATTGGTTAATATCAATCCTTCCGGTGAAATAATCTCGCCGGTACATCCTCCCCCGAAGATACCTACGGCATCTTTCAGTGAGACTCCGTTAGGATTATACAAATCCTGTGCCTCGAGTTTCAGTCCCTGTTTTTTCATCATATCGATAGAGTGTTGCTGCTGCATTAATTGCAGTAACCACATACCCTCGTCCGCCTTTGCGGAACAAACGGCCAGCGCAGTCAGCGCCAGTAAGTAAAGTTTGAGTCTGTTCATTAGTTTATAAAAAAATTAGAATGATTCGTTGTTTTACTATTTTAATCTATGATCAATTTGTTTTCTTTGATAGCGTCCATCACATTGGCCGGCGGCCGCTGGTTCATCAATTCGTTTTTCATGAAATCCATATAAGGAGCCACATGCTTGAAAAATTGATGATATCCTTTGCACAGATAGTTTAGTCCCGGTTCACCATTTGCTGTGCGACAAAAACGATTTTTGGGGCATTCACCATTGCAGGCAAATAAAAATTCGCACTCTTTACACTGGGTGGGAAGTGACTTTTGTTTCATTTGTCCGAAAGCAGTCTGGCGTTCACTATACATCATCTCTACCAAAGTTTGATTGTAAATGTTGCCCAGTTTGAATTCCGGAAACACGAAATGGTCACATGAGTAGACGTCTCCGTTGAATTCCATTACGCCGGCGTGTCCGCATGTTTTTGCCATGGAGCATACTCCCGGTTGTTCGCCTACCCAGTTGGCAAGGGTAGAATCGAAGAGTTGGATATAATAGTCGCCTACATCTTCTTTCACCCATTCATCGAAGAGTGTACAGAGAAAGTTTCCCCATTGCTCCGGTGTTACGGAAAATTCTGCCAGTTCTCCTCCTTCGCGCTGTGCCAGTGAGGCCAGATGACGTCCGTCCTGATGCGGGAAGATCCGTTCCACAATGGGAGCGAACTGAATATAATGGCAACCTAATTCTTTGAAAAAGTGATAAAAGTCCAACGGATAATCAGCATTAAAGTCATTCACTACCGCCATGGCATTCCATTCTACTCCATGCTTTTTCAAAAGATTGATGCCATTCATGACTTTCACAAACGAGGGTTTGCCAAGCTTGTTTTTCCGGTATTCATCATGAAACTCTTGAGGACCGTCTATCGAGACTCCTACCAGCCAGTTGTTTTCACGAAAAAACTCACACCACTCGTCAGTCAACAGGGTTCCGTTAGTCTGTATGCAGTTGTCTATGCTTCTTCCACGAGCATATTTCTTCTGCAACTCCATTGCTTTTTTGTAGAAAGAGAGTGGACGCATCAATGTCTCTCCTCCGTGCCAGGTGAAGAGTACTTGCGGCATGGTTTGCGAATTGATGTATTGCTCGATAAACTTTTCAAGCAGTTCATCGCTCATCACATGTTTGGGATTTTCTTGATAAAGCCGGGACTTTTCCAGATAATAACAATAATCACATGCAAGGTTGCATACAGCCCCTACGGGCTTGAGCATTACGTATAGCGGCTTGGCAAAGGGTGCGTAGGTAGACATTTCTATAATATACGGTTACAATTTTACGGATTAACGGATTGACGGCTTCAATAACTCATTGACTATTTGTCAACTCCGAAAGTGCAAATTTAGGTAAAGTAAATGAAAAATCCGTCCTTATGTAGATGTTTATAAGGATTATTAAAGAAAAGAGTCTTACAAGTTTTAAATATTGATAAAATGTTTCATTTGCATACGAATCCGTTGTACCTTTGTCGTCGAAAAAGTTGTGTATCCTATGAATAAAGTATTGCCTTTTTTACTTTTGCTTTTTGTTTTTACCTCTTGTAGTCGCAAGTATAAGATTGAAGGCGCCTCTTCTGTAACCAGTCTGGACGGTAAAATGCTTTTTATTAAAGTGCTTCAGAATGGCGAGTGGCTCAATATTGATTCTGCCGAAGTGGTGCATGGACTATTTTCGATGAAAGGTAAAGTCGATTCGGTAGTAATGGCTACACTCTATATCGGTGACGAAAGCATCATGCCTTTAGTGATTGAAAAAGGTAATATTCAGGTTTCAATTACAAATACAGAATTGGTAGCAAAAGGAACCGCTCTGAACAATGCCCTCTACGCTTTTATTGATAAAAAGAATTCATTGGATGTTCAGATAGAAGAATTGCAACGTAAAGAAGCCCGCATGGTGATGGATGGTGCCGACTTGGCTGATATTCATGAGCAATTGACTCACGAGGGCGATTCGTTAATGCAAGATATGAATGGCTTTATCAAAAAATTTATCTCAGATAACTACGAAACAGTTTTAGGTCCAAGTGTATTTATGATGCTTTGCAGCACACTACCTTATCCTGTTATGACTCCCCAAATAGAGGACATCATGAAAGATGCTCCTTATTCGTTTAAGAATAACAAATTAGTGAAGGATTTTATTACAAAAGCGAAATCGAATATGGAGCTGATTGAAGAGCATCAGCGCATGGAACAAAATGCGACCTTGAACCATTAGCTAATAAGTTTTTTTCGTATTTTTGCGAAAAACTTAATGAAAATGAACACGCACTCACTATTTGGTTACCTTTTTATTGCTTTATTTAGTCTTTTAGTTGTATCATGTTATTCGACGCCGGATGGAGTCATGTCATCTCTGTCTCAGGCTGAGAAAATAATGGAATCTCGCCCGGATAGTGCAATGGCTATTTTGCAACATATCCCAACTCCGGAAACTCTTCATGGTAAAGCGCAGGCGGACTATAGCCTATTGATGACACAGGCTATGGATAAAAACTACATAAATTTTACTTCAGATTCGCTGATTAAATTTGCTGTTGGTTATTATGGAGGCCATACTGAAGATCTTGTAGCTAAAGGAAAATCCTTTTATTATTATGGAAGGGTGATGGAAAGCCTTGATAAAGTAGAGGATGCAATGACGTTTTATTTAAAGGCGAAAGATGTACTTCAAAGCAGTGATCAGTTAAATTATTGGGACTTGTAACAGAGAAAATTGGAGATTTAAATCGCCGGCAGAAATTACTTGATGCAGCTTTAAATGATTATAAAGAATCGTTTGATTTTTATGCTTCAATACCAGATTCTTTATGTATGCTTATGCGTATAGGAATTTAGGTCGGGATCTTATATAAGAATCTAAATAAGACAATGTGCTTAC
>ENA-OQIG01000532-OQIG01000532.1-human-gut-metagenome-genome-assembly--contig:-NODE-532-length-21433-cov-1.687037_pt1 | contig 21433 bp, 33 predicted proteins | sample MGYA00242576_ERZ504741 | MGnify/ENA primary metagenome ERZ504741 (study PRJEB26092, sample SAMD00036436) | human gut metagenome | host: Homo sapiens | study: EMG produced TPA metagenomics assembly of... | reverse complement strand
ATTTCTTTCGGAATTTGATAAACTATAAGATAAGATTATCGATTAGAAAACAGTGGAACATTTCATTATCAGACAGAAAATGCTGGTGTGTCTGCGCTCAGAAAGGAAAGATGAAATATGACTTCAGCGATTAGTATAGGAAAGCAGGATTTTGCTTCCCTTCGAGAAAATCATTATTTTTATGTTGATAAAACCGATTTTATCAGACAATGGTGGGAAAGTGGAGATGACATTACGCTGATCACACGTCCGAGAAGATTTGGCAAAACATTGAATATGAGCATGCTGAATTGTTTCTTTTCCAGACAGTATGCAGAAAAAGGTACCATCTTTGAAGGGCTTTCCATCTGGAAACAGGAAAAATACCGCAGACTGCAGGGAACTTATCCGGTGATTTTTCTGAGCTTTGCGGACGTAAAACAGAATAACTATCAAGATGCAGTGCAGAAGATAAAAAATATTATTGTAGATGCTTATCGCCAACATCGGTATTTGGAGCAGGAAGAATGCTTTACGCAAAATGAGAAACAGCAGATGCTGGAAATTACAGAAAAAATGAGTGATGTGACAGCACAGGATGCATTAAAAAATCTTTCCAGCTATTTGAATCTTTTATATGGAAAAAAAGTTTTGATCTTTCTGGATGAATATGACACGCCCATGCAGGAAGCCTATATTCATGGATACTGGGATGAATTTGCCGGATTTATGAGAAGCCTTTTCAATGCGACGTTCAAAACAAATCCATATCTGGACCGCGCTGTGATGACTGGAATTACCCGCATTTCCAAAGAATCTGTCTTTTCAGACTCAATAATCTGACGGTTATTACAACAACATCGGATGCCTATGCAGACTGTTTTGGTTTTACAGAAGAAGAGGTATTTCAATCATTAGATCAATTTGGAATGCCGGAAAAGAAAGATCTGGTAAAGCAATGGTATGACGGATTTTGCTTTGGCACGCATCGTGATATTTACAATCCGTGGTCTATTACAAATTATTTGAAAGAGAAAAAACTGCGGCCCTACTGGGCAGCTACAAGTTCCAATGGATTGATCAGCAAACTCCTGCAGTCGGCATCGGTAAATATGAAGGAAGAATTGGAAAAACTGATCAACAGACAACAAATTGTAGTTAATTTTGATGAGCAGATTATATTTGGACAATTAGAACAGGATGAAAGTGCGGTATGGAGTCTGTTGGTGGCAAGCGGTTATCTGAAAGTGGAGGAGATTGAATACAGAGGACTGACGCTGGAGCCGTGGTATTCTCTTTCCATCACAAATCTGGAGACTGTGAGCATGTTTTCGAATATGTTCAAAAGCTGGTTTGCAGCGGCATCTGCCAATTATAATGAATTTATCAAAGCATTGCTGAATGGGGATGTAAAAGCGATGAACCTCTATATGAATGATATTGCACTTGCTACATTTAGTAATTTTGATGCTGGAAAACATGCGTCCGAGCGGAGCCAGCCAGAGCGGTTTTATCATGGATTTGTACTTGGGCTGCTGGTGGAAGTGCGAGATCTTTATGAGGTGCGTTCCAATCGGGAAAGTGGGTATGGAAGATACGATGTGATTCTAATTCCCAGAAATTTGGATCGAGATGCTATGATTCTGGAATTTAAAGTAAAAGAAACGGAAGAAAAAACGCTGCAGGAAACGGTACAAAAAGCACTGGCGCAGATTGAAATAAAGAAATACGACGCGGAACTGAAAGAACGGGGAATCCCAAAAGAAAGAATCCGGCATTATGGATTTGCGTTTGAAGGGAAAAAGGTATTAATTGGGTAATAGAAAACGCTGTCAATGCTTCTCTGGAAGGGGAAGCGGGACAGCGTTTTTCTGTTAATTGTGATTAGAGTACCATTTGAAGCAGCATCACCAAAAGCGGCATCGTCACAATAGAAGCCAGCGTGGTAACAACATTGATGGCACTGGCATAGCGTGAATCGTTTCCGTATACCTGACACATCTGTGTAACTGTAGAGGCAGATGGCGTGATGACGGCGAGAAAAACAATCAGAATCAGCGTCGGTCCGTCTGCAGAAAGATCGGCAAGATGGCTGATTTCAGAAGAACAAGCGCCATCAGCGGAACGGCGATCAGGCGGAGAAAGGTCACGAAGTAAATCCGTTTATTCGCAAAAATCTGCCGGAAGTCCAATGCCGGCAAAAAGCATACCCGTAACAATCATACTGGCAGGGCCAACCATGCTTCCGACAGAATGAAGCGTATTGTTGACCAGCGCAGGAAGCCGGATGCCCGTGAAAAAAAGAAGAATTCCGACGAAAATAGAAATAATATTGAGGTTCAGAACAATCTTCTTCCAGTCATAGGAAGCCTCACGGCTGATCACCTTTTTGCAGTGCGTCCAGAAAAAGACAAGCTGTACGCTCATATAAACACAGCTGTAAAGCACCCATTCCGCTCCTAAAACAGCCGTCCACAAGCGGCACAATCAGATTGCCGGAATTGGAGTAGTAAACAGAAGTTATCTCAACCGCATCCAAATGAAACACCCGTCCAAGAGCTGAAACCGCAAAAAGAAGCACAACCTGCATCAGAAGCGAAGCCGCAAACGCAACCAGCAGCCCCGCACCGTTTCCGGCGTGTAATCGACCTGAAACGCATTCAGAATCACGCAGGGAATGATCAGGTACAGCACAATTTTCGACAGAACTTTGCTGTCCTCATCCTTTAAAAGTCCGGCTTTTACGATTAAAAAGCCCATAAAAATCATAAGAAAAAGCTGCGCGATCTGTTGCGCAAGAAGAATACTGATCGTCATAAAAATCTCCATATGTGTGTCTTATAGAAAATATTATAAGGTGGAGGAGAGGGGATTTCAATTTCTTTTTGAGAGATTTGGGTCGAAATAATGGTGAAAATATAAGAAAAATGGCTGTTGACCAAAAGAAAGTGCTGTCATATAATATATTCGACAAGAGAGCCGTTGGTCAGTGTACACCTGACCGCCGGATAAAGCTTCTAACTAAAATAGCGCCTAACTTTACCAGAGCAGGGGCGCTATTTTGATTTGACAAAATTACACGATTGCAATATAATATACTTAACAAGACAGCCGGAAGGTGAGCGCAATCACCCGATCTGGCGAAAATATTAAATAGCTATAAGAAGTGGCCATCCATGCTTACCAGAGAGCAGGATGGCCATTTCTTAATTTCTATAATAAAGGAAGGCTGAATTATAGTCAAGAAATTTTTGCGATTTTAAAACAAAGTAATAAAAAGTGTGATATAATAACCTCATAATGAAAAGTAAAATTCCGCCTATTTTTCAACATTGTAGGCGGCAATTTCACACCTGCCAGTTAGTGAATCCTAATAAAAGTAAGATGGAGGTACCCGCCCATGATGGAATACACCAGCAAATATTGGAACATGCTGACTCCTTTAATAAAGAAAAGTCTGCTAAAACGCTACGGAAAAGAGGAGACCGCAGAGCTTCTCCGCAAGACCAACCAGATCTACCGCGACATGCTTCGCCGCGCGATGATATCGGAAAGGACAACCCGATGGCGTCGAATCTCTATGAAGGCCTCATTTTTCTTGCGCTCTGGGATGCGTCGGACAGACAGATTTCTGTGGATGAACTGCGTACAATCTCAGAGGAGATGATGGCTTCCCGCTTCTGAAAGCCATGGGCCTGATGATTAATGCGAATAAGAAGAGCGGCATGGCGCGGATTGCGAAGATGATGCATAAGGATGCCGCCTGGCTGGAAGCACATCCGCAGTATAAGGCGTATTCGTGGGATTTTCATTTTGATGAGACGAAGCATCAGGACGGTTTTTATTACCACTTCACCCAATGTCCCCTGAACACCTTCGCCCGAAAAGAGGGCTATCTGGAAGTGCTGCCGATTATGTGCGACATTGATTACAAGACAGCAGCCTGATGCACGCGAAGCTCTACCGTGACCATACGCTGGCAGGCGGCGGTGAGGTCTGTGATTACTGGTTCGTGGGGGACAAGGTGGAAAATCCGAAATAAAACAAGACCGGACCGGAACCGGTGAAATGGATCGAAGAATATAAAACGCAGAAGGGAGATCACCCAGAATGAGCAATGAAAAAATAAAACCAAAACTGAACGGAACCGCCGAGACGATGCTGCAGTGCTTCTACGCCCGCGCCATGCACAGCAGAAATCCGAAAAACAAGTTCCGCGACACCAAAGCAGAAGAGCTGATTGACCGCATCGACTATGATTCAGCAATGCGAAAAAGGACACAGCAATGAGCGGCGGAATCGTAGCGCGGAGTGTTGTGTTTGATGAGCTGGTCAGCGACTTTATCCGAAAGAACCGGATTGTACCGTCGTCAACATCGCCTGTGGTCTGGACACACGGTTTTACCGCATGGATAATGGAAAAATCACCTGGTATAATCTCGATCTGCCGGAGACGATTGAGGTACGCGATTCGATCTATCAGGAATCCGGCCGCGTTTCCACGATTGCGTGTTCCGTGCTCGATCCGGCATGGGCCGATCAGGTAAAAGTGCGGGGCAAAATGCTTTTCATTATCGAAGGTCTGACCATGTACATGAAAGCGGATGAGGTCAGAATGATGCTCGCCATCATCCGCGATCATTTCGACAATGCCTACGTCTGCATGGAAACGCTGTGCCCGTACTTTGTAAAGAAAGAAAACATCGAAAAATCTATTCAGGCGACGGGCGCGACGTTTACCTGGGGTGCGAACAGCTTTGCAGACCTGGGCGACATTGCCGCCGGTTTCCGAAAAGTAAAAGACGACAACATCGCCCGCGGTATGGAAACACTGAATCCCATCTACAAGCTGGTGATGTGGATGCCGATCGTCCACAAATTCGCAGAGAAAATTCTGGTGTTTGAGAAAGCGTAAGAAAAAACGAAAAAAATAGAAAGAAACAGGCAGCCCGGCAGCGGAAAAGCTCAAAAAGCTTCCGTGCAGGGAACCTGTTTTTTGTTTGTGCAGGAAATTAACAAATCATTCATCCGGCCACACAAAGTGTGCGTTTCCCGCTTCAAGGCCGTCAATCAGAATATTCTGCCCCGTGCAGAACCGGTTCGTCACGGTCATAAAATACGCCCAGTCCGCCGTTTCCTCGACGGTCATCCACCGTTTCAGCGGCGTCAGATCCATGATCTGATCCCAGAGCTTTTGGTCTTCTGTGACAGGCAGATTCAACTCGGTCAGTACGCCGCCGAAATCAAGGCTGTTGCACGTTCCACCATACGGTGCAATGCGGAGTGCCACGTTTTTCGTGTAGGCGAGCACACCGCCCTTGCTTGCCGTGTATTCCGGAAACTCAGCTCCGGTATGGCCGCTGGCCGAGCCGATCATAAGGACGGCGCGGATGGTGTCATGAATGCCATACGCCTCTGTGATTGCGATGGTTCCCTTTAAATTGATATCAATATCATTCTCGTTCTGCACACCGGCGTTGTTGATGACAATATCGAAAGGCGCAAGCGCCGGATACTGTTCCCTGTCGCGGATATCAAGGCAGAAATGAGTATACGAATCCTGGCTGATTGAAGCCTCCTTCCGGTCAAATCCGGTAACGTCAAAGCCTTCTTTTAAAAATTTCTCCGCAATCGCCTTCCCGATTCCGGAACTGGTTCCTGTAATAAGTACACGCATACGATAACCTCCCGATGAAATATTACCCTCATTATACCGCAAACACAGCATGCGATCCAGAAGAAACGAAAAAGAATGCAGGAAAAGAAAATGTTACGGGAAAAATCACTGCATAAAACAAAAGAGTCTCCCAAACTGCAACAAATAATTGACAGATTTTAGGAGAAGGAGTAGAGTTTTTGAAAGGGGGATTATCCCTGCAAAGAGTGAAAACAAAAGAGGTGCAAATATGCTGAAAGTAGACAATCTTACCTTTGAAGTAAACGAAGAGGGAAGAAAACGCTGCCTCGTCAACCACATCAGTTTTGAGGTAAAGGACGGGGAAATGCTGGTGATTACCGGACCAAACGGCGGCGGAAAATCAACGCTGGCCAAAGTGCTTGCAGGAATTGAGGACGCCAATGGCGGAGAAATCTTCCTGGATGAGGAAAATATTACCGGTTATGATATTGACCACCGTGCAACGCCGGCATCGGCTATGCATTCCAGCAGCCGCCGCGTTTTAAAGGAATGACGGTGAAAAAAATGCTGTCGCTGGCAGCCGGAAAAGAACTGACGGAAGCCGAGAGCTGTAAACTCCTCTCCGCCGTCGGACTCTGCTCTGCCGATTACCTGAACCGCCAGATGGACGGTACGCTCTCGGGAGGAGAGATGAAGCGTCTGGAGATCGCAACGGTGCTTGCAAAACCGCATAAGGTCAGCATTTTCGATGAGCCGGAGGCCGGCATTGACCTGTGGAGCTTTTCCATGCTGATCAGGCGGTTTGAAGAAATCCACAAAGAGAAAAAAGAATGTCTGATTCTCATTTCCCATCAGGAACGCATTATCCAGATGGCAGACAAGATCATGGTGATCGAGGACGGCCAGGTGAAAGAATACGGTACAAAGGAAGACGTACTGCCGACCCTGTTCCAGCAGAAAACAGGCCGGATGTGCGGCCAGGAAGGAGGCACATGCTGATGGTACAGGTAGATGAGACAACCCAGGGCGTATTAAATCAGATCAGCGAGGGATTTGAGCAGAAAGGGGCATACAATCTCCGCCAGAACGGCATTCCGCTCTGCCACGGTGACAGTGAACATATCAAAATCCGCAAAAAAGAGGATAAGCCGGGCATTGATATTTTGATCGACGGCGAGACGAAGGGCGAAAAAGTATTTATCCCGGTTGTCGTCAGCGTTTCCGGTATGACGGATCTTGTTTACAATGATTTCTACGTTGCGGATGGCGCCGATGTTACGATTGTAGCGGGCTGCGGTATCCACAAACGGCGGCTGCAACGACAGCCGGCACGACGGTATCCATACGTTCCATGTAGGAAAAAATGCCAACGTGCGCTACGAGGAAAAGCATTACGGAGAGGGAAACGGAACGGGACAGCGGATTCTGAACCCGGTGACAAATATTGAAATCGGAGAAAATTCCGTTTTTACGCTGGATACCGTACAGATTAAGGGCGTTGACTCAACAATTCGTACGACGAATGTTGTGATGGATGCAAACTCCAAACTGTTCGTGCTCGAACGTCTGATGACAGACGGTGACCAGAAGGCAGAGTCGGATATTGAAGTATGTATGAACGGAAGCGGTTCTTCCGCACAGATTATTTCACGTTCTGTCGGAAAGGGCAATTCCTCCCAGGTCTTCCATCCCAAGGCAGTCGGCAAAAACAAATGCCACGCCATATCCAGTGCGATTCTATCATCATGGATCACGCACAGGTCGGATCTATTCCGGAGATCCAGGCAAAACATGTGGATGCGGCAATCATCCACGAGGCGGCGATCGGACGGATCAATGATGAGCAGCTATTGAAACTCAGAACGCTCGGCATGACGGAAGCGGAGGCGGAAAACGTCATTATTGAAAACTTCCTGAGCTGAAGAAAAAAAGGAAACAAGAGAACAAAAAAGAGGCATTTCCAGTCTGCATAGATGGAGATGCCTCTTTTTGTGCATTTTTCACAAAAGCAGGTAGTAAATTTTACTAAAATAAAAAGTAAAAATATTTTGACTTTTAACATAATGATAAATTTGTACTGTTGAAAAAAGGAAAGATACAAGATAGAGAAATGGGGAAAGCGAAAATGGGTATTGTGATCAATCATTCCGAAAATATTTTCCTGCCGCAGATGATCATTACGAAGCCGGAGATGGAAGAAAAGGTGGAAGCGTTTGTGAAAAACGGCGGAACCGTAATCGTGACGTACCGACACGCCGTGAAAGATGCGGACAACAACGTTCCGTTCGGCGAGACACTGCCGGTGCACTACAATGCGCTTGCGGGTCTGACCGTAGAAGAGACGGAGAGCCTGCAGGACTATGATGCATTCCCGGTTGTGGGAAGCGGCGTGTTCGAGGGCGTGGAAGGCACAGGCGGAATTTTCCGTGATATGATTCAGGTGCAGGATGCGGAAGTGCTGTTCCATTACGCGGATGCGTTCTATCTGGAATTCGCAGCGTGATGAGAAAACAGACCGGCAGGGGAACTTTGTATTACGTGAGCTGCGGTCTGGAAGAGAAGATCACGAAGCTTCTGATGGAGCAGGTGATGCGGGACTGGCATTTCCAGATGGTGCCGTCCGAAGAGGGCCTTGAGATCGTGACGAGAGGAAACGAGAAGCAGAAGGTGACGATGTACATCAACCACAATGCAAAGGAAGTGACGTATGGGGATATGACACTGGCACCGTTTGCATGCAAGATTTTAGAAGCATAATATAAAAGAGTAAACGAGAGAAAAGGCGCGGCCGCCCGGAGCAAAAAAACAGCTTCGGGCGGGCCGTGCCTTTTGCGTGCTGACAAAAAAGATGCAAAAAGCGGAATTCTGTGTTGACAAGTGTCCGAAAAAAACTTGTAAATAAGACGCGAGTGTGCAAAAATAGACATAAAACAGATGCGGAGGCATCCTGAAAAAAAGAGGAGAACAACATGGAAAAACAGAAAAAGATAGCACTGATTAACGATCTGACAGGCTTTGGCCGGTGCTCGACGGCTGTGATGGCGCCGATCGTGTCGGCGCTGAGGATTCAGGCGGTGGCAGTTCCGACCGCAATTCTCTCAGCACACACGCAGTTTCCGACGTATTACTTTGATGATTATACTGACCGGATGAAGGATTACATTCAGACCTATAAGGATCTGAAGCTCGATTTCGATGCGATCTCGACCGGCTTCTTAGGATCGGAACAGCAGGTGGATATCGTGCTTGATTTTATCCGCCATTTTAAGACGGACCGCAACTTTGTCATCGTCGATCCGGTCATGGGGGACTATGGGAAGCTGTATCGGACGTACACGAAAGAGATGTGCGAAAAGATGAAAGAACTGGTTCACTACGCGGATATCATCACGCCGAACCTGACAGAGCTCTGCACACTGATCGATGCGCCGTATCCGGAGAACGGGGCTTCGATTGAGGAGCTGAAAGAGATGTGCGGAAAACTGGCGGAGCGGGGACCGAAACACATCGTGGTGACGGGCATCCACTTTAACCAGACACAGATTGCCAACTTTATCTATAACAAAGGCGAGGATTTCCAGATCGTCATGGTAGACCGCATCGGCGGCGACCGGAGCGGTACGGGAGATGTCATTGCGGCAATTATCGCAGGCATGTATCTGAACGGCCGCAGCCTGTACGAGTCGGTGAAAAAGGCGGCGGATTACGTATCGAAATGCATCCGCTACTGCGAAGAAAACGAAGTGCCGAGCTACTGGGGACTCTGCTTTGAAATGTTTATGAAGGACTTAACGGAGGAAGCGTAATGTATTTATATACTGTAACCGGAGCCGTCGGCGAGGAAGGGTATCTCGACCTTGCAAAGAGCGGCGATCTTACCGGAAAAAATGTCTATGTCAACATGACAAACAAATGCCCGTGCAGCTGTGTGTTCTGTCTGCGCCAGACGAAACAGCAGCAGGAGGGAAATACACTGTGGTTAAAAGAGGGCGAGCATCCGTTGAGACGATGCTGGAGCTGTTCGCACAGTACGATCTGAACGTGATCAATGAACTGGTCTTCTGCGGCTTCGGAGAACCGCTTGAGCGGCTTGAGGATGTCTGCCGGGTGATCGATTCCTTAAAAGAAACGTATCCGAACCTGAAAGTGCGTCTGAATACGATCGGTCTTGCCAACCTGATCCATGGAAGAGATGTCACCCCGGAATTAAAGGGAAGATTCGATACCGTCTCGATTTCCTTAAACGCGCCGGATGAAAAGGAATTTCTGGAGCTCACGCGGTCGAAATTCGGCATCCAGTCGTACGAGGCGATCAAGGAGTTTGCGGTTCTTTCCAAACAGTATGTGCCGAATGTTGTGATGACGGTTGTCGAGAAAGTCATGCCAGAGGAGAAAATTCAGAAGTGCCAGGAGATCTGCGATACCTTAGGAGTTACTTTACGTGTCCGCCCGTTTGAAAATTGAGAGGCCCGCAATCTTTCGCTTGTATTTGAACGACATAACGCCTATAATGGGAAGGAAAAACAAAAGAGAGGGAGAGACGTATGAACGAGTCTAATGGAGTCCTCCGCGATGCGAGAAAGCTCGGCATTCCTAAAATGCTGATTCTCGGATTGCAGCACATGTTTGCCATGTTCGGTGCAACCATTCTGGTGCCGATTCTGGTAAACAGCTACTTTGTAGACGCATGCGGCGAGGGGCCGTCCCGCGGTCTTACCGTATCCGTCACACTGTTCTGCGCCGGCTTTGGAACCCTGCTGTTCCATCTGTGCGCGAAATTTAAAGTACCGGCATTTCTTGGTTCTTCGTTTGCATTCTTAAGCGGTTTCGCCGCTGTTGCAAACTGAATACCGGAAAATATGCAGCATGAGTGTCAACGACAAGGCAGCCTATGCCTGCGGAGGTATTGTGGTAGCAGGTCTTCTGTACCTGATTTTTGCCTTGATCATCCGCATGGTCGGCGTCAAACGCGTGATGCGCTACCTGCCGCCGGTTGTCACAGGTCCGGTTATCATCTGCATTGGCCTCAGCCTTGCTGGTTCCGCCATTAATAATGCTTCGACGAACTGGTTCCTGGCACTGGTTGCGCTGGCAGTCATCATCATTTTCAACATCTGGGGAAAAGGAATGTTCAAAATCATTCCGATTCTGATGGGCGTTGTGATTGCCTACGCTGTGGCAGTTGTCCTGAATGCACTCGGCATCAAAAATCCGGACGGATCCGTGATCATCAACTTTGTGCCGGTTGCACAGGCAGGCATCGTCGGACTTCCGCCGCTGCAGCTCTGCAAATTCGATCTGACCAGCATTATGATCATGGCACCGATCGCGATCGCGACCATGATGGAGCATGTCGCGATATGTCGGCGATCTCTGCAACCGTAGGAGAGAACTTCCTTTCTGATCCGGGCCTGCACAGAACCTGCTCGGCGATGGTCTTGCAACCGCAATGGCAGGTTTCATCGGCGGACCGGCCAACACGACGTACGGCGAGAACACCGGCGTTCTGGAATTGAGCCGCGTACATGACCCGAGAGTCATCCGTATTGCCGCAGTCTTTGCGATTATCGTCAGCTTCATTCCGAAGGTATCGGCACTCATCAGCACCATGCCGTCCTCTATCATCGGAGGCGTCAGCTTCATGCTGTACGGTATGATTTCTGCCATCGGTGTGCGCAACGTGTAGAGAATAAAGTAGACCTGACCAAATCGAGAAACCTGATCATCGCGGGCGTCATCTTTGTCTGCGGACTGGGCTTCAGCAACGGTCTCTCCTTTACGATCGGCGGAACGACCGTCACCCTGACTGCACTTGCCATTGCAGCCATCGCAGGAATCCTGCTGAACATGATTCTGCCGGGCAATGATTACGAATTCGGCGTAAACGAGTCCGGGGACGAGAACAGAGGAATCCACGCATAAAGAAAAATGAAAAAGAAAATCCGTTTTTTCTGCATCTGTATTCTGCACAAAGGAATGTGCAGAAACAGAGGGGGAAAAAGCGGATTTTCTTTGCATTTCGGTACGGGCAAGTGCATACTGGAGAGTAAGAAGATGTAAGGCTGGTAAAAAAATGACACACGAAAGATCGAAAAATGGGATGATGGGACAGGTCGTCGGATCCTTATATTATCTGGATCCAACGGTGATTCCGCGGCTGAAAAGTCTGCGAAGCGGTGACGATCCGGTGTTTTCGTTTGGTGTTTTATTTTACGCGTTCAAACGCAATCCGCGGAGAGTGGTTCAGCACGTAGATGATGCCGTCGCCGTTCAAATCCGTTTTTCTGGATCAGATGCTGCATGATTTGATTGTCCGCATGCGTATCGACGCGCAGGTGCGGGATCTGTGCCCAGCAGTAATCGACGATCTGGGAGAAAAATCCGTGGATTGTTCCGTCTGAGGCAACCTGGTGGATCGTGCCATACGGCGCATCGGAGAGCCAGGAGCCGTCGTCGATCTGCAGATACGTCGGATCCTCACCGATGATGAAGCAAACGCGCCGTGCAGCGTGCCGTTTTCTTCCAGGACAAAAAGCTGTTTGTCACGGATTCTGTTGTGAATCAGCTCCTCCGGCGGAAAATGGTTTCCCCACTGATTCGGATTTCCGGTTTCCTGCATAAAAGAGCGGGCGTACGCATAGATTGACATGATCGAAGTAAAATCCTCCGGGACGGCAAGTCGTATCATGATAAAAATTCTCCTTTTAGTTCAAAATAAGCAGTTTTATTGTAGCACAGCGGACGATGAAGCACAAGAAAGAGAAAACAGGATTTGACTTTTTGAAAAATCCCATGTACAATGCAGTTAGTTATAACTAACTAAAGCAACCAAAACCACAACAAAACGATTTCTGCCGGTCCTGGATGGGCCGGTTCCGTATCAAATTGTCAGAAAGGAAAGAATATGAAACAAAATCGAAAACGAAAAGAGACGGCGGGCATGAATTTTCTCCGCTATCTCGGCCCGGGACTTCTTGTCACGGTCGGTTTTATCGACCGGGAAACTGGGCATCCAACATTGCCGCCGGATCGGGTTACGGCTACGAGCTTCTGTGGATGGTCACCTTGTCCACGATCATGCTGATTTTTCTGCAGCACAATGCGGCGCATCTCGCATTGCCACGGGAAAGTGCCTCTCGGAGGCGGCGAGCCTCTATCTGCCTGCATGGCTGAAAAACACGATTCTTGCGACGGCGATGATGGCAGCAGTGGCGACCGCAATGGCGGAGATCCTAGGCGGTGCGATTGCGCTCCAGATGCTGTTCGGCATTCCGATCAAGCTCGGCAGCATGATGATTCTCGTGCTGGTTCTGATCTGCGAGTTTACAAGTGCTTACAAACGGATTGAAAAACTGATCATTGTGTTTGTCTCGCTGATCGGCTTTTCATTCCTCTTTGAGGTCTGGATCGCCGATATCGACTGGGCGCAGGCGGCTGTCGGCTGGGTAAAACCGTCGTTTCCAGAGCACTCAATGCCGGTCATCTTAAGCGTCCTCGGTGCGGTCGTCATGCCGCACAACCTGTTTCTCCACTCGGAAATTATTCAGAGCCGCCAGTGGAATCTTGAGGATGATGAGGTGATTGCGCGCCAGTTAAAGTATGAGTTCAAAGACACCCTGTTTTCCATGATCATCGGATGGGCCATCAACAGTGCAATGATCCTGATGGCGGCCGCAACGTTTTTTCCAGCCGCAGAATGCAAAGCAGGTGGATGATCTCGCAACGGCGGGAAAGATGCTGACACCGCTCATTGGAAATGCCGCATCGGTGATTTTTGCAGCAGCGCTTCTGCTCGCCGGAATTTCATCGAGCATCACCGCGGGAATGGCGGGCGGAACGATTTTTTCGGGGATTTTTAACAAGCCGTATGAGATCAAGAGTAAGGAGACACGCTGGGGAATCCTTCTTACCATGATCCCGGCCGCAGCGGTCATTCTTCTGATTGATTCCCCGTTCCAGGGCCTTCTTTATTCACAGATGTTCCTTGGAATGCAGCTCCCATTACGGTATTTACGCAGATTTATCTGACGTCCTACGAAAAAAGTCATTGGGAAAATACGCGAACAGTCTGCGGCTGAAAATTGCCCTGTTTGCGATTGCGGTGATTGTGACACTGCTGAATATCGCGCTGTTGTTTGTGCAGTAAAAAGAATGAGAAATAAAAAAAGGAAGTCCGCTGCGCTGATCCCTGAAAAAGAGACCGGCGCAGCGGACTTCTTCTATTATAATATGCTCTCCATGCAGGCATCGACAAAGTCCTGCAGAAGCGGAGAGAGTTTCCGCCCCTTTTTCCAGATCACGGCGATCTGCGTTTCCAGGTCGCTTTCTGCGAGCGGCTGGATGCGGAGTCCCTGGCAGAGAGAGCTCATGGACTGCGGGAAAATGGCAGTGGCAAGGCCTTCCTTTGCCCAGAGCATCGCGCCGCGGGGATCGTCGCAGACGCAGAAAAGATCGGGCTCCATGCCGCGCGAGTGGAACGCATCCATGATGAGCGCCTCATACCGGCGGTAGATGATGAGCGGAATATTCAAAAGATCCGAGAGCTTTAGCGATCCGTTCTTCTCGGGAAGCATATCTTTTGAAGAAACGGCAATCATAGGTTCAGAGCTTAAAATTTTATAGTCGACATCGTCGAGCCGCAGCGGCGTGCGGGCGATGGAAATGTCGATGATGCCGTCCATCAGATAGCGGTACAGCGTGTAGGTGATGCCGTCGTGCACCTCGAAGTTGACATCGGGATTGCGGCGGGAAAAAAGCGAGACGCACGGCATGATCGTCGCAACGGTGGTCGGTGTGATGCCGAGGCGCAGAACCCGCTTTTTGCCGACCTTTGCGACCTCAAGCTCCGTCGATTTCACGTACTCGAGCAGGTTGGCGGAGCGGTCGTACAGCAGTTTTCCGGCTTCGGTCAGGCGGACGCCTGGCGGGTGCGTTCAAATAAAGTGACATTCAGTTCGGCTTCCAGCTGCTTTAACTGATAACTGAGCGGCGGCTGGGACATATTAAGGCGGCGGGCGGCCTCGTGAATGCTTTCGGTTTCGGCGATGACGCGGAAATATTCAAGCTGGCGCAGTTCCATAAGAGACTTCCTTTCGTGAAATTATCTATGATATTAAAATTGTATCACTAAGCTATAAAAACAATACTATTCGTATTAATCATATGAGATTATACTGTCAATGTCAAGAAACAAAGAAATGGAGAGTGAAAAAGAAGATGAAAAGTCTTGGAGTCTACTTGAAGCACTACAAAAAAGAGAGCATCATCGCTCCTTTGTTCAAGCTTCTGGAAGTCGTATTCGACCTTCTGGTGCCGATGGTTGTTGCTCAGATCATCGATGTGGGTATCGCAGGCAATAACCGTCCGTACATCGTCGGCCGTTTTGGAATCCTCGTTCTGATGGCGGCAGTCGGACTTTGCTGCAGCTTCACCGCGCAGTATTTCGCGGCAAAAGCGAGCGTCGGCTGTGCAACTGAGCTTCGCCAGGCGGTCTTTGACCACATCCAGGCTCTGTCCTTTACGGAGCTGGATACCATTGGAACCGATACGCTGATCACCCGTCTGATCAACGATATCAACCAGGTGCAGAACGGAATCAACATGGGTCTGCGTCTGCTGCTGCGGAGTCCGTTTATCGTATTCGGTTCCGTTGTGATGGCATTTACCGTTAACGTAAAATGTGCCATCGTATTCCTGGTTACTATTCCGATCCTGTTCGTTGCCGTATTCGGCATTATGCTGGTCAGCATCCCGCTGTTCAAAAAGGTACAGGCGGCACTCGACCGCGTCACCGGAATGACAAGAGAAAATCTGAACGGTGTCCGTGTCATCCGTGCGTTCTGCCGTGAGGAGCAGTCTGTTGCCGATTTCGAAAAGAGCAACGATGAGCTGACTCGTCTGAACGAGTTTGTCGGAAAAATTTCCGCACTGTTAAATCCGCTGACCTATGTCCTCATCAACATCGCAGCCGTTGTCCTGATCTGGCAGGCAGGCTTCAGGTCAACATCGGCAGTATGCAGCAGGGACAGGTTGTCGCACTTTACAACTACATGCTGCAGATCATCGTGGAGCTGATCAAACTGGCATCACTCATCATCACCTTAAACAAATCCGTTGCCTGTGCAGAGCGTGTCTCCGGCGTACTGGCGGTTCCGACAACCATGAACTACCCGGCAAAAGGCGGCGCTGCAAAGAAAGTAACTGGCGATGCAGCTGTTACATTTAAAAATGTCAGCTTCACCTATGCAGGAGCCGGTGCAGAGAGCTTATCGGATATCAGTTTTACCGCAAAACGCGGCCAGACCATCGGAATCATCGGCGGTACCGGAAGCGGAAAATCGACGCTGGTCAGCCTGATTTCCCGTTTCTATGATGCGACTAGCGGTGACGTCATGGTAGACGGCGAGAATGTAAAGAATTACACGAAAGAAGAGCTCTGCAATAAAGTCGGTGTTGTTCAGCAGAGAGCAGTGCTCTTTAAAGGCAGCATCCGCGACAATATGAAGTGGGGCAAAGAGGACGCCACCGATGCAGAAATCTGGGAGGCGCTCACCACAGCTCAGGCGAAAGAAGTCGTAGAAGGCAAACAGGATCAGCTCGATTTTATGCTGGAGCAGAACGGAAAGAACCTCTCCGGCGGACAGAAACAGCGTCTTTCTATTGCGCGTGCGCTGGTAAAAAAACCGGAAATCCTGATTCTGGACGACAGCTCGAGTGCGCTTGACTTTGCAACGGATGCAAAACTCCGCAAAGCCGTCCACAATCTCGAAGGAAACACGACAACCTTCCTCGTATCCCAGCGAATCGCCGGCATCCGTCAGGCAGACAGATCCTCGTTCTTGGAAATGGTACGCTCGAAGGAAACGGCACACACGACGAGCTGATGAAAACCTGCGAGGTTTACCGCGAGATTTACTTCTCCCAGTTCCCGGAAGAGCGTGCAGCTATAACAACGAAAGCGGGGTGATCGCATGAAAAAGACAGAAAACAAGTCCGGAAAAAGCGGCATGCAGGTCATGAAAAAGCTGATGGCGTTTATCGGAAATTATAAAATTTTCTTAGGCCTTAGTATTGTCCTGGCTGCGGTTACCGTTATTTTACAGCTTTATATTCCGATCCTGTTCGGCGATGCGATCGATGAGGTCGTTGCAGCCCACCAGGTCAATTTCCCGGAGATGTGGTTCTATCTGAAACGAATCGTATTCTTTACCCTCGTTTCCGCACTTTCCGCATGGATCATGAACCTGATCAACAACCGTATGACGTACCGCATCGTGCGCGACCTTCGTTCCCAGGCGATCCGTCATATCCAGGTGCTGCCGCTGTCCTATCTGGATCAGCACAGCTCCGGAGACATCGTAAGCCGTGTTATCGCAGATACCGATATCTTATCGGACGGTCTTCTGCTTGGCTTTACGCAGCTGTTCTCCGGCATCGTAACCATTATTGTGACACTGTTTTTCATGTTCTCGAAGAACGTATGGATCACCCTTCTTGTGATCTGCCTGACACCTCTCAGCTTCTTCGTGGCAAAATTTATTTCCGGCCGCTCGTTCAAAATGTTCCAGAAACAGAGTGAGACGAGAGGAAAACAGACCGCACTCATCGATGAGATGATCGGAAACCAGAAAGTAGTCAAAGCGTTCGGCTATGAGGAAAAAGCTTCCGAGCGTTTTGCAGAGATCAACAAAGATCTGCAGAAATACAGCCAGCAGGCCGTGTTCTACAGTTCCTTAACGAACCCGTCTACCCGTTTTGTCAACAACGTGATCTATGCCGGTGTTGCCCTTGTGGGAGCTTTCATGATCCCGGGCGGTGCGCTGACTGTCGGCGGACTTTCCGTTCTGCTGTCGTACGCAAACCAGTATATGAAACCGTTCAATGATATCAGTTCCGTTATCACCGAGATGCAGAACGCGCTTGCCTGCGCAGGCCGTATCTTTGCTCTTCTGGAAGAGAAAGAGGAGAGTGCAGACCCGGCCGGAACGATCGATACCGTGACGGGAAATGTGACGATCGATGATGTAGCATTTAGTTATGACAAAGAGAAAAAACTGATCGAGAACTTTAATCTTGACGTACAGCCGGGCATGCGTGTTGCCATTGTCGGCCCGACCGGATGCGGAAAGACGACGTTTATCAACCTGCTGATGCGCTTCTATGATGTCGATGCCGGAAAGGTCTGCATCGACGGAAAGCCGATCGACGAACTGTCCCGCCATGCGCTCCGCAGCTGCTTTGGTATGGTGCTGCAGGATACCTGGATCAAACAGGGAACCGTGCGCGACAACATCAGCTTCGGAAAGCCGGATGCGACGGAAGAGGAGATTGTCAATGCGGCCAAAGAGGCACACAGCTGGGAGTTTATCAAGCGTCTGCCGAAGGGGCTTGACACGGTTCTCAGCGAAGACAGCATCAGCCAGGGGCAGAAACAGCTTCTCTGTATCACCCGTGTCATGCTCTGCCTGCCGCCGATGCTGATCCTCGACGAGGCGACCTCCAGCATCGATACCCGTACCGAACTGCAGGTTCAGGAGGCGTTTGACAAGCTGATGCAGGCAGAACGAGTTTCGTCGTTGCCCACCGTCTGTCCACGATCCGCAACGCTTCGCTGATCCTCGTCATGAAAGACGGAAAGATCATCGAGCAGGGATGCCATGAGGAGCTTCTTGCGAAGAAAGGCTTCTACTACAATCTGTACAATAGCCAGTTCCAGGCGTCATAAAAGATATTTGGAAAAGAGAACAGCAGATCTGTGCCGCGCATGCGATTTTGAGACGTGCGCGCGCAGATCTGCTGATTTTTTATATATTTTTGCAATATTCCGAAAAAAATACGGCATGGGGTATTGACGAATCCTATCACAGGTGCTATAGTTTTACAAAAATAAAAAAAGACGTAGAAGTTTTTAGAAAATGTGCGGAGAGCCTTTGGAAATTTAATTTTCGAAAGGTGCACGACCGAAGAAGTAAAACTTTCAGGTGCTGGTTCTCTTCTTAAAACAAGAATGGACGGGAGACGGCGAGGACTAAAAACGGAGTGGTCTCTGGAGAAGCTCTTGAAAAGAGTGCCGAAGGTGCAATGCAGCGATGCAGAATCTCTCAGGCAAAAGGACAGAGTCAAAAAAGATACAGAAGAAAAACAGCCGCGGAACAAAAAAAGCGGTGCGCAGAAACGAAAAAATTCCGGAAGTGCGGTTTTTTGCTGTATTTTTCAATCAGAGCCATGTTCTGCAGGAAAAATTCCGCAGGAGATGGTATTTTTTTTCTCAAAACGGTGCGGATGTGTGATCCACATCGTTCAGACCATACGTCGAATGGAAAGGGAGAAAAGAAAATGGATGCATTGAATCAGCAATTGCGCAGATTAGTGATGTGCTCTGGAACAGCGTACTGCTGTTTCTGCTGGTAGGTACTGGGAGTTTATTTCTCTGTTCGGACCCGCTTTGTACAGGTAAGAAAGTTTAAGACCGCGTGGAACCGCGTCTTCGGCGGTTTCTCGTTAAAGGGTAAGAAGGCCGGAAAAGACGGCATGACTTCCTTCCAGGCACTTGCAACAGCGATCGCCGCACAGGTCGGAACCGGAAACATCGCAGGATGTGCGACCGCACTCGTATCCGGCGGCCCGGGAGCCATCTTCTGGATGTGGCTTGCTGCGTTCTTCGGCATGGCAACGATCTACGGCGAGGCGTATCTCGCGCAGATCTCCAAACGCCGCGATGAGAACGGAGAAGTTATCGGAGGACCGGTTTACTACATTACCCACGCATTCAAGGGAACGTTTGGAAAAGCACTGGCAGGCTTCTTTGCCGTAGCCGTTATTCTGGCGCTTGGCTTTATGGGAAATATGGTACAGTCGAACTCCATCAGTGATGCGTTCTACACCGCATTTTCCGTACCGAAATGGGTGATGGGTGTGATTGTAGCCGTTCTCGCCGCATTCATTTTCATCGGAGGTATCTCCCGTATCGCATCCTTCACCGAAAAAGTTGTTCCGGTGATGGCAGCACTGTATCTCGTCGGAGCCCTTGTTGTTATTCTGATCAACATCCAGCATGTGCCGTCAGCGATTGCTTCGATCTTTATCTGTGCATTCCGTCCGGACGCCGTATTTGGTGCAGCAGCCGGTATTACCGTGCGGAAAGCCATGCGTTACGGTGTTGCCCGAGGCCTCTTCTCTAATGAAGCCGGTATGGGTTCCACCCCGCATGCCCATGCGATTGCCGATGTCGAGAACCCGGAGGATCAGGGTGAAGTAGCGATGATTGGTGTCTTTATTGATACCTTCGTTGTCCTGACCATGACCGCTCTCGTTATTCTTTCTTCCGGCGTTCTGGAAGAGATGATGAGTACCGGTGTTAAAGGAACCCCGGTCGCACAGGCGGCATTCCGAACCGGCCTCAAAGGCTTCGGACCGGCGTTCGTAGCGATCTGTCTTCTGTTCTTTGCATTCTCGACCATCGTCGGATGGTACTTCTTCGCAAGACAGAACGTACAGTATCTGTTCGGAAAGAAAGCAGTCGTTCCGTTCTCGCTGATCGTCGTTGTGTTCGTTTTCCTCGGCTCTCTGCTGAAAGTAGATCTCGTATGGAACCTGTCAGACCTCTTTAACGGCCTGATGGTAATTCCAAACCTCATGGCGTTGATCGTCCTCGCAGGAACCGTAACAAAAGCGGCAAAAGGTGAAAAAGTAGAATTCTAATCATATATACAGAACGGGAAAAAGGAGGAAAGTCTGCTGATGCAGACTTTCCTCCTTTTTGCAATTATTCAGAGCCACATCTCGATTCCGCTGCGCTGCATCTCGATGTGGCTTCTCGCCATATAAAATTTCAAGAAGAACTGTTCGTTCATGCGAGCATGACTCACAGTTCTTCTTGAATTTGCATGGCTCTGAATAATTGCAAAAAGAAAGACCGGCAGGGGAGCTACCGATCTTTCAAGGGGAGTATAAATAATTAATAAGGGGTTATTAATTGTAAAAAAATTTATGAAGGGTAAATTCTTTTACAAAATTGATTATAATACAGATAACGGGAAAAAGCAACATCGAAATTCAAAAGTTGGAAAAAATTACCACAATTTGGAAGGCAGTGGTCCGAAAGCAGGAAAAACACGGTATTTTTGGGCTTGCATTCCCCACTTTGGAACAGATACCGTGGAAAAACAGGGTTCTGGATGCATAATCTGCGCGGAAAAAGCGATACTAAAGGATGTCGCAGGACAAAAAAACATTCAGGAGGAAACAAGATTATGACCAGAAACAGCAAAAATGAATACAGCAAAAATGAATACAGCAAAAACGAGTACAGCAAGAACGGATACGAGAAAAGCGAATACAGCAAAAACCAGAAGAACAGCAGAGACTGCAATCATGTGAAAGACCGTGAGATGTCATCCTACGGTCAGCAGAACCGGGAGCAGGACGAGAAGGATGAGTATGAAAAATACTAAGTAAACCTTGGGATTCCGGCAGAAAAAAGCCGGCGGAGGGTCCCATACGGACTCTGCCGCCGGTTTCTGCATACATATAAAACAGGAGAGAAAGTCAGATCCGGAGAGGGGGACCAGGATATGGCAGGCATGACACTGCTGGCGGCAGACCAGCTGGACTGGTACGTGGGAAAACCGTGGGCGATGATCATCGATGTGCGGAACCGGCGGGAATACGAAAAAGGGCATGTGAAAGGAGCGGTGAATCTTCCATATGACCATCTGCTCGAACGGGTCTGTCTGCCGCGGGACAAAATTCTTGTGATCTGCTGTGAGCGGGGTGCCGCGAGCATGGCGGAGGGAAAGCGGCTGGCGGAGAACGGAT
>ENA-OQIG01000531-OQIG01000531.1-human-gut-metagenome-genome-assembly--contig:-NODE-531-length-21475-cov-2.030776_pt1 | contig 21475 bp, 23 predicted proteins | sample MGYA00242576_ERZ504741 | MGnify/ENA primary metagenome ERZ504741 (study PRJEB26092, sample SAMD00036436) | human gut metagenome | host: Homo sapiens | study: EMG produced TPA metagenomics assembly of... | reverse complement strand
GGTACAAATGTTGCCCGGGGTCCCGGGTGAGATGGTGGGCTCCATCGCTCATTAGCGTATAGTCTACGCCGGTGATGGTATTGGCATCCTCGATCGTACCGATTTCCACTCTGTGGGTTGTCTGGTCTATCTTCCATGATAATAGGAAGTCGTATTCGCTGACACATTATTTACTGCTACGGCAAAATCAGTGAGCGGATATTTCTTTTCCGGAGTGATGTAATTGGTCTCATCATCCGAACAGGCAGCAGTGGAAATCCGATGATTGCCATGTTCAGTATAAGTAATATTTTTCTTTTCATCATAACTTTTTTGGTTCGTTCATTATTTTACGTTGGTAGTAAAGTACCTGCCAGTTTGTACAGGCAGGTACTTTTTCTTTGTCAATGTTACGTTGGCTATTCGCCCCACTTCAGCGGTTCGATGTATTCCCATTTGCGTAGCGGCAGTGTGCCATCGTTGCAGCGCACCATGATCTGTCCACCTTTCTCAACAAGAATATTTCCTGGTACTTTCCAGTCCTGGGTACCATCGGAGATAGTGGAAATGATAAACTCATCGTTGAGGTACCATTCTACCCTAATCCATGTACCGGTTTCATTTTCTTCTTGCAGGATATTCCATCCCAACTTATTGTCAGCATTCGTATCCAGTGTTTTCACCGTTCCGGCTGCACCGCTAAATACTTTCTGGCTCCATGGAGTAGTGCTGAGGTCACTCTTTCCGCCTGCCACGTGCCAACGGAATTCGGTCCACGGAGTGGCATTAATCATGAAGAACATATTCATGTTGCCGTTGAACGGTCCGATGTAGATATTATATCGTCCAGGCATCAGTGGCTGCCAAAGTAATAATCTCCGCTCACCTCTCTGTTTTCTTCGTTCACGGTAGTTCTTGATGATTCTGAACTGGCTTGTTTGATTCGTATGGTAGTAGTCACCGGTTCTATTCCTTCTTCATCACTGAGGGAAGAGAGAATGATGGTTCCGTTGCGTACCGAAGAGCTAGTGCTGTATTCTGCTACATTGATAACCAAATCGGCACTTCCATTAAATTCGGTTTGCTCAAATTCATACCATGTTTCGTCTGACGGAATCTCTTTCGTAACTCCCAGCGTGAATTGGCTACTACGTGAATAGTCAGCTTTCCGCCCACAGCTTCCACTTCATACCACTTGCCGTTTTCGGGCTGTGCGGGTTCAATCTGTACACCATCTTGGGTGATGTTCACTTCCTGTTGTTTGTCACCATTGCGGTCATATAAAGTTACCACTCCGTAACGCATGGCACCGGTATTGGGGGTTGCTTTCAGTTCCACTGTACCGTTTTCCATTCCGGAAGCTCCTTGACTGATGGAAAGCCACTCTTCTCCATCAGTCACCTTGGCTGTCCACTTTTGATTGCTAAGCACACTGAACACTTCGGGCACATTTCCGTTTTTTTCAATCATATCCACTCCTTCGTACTCTAAGTAGCAGTACCTTTTTGAGTCAGTGTGAATTTTTTACCGGTCCAATAATCGCTCTTGATGTTAATGACCTCAGTACGATCGTCCAAGCTGGTATTTTCCTCACATTTGATGGTTACATCGTATGTCTTTTCCGGGTTATCACCCGTGGCTGGTGAAATGGCATACCAGTCACCTTTGTTTTCTCCGAATATTTCCCATGGATCGGTTGATTTCACCTGGAAAGTGACGCTCAGTTCATCGGTTGTGCCGTCGGCGGGTAGTAGATATGAGTCTTCTACACGGTAGCGCAGGTCGACAGCCTTTTGCTTCTCATCGTCATCACAGCTTTGCAACACAGGAACTGCTGCCAGTAGTGTGAAAAGTCCTAAGAAGGCTATTTTATGTAATTTATCAGATTTCATAAACACTTCAAGTTATTGTTTACACATTTATTCATAAACTTCATAGTCTAACGACTTAAAGACGATGGTACATTCCGGTGAGAATGGACCGCTGAATCCGGAATAGAATATTACGCCTTTATGTCCATCCAAGTCAAAGGCATTGTGTTTCTTACCGGAATAGTATACTTTTCCGTTGATAGAGAATGTTACGTTTACTTTTGTCGCGTCTTCCGGATCAACTTTGGTATCTAACTCAATGGTTTTGATGTCGTTCATGCTTTCTTCCAGCGTAAATTCTTCAGCTGTCCAGTCGTAGTGAAGTTTAAAACTGGATTTTGTTGTTGAATCTTGCGGATAAATTCTGATTTGTATCCAACCTGCACCGTTTGCTGCACCATTCCAGTGCCATGTGTCACCATTCAGGTAAAGGAATCCATCCGTTCCGGCAGGCATATTGACGCTTTCAAAGTTCCAAACGATTTTCCCCTTTCCATAAGAGAAGTTGGGCACATATCTATTTTGCGCATTGCTTCGTATGGTTGCATATCCTGTTTCCGGGTCAATATCTTCGGCTCCGTCTGCCCACATATTTCTAGCTGTCTCACTTCAACGGGTACACCTTCAAATCCCGGAACATTGCTCTTGGGATAAAGCAACACATGTCCCACTCTTGTAATAAACAAATTGTTGTATCCTGCTTTAAGCGTCAGATTATTACCATCAGCTTCGGCACTTAGCCATTCCTTAAATTCGGCAGGAACCTCTACTTTCCACTCTACGCTGGAGTTGATTTCGATGTTTTTCTCTCCGCCCATGCCATTCAGTTGGTTGGTTTTTTCTTCTTCATTCTTGGGCTCGATGATGATACCGTCTTGTGTAATGGTGAATGATTTCTCCTGAAACTCTGTCTTGACAGTGATTTCAGCTGTTCTTACACCTCCTGTATTTTCTGGTATTGTGATGGTTATGGGAATTTTGTTGCCATCTTCATTACCATCGCCCGAAGCCGGAGAGATTTGTTCTACAAACTGTGTGGAAGGAATTATTTGGAATGGCTTGTTTGACACAATATTGAAAGAGATGGTTCCACCTACTGTCGGCACAATCTGGTCGTAAGGAATTACTACTAAATCTTCTTTCGAAGCCTGCTCGATAGTAACTACCTTGGTGCCTTCAACGCCTTCTGCCTTGATAGTCAGTTTGGCTGTACGTGCTTTCTTTCCTGTATTGTTTTCCATTGTCACCACAATCTCCGACACAAGTGAGCTGGCTGCACTCATCGAAGGAGTCGGCTTGCACCACTGCTGGTCACTTTCGATCGTCCAGGGAGTGTTGGAGCTGATGTTGAACACTACATTGCTTGGAGAAGTTGCCAAAGCAGTATAAGACTCCAAAGCATCTATCTGGATATTGAGAGGACCTTCCGGCTGTGAGTCGATGTCAAACTCCTGGCATGCTACAAAACTGAATGTGCACAGTGCAAGAATCAGTTGCATTAACGTGTTGCTATATAACTTTTTCATATATCTTTTAAATATTAGATTAGACAATTAATTACCATCTGTGTTTTGAGGATTTAAGTTTGTATTCTTGTATAGTTCGCTTTGAGGGATCGGATACAGATACATGCAATCTCTCCAGTTACGGGTTTCGTAAAGGTTCTTGTAGAAGTTGAACGTACCGTCCGCTTGCTTCTCGATCTTTACTCCGTATAGTTCCCGTTGGTAGTATCGGCAATCTTCCATCTCCGTACATCCCAGAAACGATGATCTTCGAAAGCAAACTCTACACGCCATTCATTGTACAGGCGTTCCATGAATTCATCTTTTCCCATGGAAGGAATCAACGGCATATCGGCATTCTTTCTCACTTCATTGATAGCCCACAGAGCAGAATACTTATAAGTCTCATCTGTGTAATTGACATCATTGAAAGCGTTGACCATAGATTCCGCATACGTTAGTAATGTTTCCGCATAGCGGTAAATCACCCAATGATGCTTGCTGACAGCTTCTTTACCCGGTTCAAAGCTAGTAGCTTCCTGAATGTACTTGCGCAGGAAGTATCCTGTCGGTGAACCGCCTTGTGATACGATTCCGTCGTCGGCGCCACCTTTGAAGGTTTCAATGGTGTAGTCTTTAAACGACATTCCGTTGGCAAGAATAGCGCGGTAGAAACGTTTGTCACGATTCTCATAAGGTGATTGCGGGTCAAATGCAGGGTCTTCGCAAACCCATCCTGTGTTTTCTAGGGTTACTTTGTAACCGTTGACTGTCTCGAATGCGTCCACAAGGTTTTGTGATGGGTAATTGCTGTATGGGATAAGACTGGAAGTGCGTGTTCCCGCAGTCATGCGAAGCGGGAGATTAAACATTTCGAAGTCCGAGTCATCACCATTGATCCTCATCAGTACAACTTCTTTTGAGTCGAGGTTGTTGGCACTCTCCTGGGGGTCGAGAGAGTAAAGCCTGTGTTGATAATATCTATTGCTGCTTTGGCAGACTTTTCCACAATTCGGTATCCATAGAAGGATTATGTAGCTTACTGGCAGCATATAGCAGTGCTTTTGACTTTACTGCCATTGCAAAGCCTTTGGTCACTCTGCCGATTTCTGCTCCCGGTTCGTTTACATAGCTGTCCGGCAAGTTATTGGCAGCGTCGTCGCATTCACTGACAATGAAGCTGATAACTTCGCTGAATGGTGTCTTGCCGATTGTATTGGCTTCCTCTTCAGTCAGTACTTCCAATGGCATGGCGATGTCACCGTAGCGGCGTGCCAGTTCAAAGAAGTAGTGTGCCCGCAGCACTCTGGCTTCGTAAGGGAAATATTTCAGCTGCTTCATCCAGTTTGTATATTGTCCGTCGTGCTCGTAGCGTGTGAAGTCCACTTGGGCAATCTCTGCTATAAAGCTGTTGGCAGCACGTATACCGCGATACAGGGTCCATGAATCGTCATAAGTTTTAATAGGCGACCAGTTACCGTTATTGGTATTCTGGATATTATCTGCATAGCTCCGAATTCGCCGTCATCACTGGCACAGTCGCGCATGGAATATCTGTCTTCGGTGAAAATTCCGCCGGAGGTCGCAAACAGTTGGTAGCCTTGTGGCATGTATGAGTATACGTGGGTAAGCATTGATTTGCTTGTACCGAAATACTTGTACATGTCTTCTTTTGTCTTCAGGTTGTTCGTTTCATCAAAGTCAAGGTAGTTGCACGAAGCAAAGACCAACGAAGACAAAATGGTTAAGAGTATGTATTTGGTTCTCATAATGTTCATTTGTTACTTTGCATTAAAAATTAAGTTTGATACCTGCCCAATAACTTCTTGTCGACGGATAAGCGATGCCAAGTTGTTCCGGATCGGCAAAATGGATATTGTCTAATGAGAACAGATTGGTGCCTTGTACGAATACTTTCAGGTCGGCAAAGCGAGTCTGCGATTTCGGGAAAGTATAGCTACCAATAGGTTACGCAGTTTCAGGAATGAACCGTCACGGTACCACAGTGAGCTGGCGCGATAGTTATTCAAGTTTTCTTGAGTAGTCAGTCTCGGCATGGTTGCATTGGTCTTATTCTCCGGTGTCCAGCTTATTTCTTCATTCAGGAATGTATTTGAAATGTTGCCATTGCTTACAAGTGGACTATAAAGCGGACTGTTGAGCAATGAAACAGTGACTCCGGTCATTCCCTGGAAATCAGCGGAAAGCTCCAGTCTCTTGTATGAGAAGTTCAGATTGAATCCGAAATAGAAGCGTGGAACAGATGAACCGAACATTTTCACAATGTCTTTCTCGTCGATGCGGTTGTCACCGTTCTGATCTTTGTATTTCACGTCACCGGGAGCTACGTCCGAGAAGGTTTGTTGCGGACTGTTGTTGATTTCCTGCTGGCTGTTGAAGAAGCCGATAGCTTCCAGGCCGTACATCTGTCCGATACGGTTGCCCTTGGTATACAGGTAGTCGTATTCCTGATATGCCTGGTTTACATTGACTACCTCTGTATTCAGATATGACATGCTAGCACCAATACCATAATGGAAATCACCGATCTTATCATTCCAACTCAAAGAAGCATCCACTCCTTTGTATTTATAGATTCCTTCGTTCACCTGACCTACTGTGATACCGATAATACCGGAAGTAGAATTGGCACCTGACACAAGTATATCCGAACGTTTTTCGTAGAAACCTTCTACTGTTGCATTCAAACGATTATCAAAAGCAGCGAGATCAAATCCGAAAGTCGCTTTCTGTGATTTTTCCGCTACCAGGCCGATAACCGGCAGATCGCCTTCACTGCCACCGGACTGTCCTCCGGCATTCACTCCGAAGTTATAACCGGCACCGCCGCTGCCATAAGACTGACGCCATAGTTCGTGGCTCAGATTGCCGTCCCATCCGGACAGACCGTAAGAGGCGCGAATCTTAAAGAGATTGATCGGTGTCACCTTTTCCATAAATGCTTCGTTGGAAACGATCCATGCAGCGGAAACGGCAGGATAGTTCGAGTATTTGTCTCCGTCGGCAGGTAAGCTGATCCCGAACGGTTAAATACGGCATTGAGGCTGTAACGGTTGTCGTAAGTATATGTGGCGTTCACCAGCACAGACTGATTCTTCTGAGAGTTGTTTCTGCCGTTTTTGACAACAGACTGCATATCATAAATCAATGCTCCTCCCACCTGATGTTTGCCAAAAGTGCGGTTATAATCCACCTTTGCCTGGAATCGCTGCGTAGCATCAGCCTTTCGAAGCTGTGTATGTCCCAGTGTTTCGGAGTCTGTACCATAAATGGCAGGAGTTGTCACCAGTGTACCATCGCTGGTGATACTTGCATTGCTGTTCATGTAACGATACTCTTTATTGGTGGTTTCATTCATTCCTCCGATATTATCGAAAGAGACGGATGCTTCGGCTGCCAGCCTTTGGTCAATGCACTTAAATCCTGACGGATGCTTAGGTCGGCGAGTAGTGTTCCGTATACGTTACGGATGTGTCCGTAGTCTTTCAACAGAGCTACCGGATTACCGGTTCCGTACACAGAACTACCTCCATAAATGCCATTCTCATAACGAATGGGGAATGCAGCGGATGGAATGCCATAGATTTTGTTGAAAATAGCGCTGCGTCCATAGCGGGTACCTCTGAATTCTTTCAGTCTGCCTACAATGCCGGCTTTCAGCAATGTGCTTTCCGTCACTTTTACGTCCAGATTGGTACGTACGGTCAGACGTGTGTCTGTAGGTGTAGTGTCGAAACGTGTATCTTCCGTGTTTTTCTTCAACATGGAGCGATCCCGGTAATAGTCAACTACCGTGTAAAAACGGAATTTGTCACTACCTCCGCTGAAAGACATTTTCAGGTTGTGGGTCAATCCTGTGTTGTTCAGCGTTTCATTCCACCAGTCTACATTCGGATAATCATACGGATAGATTCCTGTCCGGAAAGCATCCAGTTCCTGCGCATTGTAGCGTGCAGGCAGACCGTCTCGCTTAATGCGGTGTTAAGAGCGTTCGCATACGTATAGGCATCTGCGAAGTCCGGAGAACGGAATTGGGTATTGACACCGAAATTATAGTCCACATTTACCTTCAGACCATTGCTTATTCCGCGTTTAGTCGTGATCAGTACTACTCCATTCGCACCACGCATACCGTAGAGAGCAGCGGCTGCCGCATCTTTCAGAACGTAGCATGATTCGATTTCCATCGAAGTGATGTCACTGATATCACGTGGGAAACCATCAATTAATACTAGCGGGGCATTTCCGTGTATAGAGAGGGTGGATACGTTATCGGCTGACGAGCCTGTACCCTGATATACATTCAGACCTGCCACTTTTCCATACAAAGCTTTGCTGATATCTATGTACGGGGATTTTTCGAATGCGGAAGCATTGACTCCGTTGATAGAGTAACTGCTGGTCCGGGAAGATACGTTCATCTGGTAGCCGATGCTCAGTGTATCTGCCAGCTGCATTTCCGAAGCAGCTTTCGATGTCTGTGCATTCAGGGATACCGAACCTCCCAGGAGCAGAGTGATTAATATATAATTTATTTTATTCATTGTTCAAACGATATTAGTTAACGTGTCATTTACCAGCCCGGGTTTTGGGTCATTCCATATTGCTTGTTGATTTCCTCCTGAGGAATCGGAGCCAGATACCACTTGGTATCCCAGTTGGTAGCCCAGTAATGGTCTCCCAGTTCGATCTTCTCGAAGGTGAACTCAGTCGGATTGTTCAGGTCGTTACCTCTGCTTCTGAGTCCGTACAACTTCTTCTTGAAGTCGCTCTGACGGTCTCTGCGAACGAGGTCGAACCAGCGTACTTCTTCAAATCCTAATTCGAGTGCTCTTTCTCTCAGTACTGCTTCGAGGAACTGATCGTGATTCATCGTCTTGGAAAGTTCCGGCAGACCTACTCTCTTTCGTACATCGTTTACCATTTGTAAGCCTCGTCGGTAGGGCGTCCGTTGACTTCGTTGAGTACTTCCGCATATCCCAGCATGATTTCCGCCAGACGGGTGTGTGACCATTGTACCGGACCTTCGCGATCGTTGTTTTCCTGTAAGATGTACTTCATGATCAGGAATCCGCTACCGTCTTTGTAGTCGCATGGTTGATATAACAGGAGCTGTTGTTCCGTTGCAGTAGGTGTCTCCGGGACAAGCTACATTTTCATACAGACGTGGGTCGCGGGTGGCACCATTTCGCCTTTTGTAAAGAACGGTTGCTTGGAGGGTGACTTCCAGTCGAAATTTGCCGGAAAATCAGTTCCGTCTTCCCACGGAAACATATCTACATAGTTCAATGTAGGGCCGCTGTAATAACGTTGGCCGATAAAGCTGCTGTGAACATCGGAGCCATATCCTTGACGGGTAGAGATTAATATTTCTGTTCCGCCGCGGTTGTAGTAGGCCTGACGATAGGCCAGACGTCTTGCCCGGTGCGTCTCTTCCGTAGGTTGAATCAGTTCGTATTCGTGCCGTTTTTGTAATTCTGTGAAAAAGGCTGCGCCTGCTTCGGCGGCATCTTTCCATCGTTGGTCGCTGTAATTTCCGTAACAGGTATATTCGTCTGCTTCCGGATGCCATTTAGTGTTTGAGTTGAAAGTCGGACTGGCTGCCATTGCAATACCTTGAACTTTAATGCCATCGCTCCTGCCAGGGTCATACGTCCGTCATCTGCTTTCTCGCTTTCCAGGCCAGATTGGAGTTGATGGCTTCGTTGAGCAATCCTACGATCTTCTCTACCGTTTCGGCAAAGTGATACGGGGGAAATTCATTGTCTCGTTTACGTCTACATAGTGGTCCAGCCATGTCACACCGCCTACATATCTCAGCATTTCGAAATAGCAGAGGGAGATCAAAACTTTGGCTTCCGCGATCCGCTCGCTTTTCTCGCTGGCTGTCATGTCGGGCACTTTTTCTACGTTCTCAATGTACAACCAGGCATAACGGATTGTAGTCCAGTCGGATTTGCTTCCATAACGGTAAGCGGAATTTTTGGGAACATTGTTGGCGCTGAGTGCTCCGTTGTAATAGAGCTTGACAGGACCGTCACTGATATTATCACGGAAACTATAACATAAGTCTGTGATTGATTCAAGTATGTTCACACCCAATTTGTAGTCAGAGCCGGTCGGTAGCCCATAAGGTAATCCGGTATATGCTTTGGTCAGCACCTTTTCGGCATTTATTTTCGAAGAGAACATTTCTTCGGTAGTCGCTCCGGAACTCTCAGGCTGGTCGCCCAGAAATTTATCCCCGAAGCTGATTTCAGAACAGGAGGAGGCTATCAGTACGCAACCCAATGCTATTCCGAGTCCTTTTATTATTCTATTCATACAGTCGTTTTTTAGAAGTTAAGATTTAAACCGAAGCTATATACTTTGATCAGCGGATAATCTCCGAATCGGTTAGGATCACTTTCCGGATCAAGATATTTAAGCGGTGAGAAGGTCAGCAGGTTGTAGCCGCTGAAGTTTAATCCGAGTGAGCTGAGCCCAGTTTCTTCAGGAATTTCTTTCCGGTGATGGTATAACCGAAGCTCAGGCTCTTCAAGCGAGATAGGAAGCATCCACCAACCAGAGGTAGAGGGTTCGGAGTTCCAGCTTTCCGATTCTTCCGACGGACGCGGATAAGTAGCTCCCAGTTGGTTTTCCGGAGTCCAGCAACCGTCGTAGAAGTAGGTCAGCAAACCACGCTTTCCGGCATTCGTATAAGGGATACGGTATTCGATGTCATACATTCTGTTAACGTTCTTGGAACCCACCCATTGCATGGTGAAGTTGAATCCTTTCCAGTCGAATCCCATGTTCATACCGAAAACGTATTCCGGACGGGTAGCATAACCTGCTACGCTCTTGTCATTACCGTCCACGATGTGGTCTCCGTTGAGGTCGGCGTACATGGCGTCACCCGGATATACCTTCTGATAAGGCTGAGGCAGTTCCGGCTTTAAGGTCAGTTCGCCGTCGCTCCGGTGATGAAGTCGCTGTACTGATAGAGACGGATGTAGTTGTATACTCCGGTCTGGCGTCCGGTAGAGCCACCGGTCTGGTTCATATAAGAGAATTGCTTGGGCACTTCGTCCATATAGAGGATTTTGTTGCGTGCGAAAGAGACGTTGGCATCCACATTATAGGTGAAATCCTTTCCGATCTTATCGCGCCAGCCGAGAGAAACTTCGTAACCGTGGTTGTCTACCTTACCAATGTTCAGGTTAGGCAGTGCAGTTGCGATGATGCTTGGGGTCGATTCCGGAGAGATCAGAATACCTGTGCGGTGTTCGATAAAGTAGTCGAAGGTAGCGGACAGGCGGCTGTTGAAGAACTTAAGATCAATACCGTAGTTCTGCTTGTCGGCTGTTTCCCAGGTTACTGCCGGGTTACCCATACGTGAGATGGCTGCTGCCGATTGGGAAATCGGATTGTCCACACCGAAGCTGTAACTGCCCGATGATCCCCATACGGCAGGCATGTACATAAAGCGTGAGTCTACTCCCTTGTCGTTACCTACACGTCCCCAGGATGCTCTGAGTTTTAGGTAGTCTACGATTTTCTGGTTTTCCATAAACTTCTCGGCAGTTGCGATCCATCCGGCAGAGAAGGAAGGGAATACACCGAAACGTGTGCTGCCCGGAGCAAAGTTCTCCGAACCGTTGTAGCCGACGTTTACGTCGAGCAGATATTTACTTTGATAGGCGTAAGTAGCACGTCCTACCAATCCTACGTAGTTACGGGGCAGATAAGTGTAGCTGTCCGGATAATAGTTACGCGACTGATTGTAAAGGAACAGACCGGATATTCTGTGGTCGCCGAATGTACGGTCATAGTTGATACGTCCTTCCAGATACCAGTTCTGTCCGCGTCCGCTGCTTTCCGAGTAAGTGAGCGGAGTATCGCTGCCGCTGGGTACATAGATAAGTGATTTATCGTAGTCGGGATCGGTCTGTGACATCGTACCGTTGGTGTCAAAGTATGATTTGTAGTACACAGTCTGCGCTTCGATGGCGCCTCCCGTACGTTACTTTTTCCAGTTTGAATTTATTGTCGTAAGCACCTTTCACGGAAACGCTCAGTCCCGGAGTGATAAAGTCCAGTTTCTGTGTGATGTCCAAATCCAGATTCAATGTCGTGTCATACGTTTGATTGTAACCTTGTCCGTAGAATACGAACATACCGTCACGCATCACTTCTCCCAGCGGAACCATATCTTTAGGAATCAGTGTACGTACTCCGTTGATAAATCCCGGTCCGGCAAACGGATGTGACCAGATCTGTGCGATTACCCAAGGATTCTGGTCTTCACCTGTGCCCGAAACGACGCTGCGCGGTTCCTGTATCTTGCCTAAAACACCACCGACACCGAGTTTCATCGAAGTAGTCTTTGTCAGATTAGCATCGATATTGGCACGGTAGTTATAGCGGTTGTAACGATAGTTATTGTCGTACATCTGTCCGGGAAGTTCTTTCAGAAGTCCGTTCTGATAAGTATAACCTACAGAGATGAAGTATCGCACATTATCGCTACCGCCGGAGATATTTAGGTTGTTTTGGCTTTGAAGATAGATATTATTAAAAATATACTTCTTCCAATCCATACTGGGATACATGATCGGGTCTGAGCCGGTACGATAGGCTTCTACCTGTTCCGGGGTGAAGTATAATTTAGGATTCGTTACGTGGTCCATCTCCTGCTTCATGTTCCAGAAGCGTGCGAACTCGTAACTTCCAGTCTGTTCTACCAGTGAGATGGGTTGTTGCAGACCCAGTTTGGTGCTGGCGGAAATCTGCGTTTTGCCTGCTTTACCTCTTCGGGTGGTGATCAATACAACGCCATTAGCACCTCTTACTCCGAATACAGCGGTGGAAGAGGCGTCTTTCAATACTGAAATACTTTCGATTTCGTTCGGGTCGATTTGTGAAACTCACGTTCTATTCCGTCTACTAAAACCAAGGCTTGGATTGTGAATCATTTAATGAACCGACGCCACGTACGTAGATGGCAGCAGCATCTTTACCTGGTTGTCCGGTAGTCTGTACGGAAGATACACCCGGCAATGCTCCTGCGAGGAGGTTCGTGATACTTGTTGCCGGAGATTTGATCAACTCTTTGTTGTCAATGGAGGAGACGGCACTGGTAAGCATGCGCTTGTCCTGATTACCGTAGGCGATAGCTACAACTTCCACTTCACCGAGGTTCTGTGCATCTTCTTTTAAGGAAACATTGATGATTGTCCTGTCTCCGACCACGATCTCCTGGGTTACATACCCGATAAAGGAAATGTTCAATACGGATTTTTTGCTTGGGGCGACGATCGTAAAGTTACCGTCAAAGTCTGTGATTGTCCCAATGCTCGTGCCTTTCACAGTCACATTAGCTCCGGGAACGCCTTCTTTGAGTGTTTCATCCGTTTACTCTACCCTTAATTGTGATACCTTCCGGGGGCAAGGCATACATCAACGGTATGAATAAAAGAAACGTAACAAGAAAGCAGAATCTTAAATTGAGCGCGTTTCTCATACTGTTTAATTTGATAGGTTAATAATATATTTAGTTTATAGTTAGGTCAACCGGGTTGGGGGTGACTTTTATTCTCTTTATTCTCTCTTCAGTTTCTAAATATATCCTTTGCTTATGTGCAATAAGGTTAACTTCATTTATCTTTTAATGATGATGCAAAATTAGGGGTGATGTGAAAAATGGACGTGCAATATTCACCAAATTAGGTGCACAAATAGCTAGAAACACTATCTGTAACAAATGGGTAGACCTTGATACAAAATTATAGACGGAATGGAAAAGGAGGCTTTGTAAGGAACAATAAAAAAGCCCATCCTGTTATGTTGCACATAGGCAATAACAGGATGGGCATCTGATTGGTTCTTCTCTTTGGAGAATATGTCTTGTCTAGAAGCTGAAGCTTAATCCTCCCAGGAAGTTAAGACCTTCTGTAGGATAGCCCAGATAATACTGGTATTTCTTATTGAGGATATTATTAATCCGGGCATACACGGATACTCCTTTGAACACATTATAGCTGGCTCCGGCATGCAGGTCGCTGACTGCTGCGGCTTTAATGCCTTCTACCTTTGTGCGTCCGATATAATCGTAACCGAGATTGATATTCAGTCCTGTGATCGGGCGGAAGTCTGCGCTGAAATTAATTTCGCAGGCGGGTTTCATATACAGGCTGTATTTTTCTTTCGCATCCCAGTTACGGTAAGTTCCAGCAGCGAACAATGCAATGAGGTCTTTGTATTCATAGCTGATCTTCATACCAGCGTAGAAGTTGTTGGCATTGCTAAATTCCAGATTCAGATATTGATGTGCTGTGACCGGGGACGAGGAATTCCCTTCCTGAGCATCACCGGCAAGTGAGGGATCATAGTTGACAAATGTTTCTTCCTGCACCTCAAAGAAATCGTCTTTCAAATCCTGATAACCGCCATACAGATTAATCCATAATCCGGGATAAGGACTCGCTTTAAATCCTATTGCTGCATTCAGCTGTTCGTACGTATCGAGAATAGGGCCTGCCGGCAAGGCATAAGGACAGATCGTTTCCAGTCTGCGGAAATCGTTGACCAGCTTGCCTCCGGTAGCTTGCGCATAGAGTACGTAGCTGTCGGAGAAGATATACTGTGCTATTACATCCGGAGACACGCGGAATGATTTACCGCTGCCGAATGAGATATCCACATTGGCTCCTGCACGCAGGTTCCAGCTGTCGCTGCTGAGTTTATAATGCGGATTCAGTGCCAGAGCGGTACGGTTCTCGTATACCTGGAGGTCGTCAGCAAGTTTCAGGTCTTTATTGTAGATGAGATTACGCATGTCCAATCCGATGTTGATGCTCTGTTCGTCGCTGATAGCGCCGCTGATCAATCCTTTGGTATGCACTTGTGTTTCTCTGACTTTGTCATTGAAAAAGAAAGTGTTATTGTTCTGACGGTTGTACATCATCAGATTGGTTTCCGCTTCGAACTGTATGGGATAATTTTCATCTGTCGATTTTACTCCCAGATGGAAGTCTCCTGAAGTAAACTTCTGCTTGCCGGCTGAACCGGAGAAAGGTTGAAATTGCTGAGTCCGAAATTAGCGGCGATGTTGAAATCTACCTTGTTGAACTGATGGATATAATCGATATTCGCACGGGTACGGTAATAATAAGCATTCCATTTCGTGTCTGTTTCCGGCATAGTCAGTTTGCCATCCATTCCGTCCATCTGAAAGCGGACGTTCAGCTTGTCCCTGTCCGACAGACGGAACAGGTAATTGGCAAGGAGATCCAGATTACCGTAGTTTCCATATCCGGCGCGTATATATCCGGGCTTGCTGCCGGGCTGCACTTCCGTTCCTACATAGGGACGCATCAGGTCGGCAGGGATAGAGGTAGCCGGGAAGAAAGTAGTGGCATATTCCACTTCCTTTTTGCTGACGGTAGGTTCTTCCACTTTGGGTAGCACATTCACTTTGGAAGCATCCAGAATGTCGGGATTATATTCCTGTTCTACGACGACCGTGCGGTTCATGGTCGTATCTTTCGGCTGAGTATTCTGTGCCTGGAGGTTGAACGGCATCAGAAATGCCAGTGTAAAGCCTCCTGCTATATAAAGAGTTCGTTTCATACTTTTCAATCTTTACTTGTTTAGTTTCTTTAGTCTGTCTTCAATCATGCTCTCGATATCGTCATTGCCCTGGTAATTCTGTTGCAGACTCAGCAGATACTGGCGTGCGTCGAGGTCTTTACCCATAGCGACATATACGTCCGACAGGAGGACAAAGCTGCGTGCCAGCCAATAAGCGTGTGGCGTACTCTGTTCGATGTAGTTGAGCAGCTCTTTTTCTGCCGCCGCATATTCTTTGGCATCGTAAAGTGCTTGGGCAACCTGGTATTTAGCTTCGGCACCATAAGAATTACGGGTATCCTTGGCCAGTTCGCGGAAATCATCCAATGCTTTCTTGTCCGCTTTCTGATTCTTATAAGCTTTTGCGCGATAATAAAGAGCTTCGTTTTTCAGTTCCGGACTAAGCTTGGCTTCAGCCAGCACCTCGGTAGCCGCGTGAATCGTTTCTACGTCGTCTCTCAGCAGGAAGGCACAGCGCAGGATGCCGGTTTCGGCAAGCTGGCGGCGTTCTACATTGGTCGCTTTTTCTTTCAGCATCTTGTAGCTTGCCAGAGCTTCTGCCATCTGTTGCTGGTTGAACTGTACTTCCGCACGCATGATCAGCGCTTCTTCTGCGAATGGATTATTCGGATATTCAAGCAATTTTCCGGAGTGGAGGAGCACCATATCATAATTCTTCTGCTCATTTCCAATCTGGCAGAGGTAATAATGTGCATTCAGGCTAAATGCTCCTTCTGGGAAAGTTTGCAGATATTTATTAAGGCTGCTCTTGGCTTCTTCTGTTCTGCCACGTGCATAAATCTTTTCGGCAGCCGCATACGTAAGTGAGTCCTGTTCGCTGGCGTCAAAGCGGATGTGTCCCGGCATCGCATTGGCTAAAGCCGCAAATTCATCGATACGGTTTAAATCTACATAGATAGATTTCATATCGCGCATTGCCAGGCGGGCTTCTTCGCTGCCCGGATATTTCTCAATCACTTGTTTGTACGCATTGATTGCCTGGTCGAAGTTGCCGTTCTGATAATACAGCAAACCGATTTCAGCCGCAGCTTTCCGGCTGACGGGGCTTTCGGGATATTTCTCCAGCAATTCCTTGAAAGAAGTAATAGCCTGACTGTTGTTATCCATCAGTACATATGAACGCCCTTTTTCGTAGATGGCATTCACTGCGTATGGAGAAGAAGGATATTTGCCGACCAGCCTGTTCAGAAGAGTGATCTTACCGGTATAGTCTTTCTGTAAACCGGATACCAGTGCCAGCTGATAGAATGAGTAATCGCCGGAAGGAGTATTCATTTGTTCGGCTTGCGAGTAGTAGTGCTTGGCTTCTTCAAAGTTGCGCACATTCAGATGACAGTCTCCGATACGGTTGTAGGCATCTGCAAGCGCTGTTCTGTTTTCGCCTTTTTCCAGTTGGATATATTTTTGGAAATAATTGCTTGCCTGTGTATAGTCCTTGCGGTGGAAAGCAATGTATCCTAAGTTGTAGTTGGCGAGCGCATACATTTCATTATTTGGCTGCGTGGTCAGTTGCAGGTAAGCGTTGAAATCGCGGGCGGCTTCCATCATCCGGTTGAGGCGGTAGTAAGATTCTCCGCACCAGTAGTAAGCGTCCGCCTTTGTCTGGCGGTTGTACTGCCCGATGGTGATGGACTGGTTCAGATATTGGAGAGCCTGTTCGAAATTGGCATTGGCAAACGACTGTGTACCCAGTTGGAAGAGAATCTTTTGTTTGGCTTCCATGATCTGTGCACTCGGCTTGGCAATCCGTTCGATTGACTTTAAAGCAGCTTCGTAGCTGCGGGTATTTATATAGACTTCTACCAGATAGTTGCTTACTTTCTCGGCATACGGAGAAGTCGGGAATTCATTGAGAAATTTCTCAAAAGCAGTAACCGATTCACCGAAAGCGGAGTAGGACGTTTCGTGCAGGCAAAGTGCATAGTTGTAAGCGGCCTGTTCCTTAATCTGCAGGTTGGCGTTGGAGGCGGCTGCCTGTTCGAAAGCCATACGTGCCTTGTTCTTTTCTGCCAGTTGCAGGTAAGAGAGTCCCATGTGCAGGTAAGCATTCTGGGTCAGGGCATCGTTGGCGGTCGTCACTTGTCCCAGCATTTCGGCTGCTTTGGAGTAGACTTTTGTCTGGTAATAGGAGAGTCCCAGCATATAAAGTGCATCCCGGCGGGGAGCAGAGTGATCTCTGTCCAGATAGCCGGTGAATGCTTCCACTGCCTGGTGATATTGTCCGAAATGGTAGTAAGCGTCTCCCAGAATGCGGTACATCTCGGCAGCGTGCTCGTTGTTCGGATAGGCCGACAGGTAGTTTTGTGCTACGATCTGCGCCTTATCATAGTTCTTTTTGATAGCATAGATTTCTGCTATGTAGTAAGGTACGAGTTCTTTGTACTTCGGGTCGTCCTGCAAAGGGAGGAAGTCTTTCAACGCTTCATCATAGCGCTTCTGAGTGTAGCGGATATAAGCGAGATAGTAACTGCAGTCCTTTGCATATTTGGGACTGCTGGCACGTAACGTTTCGAACCAGATGGCGGCTTCTTTCAGATTATCAGTCTTCATGTAGCAGGTTGCCAGTTGTAGGTGCGGTCGTCGCGCTCCTCATTTCCCAGTAGATCGAGCCGTGTAGAATTAAAGAGTGCCAGGGCTCATCATATTTCCCTTCATAGAAGTAGCAGGAAGCCAGTAGTGAATAGATTCGGTTGGCGTAGGGAGTATCCGGATAACAGTCGAGGTACTTGCGCAGTAACTCGATGCGGTTTTTGTCTTTCAGTTCATAAGCCGAACTGACTAACATATATTCTGCGTCCTGAAGGAGACTTGCTGTTGGCTTTTGCTTTACAAATGCTTTCAATGCAGGTATGGCAGCTGCATAATTTTTCCTGGAAAGTTCTTTCCCTTCTTTATAAAGGTTGACAGGAGAGGTTATCTTTTCGCTTGTCTGTGCGGAGATGGCAATTGGTGCACAACACAACAAGGTGCAGATAATTCGTGATATTCTTTTCTTCATAATCTAGTGTTTTGACAAAAATACGACTATATCTTCCAACGAAAACCCTTTGAAAGTTATTTTATAATCATTTAAATCTTTATGTAAATTATCTCTCATCCATTTTGAATCCGAAATACTTATTCTTTTTGGACTCTTTTTTATCTTCCTGATGAGAGTAATTAAGTCTGATGTTGAATTTCATGTGATTGTTGTTTTATAATTATTGGTGGTTACAAAGATAATACGAATCTTAGTATTTTCCTCATTTAAAACGTTTTCTGATACCCAAAAGTTTAGTGCCCCTTTTAGTTAATTGTGTTGAGCCAGAAACTGTACAAGTCCCCGCCGAATGGAATCCAGCCCGAAATCTTCCGGACGTATCTCTGATAATGGCAGGAAGAAAGAATCTGCCACGTCATCCATTGCCGAGAAATGCTCATGTCTTTTACGGTACAGAGAAAGAACATATCGAGCGTATGAACGGAAAAGCCGGAATAGATATAAATGTTCGGCAGGGAGAACTGATAGGTCGCTTTTTCTACCTTCAATCCTGTTTCCTCCCATACTTCCCTGCCTACTCCTTCTTCTCCTGTTTCGTTCATGTCGATAAATCCTCCGGGAAGGTCGAGTGTCCCTTTGGCCGGTTCTTTGGCACGGCGGCAGACCAGCAGTTCCTTCTTTTCATTCAGAATCAGTGCCACGGTAGCGGAAGACGGATTGAAATAATAAACAAAGCCGCAGTCTGTGCATTTCTTAGACTTCTCGTTGTTCACTTCGAAGTGCGGAGAACCGCATTCGGGACAGTACAGGAATTGGGCAAGAGGATGTTTCATCATAACTGATTTTATATAATAGATTGTTTGCCGACAAAAATATAAAATCTTTTCTTCAGATATGGAATAATGTGATTACAAAATGCTAAATACCCCGTCTTATTAGTATCATTAATAACAATCATATACAAATTAAAAGAATCAGACTATGAATAACAAAATGAATATTCCTTTATCAGGAATTATTCCTCCGTTGGTAACTCCCTTGTTGGACGATGATGTGTTGGATGTGGAAGGTTTGCAAAGATTGATCGAACATCTGATAGCAGGGGGAGTACATGCTCTTTTTGTGTTGGGAACTACCGGTGAATCACAGAGCCTCAGTTATAAATTGAGGATGGAAATGATTAAAAATACCTGCCGTATAGCGAAAGGACGGTTGCCGGTATTGGTATGTATTTCCGATACTTCGATTGTGGAGAGTGTGAACCTTGCCTGCCTTGCGGCAGATCATGGAGCCGATGCCGTCGTTTCCGCTCCTCCTTACTACTTTGCGACAGGTCAGCCCGAACTGATCGAGTTTTATGAGCATCTGCTGCCTCAGTTGCCGTTACCATTATTCTTGTATAATATGCCGACTCATACAAAGGTGAACTTTGCACCGGCTACGATTCAGCGGATAGCGGAGAATCCCGGCGTAATCGGTTTTAAAGACAGTTCGGCAAATACGGTTTATTTCCAGTCGGTGATGTATGCCATGAAAGATAATCCGGATTTCTCGATGCTGGTGGGACCGGAAGAAATTATGGCGGAATCCGTACTGCTGGGGGCTCATGGCGGCGTAAACGGTGGTGCGAATATGTTCCCCGAATTGTATGTGAGCTTATACAACGCTGCGAAGAATGCAGATATGGAAGAAGTGAGACGTTTGCAGGAAAAAGTAATGCAAATCAGTGCTACGATATATACGGTAGGGCAACATGGGTCCAGTTACCTGAAAGGTCTGAAATGTGCTCTCAGTCTACTCGGAATATGCAGCGATTATGTGGCTGCGCCTTTCCATAAGTTCGAACAACGGGAAAGAGGAAAAATATGGAAGGCACTTCAAAATTTGGGAGTTGATGTAGTGCTCAGGTAATTAATCAAGAAAAAATGAACGGCTATGTCTATTCTCGACATTATTATCTTTTTATTCTTCACGGGGGGAGTTGTTGTCTTCGGCTGCTCTTTCTTCAACAAGAAACGTTCGTCGGAGGAATTTACTCGGCAGGACGTTCCTTCCGGGTTGGGTTGTGGGAATGTCTATTTTCGCAACGTATGTAAGTAGTATCAGTTATCTGGCTTATCCGGCAAGGCCTATATGTCCGATTGGAATGCTTTTGTATTCAGCTTGTCCATTCCGATAGCCTCGTATTTTGCTGCTAAATACTTTGTACCTTTTATCGTTCTATCGGAAGCGTATCGGCTTACAGTTTTCTGGAAGAACGCTTTGGTCCCTGGGCGCGTGTATATGCGTCATCGTGTTATCTTTTGACGCAGGTTGCCCGGATGGGGTCTATTCTGTATCTGCTCGCATTGCCTATGAATGCCCTGCTGGGATGGGATATTAAGATGATTATCGCAGTAACCAGCGTTGCCATTATTGCCTATTCAATGCTGGGTGGTCTGAAAGCTGTGATATGGACGGAGGCGATTCAGGGATTTATTCTGATTGGTGGTGCGATAGCCTGCCTTTGTGTGCTGATGTTTAAAATGCCCGAAGGCCTGCGCAGGTATTTCAGATAGCCATTACTGACCAGAAATTCAGTTTGGGAAGTTTCGGCAGCAGTCTGACCGAGTCTACTTTCTGGGTATGCCTTATTTACGGTATATTTATCAATCTACAGAATTATGGTATTGATCAGAACTACGTACAGCGTTATTTGACGGCAAAGAGTGATAAACAGGCTAAGTTCTCCGCTCTCTTCGGAGGTTATTTGTTTATTCCGGTTTCTGCAGTGTTCTTTATGATAGGTACGGCATTGTATGCATATTACAAGACGTTTCCGGAACTGCTTCCGGCAGGGGTCGAGGGGGACGCGGTCTTTCCCTATTTTATTGTACATGCGCTTCCGACCGGACTTACCGGATTATTGATTGCCTCCATTTTCGCGGCGGGAATGAGTACGGTGGCTACAAGCATTACAAGTTCGGCTACTATCATTCTGACGGACTATTATGCCCGTTATATAAATAAGAGACCGACAGAAAAACAATCGGTGAGAGCCTTGTATGTTTCGAATGTACTGATCGGAATAATCGGTATTTTCGTAGCGCTGGCATTTCTGAACGTAGAGAGTGCGCTGGATGCCTGGTGGGCTTTGTCCTCCATCTTCAGCGGTGGTATGCTGGGACTCTTCCTGCTGGGTATATTTCAAAGAAGGCGCGGAATGTTGACGCCGTTTTGGGAGTGATCTGTGGCATTATCGTTGTCGTCTGGATGAGCTTGTCTCCTATCTTCTTTAAAGATGGTTTTATGAGCGAATATGCAAGCCCGTTTCATGCTAACCTGACTATTGTCTTCGGAACCATTGTTATCTTTTTGGCAGGCTTTCTCAGTATGCGTTTACTGAAAACAAAGAAGTAGAAGAAGGCAGCTTCACTGGCAGGCATATTGGTTTCATCTATTATCCGATAGAATTATTCGATTGGACTTTTTTTTGCAAAGGCGGG
>ENA-OQIG01000530-OQIG01000530.1-human-gut-metagenome-genome-assembly--contig:-NODE-530-length-21485-cov-4.691919_pt1 | contig 21485 bp, 29 predicted proteins | sample MGYA00242576_ERZ504741 | MGnify/ENA primary metagenome ERZ504741 (study PRJEB26092, sample SAMD00036436) | human gut metagenome | host: Homo sapiens | study: EMG produced TPA metagenomics assembly of... | reverse complement strand
CCGTTATATAAGCAGCAACATCTCCAGTACCAGAGTACAACTTCTTATGTAGTACCCAATGAGCCAGCTCATGGCACAGGTAAAACGGAGCCGCCCTAATTTTGATGGATCACAAAGCCGTTCATCAATTAAGATTGTACCAGCTCTTACTGCAATCATTCGATACTGTCTCTGTATCTGGTCATATAAAACAACGGCACCATCATCGAAAATTGTTTCCCCTAATATCTTGGGATTTTTTCTTAGTGTATGAAACTCCAGGATTAGATCAAACTTTGTCTCGATAATGGTTTCGATTGGCACAGAACATGGTTGCCCGGATAGCAGAGAGGGATCATATTCCATCAGGATTTTTCGCCCTACCGCCTCGATTGCTTCTGTACGGATTTGTGGAATTGACAAAGCTATCCCCCTATCGTTTACGCTCCTTTAGCATTTTCATAAATGTCTGCCATTCTTCATCGGTAGCATCTACTTCTTTTGCCACACGCAAGGCTGCCCGAACAATATCTTTTTCCATGATATAGTCTGGCAAATCAGCAGATACTGTATTGCGTGATTTTGCAGCCAGATCCAAAAGCAACTCATGTTCTGATTTATCCAAATTCAGAAAGGCAGAGATGCGTTCCACAAAATCTCCATTGGGTGCAGGACGGCGGCTTTGCTCAATATCACACAGATAACCGTAAGCAATATTCAAATGCTTGGCTGTATCGCGTAAATTGAATTTGTGCGCCTTGCGTTTCTCGGCTATAAATGATCCAAAAGTTATATTGCCACAGCATTCACCTCTCATTTGTTCGACGAACTGCGAACATCTTGCTTATATTGTATATCGAACATCTGTTCACTTCAAGGATAAAAATTTCATTTGAAAAGAGGTGTTAAAAATCAATAACACCTCTTTTGCGCTATATAAATTCCTGAGCGATTTGCTGCATTTCCGTAATGCACTCTTTGGGAGAGAGAATTTTTATTTTCCCTTTGAATTTGAATATCCAGCCATAAAAAGTTCCACTGGGGTTCACTTCAATTTTGGCTGTGAAGTGTGTATCATCATACCTATCAACAGCAGCATCTTCTCCATAATGATCTATGATTACTCTCATCAATTCGTTTTCACATAGAAGGGTTACTTCCTTCGATGACTCCGATGTAAACATATCAACCATTTTATTTGTATAGGAGGCTACATCAAATCCCTCTATCGGCATAAAGTAAGTTTCCAGATTTTCTACACTTGTTAGCCGATCTACACGGAAGTGAGCAATTTTCTGATGCTTCAGAGAAAATCCAATCAAATAGTAATGGTCATTTTTCCATTCAAGCGCATAAGGATTTACGACATAATAATATCCATCATGCTTTAAGATTTTCTTTTTTTCTTGAGTATATTCATAGTATTGGAACCGAATTTGCTGATGGTTTCCAATCGCTGTTTGGATATTGTCAATGATGTAGTAAACCTTTTCATTATGCGGTTTGACACGGCTGGATAAAGCAGCAAATTTTTGAAGCTGCTTTGCCTGATGTAGACTGGTCAGACGGCATAATTTCTGCACCAGCTCCTCAGACTTCTTGGCAGAATGATCTTCGAGGATGCTACTGCGTCTGTCAGCATTTTCAGTTCTGGATACTCAAACAGGCGGTTTCCCATAAAATATTGGTTTTGGGTACTCTTAACCACCACAATATCAATCCCCGCATCGATCAGCGCATTGGTATCTGCGTAAACAGTCTGCCGCACTGCCTGAATTCCTTTTCCATTCAGATGGGCAATGATGTCAGATACTGTGGCGGGATGGTTTTCATCGGTCCGCTCATAGAGAAACCGGAGTAATTCCAGTATCCGCATATTTGTTGAATTCTGCATACTTCACCTCCTCGATTCTTAAAATGGCCTATTTTGTATGGTGTCCAGCCCCAAAGACCAGAAGCAGGGCGACAGCACAGAGAAGCAGGCCGATCCAATTTCGATCTATAATCAGCTTGATCACCGCCACAAGCAGAAGTCCGCCTACCAGGAGCACAACGCCATTCATTCAGCGTCCTCCCGAAGCATAGTTTCCCATGTTGATGTCCAGCACCCCTCTGGGCGGCTGGATCAAGGCATCTTCATATTGGCACTTCCACTGGATCTCCCGGCACATCTGGCCATCCGCCACGCCGTCTATGGTTTCCCCATCCTCAATGGGTTATCATGCTCCAGAATATAGGACGCTGCATTATAGGCGTGGTTTACCACCCAGTTGGGGTCCATGCCGTGGAAGTGGTACTGGAGATCCGGCAAAAACAGGGTGCTCATGCCCACCGTGTCGATGAGCATATCCTCCGTGCCCTCGATGTTGAAGAAACGGACATTGACGCCAAAGCGGATGAACCGATCCGGCCCCTCAATCTGATGTGAGCGCACATCCTCTGCCAGAAACAGCTTGCCGCAGTTCTGGAAATAGAACGCCTCACAGGTGGGGTACAGCTCTGCCAGAGCCTCCAGAAAGTCGGCATCCAGGTTGGCACGCTCCAGCGCTGGAAGCGCCGCAGTCAGCATATCGGTGGCCACCACCTGATATTTGCACTCCCGGAAGATCCGGTCACGGTCCTCCTGGCAGTCCCACATCTGGCTCATCAGAAAGGCATCAAAGCCTTTGCCCTTGAACTTGTCGCATTTCATCACCATCAGCTGTACCGGGCACTTGCCGTCCTGAAATTCCGCGACATGATCCAGGGCGGCAAAGCCGGCCATTTTCTTATCATAACAGAAGCACTCTGTTGATCCGATGTGCTTCTCCATTATGGCAGTCATTTTTTCTTTATCCGGCATTTCTACCGGCTCTTTGAACAGCATCTGAATGAGATAGGGACCTCCGGGCTGGGGGCCTTTTTTGTCGTCCAGATTTTGCTGGAAAGCTTTATTGCTCATTTGGGTTCCTCCTTCTTTTCTGGGAACAGTTTCCACCGAAACTCCAGCTCTTTCTGGACAAACTCTTTCGGCAGGCCGCGGGGGTTGGCGATGAGATACCATACCCGAAAGGTGCGCTTCTTCGGATCTGTTTCCTGCCGGTAGAGCTGATAGCCCGCCTCATCCTCCTGTGTCCACTGTCCTGTCTGCCGCTTGGCCTGCACAAAGGGTTCCACACCTGGTCCAGTTCCTCTCTGGTGCGGCTTGAGGCCCAGGCTTGATCCACATCATTGGCGTGGGAGAGGTGGAACAACATCGAACCCATCCAGTTCTTTGCCTTGTGTCCAGGCGTTCCGCGCAATTCCGCCTGACGGCGGTACTCCTCCATCTGCTCCGCCGTTCCGTACCGTTCCACCATCTGCTCCCGCACATAGATGAACCAGCTGTAGTCCTCCGCCTCGGTGAAGGGGGCGCAGACCGGCTGTAATGCCTCCACGGGGTCTGCCTCGAAGCGGTCGATGAAGTCGAGGTAGTTGGCTTTGACCAGGGGCAGAAAGGTGTCCAGCAGCCCGGTGTTCAGCCGCAGGTCCTCTGTCAGCATCCGAAAGAATGAACCGCCTGTTGTGGGTTCAATTCTGAAAGAGTAGAGGTAGTCATCTCCCTGCTTTATGATACAGCTGAAGCCCACCTCCACATTCCCATGGCCGATTTCGTAGTCTATGTAGTTGTAGCGGCTCCGGTCAAACCAGATCTGATAGGTCAGCCCGTTTTTCATTTTCTTTTTGAAGTCGCCCTTTTTCAGACGCTTCCAGCCCTTTTCCTCCAGGCCCAGGCCGTTCCACAGGTAGTCCAGAAGTTCCTGAATTATATCTGCCGGCCGTTTTTGTTCCACGGTCTCCACCCCCTGACGAATTCTCTTTAATAGTCAAGCAGGATAGGCACCTGCTGTTCCTCGGCAAACCGCATGGCCCGCCAGAACATGGAGAAGGCGAACTTGGCCAGGGATTGTGTGTCATACTGGGTGTGTTCCGGGATGTCTGCCTTGCTGTACTGTCCATCTGAGTCTACGGTTCCGTCTACCGGGTATCCCTCCGTGTCTGCCCAGCCAAGGATGGTGTCCTCATCGGCCTGCCATGCCAGCTGGTTCAGCTTTTCCAGCTCCTTCCGCAGTCCGCCCAAGGTGGCGATCATCGTCTGATCATCGGTGGGCAGAGGGCCTTGGAATAGAAAGCTGTCGGTGAGGGGAAGCCACCAAGTCGCGCCCCGAAGCAGGGACCACACCCGCTCCTCGTCCGATGCAAGGCGGGCAATCAGGGGATGCTCCCCGAAGTCCCAGTCCTTCTCCACGGTGAGAGGCACCGGTTCCTCGTATGTATGACAGGCAGCCACCAGCAGCATAGCGCCAAAGGCATCCCAATCCGGCTTATCGGTGTAATAGGCCGCTCGTTGTCCTCCGGCCATGGAGTGTAGTGCGGCTGGTTCGGCTGGGAAATGGCGGCTAAGATCTGATCCCGCCAGTCCTCCACTGCCGCCTGGATCTCAGCCGGGGACAGCTCCTCCTCGTTGTCGGCGGGTTCTCCATCCGGGGTGATCCGGTTAAAGGTGTATCCGTTTTCCTCCGCCCACTGCTGAACAACAGTTTTCCAGTTGTGAGAATAGTACCGGGTCAATGTTCCGGCGTAGATGTCAAGTCCCATAGTATTGCCTCCTTTTCAATCAAAATCCATCCAGACCAGGTGTTTTCCGCAGTGGAGGCACTGGAACAGATAGCATTGCAGATGCCCGCCATTGACAGATTCCCGGATCATTTCTTTTTGCTCATCGTCCCACATCGGATCGTCCAGTACCTCCTCCAGCACACCCAGGCCCGCAGTTCTCTGGCACCCACATAGCCCAAAAAGGCACAGTAGTCGCCGCAGTGAGCGCGCCAATATTCCTGCTGCCAGCCGGAATAGCCGGGGGTGCGGTGGATCAGCTCGTCCAGCTTCTCCGGATCGTTTACACCATCGTCCACAGAGAAATCATCTTGAAAACTACCGCCATATTTCCGGGCCGCCTCGCCGCTGGCGATACATGCCGGGCACAGGTGTTCAATATCCTCCACGGAAAAGAACGGATTTGTATAGAAGATGTGGGTCGCTTTGCCGCAGCAGTTGCAGACAACGCCGTCTGCGGATTCCTCAAAAGCCCCAGTTTCCAGAGGGTTTGGGTGATACCGGAAGGCGGGCAGGCCCAGCTGGGCCTGCCGTTCCTTTTCTTTCTGCTTTTCCTCCGGCGTTTTGGGCTTGGGGAGAGCACAATGATTGCCCCAGTTTTCCGCATAGTCCTTCAGCGTGCCCAGCCGCTTGAGGGTCTTTTTATCGGAACGATTTCCGATTTGGCAGAGCAGTTCGTAGGCGTCCTTCTTGAAGTCCAGTAGATCATACATATCCACCAGCACTTCCTTGGCCTGCTGATCCTCACTCTGCTCAAGTTCTTCCTTGAAGGTATATAGAGCGCGGACACTGTCCGGACCTTCATTGGTCGCAACAAACTGTTTTTTTAGTTCGATATAGGTTTTCTGATATTCTGTCATTGGTCGCACCTCCCATCAATCCCACCAGAAATACCAGACGGTGGACTGCCACAGGACATCTGCCAAGGAGCCAATGCTTCCATCCTCATTCTGATCCAGATCTGGCAGAAGCCATATTGCTCCACAGCCACCTCCATAGCTCTTTCCTTGGAGATCGGAGTTGGAAGTTCAAACTCCAATTCATCGTGGCTCATGGCGGCAGGGATGGCACCATGTTGCTCGAACCAGTATTTCGCCACTGCCATCAGGTCCGGTGTGTCGGGACACTCATTCCAATTTCCAAAGGGCAGGTAGGCGAAGATCTCCCAGGGGTTCTTTACCGGAATTTTAGCCAGAATGAGCGGATATGTCATTCCGGTATCATCGTTCCAATAGTTTGCGAAGCGGTCGTTGGGTTCTCCGCCCTCCATCTCGCCCAGGACTTCCTCCTCCCAGTCCAGATCATCGTCCTCGGCTTCTTCCTTGCGCTGGCCGGTCAATTCCTCCAAAATCGCCTTTCCGTCCTTAACAGGAGCGGAGAGCATCTTCTTCCGGTACTCCTTTACCGTTTTGAGGTCAAATTCATAGCAGTCCGCATCATGCTCCGGGTCGGCGTTCATTACCAGACATTCCAACAGCGTTTCATCATCCGCCTGGATAAGTACGGGAACAAAGCCCTCCCGTACCCCCAGCCGCTGGGCGTAGCTGTATGCCGACATGATGGGGTCATCATCTGCCATGGATGGGAAATAGGTACACTCGCAGTCCAGATACTCCATGATGGCATGAGCCACTTCGGAAGGCTCCAGCGTGTCCTCGTCGAAGTCCTGTCCCTGCCAGTTTTCAAAGCGTTCCTCAATCACTTGAGCCATGGTCTGATAGTATTTCTCATCAAATGGGATGAATAAGTATGCCTCCTGTTGAAATTCATTGGAGTGGTATCGGGACGGACCAAAATATTTCAGGCATAGTCATCAATGTCGGCAGGATAGTAGGGGCTGTCGCCCTCTCCGTAGTAATAGCCTGCAAAGGCACGGCCTTGCTGATTGAACAGCACAGAGAACAGACAGCCGTCCAGCTCATCCCGGATAAACTCCCTCAGATCCACATTGGCAGGATCAGCTTTGACCTGTTTGGTCACTTCGCTGTATTCTTTCAAGAAGTCCTCGCCCATCAGGTCGTGCTCCATACACCAGCGCAGGTAGATGGCCATGTGGTTATAAGCATTGATGGGGTCAATAGGCAGTTCCTTCTCCTCAATGCTCTCGATATGATAGGAAGCATCGTCCATCTCACCGTCAAAATCATCATTGGAAAGGGTGCCACGGGTGATAGCATCCTGACGATCAGGCTCCACCACAAAGCTGATGCCGTTCATTTTGCCCAGCAGCGTCCGCGTCATGGGCCAGCTTATATTCCAATTCATCCCGGTAGAGAGGAATCACCTGATAGAAGTTGACCTCCTCGCCGCCCGGCAGAGTGCAGACCTCGCTGCCATCTTCGGTATCCTGGGGACCAGTCAGAATGGCGGCGCACAGCTTTGTGTCCTTTGCAAAATCCTCCTCATTGTCCATGGTATGGCCGAAGCCCAGCCAGGTATCGCTGGCAATGGGAAGGCGGGCCAAGGATTTCAGCAGGCGGATGGGCCAGTACCACTTTTCGTCTTTCATGGACTCCTGATCCAGCTTCCAGTCCGCAGGCAGGGCAATGGCCAGCTCCGCCCGCTCCAGCTTATATTCCGCCAGTTCCTCCGGCACATTCATCCGGTGAGCGCCCATGCCCATGGTGACCAGGGTGCAGTAGTCCCGCTCCTCAGAGGGCGGCACCACGCAGATGTCCACATGGATGTCGGGAGAAACCAGCTCATGGAACACATTCTCGAACTTGCCGAAATACTGCTCAATGTGCCCCTCGACGGCTTCCATCTCCTCCTCGGTGTAGACTTCGGGATTACTGAATTCTTCCTCATCCTGCGTGTCATCATTGTCTGAGTGGTCGCAGCTGTCATCCTCCGGATCTCCCTTTATAGGCTCGTAACCGATCTTCAGGGTCATCTGTTCCTCCGGCAGGGAGACGCCGGGGCTGCGGGTGATGGTGTGCTTATCGTCCGCAGAAAAACCGATGGTCTCGCCGTCTTGCAGTGTCACATCACACGCCAGCACATAGGAGGCAAGGCTGGCCAAAAAGTCCCGCAGTTCCTCCGGCTCAGCGTCGGTGTTCAACACCTCCATTTCCTCCTTGCCAAACACATCCATGCCGTAGGTGTAGCCGTTTAGGCCCCCCTCGCTCCGGTACAGGCCGAACCAAACCCAGTTGAAGATGGGCAGTTCGTCCTCTTTGAGCATATCGGCAAGGCCCTCATAGAAACGAGGCTCAAATACCACGCCGCTGGTGTAGACACCGGTGGCGTATTTCTGCTTGCAGCACACTGCCATCGCCTTGGTGAACAGCTTGCCCCGTTCCAGCAGTTTTTCCTCCTCGCCCAATACAGCCACCATGATATGGGCCTTGTGCGCTTTGGCCACCTCTACGGCCTCTGGCCACATATAGTTGTTTTCGGCGTTGATCTCCGCTTCATTGTCCGGGATGTGACCGTGGAAGAGTGTCACGATCAGCATCATGCCGCCGACCCGCATTACCACAGCGTCATCGCTGTTCTCATCATCTTCGTCGCCCTCATCCGGCTCCTCATCTACGATGCCCCATTCTTCCCGTAGATTCCGGATCAACTGCTCCTTGTCCCATTCCGCTTTGGAGAGGAGCACAGACCCGGCAAAGGAGCCCTTACAGTCAGTTTTCTCCTCGTCGGCGTCATCCTCAAGATCCTCTACATCTTCATCCGGATCATAGAGGGATTCATGCTCCAGTCCGCGGACAAATTCCTCAAAGCTGTCTGCCAGATGGGTAATCTTGTAGTCGTTTTCCTGATCCACATGGACTACCGCAGGCTCTCCCTGGGGGCCGCAAGCTCGGTAGTCCAGGAAAATCATATCGTGTCCGGCGCTTGGACAGTCACAGATGGCCACACCGATGGCAGGATACTCCCACTCATCGATCATAAACTGGCTGCCCAGCTCTCCGCAGAGGGAGCAGCTCTTTTCTCGTCCGATGCCGAAAATGCCAGTGATGGCCACATGGTCATCTGCCAGGAGGTAGGTTCATCGCAGGGATAGCAGGTGTTCACCGGAATGCCGCCGTTGTGCTGCTTCATCAGCCAGATGTAGGCGGCGGGCAGCTTGTAGCCCAGTTCCTCCTCCACGCTGGCGATCAGCTCATCGGAAGGCGGATCACTGACATATTCTTTCAGTGCATACCAATTATCATCCCAGAAGTTGGTGAGGTCGAAGCCCTCAAATGGAGTATCACCGGGCACGAATTTGGCCTTCTTCTTCCGGCTGCGCTGGCGTTTCCGGATCTCCGCCTTACACTCCCGAATTACTGCCGGGGCATTTTCGTCCTCGGGGTCCAGCTCCGCCCACCGCTCGGCGTAGGGGATGGCCTTTTCCTCCTGACCATAGAGATACTGATAGCCATAGGCCATCCGCATATTCCACTCCGCCTTGTCCTGGCCTTCCTCCCGGACGGACTCCAGCACCTCAATGGCCCTCAGAAGGGCTTTGTCTCCCTTGGATTTCAAAGTACCTTCGTCATGGTCCCCGATGATGGCGTAGTTCTCCAGTGCACGGGCCAGGGCGTAGGCGGTGCGGTAGTTCCTCCAGTTCTCCGGGATGGCATTCAGTGCCTGGATACAGCGGGTGTACTCATCCTCGTCGTTCCACTGCTCCAGCTGCTGGAAGAAGGATTCGGCGTTCTGTTGGGTGTAAGGAATATAGTCCATGCCCGTCAGCGTTTCGTCCAACTCGTCATCCTGATTCTCAGTTTCTGTCCCATCATCTTGTTGCTTTAGGGGTACAGAACCGGCTTCACGGCGGAAGGTGTGGAAGATGGCCCATGGGATGTCCGTGCCTTCAAAGAACTCTTTCGCCATGTTCAGCGCCTCTTGGATGTCCCAGGCGATGAAGTCCACATAGCCACAGTAGAGGCCGGTAGCCCCGCCGGTGAGAGTGAGCACTTCCGAACCATCCCCGCCGGTGAGCACTTCCTCCAGTTTGTCCCGGAAGTCGAAAATTTTCTGACTGCCTTCCTCCTCCCGCAGGGTATCCAGGGGATAGCAGAAGAAGCCCGCCACCGCGCCGTCGGCATGGAGATCGTCCATAAAATCATTGTCGGCATTCAGATAGCCGTTGATGAGCGGCACACAGCAGGTGGAACCGGCCATTACATCCAGCCGCCAATCGGCGTCCGGGTCCTGTTTGGGTTCCATTTTGTAACCAAGGTAGCTCTCCAGATAGGCTTCCGGGTCGGTGGAGAGCTCCAGGCCCTGCTCCCGCAGTTTGTCGGGCAGCTGGGACAGGAGGAAGGACGGCTCTGCCTTGGGTTCCTCCAGCACATCAAAGCTGTCTATGTATCTCATGTGGGAGATCTCGCCCAGCACTTGGTCGGTGAAGGTAGTGAGCATCCACCAGACCCGGCCTTCTTCCTCCCGGAGCATAGGCAGCAGCTTTTCGCAGTAGGCGGAGATGGCGAAGCTGTTTTCACCCTGCTCCTCCAGCCAAATCTGCACATCCTCCCCGGAGATGTCCCAGCCATCCTCAGTACGCAGGCCGATGTTCTGGAAAGGCTGACGGCCCACAAGGATATTCCAGTGCTCCAGCACCTCCTTGGGGGCGTGCTTCTGGAAGTAGACCAGCTCAAACAGTTTGACCTTATCCCCCTCCGGGTGAGGATCAGCTCATGCTTTTCGCCGTTGAAGCCAATCTCGAAGGAAATCTCGTCAAAAACCAAATTCAGGGTTTCCTCCATTTGGGCCACGAGTTCTGCGCCGCGGGTATGGTCTTTGTCCTCGTCCATCATCTGGCGCAGCTCTGCTTCCATCTCGGCAAAGGTTTCCCACCAGTCCTCTGTCCTTTCCCGGAAGCACTCCGAGAACTGAGGCAGAGAAATACCCTTCTTGCACGAGTCAATTAGTTCCTCCATGTCCTGTCGGGTGTTGAGCTTCGGATCATCACCGGGATGCAGTTCCAGAGCTTTTTCAAAATGCCGCAGAGCGCGGCCCTCCTGATCCAGATAATAATAGGCATACCCCATACGGAAATTCCAGGAATAAGTATCTCCCAGTTCCTCCTCATGGGACTGCATCAGTTCCAGTGCCTGGTGAAGCAGCTTCCTTCCCTCCGGCTCGCTGGGGTCCGCCAGATTGTTGTAGGCGCGGGCCAGCTCCATATCAATTTCCGGGGTACGCTCCTCGGCGGGGATGGCCTCCAGCGCGTCAACGATTTTCAGGTGTTTGTCCTCCTCATGCCACTTCTGGCACTGCTTCAAAATGTCCATATCAGGGTCCTCCTCGTCCTCATCCGGTTTCCAGTCTTTGATCTGCTGGAACACGCCGTTCTCATCCCGCTCAAAGGCGCAGGGGGCGGGGGTGTTCAGCAGAGGAATGATGTCGGGATCGTCGTTGCAAATTGTGTTCAGCTTGTAGATCCCGGCGTTGTTGGGGTCGTCCATGTACGCCTCGCTCTCGTCACCAGCGGTGAAGCGCCAGCCACTGTCCCAGCCGCCGTCCGGCTTCTCCCTGTAGCAGTAGCCAACCTTGCAGCCCTCCACTGTGATGCGGTTGGTGGCGATACAGCCATCGGCACCCTCCCAGTCGGGGAGCAGATCTTTTACATCTTCCGCCTTTACATGGTAGTTCCGGTTGCGGCCAGAGGCTTCGTACAGCTCCTTCCGCAGCATCTCCACCTGAGAAGCCATATCCGTGATCTCATCCTCGCCCATCATCTCGCTGATGTCGTATTCCAGCGGGGCATGGACAAAGTCCGCCAGGGCCTTGTCCATGGCCTCGTGCTCCTCCGGCGTAGCAGTGATGCGGATACGGCGGGCGGGGGTGTTGTACTCGTCCAGATCCTGAAGGTTTACACTGCCACTGACGCTGCACTCCAGCAGGATGGCGGCCAGGTCGGTGACCACATCAATGGCGAAGTGGAAGTCCATCTCCACGCCGTCCGAATGGGTGAACTCCAGATACTCCACGGTCTGGCGGAAGTCCCAGTTCTGCTTGTCCAGACCAATCTTGGCGAAAATCTCGCTGAGGGGGATCTCCTCCTTTTTCTGATCCTCTAAAAATGCCACAAGGTTCAGACTGTCATCGGAACCGCCAATAAAGTTGCCCCAGTATTTTTTGATATACATGCGTCATGCCTCCTGTTCCGAGATCAGCCGCTTGATGAGCCAGTCCAAATGCTCTGACCACACAGGAGCGATCTCACCGCTGTCCTCGTTCTTCCAAAGATCCACAATCTCACGGATGCCGTCCTCGTCCGGCACCTCGTTTTTGATGTCGGTGAGCTGCCGCAGCAGGAAAGCAAGGGCTTCTTTGGATGCTGTGAAACCGGTGACTTTATCCCATATAGCTTCTTCATGATCGTAGTCCAGCTTGCCATTATCCTTCCATTGGAAATACAGCTCCGCCAGAGCCATCGCAGTATTGTCAAAGAGGAAGTCGATTTGTGAGAAGTCAGCTCCCAGCATGACTTCCTCTTTCATCAGTTCGATCATCTCGCCCAGATCCATTACCGGATGCTCCGGTACATATTCATTTTTGAGGATGTCCAGTACATCCAGCCCTTCGTCACGCTCTAATGCTTTTATGCCCCATGCTCCCATGTCGGCACCTCTCTTTCTTTATTTTGTATCAAGCTTCTATTGTCAATCATGGTTCTCCAGCCGAATGATAGGCCGATAAAAGTCATAATCTCCGTTTAGTTCATTGTCCTCCTGCACTTCCGGCTTACAGTGGGGCGAACAGGGTAGGAAACCGAGAAATGGGCCAGCCCACCGCAGATATTGCATCCGCCGTCACCGCCGCAGGTGGTAAGCCTATCAGCCTGCACCACTTCCCGCATATAGGGATCGTAGGCGATGGACAGGCCGAAGAAGTTGGGCTCCTCCATGTCATAGGGCCGGTTCTCATCCTCATCCATGTTCTCAAACCAGTGCAGACGCATGGAGTAGTCTAACCCATCTCCCCATGGAAACAGGGTCCGACACCCGCCGCCACACAGGTAGGCCCACTCGTCCGCCGTGGGCAGGGAGAAGCCCCTGTTTTCCAGCATGGCAAGAAGCGCATCGTAGTCTGTGTGGTTATAGATACAGATCTGAAAGCCCTTTTCCGTCCGCTCAATGCGGGCCGACTGATGCAAGGTAAGACTGCTGCTGTCACTCCAGGCAAAATCACGGAATTCCTTCAGCCAGTCAGGGTGGACAGTCAGTCTGGGATCATCCATTTTGACTGGCTCCCAGTTAATTTCCTCCAGCTCCCGGCCCACCAGCATGGGTCCAATGGCCGCCTGCCGAACAGGAGCCATGCTTTCCCGAATCATCTCCTCCGGGTCCCGCTCCATTTCCCATTCTCGGAACAGATACTCCAATTCCTCCCGGCTCTCCTGATTCAATCCCACGGCAAACTGCTCCCAGCCCAGGGTGACGGTATCGCCGGGGACAAAGACGAACTCCCGACCATCTTTCTTGAAGATGCCGGTGGTGCAGCTCTGGCCCCAGCGGTCAAAAGTATGTAGACCGAGAAAGGTCATATCATAACGGGTAGCCAGGCTCTCCATCAGCACCTGCTTCTCGATGTTTTCCATTTGATTGAATTGGGTGCGGAATAGTCTTTTGTTCATAACAAGTCCTCCTACAGCCTATCCAGGTTTTCCTGTAAATCGCCCTGCATCAAGTGCTGGGCAATGGCTTGGTTCAGTGCCTTATGGGGGTGATAGGCTGCCTGCTCTACATCGTGCAGGCACTCCTCCATCAATGCCTCCGGAGAAATGCCTTCCCGTTTGCCATAAAGATGGCCGAAGGCATAGCACACGGACTTGAGAAAGTCGAAAATATAGTCGTGATTTCCACGCATACTGGGCAGGTCGTTGAACGAGCCCATACCTCCGTATGCCCGAAGATGGTGGGCAACCTCCCGCCGCTGGTTCCAGTCCTGAATGTCCCGCTCCAACCAGTCGATCCAGTTTTGGAACTCTGGATGGTCTGCCAGAAGGATGGAGCGCAGACAGGTCAGAGCCTCGGTATAAATATCAGACTGTTTCATTGGCCATCGCTCCCCCAAATACCTCCATAGAGCACACCATCTTTTCCAAGGAACAACATCCGGCTGCGAAGCAGGCTGCACTGCTCCACAGCGACCTTGTTTCCGTCACAGGTGGGAATAGCCTCCTGTTTTTCCCAAGGTGATCACCATGAGCGGTAAGGAAGTAGAATTTATCCCGTTGCTGGTATCCGCCTTGAAACAGGAAGGTATTGCCGGACGGGGCAACAGAAAAAGCTCCGCTTCCTTCGATTGGCAGTTCAAATACAAAGTCCTCTTTGAAGTTCGTCCGCACCAGCCGGAATTCATCGTAATAATAAAACCACAGGTTTTCTTCTTCGTCCAGGCTGATGGCATAGCAGTCATAGATGGAATACTTCTCATTCTTCCAGAGAGGAGTTCCCTCCGATGTCCATGCAATCAGGCCGCAAGCGCCCAGAGGTTCATCCCAACCGTAATTACCAAATACACCTTCGTCAAAGTAGCTGGTAATGATGGTGCCATCTTTTTTTACCACACAGTCTTGAATGCCATCCCCCAGGCAGAAACGGGACAGCACAGCTCCGTCCCGGCTGACGATCCAGGCGTTCTGGTCGGGGCCATTTTCCCGATAGGCGCATCTTGCCCCCAGCAGGAGGAAGTGGTCACCTGCGGGCCGCAAATAATGGAACTGGAACTTCAAGAGGCCAAGAGGAAACAGCGTCGTTTCCAGCACCCGCTGTTCCGCCCAATCCAGCTGGATTTCCACTGCGGTATAGGTGGAAGGAGTGCTGAGCCAGTCCTTACCCTGTGTTTCGGACGGCTGTTCCATGAGAAGATAGACTTTTCCATCCCTTGCCGTGAAAAAGTCTGTCACTTCTGTGCCCTCCAGATGGTTTTCCCGGCGCAGCTGGTTCAGGTCAATGATGGAGAACAACGGCAGATTTTTGGCTTTTATAGGTTTGTTCATAGTGTCTCCTCCTGGCTACTTTAACGCTCCATCATAGGTGTGAGTTTCCCAGATGGCCTCAAATTCCGCCTTCTCTATGATGCAGGCGTGGAACTCCTCGCCCCAGACATGGGCGTTCAATTCCTCCACGGTGAGGATTGGTGTGATCTCGATGGCGCCGTCGTAAAGGGCAGGGATGTTGCGGGTGCGGCCATCCGCAAAGATGTCAATGGAGCGGAGGGCCAACCGCTCATTTTCGGTATCCACTTCATAGAGGATGACCGATGGTTCACCCTCCGGTGCGCCCTCCCAAAAGAGCTTGATATACTCGATCATTCCATTTCCCTCATTTGAACCAATGCCACCCCGTCATGGTGCCGGTTACCTCATCTATCTGTATTGCAATATCATAATTGCCGCGACAGCCCAGCAAGGCCGCAAGATGATCATTTTCCATAATCAAATCATAAAACTCAACCGCTATACCTTGGAATTCCTCTGGGATCTCCAGCACAGAAAAGAAATCCACTGACTGAGCATTTTGGAAAAATTCAATGGCCGTTTTACTGCATTTTACTACTATCCTGTTTGAGTAGTTAACTCTCTCATGCTTCCGCTGCCTCGCTCATGTTCAGATACATCCGCATCGTTTTTTCATCGGCACAGGCTGCTCGGATCATTTTGGCCAGCATCATCAAATCGTCGATGTATTGGGAGTACACGCAGAACACATCTTCGTCGGAGTCGAAGTGAAACAGATCCACGCCGCTGTTGTTTTCCTCGAACTCCTGGATCACGCCCCGGACAAGCCGCTCCCAATCCTCGCTGCTGCCGATCAGTCCCAGCCGTCGGAATTCCTCTGTCCGGAATCCGTCACTGATTTTCAGCAGAAGGGAGATCGCATAGGGGTGGTGGGGAATGAGAAAGAATGGCGCGATCTGCTCCGGCTTCGCCCAAATTTTGAAGGGCGGGCGCGGGTCAGGTATCCAGGGCAAGATTTCCCATTCGTCCTCCGGTCGGTTTCCGTATTGGCAAAGGTCTTTCATAGTGTTCTCCTTTGTTCTGTCACATTTTTAATCCTGCTCTCGATAACTGGCTTCAATGTCAATGAACCGCACATACACGGCGCAGATTTTGCCCTTGGCGTCATACCCGAAGTAGACAGGATAGTAACCATCCCCCAGCCGGAGGCAAAGATGGGCAGGTTGCAGTCCGTGCCCGGCACTGTCCAGTTGAGCCAGTCGCCGCAGTCCCCCTGATATTTGGGGTAGGCTTTGGCGTTTTCTTCCAGAAGATCGCAGAACAGGTCGTTGTAGGGGTCGATGTCCGGGTCCTCCTCCAGCCGCTTGGCCCAGTATGTTTTGAAAGCCGCCTGGGTCTGGATGTCTGCAATACACCCCATTCCGGCATCTACGCCGAAACCGAAGTAGTCATCATCTCCCAGTGCCGCGTCCAGATTCTCGTTGCCCACCATGCCCAGCTCATGGCGGACAGGCTTTTCCCGGCTGACCTCCACCTTGACGCAGGCGTAGCGGTCGCCGTATTGTTCGCTGGGTACCACGCAGATTTTCACCGGGTAAGTTCCGGCGGGGATCGTTTGAAGGAAAGGCAGAGTGTCCTCCAGCTCCACCAGCGGATCGCAGGCGAAAATCGTTCCTGTTAGGAAATTGACGACGCCAATGTCCAGTACATCCACCGCCATGTTCCCAATCACTTTCTCTGTGAAATGGGCCTCCAAGTCATCTTTACAGGTCAATTTATCCTTGATTGCTTCGTATTTGTTCAACCATTCAGTTGTAGGCATATCAGTTTCCTCCTGTTGGTTCTGTTTTTTGATATACGCGCTCTTAGAGCCGTCCCAGTAGCAGTTCACACATCGGCCATTCTGGAAATGATGGTCACAATTCGGGTAGCCATAGAGAACATGGGCACATTCCGGGCACAGCCCCATCATCTGTGAGGAGCCTTTGAAAAACAGGCTTCCGCACTCATCACAAAGGACCAGTTCTTTTTCTGCCATAGGGTTCACCAGTCCCGTTCCCGGATGGCCTCCTCGGTGTCAATAGGAATGCCAAACCACTCCAGAATGTAGGCCACGGTTGCCGCAATACATTCCCGCGCCACCGTTTCGATCTCGCTGTCGTTCTCGTCAAACTCCTCCTGGAGATCATTGATGCCGCAGACCGCCTCGTCCAGCGTCTCCTGCACCGCATCGGTATTGGTTTCGCCGCTCTCCAGCAGGTCGATGACTTTCTGGAGTTCGTCCTTTACCTTGTCCACCAAAAAAGCAGGATAGTAATCGTCTTGATACATCTCGTCCAGCAGCTTGTAATTGGGGTCAAATGCTTTCATAGGGATTGCTCCTTTCCTCGTGTATGTCAGTCACGCTCAGCTCTCATGTGTGATACAGAAAATCTCCTTGTTCAAATCAAAGTAGATTACCATCAGTTCGTCGGTAATCTCCGGGTTAAAGGACAGATCCAGAATGAAACTTGCTGGTTCATCTCGCTATCCACCAGACTGCCGAACCGCTTGAGCTTCAAAAAGTCAACCATCTCAGCAAAGGACAGTTTGGCTGGGTCGGTTCCCGGAAAAAGTTCCGCCACAATATCCGGGCCTACATCGTCCCGATGGAACTCCATGAAAAATGTCACAACGCTATGGTAGCGGCTGTCCTCGTCTGCCAGCGCCGCTTTGATGGCGGCTTTGGCCTTCTCCGCCAATTTCTCCGCCTCATCCAGCATTTCTCCCACCGCATCCATGACAGCAGGATCGCCGGTCAGTTCTTCCTCTACATCGAAGATAAAGGGTAGTCCCGATTCCTCGGGAAAGTTGAAGATTTCCTCACCGGGTGTATATGTAAAATCAATGCGTTTACAATTCAGTTTCATAGATATACCTCTTATTTCAATTTCAGCACAAATCCCCAGATACTCACCACAATCAGGAGGACACCCAACAGAAAGAACACCACCCGCCGGTATCCTCTGCTGTGTCGATGGGCATCCCGCGTACCAGTGGGGTCGCAGAGCCAGTTCCAGTTGCGGATCGCCCCAATTAAAATCACGACCCCGATGAGCACCGAGGCAATGTACCAATACTCTTGCAAAAATGCTGTGATCTGTTCGCTGTTCATTCTACTCCCTCCTCACGCAAATACCTGCTGGTATTTCTCTTTCAGTTCCTTCGGTGCTGTCTTGATGACCTTGCTACCACCATTTTCGGAATTCTTTCCCCAGATGGCCCAGAGCAGGCTCTGCCAAGCGATGGCCCGGAATTTCGGGTCTTTGTTTTCTTCCGGCAGGAGATAAGCGGAAAAGCGGCGCTTGACTGCCAGCAGTGCATCCAGCTTTCCCCATTGGCTATCAGGCTGCGGAATTCCTTGGCAGGCTTCAGCCACTGCATAGATAATGCGCCCCGTACCAATACGCCCAGTGTCCATGTTTGAAAACCAAACTTCCGGATCAAGGCATGAAGGAATTTCTCTTGCAGGGAGGAGTGCTCGTCGTCACAGAGATCCAAATACTCTGCTACCAGCGGTGCCCACTGTTCTCCCTCCAGTCCCAGGGCGAACACGGCAAAGGTGCCAGGCATAGCACAGGCTTCGTCCGCAAGGTTTTGGTACCACTCAAACTCCCGCATAGCCAGACGAGCGTATCGCTCCATAGCTGGATGCAGATTGGGGTGCTGCACAGCGCAGGCAAAGAGCTGATTGACTCCCTTCTTGGGCAGGCCGGGAATAGGCAGATAGAGTTTTTCCTTCCCACGGAACTCCACCGAGTAACTGCGGGGAAATTCCTCCTGCTCCAACACCGCACACAGGTAGTCCAGGATTTCAGCATAGCACTCCTCGGTGGAGTCCCTGGCGGTGATGCGGATGGCAGCAAACGCATCATTGGCCGATGCGGTGAAATGCTCTGTCTTACGCTGCTGGATGTCCTTTGGTAATTTGCCGCTGCCGGCTGTTTTCAGTTGCTTCACCATATCTGGGCGAAGCTGGGAAACCAGGCCAAGGATGTGTTCAGTGGTGAGGGATTCAAAACTCTGCCCGTACACGGTATGGCAGATAGCCACATAGCAGGCAAAGCGCAGCAGACCTTCATCCACATCCTCCGGCCGCAGCTCCGGCCACACAGTACAAGGCGGGTAAGGCGTAAAATCATCCTCTTTTTCTCCAGTCTCAAAATACCTTTCCTGCACCTGCTTTTCTATGTATTTCTCCAATGTATAGCGGATCTCCTGCCAGCCCACCAACCGCCGCAGGGCATCGCAGAATGTAACAGCTTCCTCATAGGGGAATCCCTTCAAAGGCAGTTTGGACAGATACCGCTCCAGGAGCTGGTTGGGAAGAAAGGGTGTCCCGTTGTGATTTCGCACCACGGTCGGGTAGGCGGAGTGATTTTCACGAGCGGTTCCGTTCAGCACATCCTGAATGCAGAGATCCGCCTCCGCCAGCAACTCCGGGGAAGTGTCCGGCTTGTGGATCAGATAGTAGCGGTCATGTACGCCGTCGCGTTTTGGCAAACTCATGCTTGATCACCTCTTTTCAGACAATAAAAAAGCCCCACGCCGCACTGTCATAAAGACAGGCTGACGCAGGGCATGAAGAAGCCGCGTTGAAGGAGCCGCATCCACCAGCAGATGTAGTTTCTTCAACAACCAAAATATTTTTTTCGTATCTTAAAGCAGCAAATTGCTGTCCAATATATTTGTTCATAGCGGCACCATTTATTCTGAGCGTAGTTTTATATCTTATTATATCACAGCACCCCTTCAATGAAAATATTTTGTTGGAAATGCTAATGAAAAATTTTTGTGAATTTGTTAAGGCGCAGGGGCTGTTATCTCCATAGTGTCTGGATGGATCAGAGTGATTACTTTTCCCTGATGCAAGGCATAGTTGACTGTCTGTGCTGTACCTGAGCGCAGCTTTTTCTGATTATCAAACACACCGATGATGTACTCTGCATGATCGACCATATAATAATTTCTTTTTTTATAACTGGAAACATCCGCAGAATGTGAAATAACAATAGAATCGTTTGCGTTTTGGATCAGCTTTTTCAATCTATGTTTACTCTGATCCGGCCATTTAGAGTCATAGCCGATGAAGGGAACTACAACGATAATTTTAATATCCTCGTATCCTGTTTGTGCTCTCAATGTCAGCAGCTGTTCTCCAGCCCACATATCTACACCAAGAGCACCGCCGACAAAAAAAGTACGGACAAATTTCTCGTCATGGAGTATGCGAAACTGCTCCAGGAGACATTCTTTCAGCTTTTGGCATAGAGGATCTTCCTCATTATATCCAAAGCAAAATCTTGTTGGTCTGTGGCCGGTAATGGCACAGGCATACTGATTCATACAAATCACCCTTGATAACTGCCTTGATTACGCATATAAAGCAAAAATAACGCAAATAATAATGCGTATAAAGGTTATATTACAAAATTATAACACAACACATACGAAGTATCAAGAATTGCTTTCTGCTATGCTAAAAGAGCAGAGAGGTGAGCGTATGGACGAAGAATTTATCCGCAATCGAATCACAGAATTACGATTGAAAAAAGGCGTTTCAGAATATCAGATGAGCATGGAGTTAGGGCAGAACAGAAGCTATATTCAGGCGATTTCTTCCGGGCGTTCTATGCCGTCTATGAAGCAGTTTCTCAACATCTGTGAGTATTTTGAAATCACGCCGCTTCAATTTTTTTGATGCACAGGAGAATAACCCTCAGCTTATCAAGAAGGCTTTGGACGGAATGAGAAAGATGTCAGATGACGATTTGATTATGCTGATTGGTTTTATAAGTCGCTTAAACACAGAAAACTAACGATAGGAGCAGTAAGCGTCCCGTCGTTAGTTTTTTCATTTTATGCGCAGCATATTGTGGCAAGCAATGCTTGTGGCTATCCATTTCGCCACAAGCTGCTTGTTGAGGGCAGCGCCCCAAGCCCCTTTGAACACAGAATTTCATTCTGTGGCTGCGCGTTCTGCGAACGCTTTTGACCAGGACCAGCTTACCGCTGGCCGTGGTCTTTTTCTTTTTCAACATCCTGTTCTACCTCCATTTTCAGCACTCGATCCACATTGGCCTTTGCCGTTAAAAGCTCCCGCATTTCTTCACGGGAACGCCGGTACTCGGCATAGGTCTTTTTCTTTTCTTCCAGCAATTTCGCGTACTCCGTCTGTAACTCTTTGACCTTGGGCAGCTTCTTGACGCCCATCTCATCAAAGGCATTCTTAGCAGCCTGGTGGAGCAGAATTTCTTCCTCATGTTCCTCCCGGAATTTCTTAGAGTAGCCTGCCTTGCGGTATGCCACATAGACCTCACGGGTCTTGGCATAATTTACGATGTGAGTACGCAGAACAGCAATCTCCGCCATGCGCTTTTCAGCCGCTTTGATCTGCGCCGAAAGATCATTGTGATGTGCCGTGGCAGCCGTAGCCTTTTCTTCCAAAACCGTATACTCCAGCAGATTGTTCTCTGACAGGTAATTCATGGTTTGCGCCATTTGTTTCAGATTAAAAACTTTAGCCATCGAGCATAGCCAGCACCTTTTCCAGCCTGCAATTTTGCCTGAATGTCCACCAGCAGATTGACCTTCGGCGGCTCTGCCTGTGTGACTGTTTTCTTTCGCGGGGTATGTGCTTTCTTTCCTAAGAGAACTGCCCGCAAATCTTCCAATCCATATCCTTCGCCCAGGCTGTCCATACGGGCGGCTTTCTCCCAACCGGGGAGCTTCAAGCGATATGATTTCCCTCGTTTTGATACCTCACAGCCGGATTCTTGCAGTAGCTTCAGAAGTTCCTACAAAATTAGCAGGGCTTTGTGATAATGCGTTGTCAATCGCCACACGAAGCAGCTCTCGGTGAGAGGGCTTTGCCTGATCTCCCAGCCACTTGTTATAGCTTTTTCCGTGAGGTTTCGGATTCTCT